>Ga0209871_1000489_pt1 | contig 10474 bp, 10 predicted proteins | sample OrgsoiDNA2013045_FD_185795 | JGI IMG/M metagenome (GOLD analysis project Ga0209871, IMG submission 185795) | Permafrost soil microbial communities from the Arctic, to analyse light accelerated degradation of dissolved organic matter (DOM) -... | ecosystem: Environmental > Terrestrial > Soil >... | reverse complement strand
AGCGCGAATCCGCGAACTCGGGCTAAGATTTGCACCGAGAAATGTATCGCTAGTTTGTTGATCTTGCCTTTATTGATCACGCACTGGGGGAAACGAAAACTCAAGAGGGACCAACAATGACCGTTCTCATCTACGTCAAGGCGAACAAAAAGCTGTTGCTCTGGCAGACTTCCTGACGGAAGTAACAATCAACCCTGCAAGCGCAGCTATCGTATTGGATGATCCGGTCAAGGTCACGAGCGCAAAGACCTAATTGCCAAACGCTTAGTCGACGAATCGTTGCGACGACAAGTAATCGTATTCACCCATGATGTGCCCTTCTTGAACCAGGTTGTGGTCCTCCGCGCATCGGTCAGCCGAATATCGTGCGCGAATCCGTTACGCAGCCGCCTGACCGCCTCAATGAAACCGGATACATCATTTGGGCAACCGTCTACTTTGAGGAAGGCCAGAAGCGACGTGCGCCCGTTCATCGGCATGGCATCGACAAACCCATCAAATGATAAATCCTCGCCCAGTTCGGTCGGGACGGAGTTGAGCCGTTTTTTCACGACCGCCTTCGCCGCAGCTTCGAGCATTGCGTCGATTTTGATTATGAATTCCCAATCGCTTTTGGCGCGGAAGATTTCAAGCATGAGTTCGTCGTGTAGACCCATTGCCTGCGTAAATTTCTTTGACGCCTCAAGGAGCAGTTCAAATCTATTTTCGACGTGCCCGGTCATGACTGTGTCTCAGCGGCAGCGCCGGCCTCTGCCTCCCAATGGAAGTTCGCTCGCCGGACTGTCAAATCTTTGGGGCAGGTTTTTCCCGTCAGGATGGTCAGGATGCGCGGTGCCATGGCCCACCAAAGCGGATGCCGCAGTGGTCAGCAAGCCGGGCTGGCATGCCACGACCCTTTGCGCAGGAACATCGCGAGAACGGAGCCTCCACTGTCGGGGACTTTTCGGGGACTTTCCACCCGCCTACCCCCCGATTTGCCCAGTTTTGTTCGGTTTTCGTTGCTGTGACCGAGAAGCCTCAAAATGCAAAAAGTCCTGCTATTGCAGGGCTTTTATTGGTCGGAGCGAGAGGATTTGAACCTCCGACCCCTAGTCTCCCAGACTAGTGCGCTAACCGGGCTGCGCCACGCTCCGATGCCGTTCCATTAGCTTCGATCAGGCTTGCGCGCAAGAAGGCTGATAGGGCGCGATCGGGCTCACGCGGGGCCCGAAAAGCCTGTTCCGCCGAGCGCCGCCTAGCCTTCCTTGAGCGCCGAATCGAGCAATTGCCGGCAGGCGATCAGGTCCTGCAACACCGCTTCCAGACGCGCGACGTCGAGCGGGCGCGTCAGGCTGTCGACGCCTGGGATCGGGCCGCCGCCGAACGCCGCGGAGAGTTCTTCCTCATCGTCGTCGTCGTCGTTGTTGAGAAGGCGAAAATCGATGCCGTCCGTCGCCCCCTCATAATCGTCGTCATCGACGTCGATGCCGGGCGCCGGTGCGGGACCATCTTCCAGAATGCTCAGGCCGACGGCCTCTTCGATCGCACCGAACGAGGCGATCGCCGATCCATCCGCCAGCCGCTGCACCGAGGCGATGCCGTGCTCTTTCAGGATGCGCTGCACCCCGCGGATGGTGTAGCCCTCGCCATACAGCAGGCGGCGGATGCCCCGAAGCAGATCGACATCGTCCGGGCGATAATAGCGCCGGCCGCCGCTGCGCTTCATCGGCTTGATTTGAGCGAACCGCGTCTCCCAAAACCGCAGGACGTGCTGAGGGATATCTAGATCCGCGGCGACTTCGCTGATGGTTCGAAACGCATCCGGGGACTTCTCCAAATGCCCGCTCCTCTCGGCTGCGCCGAGTTTAAATGAATTGTCTATTCGGCTTTGACGTCGCCTGTGTCGCTACCGTTGCCGTTGATTCGCTGCTTCAATATGGCTGACGGCTTGAACACCATCACGCGACGCGGAGAAATGGGAACTTCAGTACCGGTTTTCGGATTACGGCCGATACGCTGGCCTTTCTTGCGCACCATGAACGATCCGAACGACGACAATTTTACCGTCTCGCCCTTTTCCAGGCAGTCGGTGATCTCTTTCAAGACCAGTTCGACAAAGGCAGACGATTCCGTGCGCGAGAGGCCTACCTTTTGGTAGACGGCTTCGCACAGATCGACGCGTGTAACTGTCTTTCCGGTTCCGGTCATCGCCTGCCCCAAAACTCACGGCGAACAATATGTATCTGAAATTATGAGGTTAACAAGCGACGGTCAACAGCGCTCATCAATGCAGTCGCATGGAACAACCACTAAATGCGGATAACACCTTAGCGCGGCGCTTACCAGCGCACCAGCGCCGAGCCCCAGGTGAAGCCGCCGCCCATGGCTTCCAGCAGCACCAGGTCGCCTTTCTTCACACGACCGTCGGCGACGGCAACCGACAGCGCCAGCGGAATCGACGCCGCCGAGGTGTTGCCGTGCAGATCGACCGTCAGCACCACTTTCTGCGGTGCAATATGCAGCTTGTGCGCTGAAGCATCGATGATTCGCTTGTTGGCCTGGTGCGGAACGAACCAGTCGATGTCCTCGGCGGTGGTGCCGGTGGCCTCGAAAGCATCCACGATCACATCGGTAATCATGCCGACGGCATGCTTGAACACTTCGCGGCCCTCCATCCGGAGATAACCCACGGTGCGGGTCGAGGAAGGACCGCCATCGACATACAATTTCGACTTGTGCCGGCCATCGGAGCGAAGGTGAGTCGTCAGGATGCCGCGGTCGGAGCGGGTTCCCGGCTGCGACTCGGCTTCGAGGACGACGGCGCCGGCGCCGTCGCCAAACAGCACACAGGTTCCCCGGTCGTTCCAGTCGAGGATGCGCGAGAACGTCTCGGCGCCGATCACCAGCGCCCGCTTGAACGCGCCGGTGCGCAGGAAACTGTCGGCGGTGGCAAGCGCGAAGATAAAGCCCGAACATACCGCCTGCAGATCGAATGCGGCCCCGTGGTTGATGCCGAGCCCGTTCTGGACCGCGACGGCGGTGGCGGGAAAGGTATTGTCCGGCGTCGAGGTCGCGAGCACGATCAGGTCGATAGACTGCGCATCGATCCCGGCATTGGCGATCGCGGCGCGTGCCGCATGGATCGCCAGATGCGAGGTGAACTCGCCCTCGGCGGCGATATGGCGCTGCCGGATACCGGTGCGCTGCACAATCCACGCGTCGGAAGTGTCTATCCGCGCCGCCAGTTCGGCATTGGTCAGGATCTGCTGCGGCAGATAGGCGCCGCAGCCCAGCACCACCGAACGTATTGCGGTCACGAGACAGCCTCCGGCGCGGTCGGCGCTGGAGGGAGCGCGCTGCCGTCGCGATTGAGCATCTGATTGATCTTGGTCAGGAGATCGTAGCGGACCATCTCATAGCCAACATCGACCGCGTACGCAAAGCCCTCGGCGTCGGTTCCACCGTGGCTCTTGACGACAATGCCGTTCAATCCGAGCACCACGCTGCCATTGGACTTGCTCGGATCCATCTTGTCGCGCAGCGACTTGAAGGCATTTCTTGCGAGCAGGTAGCCGATCCTGGAACGCCAGGTGCGCGACATGGCGTTGCGCAGATATTCGGTGATCTGCCGCGCGGTGCCTTCGGCCGCCTTCAACGCGATATTGCCGCTAAAGCCCTCGGCGACGATGACGTCGGCAGCCCCCTTGCCGATGCCGTCGCCCTCGACAAAACCGACATATTCGAGCTGCGGAAGGTTCATCGCGCGCAGCAACTCGGCCGCCTCGCGAATTTCCTCGCGGCCCTTGATTTCCTCGACCCCGATGTTGAGCAGACCGACGGTGGGCCGTTCGAGATCGAACAACACGCTCGCCATGGCGCTGCCCATCACCGCCAGCGCCACCAAATGATGCGCATCGCCGCCGATGGTTGCGCCTAAGTCGAGCACCACCGAATCGCCGCGGATCGTGGGCCATATCGCCGCGAGCGCCGGTCGGTCGATGCCGGGCAGCATCCGCAGACAGAACCGGGCCATCGCCGCCAGCGCGCCAGTATTGCCGGCGGATACCGCGACGTGGGCCTCGCCCTTCTTGACGGCGTCGATGGCCAGCCACATCGACGACGTCTTGCGGCCACGGCGCAGCGCCTGGCTGGGCTTGTCGTGCATGCTGACAGCCACGTCGGTATGAAAGACGCGCGACGCAGCCTTCATCGCCGGATGCCTTGCGAGTTCCGGTTCGATCAGCGCGCGATCGCCGAACAGCAGAAATTCGGTGTCGGGGTGTCGCGTCAGCGAAATAGCGGCGCCGGGAATGACGACCGATGCGCCGACATCGCCACCCATGGCGTCAAGCGCGATTCGAACCTTTTGAGGCATGAACGTCCCGGAAAACCTGATCTCTTGCGGACTTGAAGCACCTTGGCCGCGGGCTGGAAATCGCCACGGATAGCGGCGATCGGCGAAGCGCGACACTGCGCCCCGGCCGGGCCGCGACAATACCGTGTCCCCGCCCTGACACAACCTCTTGACCGCCCTCTTTTACAGGCCGAGCCGCTGCATCGCGGAAACGCGCCGAAGAAATATATCTAGATAATTAAAAGCACTAGAGAGGTTTTTGGTGCCGGTCCCGCAACCTCGTTTGTTGCAAGATTAGCTCAGTGCCGCTTCAGCTGTTCCTTGACGGTTCGTCAGCGCTTTGTCGGTGCTGCTTCAGGTCTTCTTCAGGTCTTCTTGGGCTTGTTCGCACCGGTCGGTTTTGCCTCGAGCTGCAGCGCCTTGAGCGCGGCAAACGGGTGATCCTCGGGATCCGCAATCGCGGCCGGCGGCTCGAAAACCGCGTCCGGCCTGCGCGGATAGGGATCGACGCCTAAGAACAACGCGTCGGTTGCGAGCCGGCCGAGATTGATGACGCCATTTTCGATCGGCTCGGGCGGGTCCGGAATCTCCGCGTCGCTTTCGGCGGCATCATCGACCAGATCAGCGAGTTGCGGAATTTGCTCAGGCGGCGCGAAGATCAGGTAGATCGGCTCGTCGATTTCGTTTTCGATCGGATCGAGGGTCACAACACAGCTCTGCCCGACCCGCGCCCGAACACGCCCCGCGACCTGGACGCGGCCGCCGCCTTTGGGCGTCACATCGAGCGACGCACGCGCGAAAAGAATTTCGCGCAAGCCGGCGATTTCAGCCATCGCCGCAAGCGTCGCAGGATCGGCTTCGATATCGCGGTGCAGTCCGGTATCCGGTATCTGCGCCACGGTGACCGGGACGCTCCAGGGATCGGCCTTGTTCGTCATGTGACTAGCCCTGTTCATTGCTGTACGCCCACTCGCGCCGGCGAAGGAAACCTCCACGATCCCTTCCGCAACGTCGCATCGTCCAATCCGCAGAGCACTGCGATGGCGGCTTCCGTATAGAAGGCGAGCTGCCGGGCTTTTTCGATTTCCGCTCCGTTCAGGATATTCTTGCACAGTGCTTGCGCCAGCGGCTCTCCGCCGGCGGTCAAAGCAAGGTCGTAGGCCGCCGCCCGGCCATAAAAGGCCTCCCCAAACGCCCGCATGCGCTTGGGGACGGTAAGATCGCCAACGCCCATTTCGCGCAAATTGGCGTCCATATCGTCGCAGAAGTGATCGAATAACGCCTGGGAAAGGTCCGCAGCCCCCTCCATCGACTTCAACCGGTGCAGGACCATCCACAAATGCAGCACCAGCAGATCAAAACGGCCATTAACCGTATCCGGCACGCCCAAGTCCCGATAAAACAACGGTTCTCGCGCCTGCGTCACGATCATGCCATAGATGGCCTCAATGGTGCCGCGCAATGATATCCGGGGTTTCCTGAAGTGATTGAACGGCCAAAGCATTGTGGGTTCCGCAAGCGAGCCAACCCGGCCCGCGCATGTTGCAATCCTGCTTGCTGCCCGGTACGTCAACGCCTCGCGCGATGCAAGAGGACGGGATCAGTTCCGGAATGATTGAAACGAGCCAGACACGCCCACGCGCGTGCTCACCGCGGGGCCTTGCCGCGCGCTGGCGCGGCATGCGCGCCTTGGCCGCCATCGCCTTGGTGAGCGCGGTGCTGGGCGGTTGTACCGGCGAGCAGTTTCAGAAGGGCTACATCCTGCCGCCCGGCGCGCTCGAGCAACTTCCGATCGGCGCGAGCCAGGATCAGGTGCTGATCGTGATGGGAACGCCATCCACGGTCGCAACCCTCAACGGCGAAGTATTCTATTACATTTCGCAACGTTCCGAGCGCCCGGTGGCGTTCATGAACCAGAAGGTCGTCGACCAGCGGGTCATCGCGATCTATTTCGACAAGAAACGCCAGGTGCAGCGGCTCGCCAATTACGGCCTGCAGGACGGCAAGATTTTTGACTTCATCAGCCGCACCACGCCGACCTCGGGCCAGGAACTCAGCTACCTGACGCCGCTGTTCAAGCTTCTCAGCTTCAACTGAGGCTTATCGACAGCCATCCGGTGCCGTTCAATCGCATGAGCCGGCGAAAGGGAAATCGATTGATGATTGCACGCCGGACTTTTCTCTGCGCAATCAGCTCAATTCTCGCCGCAAATACCTCAACCTCACTTCATGCCGCTCCTGCCGCTACCGAATCTTGGGCGCAACGATTGCTCGCGGCTGCGGAAGCGCAGGTAGGCGTTACGACGCTCTATTCAGCAGCCTATGTCCGGATGCCCTATCCTGACGGCGATGTTCCGCGCGACCGCGGCGTATGCACCGATGTGGTGATCCGCGCCTACCGCGATGCCTTTGGGTGCGATCTGCAAAAGCTTGTCCATGAGGACATGAGTGCCGATTTTGCCGCCTATCCCCGGAATTGGGGATTGAGCCGTCCCGATTCCAACATCGACCATCGCCGCGTCGGCAATCTGCAAGTCTTCTTCCGGCGCCATGGCCGCGAATTGCCGCTCGCGAAGAGTCCGGAGGACTATGTGCCGGGCGATCTCTACACATGTCTGCTGCCCGGCAACCTGGCGCATATCGGCCTTGTGTCGGGCCGTAAAACCCCGGAAGGCGAACGCCCGCTGATCATCAACAATATTGGGCAGGGTACGAAGATCGAAGATCGGCTGCTCGAATTTCCGCTCACCGGTCACTACCGGTTTGTGCCCAGGAATGTGTGATTATATCGAGCATCCGCATCATCAAAAAATGTCGAGCCTACGTTACGTTTCCGAGCAGGCACCCGGGGCAAGCCGTCAGCTTGCCGATTTCCCGCGCAGGACGTGAATTGAGGCTTTGCGTTTTACGACTGCTGCTCCGAAAGAAAACCCCGCGGCTCTCACCGCGGGGTCTTTGTTAGGCCGCCGTTCGCGTTCAGTGCGCGAGAATCGCCAGCAGCAACAGCGCCACGATGTTGGTGATCTTTATCATCGGGTTGACGGCGGGGCCCGCCGTATCCTTGTAGGGATCGCCGACGGTGTCGCCGGTCACCGCCGCTTTATGTGCGTCAGAACCCTTGCCACCGAAATGGCCGTCCTCGATGTACTTCTTGGCGTTGTCCCAGGCGCCACCGCCCGAGGTCATCGAGATCGCAACGAACAGGCCGGTCACGATGACGCCGAGCAGCATCGCGCCGACCGACGAGAACGCCGCCGACTTGCCGGCCGCGCCGCCGCCCGCGATTGCAAAGATGACGAAATAGACGAAGATCGGCGACAGCACCGGCAACAGCGACGGGATGATCATTTCCTTGATCGCCGCCTTGGTCAGAAGATCGACCGCCTTGCCGTAATCCGGCTTGTCGGTGCCCTGCATGATGCCGGGCTTTTCGCGGAACTGACGCCGCACTTCCTCGACGATCGCGCTCGCCGCACGGCCGACCGCCGTCATGCCCATCGCGCCGAACAGATAGGGCAGCAGGCCGCCGAACAGCAGGCCGACCACGACATAGGGGTTGTTCAGCGAGAAGTCGGGCAGCACGCCCTGGAAGTAGGGAAACTTCACGGCATTGGCGATGAAGAATTTGAGGTCTTCATTGTAGGCCGCGAACAGCACCAGCGCGCCGAGACCGGCCGAGCCGATCGCATAGCCCTTGGTCACCGCCTTGGTGGTGTTGCCGACGGCGTCGAGCGCGTCGGTGGCTTTGCGGACTTCCTTGGGCAGGCCGGCCATTTCGGCAATGCCGCCGGCATTGTCGGTGACCGGGCCGAAGGCGTCGAGCGCCACGATCATGCCGGCCAGCGCCAGCATCGTCGTGGTGGCAATCGCAATGCCGAACAGGCCGGCAAGGCTATAGGTGACGAGAATGCCGGCGATGATCACCATCGCCGGACCGGCGGTGGATTCCATCGAGATCGCCAGACCCTGGATCACGTTGGTGCCGTGACCGGTCACCGAGGAGGCCGCGATCGACTTCACCGGGCGATATTCGGTGCCGGTGTAGTATTCGGTGATCACGATGATCAGCCCGGTGACGACCAGGCCCGCAATGCCGCACCAGACCAGCGTCAGTCCGGTGAACGACGCCGGGCCAGCACGCAGCGGCGTATCAAATCCGATCAGCCAGTAGATCACGCCGGCGACGCCGATCAGTGACAGCACGCCGGTTGCGATCAGGCCCTTGTACAAGGCACCCATGATCGACTGGTTGGCGCCGAGCTTGACGAAGAAGGTGCCGGCAATCGAGGTCAGGATGCAGACGCCGCCGATCGCGAGCGGCAGCGTCATCATGTTCACCAGCAGCGGCGAGGTCGCAAAGAAGATCGCGGCGAGCACCATGGTTGCGACCGCGGTCACCGCATAGGTCTCGAACAGGTCGGCGGCCATGCCGGCGCAATCGCCGACGTTGTCGCCGACGTTGTCGGCGATGGTCGCGGGGTTGCGCGGGTCGTCTTCGGGAATACCGGCCTCGACCTTGCCGACGAGATCGCCGCCGACATCGGCGCCCTTGGTGAAGATGCCGCCGCCGAGACGCGCGAAGATCGAAATCAGCGAAGCGCCGAAGCCGAGCGCGACCAGCGCATCGACCACGGTGCGGCTATTGGCGGCGAGGTCGAGGTAGTGCGTCAGATAGGCGAAGTAGATGGTGACGCCGAGCAGCGCCAGGCCCGCCACCAGCATGCCGGTGATGGCGCCGGCCTTGAAGGCGAGTTCAAGTCCGCCGGCCAGCGACGTGGTCGCGGCCTGCGCGGTGCGCACGTTGGCGCGAACCGAGACGTTCATGCCGATGAAGCCGGCCGCGCCCGACAGCACCGCGCCGATGGCAAAACCCGCCGCCACCAGTATGCCGAGGAAGTAGTACAGCAGCGCGAAGATCACGATGCCGACCAGGCCGATCGTCATGTATTGGCGCTTGAGATAGGCCTGCGCGCCCTCGCGCACCGCGGCCGCGATTTCCTGCATCCGCGGATTGCCCGCATCGGCCTTCATGACCGATGCCGTCGCCCAGATGGCGTAAACGATGGAAAGCGCTCCGCAGAGCACAATCACCCATAATGCTGTCATTGAATTTGCCTCGGATCCTGATTTTCACCCCACGCCAATCACCGCGGGAGCGGCAGGCGCATAAAAAGAAGGCGCACCCTGCCCAAAAGGCGGCCTCAAATCGGCGGGACCATGCCAAAATCGTATCTCCGGCGCAACGCTGCGGAGGGCATAAACCGTCGATTTAGGCAGGTATTAAGTTGGTATTTGCATTGCCGCCGGCCTTTCGCAAACCCCTAGAAATGGCTGTAGGAAAGGCGCCGCAGCGCTATCTCCCTGCCCTCATTGTCCAAAAACCTTGGAACCGCCGGCCCGGCGATGACGGTTCCGATGCAGGTCACGGCCACTTCGGCCTGCCGCGCGGCCTGTGCGAACGCCTCAAAGCTACCCTCGGAGATGGCGCACAGGATCTCATAGTCGTCGCCGCCGGAAACGATCGCTTCAATGCCGACGGCGCCGCGCGCCAGCAATGTCGCGGCGCCCGCGGACAATGGAACGCTCCCGGCATCGATAACGGCTGATACGCCGGATGCAGCGCAGAGTTTTGCGAGATCCCCGGCCAGACCATCGGACACATCCATCGCGGCACTGGCATGATCGCGAACCGCTTCGGCCAGCGCGTTGCGCGGCTGCGGCACGCGATAACGGCCGACCAGCATCTCTTTTGCCGCAGCGTCATCGGCAAGAACCGTAGCGACCGCGCCGCCCGTCAGGATATCGAGCCCCAGCGCCGCGTCGCCGATCGTCCCCGTCACCACGACGCGGTCGCCAGGTTTTGCGCCGCTGCGATGAACCATCTTGCCCTGGGGTACGCGCCCGAACGCCGAGATCGAGATCATCCTGGGACCCGGCGTCGAAACCGTATCACCGCCAAGCAGCGGGCAGCCGAACTGCGACGCATCCTCGCCAAGCCCGCGCGCGAACGGTTGCAGCCACGCATCGTCGGCGCTGCGCAATGCCAGCGTCAGCACGAACCCCGCCGGTGTTGCGCCCTTGGCCGCGAGATCGGAGAGGTTCACCCGCAGCGCCTTGCGTGCAATGTTGTCCGGGGGATCG
>Ga0209871_1000488_pt1 | contig 10476 bp, 11 predicted proteins | sample OrgsoiDNA2013045_FD_185795 | JGI IMG/M metagenome (GOLD analysis project Ga0209871, IMG submission 185795) | Permafrost soil microbial communities from the Arctic, to analyse light accelerated degradation of dissolved organic matter (DOM) -... | ecosystem: Environmental > Terrestrial > Soil >... | reverse complement strand
TCTGGCTCGGCGGTCTCGTACCATTTGGCGTCCTGCTCCGCGCAGAAATACGGGCCGTGGAAGATCTCCTGGAGGCCGACGACCTGGGCGCCCTGAGCAGCCGCATCGGCGATCATCCCGATGTGCTTGTCGATCGCTTCCTTCTTGGACATGTTGACCTGTGCCTGGATCAGCGCCGCCCGGACGTTGCGCATCTGCGTGCCCCTTCCACCCGCGCCAGTCTTATCACCTGCGCCAGTCTTTCGTGCCCGGGCCCGCGCCCGCTAGCCGCCACCCGGCCGCACAAATGCGGGATTGAGGTCGCTGCCGGGCAGCGCAGATCAGGCGAAGCCGATCGGGCCAGGCCGTCGGGCCGAGCCGATCAGGCCAGGCTGTAGTCGCCGGCCTTGACGCGGCGGGGTGAACGCCGCCCACGCGCGCGGCGTGAAGGCCAGCCTCGGCCCCTCGGGACGCGCACCGCATGGGCCGAAGTCACCTGGCCACCGTGAGGGCGTCGAGGATCATACCGAGCCCGAGCTCGAACTCGTCGCCGAAGTCGTAGCCGGGCCGGAGGATGTGCTCGGCCGCCATCTCGGTCAGGTGGGGATACTCGCCGGCGAATTGCTGCATGATCGCTTCGGTGGCCTCGGTGACGGTCTCCGAACTGAAGGGCAGAGACGCCTCCTGGAGCGCGAATCCGTAGATGTAGCTGTCGAGCAGGGCGTAGGCGTGGGCGGTCATGGCCACCGAGAAGCCCGCCCTGCGCAGGGCGCCGAGGGTCGCATCGTGGTGGCGCAGCGTCGCGGGTCCGGGGTTGGCCCGCGACTCCATCAGCCCGATCGCCCAGGGGTGGCGCCTCAGCGCGCGGCGGGCCGAGATCGCCCGGCGGCGCATCTCCGCCCGCCAGTCGTCGTCGGCTGCCGGCAGCTCGATCTCGCTGAAGACCAGATCGACGATGCCGTCCAGGATCTCGTCCTTGCTGGCGACGTAGTAGTAGAGCGACATCGGCTTGACGTCGAGCTCCCGCGCGAGCGAGCGCATCGTCAGCGCCCCGATTCCCGCCGCGTCCGCGACCGCCACGGCGCCGCGCAGCACCCGCTCCCGGCTGAGCGGAGCACGTTCTCCCGAGCTCTCGCTAACTGACTTCGACATCTCGCTCCCGGACCGTAGCGCTTTCGTACTTAGTACTGTAGCGTGTCGTACTAAGTACGGCGACGAGCCGTGCATCATCGTTCGAGAGGGAAGCGGTCATGAGACCTGGACGGCAGCACACGGCGACCGGCGAGGCGGCCCTGCCGGGGCCGACCGAGAGCACGATGCGGGCGATCGCACAGGATGGCTACGGCTCCACGGATGTGCTGCGGCCGGCGCGGATCGCCCGGCCCGGGATCGGCGGCAGTGATGTGCTGCTGCGGGTGCACGCGGCTGGCCTGGACCGGGGAACGTGGCATCTGATGACGGGCCGGCCGTATCTGCTGCGCCTGGTGGTCGGTATCCGCAGGCCGCGGAATCCGGTGCCGGGGCTTGATGTGGCCGGCACGGTCGTCGCGGTCGGCCCAGGAGTGACCAGGTTCACCGTAGGTGATGAGGTGTTCGGGTTCGGCCGGGGCACCTTCGCCGAGTACGCCACGGCCCGGCAGGACAAGCTCGCCCGCAAACCGGCCAACGCCAGCTTCGAGCAGGCGGCAGTGGTCCCGGTGTCCGCGGTCACCGCCCTGCAGGCCCTGACCGACGCCGGCCATGTCAAGGCCGGGCAGAAAGTGCTGATCACCGGCGCCTCAGGTGGCGTCGGCAGCTACGCCGTGCAGCTGGCCAGCGCGTTCGGGGCGGAAGTTACCGGCGTGTGCAGCACCGCGAAACTCGACCTGGTCCGATCCCTGGGCGCCAGCCATGTCATCGACTACACCCGAGACGACTTCGCCGACGGTCCGCGTCGCTACGACCTGATCATCGACATCGCCGGGAGCCCCGCCATCTCCCGGCTCCGCCGCACGCTCACCCCCACCGGGACCGCCGTCCTCGTCGGCGGCGAGGACGGCGGTAACTGGACCGGCATGGGCCGGCAACTGCGGGCGCTGGTGCTGTCACCGTTCCTGCGCCAGCGGCTGACCATGGTCACCCCCCGGCAGCGCTCCACCGACCTGGACCGGCTCGCCGCCCTCATCAAGGCGGGCACGGTGACGCCGAGTATCGGCGCGACCTACCCGCTGGACCGAGTGCCGGAAGCCATGCGCCACCTGGAAGCCGGAAAGGCACGCGGCAAGGTCGCCATCACCACCTGAAAGACCCCGGCGCTAGCCCTGACATACACAGCGGAGCACGAACATGGAACACGTCACCGCTGACGGGCTCGAGCGCACCTTCGCGCTCAACTATCGACTTCGACGACCTCCAAGGTGAACGGTCCTACTCCGGCGCCGGGCCTACAACCAGTCCAAGCTCTGGCAGCTAAGCGCCGATCTGGCCGGCCTGACCGGCGAGCAGCTACCGGCGGCTGACGCCAGGCAGGGCGAGCCGACTGGGTAGGTCAGCTTGTGAGCTGCGGGATCACGTCAGCACCGAATCCGCGGATGACTCCCTCCGGGTCGTCCACCATCGAGTAGATGTTGAACTGAGTGACCCCCAGGTCCTGCAACTGGCCGAGCCGCTCGCGCACCTGCTCCGGACTGCCGAGTACGCAGAACCGGTCGACCACATCATCGGTCACGAAATCCGCGTTGTCGGATCCGGTCCGGCCGTGGTGCGCGTAGTCGTAGCGCTCCCTGGCCGCGATGAAGTCGGTCAGCTCACTGGGCAGCTCGGCGTCGTGGTAGCGCTTGACCAGGTCGACAACATGGTTGGACACCAGCGCCGGGAACCAGCGCACCTGCTCGCGGGCATGCGCCAGGTCGGTGCTGAGGTAGGCCGGCGCGGCGGCCATGACCTGGATGTCGGCAAAGTCCCGGCCTGCCTCCTGCGCGCCCTCGCGGACGTAGCGCAGGGCCCATTCGATGATGAAAGGGTCGGCCAGCTGGAGGATGACGCCGTCGCCCACGCGGCCCGCGCAGCGCAGCGCCTTCGGCCCGTAGGCGGCAACCCAGACCGGCAGCCTGCGGCCCTGCGACCAGGCCAGCTTGACCGGCGTGCCATCGACATCGACCTCACGGCCCTCGGCGAGGTCCCGGATCAGGACGCAGGCTCGCTCGAACTCCGCCAGCTTCACCGGTCCCCGGCCGAGCACCCGCTGCGCCGAGTCGCCGCGGCCGATCCCCATCTCCATCCGGCCGCCGGAGATCTCGTTGAGAGTTGCCATCGCGGATGCCGTGACCGTCGGGTCCCTGGTCACCGGGTTCGTGACGCACGTCCCGATATGAATGGTCGTGGTGGCAGCGGCCATCAGGGTGAAGACCGGGTAGGGGTCCTGCCACAGGACATGGGAGTCCCAGGTCCACACATGGCTGAACCCGTTGTCCTCCGCGAGGACCGCCCGGCCGACGACCTCGCTCGCCGGCGGATCGGTCATAAAGGTCACGCCGAAGTTGAGCATCGCTACTCCCTCTGCCTGGTGGCCAGCCGGACACTATTCCTGATCGGCAGGAGCGTCAATGACCCCGGCTCAGCCCGCCCCGGTCGGGTCGGCCTTGCCCCGCCCGGCCTCGCACCCATGATCACGGAAGATCCGTCGGGTCCCAGCATGTCGGATCTTCCGTGATCATGAAGAGCGATGCTGGCCGTGGTGCGGCTGACCGCGCTGGCGGCCATTGGGCGAACAGGGATCAGCTCGCGGTCATCGGCGGGTCCCCCGGCATCGCGGCATCTGGCGGCCGTCTCCCCCGCTCCGTGACGGTGCCCGAATAATCCGATATACAGCTCGAAAACCTGCAGCTACCGTTGGCATCGTTGGACGGAGGTAGTCATGCAGCAGATCAGCAAGCGGCTGATGAGCTGGGCATCGATCCTGGAGGACAGCACGCGCGAGCAGGCGCAGCGCACTGCCGGACTGCCATTCATCTTCCCGCACGTGGCGCTCATGCCCGACGCCCACTTGGGCAAGGGCTCCACCGTCGGCTCTGTCATCCCGACCCTCGGCGCCATAATTCCCGCTTGCGTGGGAGTGGACATCGGCTGCGGCATGATCGCCGTACGGACTCAGTTCACGGCGCAGGACACTCGCGCCCGAGGCGACCTGGCACAGGTGCGCGAGGCCATCGAGAACGCGATCCCGCTGTCCGCCGGGAAGTACAACACGACGATCTATGACGCCGAGACCGCTGGTCGGATCGAGGGTCTTGAGCAGCGGGACGGGGCTGACAGCGCCGAGAAGATCGCGCCGAACTGGCGGCTGCAGCTCGGCTCGCTCGGCAGCGGTAATCACTTTGTTGAACTGAGCCTCGACGAGGAGGAACGAGTCTGGCTGTTCCTGCACTCCGGATCCCGTGGTGTCGGCAACAAGCTCGCACAGCGGCACATCAAGATCGCCCGCGCGCTGGCCAGGCAGTGGTGGATTCCGCTGCCTGATCCTGACCTGGCGTACCTGGTCGAGGGGACCGACGAATTCTGGGCGTACATCCGGGACCTGCGGTGGGCACAGCATTTCGCCCTGCTCAACCGCGAGGAGATGATGCACCGGGTCATCGACTGCGTCGCAGCCTGGATTGGCCAGGACGTCGAGGCAAGCGAGACGGTGAACACCCATCACAACTACACCACGCGGGAGACCCATTTCGGGAAGGAGGTCTGGCTGTCGCGTAAGGGCGCGATTGACGCCTCGGCGGGTACTCCTGGCCTCATTCCCGGCTCGATGGGCACCCGCTCCTATGTCGTGGTCGGCAAGGGCAACCGCCTGGCCCTGGACTCCTCGCCGCACGGGGCTGGCCGCGCCTACAGCAGGACGGCCGCGCGGAGGACGTTCAGCCGCGGCCAGCTGGACGCTGCTATGGAGGGCATCGAGTGGCGCCGGACTGACGCGTTCCTTGATGAGATTCCCGGCGCGTACAAAGACATCAACGTGATCATGGACGACGCCAGGGACCTCGTCGAGATCACGCACACGCTGAGGCAGATCGTCAACGTCAAGGGTGACTGACTGCGGGTCACCGCCGGGGCGCGGGGGATGCAGGCCATCGCGGGAAACGCGGCGACTGTCCCCGTTGATGGCGAAGCCGGGACCGGCGCGCCCTCCGGCGCCGGTCCCTCGCCCGCGGCTACCGTGAGCCGCATGAGCGCGCCGCGGAATCTCACGCTCGGCGCGGGGAGGCAGGAGCCGCCGAGCCCGGATGCCGCGCCGTGGTCGGTGGTCGACCTGTTCTCGGGCGCGGGCGGGATGAGCTACGGATTTCACGCGCACCCCGGCTTCCGCGTCGTCGGCGCCGTCGACGCCCAGCTGGGCAAGCCGAGCACCGGACGAGGGACACTCGGCTGCAACGCCTCGTACGAGGCCAACATCGGGGTCCGCCCGCTGACAGCGGATCTCGCGGTCGCCGATCCGGCCGAGATCTGCCGGTCGCTGAACCTGCAAGCGGCCGGCGCCGCCGTCTCGGGCGTGGCCAGGGCCAGCCTGACCGGAACAGGCGCGACCGGGGCAGGCGTGACCGGGGCCGGGGTCACTGTCCTGGCCGCCTGCCCGCCGTGCACGGGGTTCTCGCGGACGCTGGCGCATAACCACGTCCGCGACGACGCGCGCAACAGCCTGGTCGGGCTGGTCGGCAGCTACGCCGAGATCCTGAGGCCGCAGATAGTGCTGCTGGAGAACGCCCGTGAGCTGGTCATGGGCCGGTTCTCCGGACATCTGCGGAGCCTGCTGGCCAGCCTGGCCGCGCTGGGCTATCAGACGTCGGCGACCACGCACTTCCTCAGCGACTTCGGCCTGCCGCAGCGCAGGGAGCGCTCGGTGATCATCGCGGTCCGGCAGCCTTTGCACCTGCGCGACCTCGGAGATCTCTGGGCGCGTCTTCGAGTCAGCCCGAATGCCACGCACGTCCGGCGTGCTCTCTGGGAACTGCCGCGGGTCGAGGCGGGGCAGGCCGACGCCGGCGATGCCCTGCACGTCTCACCCGCGCTGAGCTCGCCGATCAACCGGCGGCGGCTCGCCGCGATCCCGCACGACGGCGGCGGCTGGGCCGATCTGGTGCGACATCGCGACGCTGACGCGCTGCTGACGCCGACGATGCGGCGCCGGGCGGAAGTCCGGGACTTCGGCAGCCATCCGGATGTCTACGGACGGCTGTGGTGGGACAGGCCGTCGGTCACGATCAAGCGCGAGTGCGGGCACATCGGCAACGGCCGCTATGCCCACCCGGAGCAGGACCGGCTCTGCACGGTTCGCGAGATGTCGATCCTGCAGGGCTTCCCGCGTGACTACGCCTTCGTCGGGTCGCTGTCGAACATGTACCGGCACGTCGGCGACGCGGTGCCGCCATTGATCAGCTTTCAGCTGGCCGGCTTGTGCAAGTGGATCCTTACCGGAGAGCGGCCGACAACGCTGGAAATGGTCCTGGCGGGATGTCACCTGACTCCCGACGATGTGGAAGCGGTCTCGGGCCCGTGATGGCCGTCCGAGACGAGCGCTGACGAGACGCTCACTGCGGGAAGCAAGCGAAAGAACGTGAGAGGCTTGGCGGGTGCCTCCCAGCCGCCTGGTGGTTCTCGGAGGCTGCGGAGCCTGGCCGGAGGGCGGCCGGGCCTGCAGCGGCTTCGTCCTCGAGCATGACGGCGCCAGGATCGTCCTTGATCTCGGCTACGGCACCCTGCCGCGCCTGCTCGCGCTCCTGGGATCGTCAGCCGCGGATGGAATCGACGCGGTCATCGTGACCCACAAGCACCCTGATCACATGGTTGACCTGCACGGCCTGTTCCGCGCCCGGTGGTTCGGCGGCCGCGGCGCCGCCGCCATCCCGCTGTACGCGCCCGATGGTGTCCTCGCCCGGATGGTGGCGCTTGAGGATGACGGCGCCGAGCCGGTACGGCGGGTTCTCGACTGGCACCCGCTGCCGGCCGCGCCGTACCAGGTGGGACCGTTCCGGCTGGAGAGCGTCGCGCTGCCGCATTTCGTGCCCAACGCCGGGGTGCGGCTGTCGTCGCCGGGCCTGACCGTGGCCTATACCGGTGACACCGGACCCGATCCGGCCCTGGCCGAGCTAGGCCGCGACGCGGATCTCTACATCGTCGAGGCGACCAGCCGCAATCAGCAGCCGGGGGTCCCGCCTCCGGCCGGGACGAGCGGCGCCCGCGGGGCGGCGGCCGGGCCGCGGATGCACCTCACTGCCGCAGAGGCGGGCCAGGTCGCTGCCGCCGCTCAGGTGCGCCGGCTCATGCTGACCCATTTCTGGCCAGGCAACGACCGGCAGGCCTCGCGAGCAGCCGCCGCCGAGGTATTCGCAGGCGAGATCCTGCTCGCGGAGGAAGGCCTTGATGTGCCGCTGCCGTGAGTCGGCTGCTGGCCGCCGCGTCCCGAGCCGCGGCCGCGTCGAAAGTCGCCCAGCTGCCTCCGCCCGGCAGTTGCCCCGGCACAGGCACCGCGCCGCCCCGGCACAGCTTCCACTCATCGCCTCGGCTTTAGTTCCCGCTCGATTCGCTGCCGCTCACCCTGGATGACTTGCATGACGTAATCCGGATCATCGCCGGTCACCCGGAGCGGAGAGCTGACGAGACGGCTGTCGGCCGGCCAGTCCGGCTTGCCGGCCTGATCGAACAACGGCCAGACGAAGAGGCGCGAGGGCGGCGTTTCCGGGCTGGCGTGCAGCCTGGGGAGCCACTCCGCTAGCCAGGACCGCAGCCTCTCCAGGTCCATGGTGTCGATTCGGTAGAGAACGCCCCTGTAATCGACCAGGTCAACCCGCGGCATCAGGCTCTCATCCCCGCCTGGCGGCCCGCCGGGACGGCCTCGCTCAGCCGCGGAGCACGCTTCGCGGCTGCGCCGGGATCGGCTGGGGGGCGGCAGGGAACCGGATAGTGCGTCACGCCATGGAGGTCAGCACCCGTCCCCAGGGCGGTCACGATGCCCTCCTTCGGTACGAGTTATTCGGCTGAAACCATATCGTCAGCATCCGCATGCCATTGTCCCCCATCGGTGATCCGGTGCCAGTACGACAAGCCTCTCCGTACCGCATAAAGGCCGGCCGGTCTCAGGAGTTCCCGCAGGTCAGCGTCACTGGTGTCCGTGACGTCACCGGAGCACGCCGAGCTGGCAGAGAAAGTCTCATCCACAATGCGTGCCAGTACCGCAGGAATCTGCTGTGGCGGCCGTCCCCTTTCCTTAGCGGGCTGGTCTGCAGTCCTGAGAATGAATGGCACAAAGTAAGGATAAGCTTCCCGGGCCCCTGCCTCAAATGACGCGCGGAGGGCTGGCCATTACTCCGGCGGTCCTTCGAGAGCCCCGCGGCACTGCGGGGGCGCCGGTACTGCGGGATCAGGTAGCGGATCTCATCGGCGCCGCGCCCGCGACTGGCTCCGGCTGAGCGAACGCGCGCCACGACTCATGACCAAGTGCTGACTCGTATGATCTAGTGTTGACACTATGTTCTATGATGGCCTGAAGGCACACCATTGATACGCACGTAGGCCGAAGGGCAATCCTGCTGGTGTTGACGCATACCGCCATGAGCCGGCAATGTGGAACCATGAACGAGACGACGCAGGCCGCTGTGGTCCCGGAGTGGACTCTCGGGTGGCGGATGCAGCGGGCGCTCGCCCACGCTGGTATCACGATCGAGGAAATGGCTAGCGAGCTGGGCGTGAGCCGGTCAACGGTCAGCAGGTGGGTGAACGACCATGGCGCCGATCCGCGGATTGGGTATCTGAAACTGTGGGCGATGCGGTGCGGAGTCCCGCTCGAATGGCTGCTGGACGGTGGCGTTCGAACACCGTGATAGCTATCCCGGCAGAGGTTGGAGCATGCTCGTGGTCGAGTTGAAGTCCCCCCGTGAGATCGACGCGATGGGGGCCGCCGGAAAGGTCGTCGCCGACGCCCTGGCGGCTGTTCGGGCCCGCGCATCCGTGGGCGTGCCGCTGACCGAGCTCGACGAGGTGGCTCGCGAGGTGCTCGCCAAGGCCGGCGCCACGTCACCGTTCCTCGGCTACCAGCCCAGCTTCGCCTCCACCCCGTTCCCGGCGGTGATCTGCACCTCGGTCAACGACGCCGCGCTGCACGGCATCCCGACCGGTTACCGCCTCGCCGATGGTGACCTGCTCAGCGTCGACTGCGGTGCGGTGCTGGACGGCTGGGCCGGAGACGCCGCGATCTCGTTCACCGTCGGACGACCGCAGCCAGCCGACGTGCGCCTCATCGAGACCGCGCAGGCGGCTCTGCGCGCCGGAATCGCCGCCGCTGTCGTCGGCGCGAAGATAGGCGACATATCGGCGGCCATCGCCACGATCGGCCGGGCGCATGGATGCGGCATCAACACCGAGTACGGCGGTCACGGCGTCGGGCATGCGATGCACGAGGCGCCGTCCGTGCCGAACGAGGGCCGCGCGGGCCGCGGCATGAAGCTGGAGCCCGGACTGGTCATCGCGATCGAGCCCTGGTTCCTGGCCGGCGGCCGGGACGACTACCAGGTCGATTCGGACGGCTGGACCCTGCGCAGCACGGACGGAAGCCGGGCCGCTCATGTTGAGCACACCATCGCCATCACCGATGACGGCCCGCGCATCCTGACCGCCCTGGACCGCTAACCGCGACGTCTACAGCAAGGACAGGCCGCCGGTGAGCTGATCCACGCGCGTGCTCGCGGCGGGACCAACGGCGCAGCAGGTCGGCGTGCCGGGCGGCACCTGGGTTCGCCCGGCGTCCTGGACGACGGCCACGGGCAGCCCGGCCGTCAGGCCGGCGTTTGCGATCCGGCTCAGATCCTCCTCGCTGCCTACCCTGAGCACCACCTTCGGCTGCCCTGCCGCGAGCCATGCGGCACAGTCGCTGCCGCCCTGGGTGGCGAGCACCGCGAGGAAGGCTGCGTGCGCGACCTGGGCAGCGATCTTGCCGCGGCCCATGCCCAGGTCGGTCCTGACCAGCAGTGCGAGTTTCTCCGCCACCCGATGCACTGTAGATGCCGCAGGCGCGCCCGCCGCCGACGACGAGGTCAAAAATGACGCTACGGCGAAACGGAGGTGCCCCCGCGCCCAGGACGCACCGCCGCCGCGGGAGACGCCAGCCGGACGTGCGCCACCTCCGGCCGATCCCGGACCAGGACAGGCTCCGCGGCGCGGCCGGGGACAGGACCTCCGGGCTGGGCGGTCGCGGCGGCGTCCCGCACCACCTCGAATGCCTCGGCATAGCGCCCGTCGCCGAAGCGCGACCAGTAGCCGGCCGACGACTCGATCAGGCCCCGCTCCAGGTAACCGCGCACCTCGGCCCGGGACGCGAAGGCCCGGATGGCCAGGACCTTGCGTTCCAGGTGCTCGTCGATGGTCACGAAGCTGGTCGGCCGGAAGCCGACGGTAGCCGACGGTGACTGGAAACAGCAGAGGTGACCCACTTCCCGCGCGGCCGCCATGGCCGCCTGGCAGGTGGTGCGATGATCC
>Ga0209871_1000486_pt1 | contig 10483 bp, 6 predicted proteins | sample OrgsoiDNA2013045_FD_185795 | JGI IMG/M metagenome (GOLD analysis project Ga0209871, IMG submission 185795) | Permafrost soil microbial communities from the Arctic, to analyse light accelerated degradation of dissolved organic matter (DOM) -... | ecosystem: Environmental > Terrestrial > Soil >... | reverse complement strand
CGATCAGCGTCTGCGCGACCAGCAATTCTACACCCGCTCGCTGATCGAATCCAACATCGATGCGATCATGACCACCGATCCGTCCGGCATCATCACCGACGTCAACAAGCAGATGGAGGCGCTTACCGGCTGCACGCGCGACGAGTTGATCGGTGCACCGTTCAAGGGTTACTTCACCGATCCGGAGCGGGCCGAGGCGGCGATCAAGCGGGTGCTGAGCGAAAAGTCGGTCACCGACTATGAGCTGACGGCGCGCGCCCGTGATGGCAAGCAGACGGTGGTGTCCTACAATGCGACCACCTTTTACGACCGCAACCGTACCCTGCAGGGCGTCTTCGCGGCGGCGCGCGACGTCACCGAGCGCAAGCGGGTGGAGGCGGAATTACAGCAGGCCAAGGCCGCCGCCGAGAGCGCGAGCCGGACCAAATCGGATTTCCTGGCGAGCATGAGCCATGAGATCCGAACGCCGATGAATGCGATCATGGGCATCGCGGACCTGCTCGCGAAAACCCCTCTCTCGCCGGAGCAGGACAAGTATGTCCAGATCTTTCGCCGCGCCGGCGACAACCTGCTGAATCTCATCAATGACATCCTCGATCTCTCCAAGGTCGAGGCCTCGCAGCTTGAGCTGGAACGGACCGGGTTCTCGTTGAACGATCACCTGGAGAAGGTGACGGAGATGGTGGTGGGCCGGGCCTTTGAAAAAGGGCTGGCCCTCGTTTGCGAGATCGCGCCGAACGTACCCACCGACCTCGTTGGTGATCCGACGCGGCTGCGCCAGGTGCTGCTTAATTTGCTTGGCAACGCCATCAAGTTCACGGAATTCGGCGAGGTGTCCCTGCGTGTCGATCTGGATGCGAACCCCTCGGTCCCGACCGCACTGCGGTTCACGGTCTCGGACACCGGCATCGGCATTCCGAACGAGAAATTGGCCCGGGTGTTTGAACGCTTCACACAAGCCGACTCATCCACCACGCGCAGGTTCGGGGGCTCGGGGCTGGGGCTCACGATTTCGAGGCGCCTGGTGGAACTGATGGGCGGGCGCATCTGGGTCGAGAGTGAAGTCGGCAAAGGCAGCGTGTTTGCTTTTGCCGTACCGTTCGAGATCGCGGCTCCCGTCAATCGGCCGGCGGCCGCGCCGGTCGGCACGGGCCCTGTGCCGGCATTGCCGGCGCTGCGTATTCTGCTGGCGGAGGACTCTCCCGACAATTGCATCATCACGATCGCCTATCTGGAGGACACGCCGTATCAGGTCGAAATCGCCGAGACCGGTGCGATCGCTTGTGAAAAGTTCAGAGCCGGGCACTACGATCTGGTCCTGATGGACCGGCAAATGCCTGTCATGGATGGTTTGACCGCGACGCGGACGATCCGGGCGTGGGAGCAAGCGAACGACCGGCCGCCCACACCCATCATCGCGCTGACCGCTTCGGCCTTGAAGGGGGACAGAGAGAAGTGCCTGGCGGCGGGATGCACCGCGTTCTTGACGAAACCAATCAAGCAGGAGGTGCTGCTGCAAGCGATCAAGGAGCACTCCCTGGCCACGCTTGCATCATCAAATGAGGAAAGCCGCCGGATGGACCCGATCCGCTTGCGTGCGAAACTCGCAGGCCGGATTCCCGCATATCTGCAGAACTGCCGGCAGAATGTCGTCGTGATGCTGGACGCTCTGGATCGGGTGGACTTTGAGACCGTAACGAGCCTGGGACACCAGATGAGGGGCTCCGGCGGGGCCTATGGATTTCAGGCGATCACCGACATCAGCGCCGCCCTCGAGCAGGCGGCCGAGAGCGCCGACACCGATGTGTCACGCAAGTGCCTGGGGGAATTGTCCGACTGTCTGGACGGTATCGACGGCGATGTTCGAGTTTAAGTCATAGCGCCGATTGGTCGGGAAGGCCGGTTGGCCGAGAACAATGAGGAACCAGCGGTTCAACTTGCGCGTTCCAGCCGGGTGTCGATTTCTTCCCTCAGCAGGCTGAAGTCGATCGGCTTGGTCAACAGGCCGGTCGCGCCGCCTTCGATCGCCTTGCGCTTGGTTTCGGGATCGCCATAAGCGGTGATCATGATGACGGGAACGTCAGGCCGCATTTCCTTGACCTTGGGCAGCATTTCAAGGCCGGTCATCCCGGGCATGTTGATGTCCGACAGGATCAATATCAGCGACTGTTCGATGGTGCTGGCGATGCGCGCCAGCGCGTCCGCGGCCGAAATCGCAAAGTCCATCACGAAACGTTGTGCGCGCAGATCCCGCCGGAATTGCTGGCGGAACAGCGCCTCGACGTCGGGCTCGTCGTCAACCACCAGGACCAATACGCTCACATCTAACCTCTGTTTTTGTTTGAAAAATTTCTTGTCCGCGGCAAAATGATTCTGAATTCGGTGAACTGTCCGGGTTCCGTATCGACGTCTACACTACCACCGTGTTGTTTCACGATGATGTCGTGGCTCATCGAAAGCCCGAGCCCGGTCCCTTCACCCGCCGGCTTCGTTGTAAAGAACGGGTTGAACATTTTTTCCTTCACCTCGGTCGGGATACCCGTGCCGTTATCGCGAATGCGGATCTCAACCGTCTCACCCAGATTTCTGGTGGTCGCGCTGAGGACCGGCTCAAAACCCGAGTTGCCATTCTCTGCTCTGCGCTTGCTCACCGCATAAAATCCATTGGAGATCAAATTCAGGAACACGCGGGTGATTTCCTGCGGAAACAATTCGATCTCGCCGGCGCTCGCATCGAAGTCCCGTTGCAAGGTGACATTGAACTGCGGCTTCTCGGCGCGCGCGCCGTGATAGGCGAGATTGAGGCTCTCATCCAGCAGCGCGTTGATATCCGAGGGCCGATGTTCGCCGGAGCCTTCGCGCGAATGCAGCAGCATGTTCTTGACGATCGAGTCGGCACGTTTGCCATGCTGGACAATTTTTTCGAGATTGTCTTTCAGCATCTGCGTCAACTCGTCGACCTCCTTGCGGATCTTGCCGTCAATCGCCGCGGGCGCGAGCACCTCGAGCAGTTCTTCGGTCAGTTCCGCCGACAGCGCGGAGAAATTGTTGACGAAATTGAGCGGGTTCTTGATCTCGTGGGCGATCCCCGCCGTGAGTTGGCCGAGGGAGGCAAGTTTTTCCGTCTGGATCAGGCGATCCTGCGCGGTGCGCAGGTCGTCGAGGGATTTGCTCAAATCGGCGGTGCGCTGGCGCAATTCCCGCAACAGTCGTGCGTTTTCGATCGCGATCACGGCCTGCTTGGCGAAATTGCTGAGCAGGTCGATCTGCTTGTTGTCAAAGAGGCGGACCTCCTGGCGATAGACGGTGATCACGCCAATGACTTCGTTGTCCCGTAGCATCGGCACAACGGCGATCGTGCGAGCGCCGCCGAGCTTGGCCAGCTCGACCGTTGACTGGGCACCTTCGAGGTATGCGGGAGTGGTCCGTACATCGGCGACGTGGACCACCTGCTTGCTCTCGATTGCCTTCGCCAAGGCGCCTCGCGGGTGCGGCTGATAGACCGCGTTGGCCCTGGCTGCGGCAAATGCCGGCGGCGCATTGTAGAGCGCGGCCTGACGCACCCAACCGTCCTCGACCAGACTCATCGATCCGAATTCCGCGCCGCAAACGCGCGTCGCGTTCTCAAGCATCGTCGCGAAGACAGGCAGCAGTTCGCCGGGCGATGAGCTGATGACCTGGAGCACTTCGGCGGTGGCGGTCTGCTGTTGCAGCGCCTCGGAGAGTTCGCGGGTTTTCGCCTGCACCTCTTCGAACAGGCGGACATTGCCGATGGCGATCACCGCCTGGTCGGCGAAGGTTTGCAGCAGCGCGATTTGCTTGTCGCTGAAGGGATTCACTTCGAGCCGGCGAAGAGTAATTGTACCGATGCTCTTGCCTTCCTGCAGCAGTGGAACACTGAGGATGGTGCGGTGGCCCTGGCTGCGTGCTCGCGCTTGCGCCTCGGGAAATTCATCGCCCTCGGACGAACTCATGTCATGCACATGCACGGGCCTTCGCTCGAGCGCGGCGCGCCCGGCCGTCCAGTACGGATTGATCCGCGATAGATTCCAGTCCGCCGGTACCGTGCCGTGATGGGCACTGAGCTCGAGATTGTCGCCTTGTCTCAGACGCAATACCGCATCATAGGCCTCGCAAAGCTCGCAGGCGCTTTCAACGATTGTCTTGAGAGCCGGGCCGACATCGGTCGGCGAGGACGCGATCACCTTCAAAATATTGGCGCTGCCGGTCTGATAGGTTAGCGCCTCCTGCAGATCGCGGGTTCGCGCCTGCACCTCGTCAAACAGCCGCACATTCTCGATCGCGATCACCGCCTGGTCGGCGAAGGTCGTGACCAGCTCGATCTGTTTGTCGGTGAAGGGCCGTACGGCGCGACGCAGCAGCGCGAGCACGCCAACAGGATGACCTTCGCGTAAAAGCGGTACCCCGAGAATTGTGCGGGGATCGCCGCTAAGTCTCTGGCCTTCCGAGAACGAATAGTCGGGGTCAGAATGCACGTCGGGAACGTGAGTCACTTTGCCCTCAAGCAAAGTTCGTCCGATAATGGTCGCGCGTTCCGGCTTGACCGGAATGTCCTTTACGTAATTCATGAACTCCGGGCTAAAGCCGTACGAACCGGCGCGAAAATACGCATCACCTTTCTGACGCGTTATCGCCGCCATATCCGCCTCGCAAAGGCGTGCGGCGGACTCGACAAGGGTGTCGAGCACGATCTGCAGGTCAAACGCCGAGCGGCTGATGACCTTGAGAACGTCGGCGGTCGCGGTTTGCTGCTGGAGCGATTCCGTGAGATCGCGCGTCTTGCCCTGTACCTCTTCGAACAATCTCGCGTTTTCGATGGCGATGACGGCCTGGTCGGCAAAGGTTCTTAGCAGCTGCACATGGTGGTCGGCGAAGGTGCCGGGCTGAACCCGCGTGACCGCAATGAATCCGATTGACACGCCATTGTTCATCAGTGGAGCATACAGCATGCTGCGGTAGCCGCGCGCCCGCGCGATCTCCTTGAGCTCGTATGTCGGGGCTTCGGTGTCGGGAATTTGCATCTCCTCGCCGGCTTGCGTCATTTGGAACGGCGCGAAATCGGCGACTGGTCGCGGGAAGGTCGACTGCAAGATTTCGTCTGCTTCCGGCGTCGTCGGCGTGAAGGCCTTCAGGTGAGCCATGCCGTCGATGAAGCGGAAGACCGTGCTGGAAAAGCCGCCAACCAGACGGTTGGCGCTCGCCGCGATCGCATCGAACACCGGCTGCACGTCGGACGGCGAACTGGCGATGACCTTGAGGATTTCGGCGGTGGCGGTCTGACGATCCTGCGCGGCACGCAACTCGGCCTGTAGCCGGGCGTTCTCCCGGCTGAGATTGGCGACCACGTCCTCGGGAAGTGCGGTCATTCCAGCAAATCCAATTCGCGCGTGCCTGGTGCCGCGGGACTCAAATCAGAACACATCCGACCGGCCCCCACGATTCATAGAACGGGTCGGCTGGCGGGCGATCTGATCGGTGGCCGCACCGGTGTCAGGTTATTTCATCCGAGGCATCCGGGCCAGAGCCGTCACCGGGCCGATCAAGTCCCCGGCCTGGAAACCTCGGTTTCCTTGCTGGTGATCAATTCCAGCAGCACCGGGATCCTGGGCGGCGCGCAATTCGGTCAGTAGCCGGGCGTTCTCCAGCGCGGTTGCGTCCTGTTGGACGATCGCTTCGTCGCGCTCGGCCAGACTCGACTGGAGTCTTCGCTCGAGGTCGGCAACCGTCGCCTTGAGGTCGGCCAGCACGTCCTGGGAAAGCGCGGTCATCCACCCAATCCATTTCGCCCGGTGCCTCGCGGCGCGGCTGCGAGCTCAAATAACAGGCCGTCCCGGCCCCCGGTTGACGGGTAACGGCATTTGCCTGCCACCAGACCGTACCCGATTATTCCATTCCGGATGGATCCGATCCAGCGCCATCAGGCCAATTTTGTCAGGTCGGGGCGCCAAAACTCTCAAATATCATGGGCAACCAAAGTCTTCGGGGTTACTCCCGAGAGCAGACCTTAACCGCAACGGCCCGCAGCTACCCGATCCGGGCGTTATTCTTCGACCTCGAGACCGAGGGCCAGCCGCCCGCTGAAACGGAGCTGTGGCCGATCCTGCGGTCGATGGAACCGGGGCGCCCTGAACGTCGCGGAGCAACCACTGCAGCCAGTGGCGGACGAGTTGGAAAACAGACTTGTTGACTAACGCACTGCCCGATATCAGCATGGCAGGGCATACCGCGATTCAGCACCTGCCTTAGCGGGCCTCGCGAAAATGCCTGATTGCCCGAAAACGCGGAGGTTTGTTGATCGCAGCATTGCGCGTCCTCGACCGGGAGAACACCCATGATCAAAATGTTGAGCTCAGCAACAGTCGCTTTCACGGGAGCCGTTTTGATTTCGCTGGCGCAGCCAGCGTTCGGACAATCGGATGATAAGGCTCTCGGCACGGTGCATTTCGAAACATCGTGCAAGCCGGAGGCGCAGAAACTGTTCGACCAAGGAATGCTTTATCAGCACTCATTTTGGTATCGCGCGTCGCAAAACACGTTCGAGGATGTGCTGAAGGCCGATCCGGAATGCGGCATCGCCTATTGGGGTATCGCGCTAAGCCTGTTGTGGAATCCCCACGCGCCGGCGCCCGCGAAGAACCTCGCCGAGGGCGCCGCCGTGCTGGCGAAGGCAATGACCGTCGGCGCCAAGACCCAGCGCGAGCGCGACTACCTCGATGCGCTCGGCGCCATGTACGCCGACTACGACAAGGTCGATCACCGTACGCGCATGCAAGCTTACGCCAAGGCCATGGAACAACTGGCACAGCGCTATCCCGACGATGACGAAGCGCAGATCTATTATGCCCTCGCCCTGAACACCTCGGCTTCGCCGGCCGACAAAACCTACGCCAGCCAGCTGAAGGGCGCGGCCATCCTGGAGCCGATTGCAATACGCCAGCCGCAGCATCCCGGCGTGGCGCATTACCTTATTCACCTTTACGACTATCCGCCGATCGCCGAGAAGGGCCTCGATGCCGCCCGACGCTATGCCAAGGTCGCGCCAGCCGCGGCACATGCCCAGCACATGCCGTCACACATTTTTACGCGCGTAGGCTATTGGAAGGAGTCGATTGCTTCCAACGTCGAATCGTCGCGTGTCGCGAGGGCGGACAAAGAGGGCGGTGATCAGCTGCACGCCATGGATTACCTGGTCTACGCCTATCTACAGCTCGGGCAGGACAAGCAAGCCGCGGCCGTTATCGACGAGATGAACGCAGTCAGTGGGTTTGCCGAGACTTTCATGGCCGGGCCATACGCGCTGGCCGCTTCCCCGGCACGCTACGCAGTGGAGCGTGGCGACTGGAAGGCTGCGGCGGCGCTTCAAGTCCGGCCCAGCCCGCTGGCTCACGTGCAGGCGGTCACTCATTTCGCGCGAGCGCTAGGCGCAGCCCGCTCCGGCGATCCTGAAGCCGCCAGGGCTGATATCGCCAGACTCGCCGAGCTGCGCGACAAGTTGCGCGATGCCAAGGACGCCTATTGGTCGGAGCAGGTAGATATTCAGCGGCAGGTCGCGACCGCCTGGCTGCTCTATGCCGAGGGCAAGCGCGACGAGGCGCTGACTGCCATGAGTGCCGCCGCCGATGCCGAGGACAGGACCGAGAAGCATCCGGTGACGCCGGGCGTGCCCAGGCCGGCGCGCGAACTCTACGGGGTCATGCTGCTCGAGAGCGGCAACGCAAAGGACGCGCTCGCCGCCTTCGAAGCGACGATAAAGAAGGAGCCAAACCGCCTCGGCGCCTATGTGGGCGCGGCGAAGGCCGCCGAAAAGTCCGGCGATCCCGCCAGGGCTCAGGAGTACTACGGCAAGGTCGTCGCGATCGCCGATGCTGCGGATGACAGCCGGACCGAGGTTGCCGACGCGCGCACGTTCCTGACGAAACGCTGAGGGGCATCCGAAAGACAGCACGGGAGCACGTCGTGAGAGCATTCTTTCTGCCGATCGTTCTGAGTGCTCTGGCGACGCCGGCCGGCGCGCAATCGCTTCAGGTCACCGGATACACGGGCTATCTCGGCGAGTGGGAGTTGACCGCCACCGTCACGGAAAGCCTATCCGGCCGAACCAAAGAATACTCCGGGCCGCTGACGATGAAGCACGTCGGTCTGTGCACCCAGGATGGCCCGGAGGAGAAGACCGGTGAAATGCGTCTTCAGATATCGACCTTGCCGTCCCGGTTGAATGCAACGCTTTTGGTGTTCGGGGTCGAATGCACTTACAGCGGGCGCTTGTCAGACTCCTATACCGGCACGATGAACTGCCCCGATCGGGGGCCGGTTCCGCTCCGGTTATGGGTGAAATAGTATTGCTGGCGTCGATGGCCGCAGCTGCTCAGGTCCCCGGCCGCGAAACCTCCGTCTCCTTGCTGGTGATGAATTCCAGCAGCACCGGGACGCCTTCCCTGGTCTTCGCAATGCCGCGCCGGATCGCCGGGATGATGTCCTCGGGCCTCGTGACCCGCTCGCCGTGGCCGCCGAAGGCGCGCGCCATGGCGGCATAGTCGCCGGAGATGTCGGTCGAGCGGTATTTTTCGGTCGAAATCGGCATCACCTTCAGTTCGATCGCCATGGAAAAATTGTTCAACAGGATCGACATGATCGGAATGCGCTCGCGCACCGCGGTCTCGAAGTCCATGCCGGTGAAGCCGATTGCGGCATCACCCCAGACATTGATGCAGAGCTTGTCGGGTTTGGCGAGCTTGGCGCCCATCGCAAGGCCCAGTCCGTAGCCGAGCTGGGTGGTCTTGCCCCAGCCGATATAGGACAGCGGCTCGACCGGCTTCCAGAATGGCGAGAGCTGGTCGCGCGGGCTGCCGGCGTCATGGGTGATGATGGTGTTCTTGATGTCGACGGTGTGCTGCAGATCCCACAGCACGCGATAGGGGTTTAATGGCGCGTCGTTGCTGGTCAGCTTCGGCATCCATTTGGCGAGCCACTCCTGGTGCGAGGCGGCGATCTCGGCGGCCACGGCCGACGCATCGCGATCGGTGGTGACGCTCTTGCTGATCTCTTCCAGGAGCGCGTCGAGCACCAGTCCGGCGTCGCCGACCAGCCCGATCCCGGCCTCGACGTCCTTGTTGAGATGCGCCGGGTCCAGCGTCGAATGGATGATGGTCTTGCCCTTGGGCATTGCGATGCCGAACGAGGTTTCCGTGAACGAACAGCCGATGCCGAAAATCACGTCGGCTTGCCCAAGGAATTTCGGCACCGCGCGCGGCACGGCCAGGCCGCCGGAGCCGAGCGACAGCGGATGCGTCTCGGGAAATGACGACTTGCCGCCGAGGCTCGTGGTGACGGGAATGGCGAGCTTTTCCGCCAGCCGTTTGAGTTGCGGCCAGGCTTGCGCGTAATGCACGCCCTGGCCGGCATAGATCACGGGACGCCTGGCGCCGATCAACAGCGCGGCGGCTTCCCTGACGTGCACGGGGTCGGCGCCATAGCGGGTGCGCAAGACCGGCGTATAATTCAGCGGCTCCGGCACCTCCTCGTTCCACGTGTCGGCCGGGATTTCGACGATCACCGGTCCGCCGCGGCCGTTTTTCAATTTGGTGAAGGCGCGGCGGAAGATGTTGCCAACCTCGGACGCGATGTTGATCGGCTCGGCCGACTTGGCAAACGCCTTCATCGCCTGGCTGGAGTTGAAGTTCGGCTCGATATTCGCAAGCCGCCGCGCATAGCCCATCGGCAGCACCAGCACGGGGACGGACTCGCCAAAACATTGCGCCACGCCGCCCATGGCGTTTTCCGCGCCGGGGCCGTGCTGCATGCAGAAGGCGCCGATGGTGCGCCCGGAGGTCACCCGCGAAATCGCGTCGGCCATGTGCAGCCCGATGCGTTCCTGCCGCACCATCACCGGGCGGATGTCGGCATTGGCGGCGTGTTCGATGAGATGGTTGACGGGATAGCCGCAGAGAATCTCAATTCCCTCGCGCTTCATGATTTCCGCAATCGCGGTGCCTAGTTTCATGGTGTTTCCTTGCCCAAAAACTGGCCGATGTTGCACGCGGCCGATTAGGGATAGTTGGAACAGGAAACCGTCGATCGGTAAAGCGCGGCGGCACTTCCCCCGGGAAGTGCTGATATGCACAACCGCCGCACGCGATACGGGCTTCGCTTACGGGCATCCGTTTCAACCGTAACGTTGCGAGGCGTACCGACACGCCGAACCGGAGAGGTCCGTCTCGCTCGCTTTGCGGTCGAGGTCTTTTCGCCCTGGCGTTGCCTTGAGTTTTCCATCGACCCGTCCGGCAAAGCAAACGAGTCCCCCGGGTTTGACTGATCGTTCAGCCCGTTCGTCAATCCTTTGGTAACCAATCCGCTCTAGTTTCTGCCGGGCTCGCTGGAGAAATCAGCGAAACGCAGGTAGGAGTTTTGAATGCGGCATGTGTTTTCAAAATTCCTCCGTGACCAGTCCGGCGCGACCGCCATC
>Ga0209871_1000485_pt1 | contig 10488 bp, 6 predicted proteins | sample OrgsoiDNA2013045_FD_185795 | JGI IMG/M metagenome (GOLD analysis project Ga0209871, IMG submission 185795) | Permafrost soil microbial communities from the Arctic, to analyse light accelerated degradation of dissolved organic matter (DOM) -... | ecosystem: Environmental > Terrestrial > Soil >... | reverse complement strand
TTCTCAAGAACCTCGCCGGGCTGTTCAACGACCGGTCGCTCCGGCTGATGTTCCTGGCCAGCTCCGTCCGGGCCTCCGAGGAGCAGTTCCCCAACCTTTACCACGACATGCTGGACGGCTGCTACATCCTGGACCTGCCCAAGGTCCCGGAGCTGTTCATCACCCAGAGCCCGCTGGTCAACGCGATGACGCTCGGCACCGACAAGCCGTTCATCGTGATCACGACCGGCATGGTGGACCTGTTCGACGAGGAAGAGATCCGGTTCATCATCGGGCACGAGCTGGGGCACGTGCTGTCGGGCCACTCGGTGTACCGCACGATGCTCTTCCACCTGGTCAACCTGGCCACCCGGCTGGCGTTCATCCCGTTCGCCTGGATCGGCTTCAAGGCAGTGATCTGGGGCCTGGAGGAGTGGTACCGCAAGTCGGAGCTGTCCTGCGACCGGGCCGGCCTGCTGGCGGGCCAGGACGAGCAGGCGGCCCGGCGCGCACTGATGAAGACGGCCGGCGGATCGCGGCTGTCGGAGCTCAGCCACGACGCGTTCCATGAGCAGGCCCGCGAGTACGACGCGGTCCCGGACGTGCGCGAGGGGCTGCTGAAGCTGCTCCAGCTGCAGGGCCAGTCGCATCCGTTCGCCGTGGTGCGCTTCGCCGAGCTGGACCGGTGGGCGTCCGACGGCGAGTACCGCGACATCCTGGCGGGGAACTACCCGCGTCGCGAGGACGACCCGGACATCTCGGTGGGCGAGGAGGTCCGCGCGGCGGCCAGGTCGTACCAGGAGTCGTGGAACCGCAGCCAGGACCCGCTGATCGGCGCGGTGCGCGGAGTAGCCGAGACGGCAGTAGGCGCCGGCGGGCGGCTTTTCAACCGGTTCGGCACCAGGCCGCCGGGCGAGGACAACTGACGGCGGGCCCTCCTTACGTCTTCTCCGGGCTGAGGCGGGCCAGGACGGCGGGGATAGTGCCGGCGTGCACCACGCCAACGCGCTGCGTGGCCCTGGTCAGCGCGACGTAGAGGTCATTGAGCCCGCGCGGCGAGTCAGCCAGCAGCTGCGCGGGGTCGGCGATCAGGACCGAGTCGAACTCCAGTCCCTTGGCCTGCCGGACGGTCAGCACCACGACCGGGCTGGTCAGGTCGGGATCGGCGCCGATCGCGGTCTCGGGCAGCACGGCGGTGACGGCGCGGGCCAGCTCGTCGAGGCGGCCGGAAGGCACGATCACGGCGAGCTTGCCGTCGCCGCTCTCGGCGGCAAGCCGGATGGCGGCCTGCGCGACCGCGTCGGCGAGCCCGGCCTCGTCGGTTTCCAGCCGCCAGGGCGTGGACCCGGCCGTGCGGACCGAGCGCGGCACGTGCAGCAGGGGGTCGATCGCGGCCAGCACGTCGGCGGCCACGTCCATGATCTCCGACGGGGCGCGGTAGTTGATGGTCAGCTCCGCGAGCCGCCAGCGGTCCTGCACGTACGGGCCGAGCGCCTGGTCCCAGGACTGCAGGCCGGCCAGGTCGCCGGTCTGGGCCACGTCGCCGACGATCGTCATGGACTTCACCGGGATCCGGCGCATGAGCATCCGCCACGCCATCTGCGAGAGCTCCTGCGCCTCGTCCACGATCACGTGCCCGAACGCCCACGTCCGGTCGGCCGCCGCCCGCTCGGCCGGGGTGAGGTTCTCCTCATCCTCATACCGGGCCGCGAGCTGGCTGGCGTCGACCACGTCGGCGCCCATGAGCACCTCGGGGTCGTCATCGTCATCGCGGCCGATCATGTCGAGCACGCCCTGGGCATAGGCCTCCTGGAGACGGCGCCTGCGGTCCCGCTCGGCCGCGGCGGCCCGGTCGTCCTCGCCCAGGAGCTCAGCGGCCTCGTCGAGCAGCGGCACGTCCGCCGGCGTCCAGTCCGCGCCCGGGCGGCGCAGCAGCGCGTCCCGCTCCGCCGAGGTCAGGCCGGGCGCGGCCGCGGCCAGGCGGCGCTTGGAGGCGAACAGGCCGGCGATCAGCTGCTGAGGCGTCAGCACCGGCCACAGCCGGTGGATGACGGCCCGGACAGCCGGGTCGACGCGCAGCTCGCGGCGCAGGTCGGCGATGTCCTGACCGCCGAGCAGATTCGGGCCGCCGAGCATGTTCTGGCCGAGCTTGGCCGTGGCCTCTGCCGTCAGCGCGTTGATCACCTCGCGGGCGAACATCGCGCGGGCCTGGTTGTGCGGCCGGCGCGACCGGCGGGCGCGCTCGCGCGCCTGGGCGACCGCCTTGCTGGTCAGCACGAGCGGCTGGTGATCGACGATGATCTCGGTCGGCTGGCGGGGGGCATGCTGCCGGTCCCGGATGGCGGCGGCCACGACCCTGGCCATGCTCAGCCGGCCCTTGATCTCAGCGGTCTGCGGCGGCTCGGCGCCGGTGGCGCTGATGCCGGGGTAGAGGTCGCCGACGGTGGACAGCAGGACGCTGGTCTCGCCGAGCGAGGGCAGCACCTGGCCGATGTAGCGCAGGAAGGTGGCGTTCGGGCCGACGACGAGCACGCCGCGCTTCTCGAGCTGGCGGCGGTAGGTGTAGAGCAGGTAGGCGGCCCGGTGCAGCGCCACGGCCGTCTTCCCGGTGCCGGGACCGCCCTGGACCACCAGCACCCCGTCCATGCCCGCGCGGATGATGTAGTCCTGCTCGGCCTGGATGGTCTCGACGATGTCGGACATGGTGCCGGTCCGGGTCGCGTTGAGCGCGGCCAGCAGCGCCGACTCGCCGGTGAGTCCCTCGTGCCGGGACGGGTCGGCGGCGGCCAGGTCGAGCACCTCGTCGTCGAGGCTGATCAGCTTCCGGTCGCGGGTCTTGAGATGCCGACGCACGCGCACCTGGCCGGGGTTGGCCGCGGTGGCCAGATAGAAGGGCCGCGCGGCGTCGGCCCGCCAGTCCATGAGGAGCTGCTCATAATCGTCGGAGTCGGCATGAATCCCGATCCGCCCGACATAGCGCAGCTCGCCGTCGTTGAATTCGAGCCGCCCGAAACAAAGGCCGTGCCCGGCGGCGTCGAGCTGCGCGAGCCGCTGGCGGTAGGTGGCACTGAACGCGTCGCGCTCGGTCCGGGCCTGCGGCGTCCCGCCGACCTGCCGCAGCACGCCTGCCAGGCGAGCTGACGCCTGATCCCGGAGATCGTCGAGCCGACCGTAGAGCACGGAAAGGTATTCCTGCTCGCGGTCAATTTCCTCGTTTGACAACCGGGCTCCTTTCCCGATTAAAATGAACCCGTCAAGACTGAGCTAAGCCTTAATAAGCTAACGCACTTGTTGAGCTGACCACTTACTGAACTAACACCACTTATTGAGCTAACACTGAGTTGAGGCATAACGCGCTATCCAATGTAGCGCGTTCTTTTATTTGCCCGCTCATCGCGGGCGCCCATCCCGGTCCCCACCGGGACGTCAGCCGACGCGCCGGTCGGTGCCGCGGGGGCCGAATCCGCGGCCAATCGACACGCTGGGATCCCAGTCGAAGACGACGGCGTTGTCCTCCGGCCCGATCAGGACCTCGGCCCCGGCCTGCGCGCCGGCCGCGTCGAGTGCCTCCTCGATACCCAGCTTGGCCAGCCGGTCGGCCAGGTAGCCGACGGCCTCATCGTTGCTGAAGTCGGTCTGCAGGATCCAGCGCAGGGGCTTGCTGCCCCGGACGGCAAAGCTGTTCTCTCCGGTCCGGACGACCTCAAACTCGGGCCCGGCCGCCGGCTGGGGCCGCAGGACCAGCCGGGTAGGCTGCGGCGGCGGTGCAGCCGCGCGCTCAGCGGCGATAACGGCCGCCAAGGTGAACGCCAGCTCGCGCAGTCCCTCCCTGGTCGCCGCGGACACCTGGCACACGGTCAGGCCGCGGGCCTGAAGTTCGGGCGCGACCATCTCGGCGAGCTCGCGAGCGGCCGGCACGTCCACCTTGTTCAGCACGACAATCCGGGGTCGCGACGACATGTCGGCACCGGTCTCCCGCTCGTAGGCGGCCAGCTCGGCCTCGATCACGTCCAGGTCGGTGATCGGGTCGCGGCCCGGCTCCTCGGTGGCGCAGTCCAGGACGTGCACGAAGACGGTGCAGCGCTCGACGTGACGCAGGAAGTCCAGGCCCAGGCCCTTGCCCTGGCTGGCGCCCGGAATCAGGCCGGGAACGTCGGCGACGACGAACTGCACCTCGCCTGCCTCCACGACGCCCAGGTGCGGGATCAGCGTCGTGAAGGGGTAGTTGGCTATCTTGGGCCGGGCCGCGGACATGGCGGCGATCAGCGAGGACTTGCCCGCGTTGGGGAAGCCGACCAGGCCGGCGTCGGCGACCGTCTTGAGCTCGAGGATCAGCAGCTGCTCGCCGCCGGGCTCGCCACGCAGCGCGAACCCGGGTGCCTTGCGGCGCGACGAGGCCAGCGCGGCATTGCCCAGGCCGCCACGGCCCCCGGTGACGGCCACGAACCTGGTCCCCGCGCCCGTCAGGTCGGCCAGGACCGGGCCGTCCTTGGTCTTGATCACGGTCCCGTCGGGGACCCGCAGCACCAGATCGGTGCCCTCGGCGCCGTTGCGGTGGTTGCCGGACCCGGGTGTGCCGTTGCCGGCCCGGCGGACCGGCCGGCGGTGGAAGTCCAGCAGCGTGACCGCGCTCGGATCGACCTCGAGGATGACGTCCCCGCCCCGGCCGCCGTTGCCGCCGTTGGGACCGCCGAGCGGCTTGAACTTCTCCCGGTGGATGGAGGCGCAGCCGTGCCCACCGTCGCCGGCGTGCACCCGCACCTCGGCCTGATCGGCGAACTCCGCCACGACAATTCTCCTTTTCGTCTTTGTTGCTGGCCGCCGGCAGCAGTTGCCGCGAGGTCGGCATGCGCGGAGGGGCGGGCCGTCACCGGCCCGCCCCTCCGGGTGGCTTGCTGCGCCGCTGCCGCAGGCAGGCAGGCAGGCAGGCCTTAGCCGGCCTTGGCCGGCTCGGCCTGCGCCAGCGCCTCGGCTGGAACCACGCTGACCGCGCGGCGGCCCCGGCGCGTCCAGAACTCGACCTTCCCGCTGACGAGGGCGAACAGCGTGTCGTCCCCGCCCCGGCCGACGCCGACGCCGGGGTGGAAGTGCGTGCCGTGCTGGCGGACGATGATCTCGCCCGCACCGACCTGCTCGCCGCCGAAGCGCTTGACGCCGAGCCGCTGCGCGTTGGAGTCACGGCCGTTCCGGCTGGACGAAGCGCCCTTCTTGTGTGCCATCTCAGTCCTTCTTCCCTGAGCTGGCGCCTGCCTTGCTGGCGCTAGCCTTGCTGGAGCCCGCCCTGGCGGAGCTGGCCTTGCTGCCGCTCGCCTGGCTGGCACTGGCCTTGGTGGAGGCGGCCCTGGCCGTGCTGGCCTTCTTGCCGCCGCCCTGGCCGTCGCTGATGCCGGTAATGCGCACCTGCGTGTACTTCTGGCGGTGACCGAGCCGGCGCCGGTAGCCGGTCTTGTTCTTGTAGAGCACCATGTTGATCTTGGGGCCGCTGGCGGCGCCCAGGATCTCAGCGGTGATCTCGTAACGGCCCAGCGCAGCCGGGTCACTGACCACGTTGTCGTCGTCAACGACCAGGACGGCGGGCAGCGTCACGCTGGATCCGACATCGCCGGCGAGCTTGTCAACGGTCAGGACGTCGTCTACCGACGCCTTCTCCTGCCTGCCGCCGCAGCGCACGATCGCGTACACAGAGAACTCTCTCCCTTGCGCCAGCCCCGCCGACAGATCCGCGCTACCACCCAGTGTCGCTAGATTCAGCCAACTCTGTGTCGCAGCAAGTCTGTGGCAGGGGGCCTGTCTAAGTCGCGCACCGCCCATCCAGCCAAGGTGCAGCCGGATCCATCCCATGCGCCGACGACAAAGGATATCAGACTGCGCGGGCCGCGGCGGGCGGCCGAACCAGCCGACCGGCCGCCCGCAAACGCAGCCCCCTGGCAGCTAGCTAACCGCTGCCAACTTGTAGCTAACCTCTGCCAGCCTGACATTTCCAGCCCGCTAGGCCACCGGGGTGGTCGTTCCGCCGTCCCCGACGATGGCCGAGTCGGTCGCGGCCTCACCTGGTCCGGGCTGCGCCCGGGGCCGGCGCCGACGGCGGCCGGCCGCGGCCGGGGCCACCACGCCGTTGTCGGCGTGCTCGCCGTCACCGGGCTGCGCGCTGCCATCGGACCCTCCGGTGCCGGCATCGCTGGGGGCGCCGGCCTCGCTGCCGGCCGGGTGCGCTCCGTTGTCCGGCGCCGGGCCGGGTGCCGGGGAGCTGGCCGCCGGGGAGTCGGCCGGAGCCGCGCTGTCCTGCGTCAGGCTGTCGCTGGCCACCAGGTCGAGAGCCGCGGGACCCGCGCTCCGGACGGCGCGGCCACGTCCCCGCCCCGATCGACGCGAGCCTCCGGAGCCGGCCAGCGCTGAGTCAGCGCCAGGCCCGGCGGCCTCGGCAGGCGCCGTGGTTCCGCCGGACAGGGTGCCGCTGACCATGACCGCGGTTGCGGCGCTGGCGGTGAGCCCACCTCCGGCCGGATCGCCCGAGCTGACCAGGGTGCCGACGCTGCGTTCCCCGTCGCCGCTGTCCAGGACATCGGCTCCGGTCCCAGTGGCTCCGGCGCCGTCCGGGCGAGCCGAGCCGTCCCGGCCCGATCCGCCACGCGACCCGTCGCCCTTCGCCTGCCTGCCGCCCCTGGACCCGCGGCCGCCCCTGGCCTTGCCGTCGTCCCGGTGGCCATCGTCGTCACCGCGGCCGCGACCCGGGCTCGGCGTGTGGTCCACCGGCTCCATCGAGACGATCACGCCCCGGCCGTTGCAGCACTCGCAGGTCGTCGAGAACGCCTCCAGCAGGCCGGACCCGACCCGCTTGCGCGTCATCTGCACCAGGCCGAGGGAGGTCACCTCGGCCACCTGGTGCTTCGTCCGGTCCCGGGCCAGGCATTCTAGCAGCCGCCGCAGCACCAGCTCGCGATTGCTCTCCAGCACCATGTCGATGAAGTCGATCACGATGATCCCGCCGACGTCCCGCAGCCGCAGCTGGCGGACTATCTCCTCGGCGGCCTCGAGGTTGTTGCGGGTGACGGTCTGCTCCAGGTTGCCGCCCTGGCCGGTGAACTTGCCGGTGTTGACGTCGATGACCGTCATGGCCTCGGTGTTATCGATGACCAGGGAGCCGCCGCTGGGCAGCCACACCTTGCGCTCCAGGGCCTTGGCCAGCTGCTCGTCGATGCGGTAGGCGGCGAAGACGTCCCCGTCTTCCTCCCAGCGCTCCATCCGCTCGGCCAGGTGCGGCGCGACGTAGCGGACATACTCGTCCACCATGTCCCACTCGTTGTCACTGGCGATAACGAGCTTGCCGAAGTCCTCGTTGAAGATGTCCCGGACCACGCGGATCGTCAGGTCCGGCTCGCTGGAGAGGAGGTCGGGAGCGGTGGCCGTCTTGGCCTTACGCTCGATGGCCTCCCACTGCGCCGCCAGCCGGGCCACGTCACGGGCGAGTTCCTCTTCCGAGGCGCCCTCGGCGGCGGTGCGGACGATGACGCCCGCTCCCTCGGGCATGACCTGCTTGAGGATCTGCTTCAGGCGGGCCCGCTCGGTGTCGGGGAGCTTGCGGCTGATCCCGGTCATGCTGGCCCCGGGCACATAGACCAGGTAACGGCCCGGCAGGCTGACCTGGCTCGTCAGCCGGGCGCCCTTATGGCCGATCGGGTCCTTGGTGACCTGCACCAGGATGGACTGACCGGACTTGAGCGCGGACTCGATCCGCTTGGACTCGCCCTCCAGGCCGCTGGCGTCGAAGTTAACCTCGCCCGCGTACAGGACAGCATTGCGGCCCTTGCCGATGTCGACGAAGGCCGCCTCCATCGAGGGCAGCACGTTCTGCACCTTGCCGAGGTAGACGTTGCCGACGTAGGACTGGTGGCTGGCCTTGTCGACGTAGTGCTCAACGAGCACCCCGTCCTCCAGCACCGCGATCTGGGTCCGGTCCCCGCGCTGGCGGACCACCATGAGCCGCTGAACCGCCTCACGGCGGGCGAGGTACTCGGACTCGGTGATGATCGGCGGCCTGCGGCGGCCTGTCTCGCGTCCCTCGCGCCTGCGCTGCCGCTTGGCCTCCAGCCGGGTCGATCCCCGGACGCCCCGGACGTCGGTGACATCGGTCACGGCCGCAGCAGCCCTGGACGGCCGCACGTGCACGACCGTGTTGGGCGGATCGTCGGGCGTTACCTCACCGGTTTCGGCGCCTGAACCGCTACGGCGCCTGCGCCGCCGGCGACGGGGACCGGCCGCGTCGTCACCCTCGGAATCGGCAGCGGCCGGGTCGGGGCCGCTCGCGGCATCGCGAGACTCGGCCTGCTGGTCAGCGGACTGAGCAGACCCGTCGGCCGCGTCGTCAGCCCCGCTGCGGCCCTTGCCGTGGCCCCGGCCGCCCCGCCGCCTGCGCCGCGGACCGGCCTCGCCGTCGTCCTCCTGGTCACCAGCGGGCCGGTCGGCGCCGGCCCGGTCGCCGGCGGAGTCCGTGACGGCCTCGCCGGGATCGGGCGCGTCCTGGCGCCGGCGGGAGCCGCCGCTGGCCGGCGGGCTCACCGCGTCGATCGCGGGTGGCTGGAAGATCACCACGGGCGGCTGGAACGTGGCCGCGGGTACTGCGACGGCCGGAGCTCCTGCTTCTCCCCCGCCCTCCTGGCCAGCGCTGCTGGCGACCTGGCTGCCGCCGGCGGGCTGGCCAGCGCTCGCGGCCGGACCGGCACCGGACTGGCCGGCACCGCCCGACTGACTGGCACCGCTGGCCTGATCGGCGCCGGCGGACTGACCGGAGCTGGCCGCGCTGGCCGCTCCGGCCGACTGGCGCGTCCGTCGCCGCTTGGGCGGCGGCGCGGCTTCGGCGCCGTCCGGCAGCACCGCCGCCTCGGCTGGCGCCTGCGCCGTCTCGGCTGGCTGGGCCTGCTCCGTGGGCGCGGCCTGCTCGACCGCTGGCGGCTTGGCTGCGGACCTGGCTCGGCTGCGGCTACGGCCGGTCGTGGCGGGAACGCCAGCCCCGGCAGCAACCGCGTCAGCAGCAGCCGGGCTGCCACCATCAGCGGTCCCGCCAGCAGCAGGTCCGCCGGACTGCCCCCCGGCCACGCCGGCGGCGGCGTCAGGCCGCCCGCCGGCGGGCTGGGCACTGTCAGCAGGCCCGTGAGCGGCGTCGCCAGACTGGCCGCCAGGCGGTCCAGCCGCGATGCCGGCATCGGCATCTGGCGGCCCGGCAGGCCGGCTCACCGCACGGCGGGCCCGGCGCAACAGCTTGCGGCCCTGGCCTCCGTTATCCTCGCCAGCCTCGGCTGACCCGTCAGTTACTTCCTTGCTCTCTCGCTCGATCTCGAGCATGCGGGCGATCTCTCCCGTCAGGCTCCCGGGCGCTGTCGGCCATCGCTGACCGCTCCGCGCCACGCGGGAGCTGTTCGTACGCGATCTCTGGTGCGGCGCACGTCAATCCGGCGCTTCCCGCATCCAGGCGCGTTGCCTTTTTCTGTCCCTGGTCAACGCTCCAGCCGTGCTGCTGGGGCACGCCCGCCCCGGGCCCGGCCGGCACTTCGGGCCCTGTGGGCCCGGAAGGCTCAGCCAGCCCGGAAGCTCCGGGCGCACTTGCCCCAGCGGCAGCGCTTGCCGTATTCGCGGCATGAGCCGTCACCACGGTTTTAGCCGTAACCACGACGTCAGCCACAACTGCGGCGACCTCCAGCTCAATCGGCCCCTGCGCGAGCCGCGTCACCAGCGGTGGCGACGACGGCGCGAGAGCCGACATACGGCGGAGCGCAACCAAGATGTCATCGGGTCGGACGGCAGGTGTCATGTGCCGAACAACCATTCGAAGTATCGCACATCCGGCGTCCCGCTCCTGCGCGGCACGCCGGTCTAGCTCCATCGACAGCACGGCAGCTCGGGTATCGAGCCGCCGAACTCCCTTACTCGTCAGGCGATCTACCTCTGCGCTGGCGGCGGCGAGGAACTCCTCCGCTGCCCGGGCCGCGTCCGCTGGCGCGACACCGGGCAGGACAATCTGCCAGTGCGAGGCCTCCAGCCGCAGCGCTTCCGCCGTAGCCAGGTCAGTCACCTCAATCACGTCGATACCCGCTGGTAGTGCTGCATCCAGCCGGTCTCGTACATCCTTCGGATCGCAACTCCCCGTGAGCCCGATCTCCAGGTACTCGGCCTCGCTGGCCGCACATGTTGGCGCTCCGCCCGAGTACGAGATTTTGGGATGCGGTGAGAAGCCAGCGGAATAAGCGAACGGCAGCCCGGCCTTCCGCACTCCCCGTTCAACCGCACGCGCGATGTCCCTGTGGCTCGCAAAACGCATCCTGCTGCGCTTAGCGTACCTGATGCTCAGCCGCTGAACCGCTGGTGGCGGCGGCGGTGAGGTGGGCATCGGGCGCGCCGCCACTAGACTCGCCCGCCAGCACCGGGATCGGCTGCCGCGGGACTGCCGACCACGGCCAGCGGCAGCAGCCGCTTGCCGGTCGGGCCGGTCTCGATCTGGGTGTCCATCGCCGGGCA
>Ga0209871_1000482_pt1 | contig 10534 bp, 8 predicted proteins | sample OrgsoiDNA2013045_FD_185795 | JGI IMG/M metagenome (GOLD analysis project Ga0209871, IMG submission 185795) | Permafrost soil microbial communities from the Arctic, to analyse light accelerated degradation of dissolved organic matter (DOM) -... | ecosystem: Environmental > Terrestrial > Soil >... | reverse complement strand
CGAGCACGTCTTCATCGCGCGTAATGAAGCCCGCGCGCTTGGCCGGGTCGAGCGCCATCTCCCGCCCCTGCTCCGGCGTGATCACTTCCTGCTCGGCGTAATAACCGAGCGCGTTGCCGACCGCCTCTTCCTCGGTTTCGGCGACGAACACCTTGCCGTCGGGCCCGTACCACGCCGGGATCTGGTGACCCCACCAGAGCTGGCGCGAGATGCACCAGGGCTGGATGTTCTCCATCCACTCGAAATAGGTTTTTTCCCAGTTCTTCGGCACGAACGCGGTCGCGCCGCTGCGCACCGCGGCGATGGCGGGCTGCGCCATGGTCTTGGCGTCGACATACCACTGGTCCGTCAGATACGGCTCGATGATGACGCCGGAGCGATCGCCATGCGGCACCATGTGGATGTTCGGCTCGACTTTTTCAAGAAAACCGAAATCTTCCAGCCGCGCCACGATCTGCTTGCGCGCAACAAATCGCTCGAGGCCGTGCCATTCCTCGGCAAGGTGCTCGGATTCGTCCGGCAAATCGCGCAAATAATCTTCGTTGCCGACCAGAGCGAGATGTCCCTCCTGATCGAGCACGCTGATCCGCGGCAGGCCGTGCCGGTTGCCGACCTCGAAATCGTTAAAATCGTGCGCCGGCGTGACCTTGACCGCGCCCGAACCTTTTTCGGGGTCGGAATATTCGTCGGCGACAATCGGAATCTTTCGCCCGACCAGCGGCAGGATCACGTGCTGGCCGACCAGATCGGCGTAGCGCGCATCGTCCGGATGCACCGCGACCCCGCTGTCGCCGAGCATCGTCTCCGGCCGCGTGGTCGCGACGACGATAAAGGTGGTGGGATCCTCGGGATCGAAGGTTTTGCCTTGCAGCGGATAGCGCAAGTACCAGAGGCTGCCCCTGACCTCGACCTGCTGCACTTCGAGATCGGAAATCGCGGTCAAGAGCGCCGGATCCCAGTTCACCAGCCGCTTGTCCTTGTAGATAAGCCCTTCGCGATGCAACTGGACGAACACCTTGATGACGGCGCGCGACAGGCCCTCGTCCATGGTAAAGCGTTCGCGCGACCAGTCGCAGGACGCGCCGAGCCGCTTTAACTGGTTGACGATGACGCCGCCGCTCTCGGCCTTCCATTGCCAGACGCGCTCGAGAAATTTTGCGCGCCCCATGTCGCGGCGGCCCGGCAGCTGGCGCTCCATCAACTGCCGCTCGACCACCATCTGGGTCGCGATGCCGGCATGATCGGTTCCGGGCTGCCACAGCACGTCGCGGCCGCGCATCCGCTCGAAGCGGCAGAGGATGTCCTGCAGGGTGTTGTTGAGCGCATGCCCCATGTGCAGCGAGCCGGTGACGTTCGGCGGCGGGATCACGATGGTGAAGGGTTTCGCATCGCGGCGCTCGGGGCGGCCGGCCCTGAACGCGCCGCTTTCCTCCCAGATCCGGGACATGCGGGTTTCGATATCGGCGGGCTGGTAGGTCTTCTCGATCATGGCAATGCAATCATGGCTATGGAACGGGCTAGAAACCCGCCGAAACGCGCCAAGTCAACAGACCAAGTCAACAGACCAAGTCAACAGACCAAGTCCACACGAATGGCCCGTCGAGGGGCAGGATTGGGCCGGATGTAGTGGCCAAACGGGGGCGGGCAATTGCCCGCCGCGCGCGGAACGACGCCGGTTCCGCCAGAGCACCGGACCTGATCCGACGGTGGATACCGGTTTTGCGATCGGAATAGGCGGAAAACAGGTTAGCGCCCGCGCGAAACCCGCTCGATTTCCGCCTTGACGATGCGCTCCACCAGCCCGGGCAGATTGTCATCGAGCCAGGATTTCAGCATCGGCCGCAGCATCTCCTTGACAAGATCTTCCAGCGTCCGCGCGTTGTTGCTCAGCACGGTGTTGGCAAGGCTGTTGAAGGCGGATTCGACGGCAGACACGGTAGACCGTGACAATATCTGTTGCGGCGCCGGCGCCTCGCTTTCGAAAGGCGGCGGTTCCAACGCGGGCCGCCGATGCATCGCCTTGGCGGCGGCCATTTCGCTGAATTCGAGATCGTCCTGCGGTTCAACCTTCTTGAACGAAGGCTGCGGCGGCGGCGGCTCCGGCACCGCCATGTCGTCGGTGAGTTCGAACACCTCGACCTCGGGCGAGGCCGGCCTTATCTCGGCTTCTGACGTCGCCTCATCGAGGCCGGCCAGCATCGCATCGATATCGTCCTGACTGTTGGACACGGCAGCCGCGGCAGGAGGTGGTGGGGGCGGCGGCGGCGCGGGCTTGACCGGCGGCACCGCCTTTGCAGCAGCCGCCTGCGCGGCGGGAATCGCCGACGGCGGAATATTATTCATCACGGGCGCCTTGGCTGCCGGCACCGGCGCGGCGGGTTTTTCCAGCTTTGCTGCCACGGCCGGGCTCGAGGGCTTGTCGACGGGCGGTTTTGCCTCATCGTCGGCGATGATACGCCGGATCGACGCCAGAATCTCCTCCATCGAGGGCTCTTGGACCTTTGCAGGCTGCGTCATCTCCGACTCCACATCATCAACGCCCTCGTGTGCGTTTTATACCTAGCAAAGAAGGATTACCGTTTCCGGAAATGCAGGCCGGGATTTTCATCGCACAAGCCTGACTTGTCCCCAGATCAAGCCTCGCGCGACAAACGTCGCGCGGGGTTCCCGCCCCTGCTCAGGCACCGTAGCGTCGCGTCCTAAGGATGCATACGCGTCGCGAATCGCTCTGTTGCCCCCAATAAAGGTATGTCATGGCAACAATTGATTGCAAGCAACGCGCTCCGGGCGCGGCCCGTCCTCCCGCACGTCGCAGCGCGTACGCGATCAGCGGCCGTCGGGCGTGCGAACACCAAACCAGCTGTCGCGGACCTGCTGATAATGCACGCTCGGATCGTACACGGTGGTGGCCAGATTGAGCACCTGCGGCGATAGCCGTCCGACGGTATTCAAGACCGAATAGGACGCCACCACGCGATCATGCTGCGCGGTGACGAGCGCAACGCGGGCGTTGACCAACGCCTGCTGGGCATTGAGCACGTCGAGCGTGGTTCGCTGTCCGGCCTTGGCCTCTTCGCGCACGCCATTGAGCGCGACCTCGGAAGCCGTGACCTGCGATTGCGCCGAAGCAACCTGCGCCTTGCCCGCCACCAACTGGCCCCACGCCGTCACCACGTTGGCGCGGGTCTGGTCGCGAACCTGATCAAGGTTGAGGCGCTGCTGCGCCAACGTTTCCTTCGACTGGCGGATCAGCGAGTATTCGGCGCCGCCCTGATACACCGGAACCGAAACCTGCGCGATCGCCGAGGCGCCGAACGAGCGGAAAATCGTCATCTGCTGTTCGTAGGATTGCTGCACCGAAGCCTGCAACGACACCGTCGGCAGCAGCGCGCCTTCGTTGACCTTGACCTGGAGATAGTTGACGTCGATGCCGAACATCGCGGCGGTCACGTTCGGATTTTCGATCAGACTGACATCGACCGCGCCGGGCAGCGTCCCCGGCAGAAAGCGGTCCACCGGCGACCCCGGCGCGAGCGCTGCCGGTTCGTTGCCGATGATGCGGCGGAAGTTTGCTCGCGTGGTCACCAGGTTGGCTTCGGCGGTCAGTAGCTGGGTTTTGCCGGCCGCGAGCTGCGCCTCCGATTGCGCGACGTCGGTGCGCGTCACCTCGCCCACATTGAACCGGTCGCGGGTCTGCTTCAGCGTCTGTTCGAGAACGCGGACGTTGCTGCGCTGAACCTCGACGATGGCGGCGTCGCGCAGATAATCCATATAGATGGTGGCCGCCGAGAGCAGCACCGACTGCTCGAGAACCCGCAAGGCTTCGCGCGCGCCGGAAACCTGGCTCTCCGCTGCCCGGGTTTTGTTGGCGGTCTGCTGGCCGTTGAAAAGCGTTTGTGTCACGGTCGCGCCGACCGAGCGCGGCGCATTGGCGCCGTGAATTTCGGTTCTGACGATGGTGTTGGCATTGCCGCCCGAGGTGGTGTTGGTGTCGGTGTATTGGTAGCCGGCGCTGGCGGTGACGGCGACCCGTGGACGATAGCCCGACAGCGCCTGCGGCACGTTCTCGTCGGTGGAGCGCACCGAGGCGCGCTGCGCGTTGAGCTGCGGGTTGATCTGATAGGCGCGCACCAGTGCGGCCTCGATCGTGTCCGCCAATGCAGGCGACGGGCCGAGACAGGCCATCAGGAGGACTGCAACCGCAGCTCCGGTCACGAACTTCACACCATGCATTCCCAGTATTCCATCCGTCACGTTCACCGGTCCCAGCGCGCCTGAACCGGGCTGCTTATGATTCCTAGTCAAAATCCCTTCGCACCATATGCCGCGCGCAAGCGGGACGGAACCCCCGGCGGCGAAACCCGGCGGAAACTCTTGACGTGGGGCATCCGGGCCACACTTCTGATCTAGAACGCTATTTAGGCCGCATGAACTAAAAAATGAAGGCGGGCAGCCGACCAAGTCCGGGCAAAACCGGGACCGCCGCATCGAACAGAGCGCGGGTTCCAAAATCGGCGTGGGAGTGTGTCACGAGGGTGGCCCGCTGCGGCTGCATCATGGCAAACACCCCGACCAGCCGGCCGCCGTCCTTGAGCTGCCGGTAAAGTCCGGCCGGCGCGACCTCGGTGGCGCCATTGAGCATGATCACATCGTAAGGCGCGTTCGCCGCATCCCCCTCGGCCGCCGGCGCTGCCCGCACCGTGACATTGGCAAAGCCGAGCCCGGCCAGCACGTCTTTGGCCTTGGCGGCCAGCGACGCATCGCCCTCCGTCGCCGTCACTTTTGCCGCAAGCTTTGCGACGATCGCGGCCGAATACCCGGTCGCGCAGCCCACCACCAGGACATTGTCGGTATCCCTGATCTCGGCCGCCTGCAGCATTTTCGCCGTCACCACGGGTTTGATCAGATAGCGTTTTTCGGAAAGCCCTGTTTCGGAAGGCCCTGTTTTGGAAAGCCCTGCGCTGACATCGAGATCGATATCCAGATAGGCCATCGCCTGCTGACCAAGCGGCACAAAGGCTTCGCGCGGCACCGCCAGCATCGCATCGATGATTCGGCTATCGGTGACGTCGCTGGGGCGCACCTGGCCATCGACCATTTTCTGGCGCGCGATCGTAAAACCGGACATGAGCGTACCTTCGGGCGTACCTTACGAACCAAGCGGAAGTTGCCGCGGGAAAAAGCCGGAAAACCGCGGCATCTTTGGTACAAGGTCGGCCAAAACGCAACATGGCGATGGCGTCAGCCGAAGCCCAAAAGAACCTCAAGAAGGAATCTCAAGAGAGGTTCAGGCTCGGCGATCCGCTCGCGCGCGGAATCGGCAGGGAATGCGGGCCTATTCGATCGGCACGACGAGCCGCCCGATCAACCGCGCGACTTCGTCCAAACGGTCGCTGTCGTGATCCCTGACGGCTTGCGCGAGCCGAACGAGGCACTCATCGTCGCTCATCTCAGGTATCCTGGAGGGTATCTTGCTCGGAACGATCGACGGTCCCAAAGCATCGGTCTCGGTGTCTGGCATCGAATCACCTCTTGCAACACCCCTGCGCAGTTTGGGTATCGGCTGCGAATGCGTCTTTTTGGGGCTCGGTTCCCGGCATGGCCGGCTTGCGGAATTGCCGGATGGGACGCCAGACCGCAATCTTCGGTTCGTCAAAAAGGCCAGCAAACCCTGATCGCAGAGGCCGTTTGCATCCCCTGTCGAGGTCGCGCTGGAGCGGCCCATTTCCCGCTTTGCAAGGCTCGGGGGCTTTGTTATACGCTGGCCCGTCGCGAACCCCCTTCGGTTTCGCCTGTTCCTCGGTAGCTCAGCGGTAGAGCATTCGACTGTTAATCGAATGGTCGCTGGTTCGAATCCAGCCCGGGGAGCCATTCGGCTGTTCTTTTCTGTTCTCCCTTGTTCGCAGCCGTTCAGTAACCCTTTGTAATTCGATCACTTTCCGCCTGCGTCCGTGCCGTGACGGTTCGGCACCGTTCGCACACATCAGCCATTTTTTGGGGGTATCAGTCGGGGTATCGCCGCCCGTTTTCAGGGTATCGGACGGGGTATCGTTTCCGATGTGTTCTTTTGATACCCTCAAATTGGCCGGGTGAGAAAATGAAGCTTGCGTTCGCTTTGACCGATACCGCCATCCGCCGCGTCAAGCCTCGTGCCGCTCCATTCAAATTGGCCGACGGCGGCGGTTTGTTTGCTCTGATCAACCCGAACGGATCGGTCCTTTGGCGCTACAATTATGTGTACGCCGGTAAGGCTAAGACGCTCGCGCTCGGGCAGTACCCGGCCATCAGCCTCAAGGAAGCGCGAGAGCTTCATCAGGAGGCAAAGCGGGGCCTTAACCGCGGGATAGATCCATCGGAAGCGCGGCTGGCCGTGCGGGCGGATCTTGAAGCCGCACGAGCATCACGCAAGACGTTCAAGGACGCCGCTGCTGGCTGGCGCGAGCTGATCAACAAAAAGCCGCGCGCCGAAAAGACCCGGGATCGCGATGAACGGATGATCGGCTATCTCACTGGCGCCTTCGGCAATAAGCCGATGGATGAGGTTGAGGCCAAGGACCTGATCGGCCTGCTCGAAACCTTTGAGGACAACGAGAGCTATGAGACCCGCGCGCGTCTGCAAGCCGCGGCTCTCAATATCGGCGGTTATGCGCAAGGCAAGGCCTGGATCAAGCACAATCCCTTCCTCGGCATCGCCTACGGCAAAGCCTTCACCTCACCGACCAACCAGTCGCGCCCGGCGATCACCGAAGTCGAGCTGTTCGGACAATTGTTGCGCGATGTCGCCGCCTATTCTGGACGGCAGGGCAACCTTGTGCGCAAGGCGCTCGACCTGCTCGCGCTGACCTTCGTTCGCCCGGGCACCGTGACCCAAGCCCAGTGGGATGAGTTCGACCCTGACGGCGCGCTTTGGACGATCCCGTTCAAGAAACTGAAACAGCGCAAATTCCGCGAAGGCATCAAGGAGCTGAGAGGCAAGCCGCATTATGTGTCGCTGTCGCGACAGGCGGTGGCGCTCCTGCGCGACCTGAAAAAGCAAACTGGCGGTGGTCGTTACCTGTTTCCTGGTCGCAAGGGTCGGCCGGTCTCGACGAATGCATTGGAGGTCGCGCTCAACAGCCTCGGCTATCAAGGCACGCATTGCCCACACGGCTTCCGGTCGAGCGCCTCTACCCTGCTGAATGCAGAGCGGATCACGGTCGATGGCACAGAGCTGCCGCGCTTCGCCGAACAGGCGATTGACTTCCAGCTTGAGCATGTCGATGCATCGGTTGCCGCGATCTACAATCGCGACCAACGCCTGCCCGAGCGCACCAAGATGATGCAGTTCTGGGCGGACAAGATCGATGCCCTCCGCGATGGCGGGAGCGTGGCCGCTAGGCCCCCAATGAGAGCCGTTTGATCCGCGCGCCTCAACGCGTCACGGTATTGGCGACCGGTCGCGGCCCTGGTATCGGGCCACCTGAAGATGATCGGAATGCGTTGGTCAGTTGGCCACCGCGCCGCATGGACTCTATTTGACGAAAGGAGCAGCTTTGCGGCCTCGTGGCCTTAAGGTGAGGAGAAGGTCAATGCAAAAAGTAAATCGAAGGTCAGCAGTGGCACTAGGGTTGGCAGCCGCTTCGGCCGCCATAGTCAAGCCAGCCGCATCGCAAACCACAGACATCGTCGGCAAGGACGCGACGCCGTGGCCGGGCGTTGTGGTGCGCGTTTATAGCGAGACACCAGCGATCATCCCCGGTTTTAAGAACGTCCAGTTGCGTGACATCATCATGCAGCCGGGATCGAAGACCATGGGTCCCCCGATGATGAATGCCATGGTCTGCCATATCATCGAAGGGGAGCTTCGGATCGAGCAGGAGGGAAAGACTTTTACGGCCAAGAAGAACTTCGTCTGGACCTGCAACAAGGACACAAAAGAACAGGCGTACAATGATGGGAACGCGGTCGGAATTATGCGGATCACCGACCTAATGGCCTGATTGAGGCCCGCGGAGGCCGCCTCGGCGACCGTCAACGAAAGTACCGGCAACACCATCCATGGTCATCATCGTCGACCCGATGATCGGACCAGTAGCTTACTGCCGCTCTTGCTGCTGCTGATCGTGGCGATGATCCGATCATGATCGTCGGCTCTTTTAGCGACATGTGTCAATCGGTTCGGGGGCCCACTAGGTGTCGAAGAGACGACTGGCGATCCATTTAGTCGAATCCAGGAGTTTCTGGACGTGCCGGTCTTGACGAACAAACGCGCGGCGTCGGCGACGAGCTCCTTCGGGAGCATGCGGAGTTGGTCGGCTTCGAACGGCAAGTGGGTCAGATAGCTCGCGACAACTGCCTCGGCCTGCGCGGTGTCGCTTGATCGGCTGACGGTCGGCGCGCCGATACAACCAGAGTTTATGAACGGCCCACACTCTGGGACCCGGCGCCACTATGCGAACCGGCCCTCCCTTCTCGTCAATTGCCACCGCGTCGAACGGTGGGGAATTCTGAAGCCAGTCGAGCCCTTCGATCTGCACTTCCAAAGGCCATTCGCCAAAAGTGGTGCGGCTCCCGTCTTTTGTCGAGAGACGGAGCGGCGAGTTAGTCCTTCGCCAAAACATAAATCTCTCGAAGCTCCTTCTGAATAGCCTCAACGCGCCTCGCGCAATCAGGGCCATGCCCTACGTGGATTTTAAGGCTATCAAAGCGGCCGTCTCAATTGAAGACGCGGCCAACCTATTGAAACTCCCGCTCAAAAAGAGCGGCAACCAGCTTCGCAGCAACTGTCCAGCTTGTGGCAATGAAGACGAACGTATCGTCGTTATCACGCCGTCTCGCGGACTCTTTTACTGCTTCGATGCGAAAGTCGGTGGAGATTGTTTGGCTCTCGTCCAGCACATAACAGGGTTGGACGTACAAGATGCGGCGCAGTTTTTGGCTCCGAAAGAAGCTACCGTTCCCCAGAAACAGGAGGTCGGAGACAACCGGCCCAACTCCAAGTCAGAGCCGAAATCGCGACATACCCCCGGCACACCCCCGCGTGAATTTGACCCCGCAGCATTTGCCTCAAAGCTTGCGTTCACCGACGAAGTGGCAGAGCTGGGCATCAACGAGGAGGACGCCACCAGGCTCCAAATCGGTTTCACCCGTGGCAAGGTCTACTTCCCGGTTCCCCCCGTGCCAATGCGATATGGAACACCTGTCTCGGGCAATTTAGAGTACAGGTAGGACATGAACATGACCTCATCGCTGAAGTCTTCTTTGAAAGAATTGACTGGGTCTTCCGGCGAGGCCGTCGCGGAAGGAGCCCGCAGGGCGACTGGCGAGACGGTCTCGCCGGAAGCGGCGCGTCATGATCCGGAGGTCGTGGCGATCGCTAGGCGGCGCAAGTTCTCCGGAAGCGAGAAGCGGCGGTTGCTCGCCGAGGCCGAGCGGTGCAAGCAGGCCGGTACGCTCGGGGCATTCCTGCGCCGCGAGGGCATCTACTCCTCGATGATCTCGACCTGGCGCAACAAGGTCGGCAGGGCCGATCAGGTGGCGCTGACGCCAAAAAAGCGTGGGCCAAAGCCGGATGGATCGGCCCGACAAATCCAAAAGTTGGAGCGCGACAACGCTCGGCTGCGCCACAAGCTCGGGCGCGCCGAACTGATCATCGATGCCCAAAAAAAACTGTGCGTTGCTCTGGAGCTGCCGACGGCGGACGACAGCAGCGGGGACGCGTGATGCTCGCCGTCGCCGAACTCGCCTCCCATGTCGGCTTGAAGAGTGCGTGTCAAGCCTTCGCGCTGAACCGCGGCTTCGTGTACCGCGATCGCAACCGGCACAACGCGACCACGCCGCGGCGCGTATCGCGGGCGCGGCCTCCGTTGGCACTCTCGATTGCCGAGCAGGATCTGTTGCTGGCCGTTCTCGACAGCGAGCGCTTCGCCGACATGGCGCCGGCTGCGGTCTATGCCACGCTGCTCGATGAGGGCTGCTATCACGGCTCGATCCGCACCATGTATCGGCTGCTGGCGGCCCGCGGCCAAACCGGTGAGCGCCGGCGTCAGCGCGTCCATCCGCTCTACACCAAACCCGAACTCCTGGCGGTCCGGCCCAACGAAGTGTGGTCCTGGGATATCACCAAATTGAAGGGCCCGGCCAAATGGACCTGCTTCCATCTCTACGTAATCCTCGACATCTACAGCCGGTATGTCGTCGGCTGGCTGATCGCTCATCGAGAGTCCGCCGAACTCGCCGAGCAACTCATCGCTGATACCGTGGACAAAGAAAACATCGCGCCAGGGACGCTGACGCTTCATGCCGATCGCGGCACCAGCATGCGATCGAAGGCCGTCGCCGCGCTGCTCATCGACCTCGACGTCGCCAAGACCCACAGCCGCCCGCACGTCTCGGATGACAACCCGTACTCCGAGGCGCAGTTCAAAACCCTGAAGTACCGACCCGACTTTCCGCAACGCTTCGGCTCAATCGAGGACGCTCGCGCACACTGTCGACGGTTCTTCCAATGGTACAACCACGAACACCGCCACGGTGGAATCGGCCTGATGGCACC
>Ga0209871_1000481_pt1 | contig 10541 bp, 10 predicted proteins | sample OrgsoiDNA2013045_FD_185795 | JGI IMG/M metagenome (GOLD analysis project Ga0209871, IMG submission 185795) | Permafrost soil microbial communities from the Arctic, to analyse light accelerated degradation of dissolved organic matter (DOM) -... | ecosystem: Environmental > Terrestrial > Soil >... | reverse complement strand
GCCCTCGGCATCCAGGCCAGCCCTGAGTACGGGCTTTCGGTTCATCGAAAACAGCGGCGAGGAGCTGTTCGTCAATGTCTGCCGGGGCTGTCACATGCCCGACGGCAAGGGGGCGACGGGCGCGGGAAGCTATCCATCGCTGGTGGCCGATAAAAATCTCGAAGCCGGCGGGTATCCCGTCGACCTCGTCGTCAACGGACAGCGCGCCATGCCGCCGTTCGGGGCGATGATGAGCGACGATCAGGTCGCCGCCGTGGTGAATTACCTGCGGACCCATTTCGACAACAATTATCCGGATGCGGTGACGGCCGCGGATGTAAAGACCGTCCGCCGATAACAACCAATCTCATCAACCCGCGGAGACGCAGATGAAGCCGGGAGCAACACTGACATTCGGAGCGCTTTTGACCGGCGCTCTCATGGTAAGCCTCAACGCCGCGCGGGCCGACGTGGTCAGATATCCGATTCCGAACTCTACGTTCCCAATCGCCCAGGCCGTGCAGGTCCCGGGAAACGCCACGACCTATTATATCAGTGGCCAGGTGCCTCCCGTCGTCGGCAAGGACGCCGATCCGTCCAGCCCTCAGGCCTATGGCGACACCAAGACCCAGACGGTCGGCGTTCTCAACAAGATCAAGGGAATTCTCGAAGGTTTTGGGCTCGGCATGGCCGACGTGGTCAAGATGCAGGTGTTTCTTGTGCACGACGCGCGCGCGCCGATGGATTTCAAGGCATTCATGGAGGGCTACACGCAATTCTTTGGCGGCAGTCAGCCCAATCTCCCGGCACGGTCGGTTGTCGGCGTCGCGGCACTCGCCAATCCCGGTTTTCTGGTCGAAATCGAGGTGGTCGCTGTCAAAGATAACAAATAGGGATAGCTGAGCCGCAGAACTATCTGCTCCGACATCTTGCCAGCGAACGCGTTACCTGTCTGAATTCATCCGGCTGCTTTTTTGGGAGAGCGGGATGTTTCGAGAAACCTGGTGTAGAGACCTCACATCGCGGAAGCTTTTCTGGATCGCTCTCCTGGCCGCCCTGGTCTCGATCCTCCCCGTGATGTCGGGGCGGGCGACCGCGGAAGAACTGAGCCCGCAACAGCAGCTCGCCTTCGACATCTACAAGGAGCTTGTCGAAATCAACACCGTGACCGCGACCGGCGACACCGCGCAAGCAGCCGGGGCGATGGCGGCCCGCCTGCGCGCCGCGGCTTTTGCGGAGGCCGACGTCCACGTGTTCCAGCCGGCGCCGCGCAAGGGCAATCTGGTCGCGCGCCTGCACGGCACCGGCGCGCGCAAGCCGATCCTGCTGGTGGCGCATCTCGACGTCGTGCCGGCCAGCCGCGAGGACTGGTCGGTCGAGCCGTTCAAGCTGACCGAGCAGGACGGTTATTTCTACGCGCGCGGCAGCGGCGACGACAAATACATGGCGGCGGCCTTTGTCACCAACCTCATTCGCTACAAGCAGGAAGGCTACAAGCCCGATCGCGACATCATCCTGGCGCTCGAGACCGACGAGGAAATCTTTGATATTGACGCGCTGGGAATCCAGTGGCTGATCAGGCACCATCGCGACCTGATCGATGCCGAATTCGCATTGAACGAGGGCGGCGGCGTCGGCCTCAAGGACGGCAAGCCGATCCGGAACAGCGTCCAGACCAGCGAGAAGGTCGTGCTGAATTATCAGCTCGACGTGAAAAACAAGGGTGGCCACAGCGCGGTCCCGTTGAAAGACAATGCGATCTATCATCTGGCGGAAGGACTGGTGCGTCTCTCCAAGTTCAGCTTTCCCTTGAAGCTCAACGAGACCACGCGCGCCTACTTCGAGCGCACGGCGCAGTTCGAGGGTGAGCAGACCGCGGCCGATATGCGCGCGCTGCTGTCGGATAAACCGGATCCGTCCGCGATGACGTTCGTCCGGCTCGCCGCCAATCCGGTCTATAACGCCCAGTTGCGCACTACCTGCGTGGCGACGATGCTGGAGGGAGGGCAGGCGATCAACGCGTTGCCGCAGCTGGCGAGCGCAAAGGTCAATTGCAGGGCTATGCCCGGCGAGCCCGTCGACGAGGTCAAGGCGACGCTGGAGCGCGTGCTTGCGGACGATCAGATCACGGTCACGCAACTCGGTTCGCCGGTCCTGAGTGCGCCGTCGGCGCTGAATGAGGAGGTGATGGGATCGATCGAGAAATTATCCCAGCAGTTCTGGCCCGGCGCGGTCGTGCTCCCGACCATGAGCGCCGGCGCCACCGACGGCAGTTTCCTGCGCAACGCCGGCATTCCGACCTACGGCCACTCCGGGCTCGCCAGCGATGTCAACGACGGCGGCCGGATCCACGGCAAGGACGAACGGGTGCTGGTGAAGTCGTTCTACCAGGGCGAGGACTATCTCTATCGGCTGGTCAAGATGCTGGCCGGCGGCAGCTAGCAGGCAAGAATTCGACCTCGCCATCGCAGGCAAGCAGGGACACGCCCGAGGGCTGCCGGTTCCGCCCGCGCTGTCGGCTGGTGATGGATCGCTGTCGCACGGCAGTCCCCAGACTTGCGGCGTCCGGAACAGACCGTCAGGTCGCCTGCCATTTGTTTGCGGAAAGGAACTGAGGCATTTTATTATCCGGGGGCGGATGAATGCCCGCGAGCCGGAGCTTGACGAAGGACGCTTTGTAAGTCTACTTATGCAAGTCACGCGGGCAGTGAGACCGGAAGTTTTGTATTTGCCAATCAAATCTTGTTTGCTGCCAATAGCGTCGTGCAGGGTTCGTCGCCACCAACCGCGACATCGGCCGAGGGTGGGAAATGCCAGATATCCTCGTGACCACACGGGATAGCGTTGGAGTTGTCAGCCTCAACCGGCCGCAGGTGCGCAATGCCGTGACGCTTGGCATGTGGCGCGAACTTGCAGGCATATTTTCGAGCCTTGCCGGCGACGATGCGGTTCGCGCGATCGTTCTGACCGGTTCGGGTGCTGACTTCTGCGTCGGCGCCGACGTGTCGGAATTCGCTACGATAAGACAAAACCGCGATCAAAGCGCCGAATATGAAGTTTCGGTCGATGCCTGCTCGGCCGCGATCGCGAATGTGAGCAAGCCGGTGATCGCGGCGATCTCCGGCTATTGCCTCGGCGGCGGCTGTCATCTGGCGCTCGCTTGTGATTTTCGCTTCGCAGACCACACGGCCAAACTTGGAATCCCGTCTGCCAGGCTTTAGATTGTATATGGCGTGAACAGCGTCCAGCGCCTGCTGGCGATTGCAGGCTTGGCCAACGCCAAACGTATGCTTTATTCCGGCGAGCGCTACGACGCGGCGCGCGCGCTGTCGATGGGCCTTGTCGATGAGACAAGCGATGACGCGGTCTCGGCCGCCCTCGCATTCGCCGCCACACTTGCCGGCAACGCGCCGCTGTCGATCGCGGGAGCTAAATTCATGCTGAATGGATTATCCATGGGCGAGGGGGCCCTCGATGTTGCCGTCGCCCAGCGCATGATCGACGCCGCCGCCGATAGCGAGGATTTCAGGGAAGGTCGCCGCGCTTTCGCCGAGAAGCGACCGCCCCGATTCCGCGGACGCTGAATGTCGCGCAACGGTGGAATAGCAAGCGTGAGGTCGAGCGAACTTTCCGGAGAAGCGGAATGAAGCCTGCCGCCTTCGACTATATCGCTCCAAACAGCCTTGAAGCAGCGGTAAAGGCTATCGCAGCGGCGAATGGCGACGGCAAGATATTGGCCGGCGGGCAATCTCTGATGCCCTTGCTCAATTTTCGGTTGGCGCGTCCGTCTGTTATCGTCGACCTCATGCATATCCCCGACATGTCGTTCATCGAGCGGAGGGGCGATACGGTCGCGATCGGGGCTCTGACGCGGCATGCTGATCTCGAATTCTCGGATCTCATCGCGCAAGAACTTCCGGTCATGGCCGCCGCGATGCCGCATGTCGCGCATCTGGCGATACGCAACAAGGGTACGATCGGGGGCAGCCTGTCGCACGCCGACCCGGCCGCGGAATTGCCGATGCTGGCGGTTTTCTACGGGGCCACGATCAAGGTGCAAGGCACAAGCGGCCGACGGGACATTCCGGCCGAAGATTTTTTCGTATCCGCCCTTACCAATTGCCTCGATCCGGATGAGATCGTCTTCGAGATCGATTTTCCGGTCCTGACACCGCACGCCGGCTGGGCGTTCGAGGAGGTCGCGCGCCGTTTTGGCGATTTTGCGCTGGCGAGCATCGCGGTATCGCTTGAAGTTCTCGACAGCAGAATTGTCGACGCCAGGGTCGCGGTCATGGGGGTCGCGGATACGCCGCGGCGCCTTCGCCAAGCGGAGGACGCGCTGCGTGGCGAAGGCGAGCCCAAAACGGCAGGAGAATTTGGAAAAATCGTCCGCGCCTGCGTTTCACCCGAAAGCGACATCCATGCTTCCGCCGAATACCGCAAGAATCTGATCGGCGCGCTGGCCGAGCGGGCTTTCACCACAGCATGGACGCGCGCGGTGGGAGCGAAGCCGTGAAGATGGATATCGGTCTCACCGTGAACGGACGAAAATATCAGGCGAGCATCGAGCCGCGTCTGCTGCTTTCCGATTTTCTGCGCGACACCATCGGGCTGACCGGCACGCATGTCGGCTGCGAGCATGGCGTATGCGGCGCATGCACCATCCTGGTGAACGGCGACAGCATCCGCTCCTGCCTGACATTGGCCGTCAGGGCCGATGGCATGGACATTGTAACGGTTGAAGGTCTGGGCACGCCGGATCATCTGAACGCCCTCCAGACCGAATTTCGGGAAAAGCATGGTCTTCAGTGCGGCTTCTGCACGCCGGGAATGCTGATGACGGCAATGGATCTCCTGAAAAAATATCCGCTGGCCACCGATGCGAAAATCCGCGAGGGACTGTCCGGCAACCTTTGCCGCTGCACCGGTTATCAAAATATCGTCGCGGCTATCCGCTCGGCGGTCAACTTGCGAAACGGGAGCGCTTCATGAAACTGCAGTTTCTTTCCGCCGGCCGGCTTCGCTTGAAGAAGAGCGTTTATATCAGGGGCGCCGATCGAAGCGAGACGTTTGAAGCGCCCGTGATCAGCGCGCTGATCCGGCACCAGCAGGGCAATGTGTTGTTCGACACCGGGTGTCACCCCTCCGTCGTCGAGCATGGCGAAGAAAGATGGGGATCGATGATTAAAGTCGTGACCCCGGTGATGCGCGCGGAGGACACGCTTCTGCCAAGCCTTGCCTGCGTCGGCGTCAACCCGGACGATATCGATGTCGTCGTGAATTCGCATTTTCACCCCGACCATTGCGGCTGCAATCAGTTTTTCAGGAAAGCGACCATCCTGGTCCATGCCAGGGAGATCGAGGCCGCGAACGCAGTTGGTGCGGAAGCTGCCGGTTATCTGCGGGCCGATTGGGACCATGAACAGCCGATGGATCCCGTGAACGGCGAACGGGACGTGTTCGGCGACGGCAAACTGGTATTGATCCCGCTCCCCGGCCACACGCCGGGGTCGCTTGGCGCCGCCGTTCACCTCGATCGCGACGGGTCGTTTCTTCTCGCATCGGATGCGGTGAGCCTGCGCGAAAACCTCGATACCGATACGTCGCCGCGCAATACCTGGAATGCGGAAGCGTTGCTGAACTCCTACGGCGAAATACGCCGGATCGAGAACTCCGGCGCAACGGTCATCTGCGGCCATGATGACGCTCAATGGCAGCGCCTGCGCAAGGGGGAAGAACCCTATGAGTAAGGATGACGTCGTCCAGACGTCAGACCTGCTGCGCCCGCGCCATGTCGGCATGCCGATCAGGCGGACCGAAGATCCGCGCCTGCTGACCGGCAACGGCGAATATACCGCTGATCGCAAGCCCGATCGCGCGCTCCACGTTGCTTTCCGCCGCAGCGAACAACCTCACGCGACGATCCTGCGCATCGACACCACCCAGGCGCTGACGGCGCCGGGTGTCGTGGCGGTTTTCACCGCCGATGACGTGGCAGAGGACTACAAGCCGGTGATCCCGTTTTCCCGCATGCCGAACTATTACGCGACGCCTATTACGGCCCTGGCCTCGAAAAAGGTGCGCTATGTCGGGGAAGCCGTGGTGGCCGTGATCGCGGAGGATCGGTACCTCGCCGAGGACGCCCTGGAACTGATCGACATCGAGTATGCGCCGTTGGGCGCGGTGACTGATCCCGAATACGCGGCTTCAGAGCACGCGCCGCTGCTTCACGAGGAAGCCGCGACCAATGTATTGATCGCCAGAGAATTCAAGAAGGGGGACGCAGCGGCAGATCTTGCGGCTGCGCATGTCGGTGTCCGCGATCGTTTCGAGATGACCCGAAAGGCCGGGCTCGCCATCGAGCCCCGCAGCTATTGCGCCGAGTTTGAAAGCAGAAGAGATTCGATTACCCTCTACACCTCGTCCAACATACCCGGCATCGTGCGCGACGCGCTGGCGGAATCGCTCGATCTGCCGGGCAGCCGGTTGCGGGTGGTTGCGCCGGATGTCGGCGGCAGTTTTGGTTCCAAGGGATCGCTCTATCCCGAGGAGATTCTGTTATGCGTCGCGGCGAAAAAGTTGCGCCGTTCGCTGAAATGGACCGCGGATCGGCTCGAGGATATCAGCAGTTCCAGCCAGGCCTTCGCCGAAATCGTCGATGCCGAAATGGGTTTCGACGAAAACGGGATAGCCATCGCGCTGGAGGCCGATGTGATCGGCGACGTCGGCGCCTACTCGATCTATCCCTGGACGTGCGGGCTCGAACCCGTCCAGGTCGTCAGCTTCCTGCCGGGGCCGTACAAGATCAGGTCTTACAGGGGCGCCGTGCGCGGGGTCGCGACCAACAAGCCACCGACCGGACCCTATCGCGGGGTCGGCCGGCCGATTTCCACTTTTGTCACCGAACGCCTGATGGATATGGGCGCCAGGGCGCTCGGCATCGATCCGCTCGAAATACGCCGACGCAACCTGGTTCGCGAGGACGAATTTCCATATCGCATCGCTTCCGGAATCATCTGGGACAAAGCGGGCTTTGTCGAATGCCTCGAAGCCGCCGTGCAGGCTGGCGAATACGAAAAGCTGCGCGGTCAACAACGCGCGGCACGGGCGCAAGGGCGTTATTTCGGCATCGGCCTTGCCACCTATGCCGAACTGACGGGGATCGGCCCGCGAATTGCCGTGGCACCGGGAATGCCGATCAACACGGGCTCGGAGACCGCCAAAATCCGCATCGACTCGACCGGCGCGATCACGGCGGCGTTCGGCGTCGCCTCGCACGGGCAGGGACTGGAAACCACGCTCGCCCAGATCATCGCGGACGATCTCGGCGCCAGATTTGACGATATTCGGGTGGTACAGGGCGACAGCGACGCCGTCCCGATGTCGACCGGAACCTACGCCAGCCGCAGCGCGGTGCTGGGCGGAGGGGCGGCGAAACATGCTTCGCTGATCCTGCGGGAGAAAATCAAGAAGGTCGCTTCGCATCTGCTTGAAGCCGCAGCCGATGATATTGACGTCGCGGGAGGCCGCGCCACTGTCACGGGAACCGATCGCGCGGTCACTTTCAGGCAGATCGCCAAGGCGGTGTATTCGGATGTGAGGACATTGCCGGTCGAGGCGCGTCAGGAACTGGAGGCGAGCTACACCTACGATCCCATCAACGGGACGACGGCATGCGCGACCCATCTGGCTGCCGTCGAGGTCGATCCCATCACCTGTTTTGTGAAGATCCACAAATATGTGGTCGCGGAAGATTGCGGCCGCATCATCAATCCGATGATCGTAGATGGTCAGGTTCACGGCGGCGTCGCGCAGGGTATTGGTGCTGCGCTCTACGAAGAGGTGATCTACGACGAAGACGGTCAGCTCGTGAGCGCGAGCCTTGCCGATTACGTCATACCGTCCGCCGTCGAGATTCCCCATATGGACGTCGTCCATATCGAAAGCTGTTCGGCGGTTGCCGGCGGCTTTCGCGGCATGGGCGAGGGGGGAACGATTGGCGCGCCCGCCGCGATCGCCAATGCGATTTCCGACGCGCTATCGCAGCTCGATATCCAGGTATCAATTCTACCCATCACTCCGGAGCGGATCTTTGGGCTGCTGGAGCAGGCACGCACGAAAGCGAAAGGAAGCCGACAATGAACGATCTGAAAGGGCGCGTCGCCCTCGTTACCGGCGGCGGCAGGGATGTCGGCGCCGGGATCTCGCAGGCGCTGGCCGAGGCAGGGGCGTCGGTCGCGGTGAATTATCACACCTCGCGCGATGAGGCCGATGCGGTTGTTGCGCAAATCCAGCAGGCCGGCGGCAAGGCGAAGTCATACCAGGCGGATATCGCAGATCTCGAAGCGGTCAGAGGCATGGTGGCGAGCGTCAAGTCTGATTTCGGCGGCCTGGATATTCTGGTCAACAATGCCGGTCTCGTGCTGCGCAAGCGATTCAGCGACACCACGCCGGAAGACTGGCACAAACAGATCGATACCTGCCTTTATGGCGCGATCCACTGCTGCCACGCGGCCGCGCCGTTGCTGGAGGCGTCCAGCCACGGCCGAATTATTTCCATCATGGGGGACTCCTCCCGGGTCGGCGAATCCGGGCTCGCAATCGCAGCGGCGGCGCGCGCCGGAACCATCGCGCTGATGAAATCGCTGGCCCGGGAAATGGGACAAGCCGGCACGACGGCCAATTCGATCGCACTCGGCCTGATCGAATCCGCACATGATCGAACCTGGGTGGATGCGAACTACGACAAGCTCGTCAAGGCGTATCCGATCCGCCGTCTCGGCCAGCCGTCCGATGTGGCTCCCATGGTCGCCCTTCTCGCGTCCGATGCCGGGAGCTGGATCACAGGCCAGGTGATCAGCATCAGCGGCGGTTTCAGCATGGTCTGATGGGCGGAGGAACACGATGTTACATACGGAGCTGATCGCGCCGGTATCGGAACTGCTCGAGCGGCATCGACAGGAGCGGCCCGACAAGGTCGCTTACTGGGACGCCGCGAGATCGATCACCTATTCGCAGCTCGCGAGCCGTACAGCGTCGATCGCCGCCGGCTTATCACGCAACGGCGTGCGGGAAGGTGATCGTATCGCCATCTATCTTCCGAATGGGGTGGACTGGATCGAAGCCTGCTTCGCCGGCTTGCGCGCGGGGGCGGTCATCGTGCCGATCAGCTATGACGCCGCCGAAGCGGAGATCGCCTACCGACTGTCCGATGCCGATTGCGGCACGGTGATAACGACACCGGCCCGCAAGGAGCTCGCCAGCAGACTAACGGCGGGTTTGAATGGCCCGGTTTCACTGCTGTTCGCAGGCGCCGGCGCCGGGGAAGCCGGCCCGTGCCTGGACGAATTGGCGCGGGCCAACGCGGACCTTGCGCCAGATCCTGATGACATCGATCGTCCGTCGTTCATCATCTATACGTCCGGCACAACCGGCCGCGCCAAGGGCGTCCTCTTGTCGGTCCGCGGCATGATGTGGATTGCCGCCGCGTGCTGGGCGCCGATCTGCAAGTTGAGTGACAAGGACGTTGTGCTGTCTCCGCTTCCTCTGTTCCATTCCTATGGGCTGAACCTTTCGGTGCTCGGCGTGCTGGCGGTCGGAGCCAGCGAGCATATCCTGGAACGGTTCTCTCCGGATAAAGTCCTGGAGCTGTTGCAGTCCGGAAAATATTCGGTTTTTCCGGGCGTACCGACGATGTTTCACTATCTGTTGCAGCGTGCCCAGGAATCCGGCGTCCATCGGCTCGGAGACGTCAGACTATGCATTTCCGCCGGCGCGATCATGCCCGCTGCGTTGAACCGGTCATTCGAGGAGCGCTTCGGGACAACGCTGGTCGACAGTTACGGCATCACCGAAACCTCCACGATGGTCACCATGAACTGGACCAGTGGAGCTCGCCCGATGGGGTCGTGCGGCCTTCCGCTGCCGGGTCTGGCGACAAGAATTGTCAATCCGGTGACGCTGGAGGACGTACCGATCGGCTCCGAAGGCGAATTGATCGTCCGCGGCCCCAACCTGATGCACGGCTACCATAACAAACCTGCCGAAACGGCCTCGGCATTGCGAAACGGCTGGTATCACACCGGCGATCTCGCGAAATCCGATTCGAACGGCTATCTCACCATCACCGGACGCATCAAGGAACTGATCATCAGGGGCGGACAAAACATCGCGCCGGCCGAAATCGAGGAAGTCGCGCTTCTCCATGCCGAGGTCGTCGACTGCGCGGTGGTCGGCGTGCCGCACGCGACGCTGGGAGAGGTGCCCTATCTGTTTGTCGTCGCCGAACAGGGGCAGCTTGACGTGGAGGCGCTGCTCGCGCATTGCCGCAAGAGCCTGTCGTCCTACAAGATTCCCGAGGCGACCCACATTGTTGCGGAAATTCCGCGCACCGGATCCGGAAAGATCATGCGGTTCAAGCTGGTGGAAGCACTGAAAAGCGGTTGAACGGCCGTTGCCGGCGAATATCTCGCCGGGCGGCGGTTCCGGCCGTCATCATGTGATCGATCTCGGTCCCAGTGCGCCGTAGGCCTTGGGATCGTAGTTTAGCCTGTATTGCATGT
>Ga0209871_1000479_pt1 | contig 10546 bp, 10 predicted proteins | sample OrgsoiDNA2013045_FD_185795 | JGI IMG/M metagenome (GOLD analysis project Ga0209871, IMG submission 185795) | Permafrost soil microbial communities from the Arctic, to analyse light accelerated degradation of dissolved organic matter (DOM) -... | ecosystem: Environmental > Terrestrial > Soil >... | reverse complement strand
GGACCGATGAAAGCAAATGGCTGGGCTGGCTGAACAGCGCCGCAGCAGCCGATATCGCCGATTACGAGGACTTTGCGCACCGTGTGAAAGCACAGAACTTCACCGACGCCGTCGTGCTCGGCATGGGCGGATCGAGCCTGGGGCCGGAAGTGCTGGCGCAGACGTTCGAAAAACAGCCCGGCTTCCCGAAACTGCATGTGCTTGATTCAACCGATCCCGCGCAGGTCCGCACGCTTCAGGCCTCGATCAACATCGCCAATACCCTGTTCATCGTCTCCAGCAAATCCGGCGGCACCACCGAGCCGAACGTGATGAAGGATTATTTCTTCGCCCGCGTCTCGGAGACGATCGGCGCCGACAAGGCCGGGCATCGGTTCATCGCGGTGACCGATCCCGGCTCGTCGCTGGAGAAGGTCGCGACCAAACAGGGGTTTGCGCGCATCTTCCACGGCGACCCCAGCATCGGCGGGCGATATTCGGTGCTGTCGCCGTTCGGGCTGGTGCCGGCGGCAGCGGCGGGCATCGACATTGCCACTTTGCTGAAGCATACGCTGGCGATGGTGCGCTCGTGCGGACCGGATGTGCCGCCCCACGAAAATCCGGGCGTGCAGCTCGGCCTCGCCATGGGCCTTGCGGGTCTCGAAGGCCGCGACAAGGTGACGATACTCTCGTCAAAAAAGATCGCCGACTTCGGCGCCTGGGCCGAGCAGTTGATCGCGGAATCCACCGGCAAGGACGGCAAGGGCTTGATCCCGATCGACGGCGAACCCTTGGGCGACGTTGCGATTTACGGCAACGATCGCTTCTTCATCGACATCAGAACCGAGGGTGAGAACGACCTGGCGCATGACGACAGGCTGGCGGCGCTGGAAAAGGCCGGCCACCCCCTGGTCCGTATTGTCATGAAATCGATCGAGCATATCGGTCAGGAATTCTTTCGGTTTGAGCTGGCGACCGCGGTCGCGGGCGCCGTGCTCGGCATCAATCCGTTCAACCAGCCCGACGTCGAGGACGCCAAGATCAAGACCCGGGAATTGACCGCGGCGTACGAAAAATCCGGCGCGCTGCCCGCCGAACAGCCCGTGATGTCCACCGCGCAGGCCGATCTCTATACCGACGACAGGAATGCCGCGGCCTTGCGCAAGGCCGGCGCCGACGGCGATCTCGGCTCCTGGCTGAAGGCCCATCTCGCCCGCGCCAGCGCGCACGATTACGTGGCGCTGCTCGCCTATATCGAACGCGATTCCGCGCACATCGACGCCTTGCAGCAGATGCGGCTTCAGGTGCGCGACAAGCGTCATGTCGCAACCTGCGCCGAATTCGGACCGCGTTTCCTGCATTCCACCGGGCAAGCCTACAAGGGCGGCCCCGACAGCGGCGTGTTTCTGCAGATCACCGCCGATGACGACAAGGATCTCGCGGTACCCGGTCAAAAGGCCAGTTTTGGCGTGATCAAGGCTGCCCAGGCCCGCGGCGATTTCGATGTGCTGACCGAGCGCGGCCGCCGCGCTTTGCGCGTGCATCTCAAGGGCGACCTCGATGCCGGACTAAGGATGCTCGATACCGCGATTCAGAATGCGTTGAACTAGCGTCATGAGAATGCGATCGGAACCCGCGCGTTCGGTCACCTCTCCCATCCAACTCGGGTTTACCCGAGTTGGACATCATAAATTGTCGAAGTCGGATATATCCGACTTCGATGGGAGAGGGAGCCTACCTCCACTGCCACGACACTGAAGCGAAACATCAAGAGCGACCCGAACCGAATTTCAAGGAATGTAAAATGCAGCTCGGCATGATCGGCCTGGGTCGGATGGGCGGCAATATCGTCCGCCGGCTGATGAAGCACGGACACACCACCGTGGTTTATGACAAGGATCCGAAGGCCGTGGCAGCGCTCGCGGCCGACGGTGCTGCCGGCTCAGGCGCGCTGGAAGATTTCGTCAGCAAGCTTGAGAAGCCGCGAACCGCATGGGTGATGCTGCCGGCGGGCAAGATCACCGAGGCGACCATCGACGCGCTGTCGAAACTGATGCAGGCCGGCGACGTCATCATCGATGGCGGCAACACGTTCTGGCAGGACGACGTCCGCCGCGGCAAGGCGCTGAAGGAGCGCGGCATCCATTACGTCGACGTCGGCACGTCGGGCGGCGTGTGGGGCATCGACCGCGGCTATTGCATGATGATCGGCGGCGACAAGGCGGTGGTGGATCGCCTCGATCCGATCTTCGCAAGCCTCGCGCCGGGCATCGGCGATATCGAGCGCACCGGCGGGCGCGAGGGACGCGATCCGCGTATCGAGCAAGGCTATATTCATGCCGGCCCGGTCGGCGCCGGGCACTTCGTCAAGATGGTTCACAACGGCATCGAATATGGCCTGATGCAGGCCTATGCCGAGGGATTCGACATTCTCAGGAATGCCAATATCGACGCCCTGCCCGCCGAGCATCGCTTCGATCTCGACATTGCCGATATCGCCGAGGTCTGGCGGCGCGGCAGCGTGATCCCGTCATGGCTGCTCGATCTCACCGCTTCCGCGCTGGCAAGGAACGATACGCTGGATAATTACTCCGGTTTCGTCGAGGATTCCGGCGAAGGCCGCTGGACCGTCAACGCCGCCATCGATGAGGCCGTGCCGGCCGAGGTGCTCACTGCTGCGCTGTTCGCACGCTTCCGCTCGCGCAAGGAACATACCTTCGCCGAAAAGATTCTCTCGGCGATGCGCGATGGTTTTGGCGGCCATAAAGAACCTCAGCAGCACCCGGATCCGGCGCGGCAGACTGCGCCCGAGACCATCAAGCCAAAGGCCGACCGCTCGTGACCGACGTCTCCTCACATCAGAATCAGCCTACAAGCCGGAAGAAGCCCGATCCCTGCTCGTTCGTCATTTTCGGCGTCACCGGCGACCTGACGCACCGGCTGGTGATCCCTTCCCTTTATAATCTTGCGGCGACCGGCCTCTTGCCCGACAAGTTCTGCGTGGTCGGCATCGCCCGCAAGGGCACGTCGAACGACGCCCTTCGCGACAGCCTGATGAAGGGCCTGCGCACCTACGCCACCCGTCCGGTCGACGATGCGGTCGCCCAACGTCTGCTGGAATGCGTCACCAGTATTGAAGCCGACCCGAAGGACCCGGCCTCGTTCGATGCCATGCGGGAGCGACTCGAGAAACTGGAGGCAAACCGATCGACGGGCGGCAACCGCCTGTTTTATCTGGCGACGCCGCCCGATGCCTTCGCGCCGATCAGCCGGGAACTCGGCCGCACCGGTTTGCTCAGGGAAGAAAACGGCGCGTGGCGACGGCTCGTGATCGAAAAGCCGTTCGGAACCGACCTTGCCTCGGCGAAGGCGCTGAACGGCGAATTGCTCAAAATCGTCGAAGAGCACCAGATCTATCGGATCGATCACTACCTCGGCAAGGAAACGGTACAGAACATCCTGGTGCTGCGCTTTGCCAACGGCATGTTTGAGCCGATCTGGAACCGCAACCACATCGATCATGTGCAGATCACCGTCGACGAGAAGCTCGGCGTCGGCCATCGCGGCAGCTTTTACGACTCGACCGGCGCCCTGCGCGACATGGTGCCGAACCACCTGTTTCAACTGCTGTCGCTGGTCGCGATGGAGCCACCGATCCGGTTCGACGCGCATTCGGTGCGCACCGAAAAGGCCGACGTGCTGGCGGCGATCCAGACCCAGAGCGAAGCGGACGCTTTGAAGAATTCCGTGCGCGGCCAGTATCAGGGCGGCAAGATCGGCGACACCGAGATCGAGGATTATTGCAAGACCGAGGACGTCAAGCCCGGTAGCACCACCGAAACCTATGCCGCGCTGAAACTGACCATCGACAATTGGCGCTGGGCCGGGGTTCCCTTTTATCTGCGAACCGGCAAGGCGCTCGGCGTCAAGCGCACCGAAGTGGCGATCAAGTTCAAGCAGGCGCCGTTTTCGATGTTCAGTTGCACCGAGGTCGACCGCCTGTCGCAGAACTACCTCGTCATCAGCATCGAGCCGACCGAGGGTATTACGCTGCAATTCAACACCAAGGTGCCGGGGCCGACGATCAACATCGACGGCGTCGAAATGAAATTCCGCTACAAGGACTACTTCAAGGCCGAGCCGGCCACCGGCTACGAGACGCTGATCTATGACTGCATGATCGGCGACAACATCCTGTTTCAGCGCGCCGACAGCGTCGAAGCGGGCTGGCAGGCGGTGCAGCCGTTCCTCGACGCATGGAAGAAGGCGGCCTCCAGCGGCCTGCAAATTTACAAGGCCGGCAGCGAAGGTCCGGCGGACGCCGACGCGCTGCTGGTGCGCGACGGCCGCAGCTGGCGCAAGCTAGGTTAGCCGGATGGCCGCGAACGAGCCTCACCATGTGATCGTGGTGTCCGATGCCGCAGTGCTCGCCAAGGCCGCCGCGGAACGCGTCATGGCAAGGATTGCCGCCAATAGCGGGCGCGTGGCGATTTGCCTGACCGGGGGATCGAGCCCGAAACAGCTCTATCAATTGCTCGCGACCGACGCCTATCGAAGCCGGATCCCGTGGGAGCGCGTGCACTGGTTCATCGGCGACGAGCGTTTTGTCTCCGCAGACGATCCGCTCCATAATATGGCCGCGGCGCGGCGGATCTTTCTGGATCGCTGCGCGCCGGTTTCCAACATCCACCCGATTCCGACCGACGCCGCCAACCCCCGGGAAGCTGCACGGCGTTACGAAAGCGAGTTGAAATAGTTCTACGGCGCGAACGAGCTGGTTTCTTCCCGGCCGCTGTTCGATCTCGTGCTGATGGGGGTCGGGCCCGACGGCCATACCGCATCGCTGTTTCCGGATTATCCGGCCATCGAGGAGATCGAACGCTGGGTGGTCGGCGTGCGCCGGGCCCATGTCGAGCCGTTCGTGCCACGGGTGACGCTGACCTTGCCGGCGCTCGGCTCCTGCCGCGAGATGCTGTTCGAGGTGTCCGGCCCCGATAAGCGTGCGATCTTGACGCGCGTACTGGATGGCGAGAACCTGCCCGCCAACCGTGCGCGATCCACCGGCGAGACGATCTGGCTGGCGGATGAGGCTGCGCTGCCGGAGAATTTCCGTGAGCGATGAGACAAGTGAAAACCCCTGCGCGCTGGTCGTGATGGGCGTGTCCGGCTCGGGCAAAAGCACCATCGCGGACAAGCTCGCCGAACGGCTCGGCTGGACCTACGAGGATGGCGACAAGTTTCACCCCGCGAGCAACGTCGCCAAGATGAGCGCCGGCCACCCCTTGACCGATGAAGACCGCTGGCCCTGGCTGCAGGCGATCGCCGGCGAGATCGACCGGGTCTGCAAGGCCGGCCAGCATGTGGTGATCGCCTGCTCCGCGCTGAAGCACGCCTATCGGGACATCCTCGTGCATGGACGGGACGATGTCCGGATCGTCTATCTCAAGGGTACGCCAAAATTGATCGAAGGCCGCCTCGCCCAACGGAAGGGCCATTTCATGCCGCCGGGACTGCTGGCCAGCCAGTTCAAGACGCTGGAGCCGCCGGACGCCAGCGAAAACCCCGTGACCGTGTCGATTGACGCCTCGGTCGAGACCATCGTCGATGATATCGTTCACCAACTGAATCCAGGTCCCGCTGACAGCGCCACGCCGCGCAGGAACCGCTCATGACCCGTATCGCCATGGTCGTCTCCGATGTCGACGGCACGCTATTGACCAAGGACAAAACCCTGACCGATGGCGCCAGGCGCGCGGTGCGGCGACTGCATGAGGCCGGCATCGGTTTCACCATCACCTCCAGCCGTCCGACCATCGGCATGGGGTTTCTGATCGAACCGCTGCAGATCACCTTGCCGGTCGGGCCCTTCAATGGAAGTTCGATCGTCGATCCGCAACTCAACCCGCTGGAGCAACATCTGATCCCCGTGGCCGCAGCGCAAACCAGTCTGGATCTGCTCAACGAATTCGGTGTCGATATCTGGCTGTTCACCAACGAAAAATGGCTCACGCGCCGGCCCGACGGTGAATACGTCCCGCATGAGAGACTTGCGATCCGGGCCGATCCGACGATTGTTACGGATTTCACGCCCTATTTGGCGGTCGCCTGCAAGATCGTCGGCGCCAGCTCGGATGCGGACATGCTGAAACGCTGCGAAGCCGCGATGCAGCAGGCCGTGGGGACGCAGGCCACGGCCATCCGGTCGCAAAGCTATTATCTCGACGTCACGCCACCGGGCTTCGACAAAGGCACCTTCGTGCAAGCGATGGCCAAACGCCAGGGCATGTCGACCGATGCGGTCGCCACCATCGGCGACATGCAGAACGATCTGGCGATGTTCGCAAAGAGCGGCATGTCGATCGCGATGGGCAACGCCACCGAGGACGTCAGGAAACGGGCGACGCATGTGACGACGTCGAACGAGGACGAAGGCTTTGCCGGCGCGATCGATCTCGTTTTGAGAAACAATGCGAGCTAGATGCATGATCCGGAAAAGCATGCCCTCGGGCCACGACCCGATGGGTGGGTACCGGTTTTCCGAAAAGATCATGCTCAAACAAAAGGATGGATCGGGATGACGATTCGAAGAAAAGTCATCCCGCTCTAGCCCGGATCGCCGCCCAGGAACGAAAGTGAACATGAGCGTCCCTCACATCCCCGGCATGACCGACGAAGAGCTGATCGTCTACGCGATGCGCGAAGCCCAATTGGTGCTTGCCCGGCACATCGAGCGGAGCCCGCAAGACGCTGAGGAAACGATCGCGCTGCTTCTGGAAACTCTCGATCGTCAGGACGTCGTCAACGCGACCGAGCGCCTGTGCCGCGACTATGGGCTGCGGCCGATACGTTGATTTTGCTCTGGGTGCCTTGTTGGGATTTCTCGCGTTATCGCTCTCACGCGCGCGCTTGCGTCAAGTCAGCTCTTTCGGCCGCCTTGCGGTTCCTCGATGAACAGCACCGGCGTTCCCTTTTTAGTGCCGTGGCCCAACAAGCCGACGTCCCAATTCGTCAACCGAATGCACCCGTGGGATTCGGACTTGCTGACCCTGGAAGCGTCGGCCGTGCCATGGATGCCATATCCTTCCGCCGAGAGCCCGATCCAATAGGATCCGGCCGGGTTATTCGGCCCCGGCATGATGGTGAAAGCCTCTTTGGATTTGACGCCTTTGAATTTGTAGTCAGGATTATAGCGATAGCTCGGATTGGCCTCGGATGAGACGACCTTGAGCGTGCCGCCCGGGGTCGGCTTCTCCTCGCTTCCAACCGTGGCCGGGAAGAAGGCAACAAGCTCGCCGGAGGGCGCGAATGCCCTGACCGTCTGAAGCGACTTGTCGACTTCGATACGGCCGACCTTCAATTTGGCTGGCTTATTGAGCACGTTGGTGACGAAAACGGTTTCACCGGCCTGATCGAATTTCTTCCCGGGGTTCAAAGCCGCAAGCAGATCTTCGCTCAAATGAAACTTCTCGGCGATGGCTTCGCGCGGACTGGTATAGCTGAGAGCCTTGAGATCTTTCATCTGCTCCATTTTCACGGGGAGCTTTTCCAAAAACGGTCCTGCGACATCGCTTTTGGAGATCTTGTATTCGGTGATGACGGGGTCGCCGCCCGTTCCCGCGAGCGTCTTCCAGATCTCCGGCGTGAGTGTTTTGTCGGACGGCAAACCCTTGGCGTCCGCGAAGGCTTTCAGGGCCTTTTGCGCGTTTTCACCGAGCTTGCCGTCGATTTCCCCCGGCGAAAATCGAGCCCGGTCCAGCAGAACCTGAAGCTTGACGACGACGGCATCCGCTCTGTCATCGGGGGGAAGCTTGGCGCGATATTCGGCGTTATTGATGGTGGCGGCATCCAGGCCGGCAGCCATCGCCGGCAACACCAGCCAGCCCGACAAAATCGTCGCGACCACAAAGCGGATCATCAGACATCCTCCAGCAATACCGTCACGACAAGAAGTTGAAGGCTCGCGAGTTCCGCGCCACGTCAAAATGAAGGCGGCCTCTGCGCAGGGCCCGGCCCGTCGCTATTTCGACCGCTGCATCGCCGGCTTCTGCAGCGGTTTTTTGGCGGCGCCGAGATTGTGAGCTGTATTGATCAGTGCGATGTGGGTGAGGGCCTGCGGGAAATTGCCGGTTTGACGCCCTTCGCCGGAATCGAATTCCTCCGCCAACAGCCCGAGATCGTTGGCAATCCCGACCACGCGGTCGAACAGCGCCTGCGCCTTGGCGATCTCGCCGGCCAGCACATAGGCGTCGGCGAGCCAAAGGCTGCAGGCGAGAAATGCGCCTTCGATCGGCTGCCGCTCCTGCGAGACCTCGCGGGGATCGTGCCGCAGCACGAATCCGTCGCGCATCATATATTTCTCGATGGCCTCGATGGTGCCGCGAACGCGCGGGTCCGAGGCGGGGAGAAAGCCAACCGCGGGCAGCAGCAGGATGCTGGCATCGAGCAACGGCGATCCATAGGATTCGACGAACGCATTTTGCGTGGCGTCAAAACCCTTTTCGCAGACATCGCGACAGATGGCATCGCGCAACGTCCGCCAGCGATCGAGCGGCGCATCAAAGCCGAACTTTTCCGCGCTTTTGATGCCGCGATCGAACGCCACCCACGTCATCACCTTCGACGAAACATAGTGCTTGCCGTCGCCGCGCCGTTCCCAGATGCCGTGATCCGGGTGGTCCCATACCTCCGCCAGATGCTCCAGCACCGCGCATTCCAGCGCCCAGGAGCCGTCGTCGAGCTCCAGCTCGGCCACGCGCGACTGGTGAAAGGCGTCGATCAGTTCGCCATAGACATCAAGCTGGAGCTGGGCATGCGCCGCGTTGCCGATCCGAACCGGCTGCGCGCCCTCGTAACCGGGCAACCAGTCCGCCTCCCATTCCAGCAGGCGGCGCTGCCCCATGATGCCGTACATGATCTGCATATTGGCCGGCGCGCCAGCAACCGCGCGCAGCAGCCAGTTGTGCCAGGCGGAGGCTTCTTCGGTATAGCCGGAGTTCATTAGCGCCAGCAGCGTAAAGGTGGCGTCGCGCAGCCAGCAAAACCGGTAATCCCAGTTTCTCGCGCCCCCGAGCTTTTCCGGCAGCGAGGCCGTGGGTGCTGCGACAATGCCGCCGGTCGGTTGATAGGTCAGCGCCTTCAGCGTAATCAGCGATCGCATCACCAGATCACGGTTGTCGCCTTCATGGGTGCAACGGCTGCACCATTCGGTCCAGAAGTCCTCGGTATCCTGCAAGGCCCGCGCGGGATTGACCGGCGCCGGGACCGGCAGATGCGAAGGCCCGTAGGTGAGCACGAACGGTATGGTTTCGCCTTCGCCCACCTCGAAATCGGCCACCGTCGTCAGGTCCTCGCCGCGGGTCTCGACCGGCGTTCGCAGCACCGTCATGTCCTGCCCGCAAATCGCCAGCAGCGCGCCATCCTCGGTTCGCTTGACCCAGGGGATATCGGAGCCAAACCCGAACCGGATCACCAGCTCCATCCGCAATTTTACCCGGCCGCGCACGCCACGCACCAGCCGGACGACGTCGGAAGCATTGCCCCGCGGCGGCATGAAGTCGATCAACGCGACGGCGCCGCTTGCCGTCTCGAAGCGCGTTTCCAGGATCAGGGTATTGTCCCAGTACCGTCGCGAGGATTTTGCAACCGGTTCGGCCGGCGCGATGCGCCATCGGCCGTGCTTGCTGGTGCCGAGCAGTGCGGCAAAACAGGCATCGGAATCGAACGCCGGCCAGCACAGCCAGTCGATCGATCCGTCGCGGCCGACCAATGCCGCCGTCTCGCAATCGCCAATCAGCCCGTAATCTTCAATCCTGCAGGACAATTTCTGTCGCTCGCTCAAAATGTTGTGCGTGAGACCGCGGCTCGGGTCCGCTCCGCGGTCGCGCTTCTGAGCGCGGGAATGTCGATCGCCGCGGCAATACCGTCGATCGCAAGCGGCAGCCGCCGCCGCCAATTCGGATGCTCGTTCACGGTGCCGGGAATATTGGGCTGGTCGATCAGGCCCAACAAGTCCTCGAGCGAGATCGCCAGCAGGCGGGATCTGGTCCGCGCCAGAAAGCCCACCACGGCATAGAGATCGTGGCGGTCGATGGCGTGATGACGCAGCGCCTCGCTCAGCATGGTCAATGCATGCCACCGCGCGTCGTCGCTTTCGCCGGGATCGATCCCGAGCGACCGTTTCAGCTTCAGATCGCTGAACGAGCGCCAGCCCGCATAAGTCGACAGATCGTGGGTGTTGAAGGTGACAAGCGCGTTCGCAGCATAATAGTCGACGTCGCGAAACGAGCCCTGATCGTCGCGCTCGAACATCATCACCTGATACGACCAGATGCCCCCATCGGCCATTTGCTCGCGAAAGCCTTCCGGCACGGTGCCGAGATCTTCGCCGATCACCACGCATCGATGCTGCATGCTTTCCTGTGCGGTCGCCGCCAGCAGCGCCTCGAAAGGCATCTGCACATAGACGCCGTCGTCGGCGGCAAAGCCGTGCGGCACCAGATAAAGCCGCTTCAGCCCGAGCACATGATCGAGCCGGATCGCGCCGGCGTAGCGCATCGAAGCCCGCAGC
>Ga0209871_1000478_pt1 | contig 10548 bp, 7 predicted proteins | sample OrgsoiDNA2013045_FD_185795 | JGI IMG/M metagenome (GOLD analysis project Ga0209871, IMG submission 185795) | Permafrost soil microbial communities from the Arctic, to analyse light accelerated degradation of dissolved organic matter (DOM) -... | ecosystem: Environmental > Terrestrial > Soil >... | reverse complement strand
CATCGATGGCGGCCGCGCCAAGCGTCAACTTCGCATTCGTCTCAACGGTCACCTTGCCGGAATTGGCGATATCGACCTGAACATTGAGCGTGCCGCCGGTTACGTCGATCGTTCCGGTGATCGTGTTCGAGATCGTGCTGTGGTCCTTGAAATCACCGCCGTTGGCGAGCGTGATGAGGCCGGAATTTTGCAGCACGCTTGTATTCAACACTTCCATCAGGCCGCCGACGCTGATGGTTCCGGAATTATCGACAATCGAGTCGGCGGCAAGACTAAGCACGCCACTGATGGTCAACGTGCTCTTGTTGATCAACTCCGGGGCCGACGACCCGAAATCATTCATGGTCACGGATTTGGCGAATGCCGGCGCTTTGATGGTGACCGGAAAAGACGGCGTCAGCCCATGCAACTGATCGGTGATGATGATGACATCATCGTTCAGCGTTGGAACGGTCCCGGTTTCCCAGTTCGCCGCATCGCTCCACAGCCCTCCCGGCGGCGAGCCGGGGGCCGTCGTGGCGACCCAGACCACGGCGGGCGCGGCGGTGCCGGTAATCGTGACAATGATGTTCTGACTGGCGGTTGCGCCCTGCGAATCCGTTACCGTCACCGCATAGGTGAGCGTCAATGTCTCGCCCTTGGGTATGAAATCGGCGAGAAAAACCGGCAGGTCGGCAAGCTTCCAGTTGATGGTTCCGCTGCCTGACCCGGTACTGTCGGCGGCGATCGACGCGCTGAGCGCCGCTTCGAAGGCTGCGAGAGGCCCCGGAGGTATGACAACTCCAGGGAGCACCGCGCTGGTCAGCTTGGCGGAAACCGTGTGGGTATCGGTCAGATCGACATCGGTAAATGCCAGCGTTCCCGAAGTCGGCGCGGTGGCCGGCAGATCGCCGCCGGGTGTGGTTGTGCCACCCGAAAACGGCACGGTTTGGGGCCCGGTGGTAATGACCGGAACGTCGTTGCTGCCCCTGGTGATCGTGATCGTAAACTTTTGGAGAGCGAACTCGTCGTTTGGTCCGAAATTGTTGTCGACCCGCGCTTCATAGGTCAGCGTCAGCGTTTCGCCGACGGCGAGAAAGTCGAAGGCGCTGTCGACGACAGTGTAGTTCCAGGTCACCGAACCGTTGTTATTGTTGGCGGGGTCGGGGGTGAGGAGGAGCTTGGCTTCCACCTTCGCGATGTCGGCAAGCTGCAGCGCGTTCAGCGTCGCCGTGACGTCCTGGTGCTGGGCGTTCTGATAGGTGAACGAATCGAACTTCGTCGTCACCGTCGGGGCATCGCCGGCGTTGAGGTCGACAAAATTGATGGTGCCGGTCACCGTGTCGATCGACGAACTGTGCGTAACGCCGATGCGCTCGATAAGGGCACCGTCCACGGCAACGACGAGCGGTGGCCCGGGAATGTGTGCGTGCGGGTCTGCCGGGCCGCCTGCACCTGACGACAGCGCAGTGCTGGTCGTGTTCACGTTCACGATGATGGGGACGGCGGTCGCTCCATCCGCCAGCTTGATCGGTGTGAACGCCTGGGGCAGCAGCGTATCGGTAAAATGATCGAAGGACTTGGTGTTGGGGTTGGTATTGTCGGTGAATTTCAGCGAGAACACATCGGTGATGAGCTTTTGCACATCGGCCGACAGCGGCGCCGAATAGGAAGTCAGGATTCCCTGACTGAGCGACTTCACTACGCCGGCCTGATCGACCGTCGCGATCGGAGCAAGCGTAACCTTGTCGAACAGAACGTAGTTGCCCGTGTGGCCATCCGGTTCGACCAGAACCTGGAATTTGGCACTTGGGGCGCCGCTCTGAGGCACGTCGAAATCGATCTCGACCAGCACGGCGGTGCCGCGGATGCCCATGGTCGCGACCGGCGTGTCGACCTTCATGTCGCCGTGTTTTGCGGTCTCGCCGGCGACAAACGAGATGGTCCCCGCCACCAGGCTGATCAGCGATGAATTGCTCGACCCGTTCGGGTCGTAGACCATTTCGTTGAGCACCATTTTCGCATTCGACGAGAGGCCGAACACGGTGCCGTCGATGAAGGTGATGCCAAGCGTCGAGTTGGATCCGGCCTGCACCACGTCGCCTTTTTGGACGTCGTCGCCGTTGTTCAGGATGATCGAAACGCCGTTGCGTATCGCCGTCGCGGCGCCCGCAAGCTTGCTGACATGGCCGATAACCTTGGCGACGCTGGCGCTGCCGTCGGCCTGGGCGAATTGTTGATGGCCGGTCAGCGCGTTGACGATGTCGCCGGTAAGGTGGGCGCCATCGGGCGACGACAGCGCAGCGCGCTTCTCGCCCTTGAAATAATCCGGCAGGACCAGTTCGTGGTCCTGGTTGGACAGGACTAGGTCGAGGCCGGATCGCTTGAAATCTGCGTTGAACAAGAGCTGCGCGTCGGGGACGATGATGGCGCCCGCGGGAGCGTGCAGGGCATGTGCCGACACGGAATCGACGTGAAGATGCCCATGAGAATGCGCACCTGTGCCATCAATCGGCAGCTTGGCATCGAATTTGCCGCTGTAGTTCAAACGCCCCACCCCAAAACAGGGTTAATATTTATATAATATTCAAAGTTCTAAGCTTGCATACCATCGGCAAGTGCATTGCGAAACCATCTCTTGCTTGTACAAATCTTAGGCAAGCTTATGCGGCAGGCCGGCCGCGAGAAATTCCGTGTTTCCCGATCGTCAAAATCGAAGTATTACCTATCTATATTGCAAGAATAGAGACGCCAAGATGACGAATTTCCCGGCGATCTGATGTAAAAATAAGTATAGAATCGTCCGCTTATACGTATAACAACTTTTCGCTGCATTTCCCCGCAAGATAGTGCGTCAGTTTTTGGGCAGAAAATGTGGACTAGATAACAAAGCGGCCGATTGCGGCAAATTAGCCATACCTCTTAGAAATCGCTTCAAATACAACCGTCATGGGCCTTTCTCGCCTTCGCGAGGGCCTTTCGCCCCCAAAACAAGCAATCTCGTAAAATCTTCCGCAAAACCGCGGCACGGTTTTCAACCTGTTTTGTGCTTTCCGGCCCGGCCTGGCCCGCCTTTAAGCAGAATAAAAGCCCCGCCGCCCATCATCGCCCGCGAAATGATCCGGTCACGAGCGGGCTAATCAGCCTCGCCCACGCCCGGACACGGGGCGTCAGATGGGAATGTTCGGTCACTCGCACGCGTGGCGTGCCGCAGTGCTCGCGTGGGGTTTGGCGTGGCTCGGGCCGGCAGCGGTCGTTACCGCCGCCACGCTGGATCAGTCGGAGCGAGCGGGTTTGGCCGAGAAATCCGCCGAACCGTTCGGGCTTTTCGCGTCACCGCTGTCCGAGGGCGGCCTGCGGGAAAAATGGCTGGACGTCGAGCGCCAGCTCGACGACGAACGGGTGCAGCTGGCGCTTTGCGACGGAGACCGCGAACGTTGCGTGTCTCCGGCGGCTCTTCGATTTCTCGCCATCGTGGACAATGCGAAAGCCCTTGAGGGACGTGCCCGCCTCGGCGAGATCAATCGCGCGATCAATCTTGCGATCCGGCCGATGAGCGATCTTGCCCAGTATGGTGCGATCGACGTCTGGAGCGCGCCGCTTGCGACGTTCGCGCACGGCGCCGGCGATTGCGAAGACTACGCGATCGCAAAGTTCGTCGCCTTGCGCCACGCCGGCATCGCGGCGGACGATCTGCGGATCATCGTCATGCGCGATACCATCCGAGGCGAGGATCACGCCGTTGCCGCCGCAAAGCTGGATGGGCATTGGCTGATGCTGGACAACCGCCGCATGGCGATGGTCGAGGACGCCAACGTCAGGAACTACCGGCCGACTTTTGTCATCGATCAAGCCGGTGTCAAACGCTACCAGGAGACGCCGATGCCGGTTCTCGAAAATCGCGATCTCGTTTCAGAGGCGGCGAGCCATTCCGGGTTCGAAACGTCGCCAATGTAGCGCCGCTGCGGCGAAAGGCGGAACGCGCTTCGCTAATCGATCTTGAAGCCTTTCTGCTCCCAGCGACCGGGATTGAGCACCGCGCCCGACACTTTTCCTGTCGGGTCCGTGGTGAAGGCAATGCGGGTGGCGAAGCGGCCGTCGACGTAAAATTCCGTATCGGACAGCGGAATGATCGGTGCCGGCTTGCCCCCTTCGAAGTCGAACACCCGCCGCCCGCCGCTGGCTTCAACGGAGAGCCGTCCACCTTCGACCTTGACCCGCAGCAAGGCTCGCAGCGCAAGTTTTTCGCGGACAACCGTAATGTCGGTCGGCTGGTCCTGTCCGTTGCGGACGACGGTCAGGACCGCTTTGCTGCCGGGCGGCCCGCGCATTTTATCGACCACGCCGTTGAGGGATGAGCCTGTGAGTGGTGCGCCATTGAGGTGGGTAACGACGTCACCGGCCAGTGCGCCGGCGCGGGCCGCCGGCAACCCTTCGATCGGCGCGATCTTGACCTGGCCATTCTCGATGCGGACATCGAGGCCGAGTCCGCCGAAACCGCCGGCCGGCATCGCGCCGAATTCATACGTCCCCGTATAGGCCGCGAGCGTGTCGGCGCTCTCGGTCGCAGGTTTTTCCGAAGGCCGCATGGATACCGCGTTGTCGGGTACGCTCGCCAGCACTGCATCCCACATGATCTCACCCGCGATGGTCGCCAGGTTGAGCGCGCTGAGTTCGCCGTTCTCGACTTCCTGGGTCGAGGCCGCATACAGCGTGTCGCCGTCGTTCGCCGTCGAAAATGGCTGAATCGCCCGCGCCATCGAGGTATGGACCTGGATGGCGAGGCGCTGGAGCGACGCGGGATCGAGCTTCTGATTGGTCACGATCAGGCTGATCGTAGTGTTCTTCGTGCCTCCCGCATCCGGCGCGAGGTCCGCCGCCTTCCAGTCGGGCTCAAGGCTTTGCGGCAAATTCCGCAGCAACTCAGATGTGGTCGCGAGGTTGCCCCAGGATTTTGCCTTGTTGCAGGCGACCAGCCGGCCGTTGCGATCGGTCACGGCACCGGCGGCATTCACCACCGTGAAGGCGGCGATCTTGGTGGCGCCGATCTGGCGGAACGCGCCGCCCTGTCCGGAATGCGCGTTGCAGCCGAAATAGCTGCCCTGCATGGCCATCCGTCCGGCGCCCTGCGCGCCTAGCGGAAACACGCCGGGCCGCAAGGCATGAAGGGCCGCCTGCGCCAGTCGCTTGTCCGGATAGATCTCGTTGAAGCGGCGACCGCCGAAATCGTAGATGATGGCGCCGGGCACTGCGGCAACCTCCAGGAAGTCGCCGGAGCGGATGCCGTCGTCCTTGAGCCCGGTCGCGACCGCCGTGATGGTTTCCTCACCATAGGCCGAGCCGCCTGAAAATACGACGGCATCGGTGAACGGGCGGCCGTAGCCGAGCCTCAGCATGTCGGTATTCACCGTGCCTGGCGCGCCGCCGCGGACGTCGACCGCCACCGACGCGCGCTTCGGGAAGCGGATTATCGTGACGCCGGTCGGTCCCTCCTCGTAAGAGCCGATACCGATCTCGACTGCGGGCCAATCGAACGTCAAAACCGGGCCATTGATCCCGGTATTGGGGACAAGGTTGGTCTGGTCGGCCGCGGCCGCAACGCCATCGAAAAATCCGGCAGCAAGAATCCCGGCGGCGGCGATCCTCGCCGCAATCAATGAGGCGTACATGGGCATGCGTCCTTGTCCTCTCGTCACACGCACGAGCGCAGACAGTATAGCAAATGCGAATCAGCCTGCGAACCGCCATTCCTTCAAGCCTCGCAGCCCGACCTCGTCCACCAACTAACGGATCCCGGTTCAGATCAGGTCGCGGCAAGCCGCTGCAATCTGACGACCCCTCACCATTTTCATTTCGCATCGGCGTTTTCCGAGGCTACCATGGCCGACAACATTTTGTGTGATTTTGTCGGGCGGGAATTGGCATGCGGGCAATTGTACTGGTCATCGTTGCGATCCAGATCGGGTCAGCGCACCTCGCGCGCGCGGACGACTCGCCCGCTTCCGATCGATCGATCAGGGAGACGCTGCCGCTGTTTGAAAAAAATCATTGTGCAGCATTCGTCCACCCGGCAGAGCAATTATTTTGTGGCGATCCCGAACTCAACGACGCGGCCGCGAGGCTGAACAGCGCGATCCAGGACAGGCTGGATCGGCTTCCCAATCGCAGCCTCGCGATCGAGGAGAACGCGGAATGGATCGCGGATCGCAATTCGAGCTGCGGTATTTTTGCCGCGCAAAACATGTCGAGCCAGGACGTCAAAGCCATCAAGGCGTGCCTGCTGAAGGAAACCGAAGAGAGAATCGCCATCTTGAGCGATCCGAATTTCGATTGCCTGGCGACCAATACCGCCGCCGGGATGCTGATGTGCAGCGATCCGTCCCTGGCCACGGCAAAGGCCGAACTCAACAGCCACGTTCTCGGGCTGATAGCCAAGTTGAAAGGCGACGAGGCAAGAGCGGCGTTCAGTGAATACGAACGTTGGGGCAGAGAGCGCGACCGAAGCTGCAATCTGACGGACAAGGAAAACGTGCCGCTGGAGGAATTGTCGCCGTCCGAGAATTGCCTTGCGGAATATTTGAGCCGGAAAACAGCGGAGATCGTCGCTGCCAAAGGCGACCCCAAGCGGGTTTTTGGACAGCATCCGTTCTCGCCGGTGCCCGATGCCGACGCGGTTGATTTATGCGTCGCACAGATCCATTCGGCCAACGCCTGCGAGGACTTCCTTTCGGTCAGTCGTGTCTTCCAGATCGACACCGAAGTATCGGCGCAGGAGGCGCTGGTGACGGCCGAGGTTGAAATGATCGTGCTGTCCCCGTTTTCGGTCTGCAGTCCGATCGCGTCAGGCTGCACCGGGCGGTGCTGGGACCTCAGGTCCGGGAAAGCAAAACCGTTGCAGGAAAGCAGAGATAGTTTTTCGGTGGCGCACAGACTACGGATTGAAAAGACGTTCGCCTTTCAGAAAACCGACAGCGGCAGCTGGCGCTGCCATACATCCGCGCTCGAACCGATCGAGGTCGGGGTTGCGCTGGGCGGCCCTTTGCAGTGAAGCAACGACAGGCGCGGTAACTCGATCCGGCAATCCGTTCGCTTCCGGCAACTTCAGACAGTTCAGTTCTTCAGATGTTGCGCCGCACCGGAATGCGTGTCGCGTTTCGTTGGGCGGAAAAATGACGGCGCAAATTTTTTCGTGCCGTATCGTTGTGCAGTCGACGCCATGGCGTCGCGTTAGGTTCGCGTCTTGCTTGTTTTCGTATTGACGCTTTCCGGTTTCAGGAAGATTGTCGACACGCAGCGTCAAAAAAATGACGCGCATCCATTGGGAGAAAACGCATGAAGTGCATCGCGCTTGCCGCAAGCCTTGCTTTGCTCGCTCCGTTCGGTGCGAGTGCCCAGACATCAGATCAACTGGTCAAGGGTGCGACCGACACGTCCAACGTGCTCAATTACGGGATGGGCTATAATCTGCAGCGCTTCAGTCCGCTCACGCAGATCAATAAAGACAACGCCAAGAACCTTGTTCCGGTATGGAATTACAGTTTTGCCGATGACCGAAGCGAGGAGTCACAGCCGCTGGTTTACCAGGGCATCATCTACGTCACCACCCACGCCGCCACGATGGCGATCGACGCAAAGACCGGCAAGCAGATCTGGAAGACCAAGGTCGAGTATCCCGCCGAAACCCCGCGCATCGTGTGCTGTGGCATCATCAATCGCGGTGCCGCGATCCACGAGGGCAAAATCTTCCGCACCACGCTCGACGCCAATGTGATCGCGCTCGACGCCAAGACCGGCAAAGAACTCTGGCGCGAGAAGGCAGCCGACATCAAGGAGGGCTATTCGATGACGGTGGCGCCGCTGGTCGCCGACGGCGTCGTCCTGACCGGCATTTCCGGGGCGGAGTTCGGCACCCGCGGTTTCATCGACGGCTGGGATACGGCGACAGGCAAGCATCTGTGGCGCACCCACACGATCCCCACTCCCGATGAGCCAGGCGGCGACACCTGGAAGGGAGACACCTGGAAACTCGGAGGCGGATCGACATGGATCACCGGCTCTTATGACCCGGAACTGAACACGGTCTATTGGGGCATCGGCAACCCCGGGCCGTTCAACTCGGCGGTGCGCCCCGGCGACAACCTTTACACTTGCGCAGTCCTCGCCCTCGAACCGAAGACCGGCAAGATCAAATGGCACTATCAATTCTCGCCGAACAATCCGTTCGACTATGATTCGGTCGCCGAGATGGTGCTTGCCGACCTCAATGTCGAGGGCAAGCCGACCAAGGTGCTGATGGACGCCAATCGTAACGGCTTCTTCTACGTGCTCGACCGGACCAACGGCAAACTGCTCGCGGCCAATCCCTATGTGAAGGTCAACTGGGCTACCGGCATCGACATGAAGACCGGCCGCCCGATCGAAACCGACGTCTCCAAGGATGCCCGCGAAGGCAAGAAGGTCGTCGTGTATCCTTCGATCCTCGGCGGCAAGAACTGGGAACCGATGTCGTTCAATCCGCAGACCGGCCTCGCCTATGCCAATACGCTGGCGTTCGGCGGCCACTACAAGACCGAGCCGGCGACCTACAAGGCCGGCGAATGGTATCTCGGCATGGACCTGACCGACTTGTGGGACTGGCCGGCTGACAACGGGCCGCGCGGTCATCTCAAGGCGATCGATCCCTTGACCGGAAAGACCAAGTGGGAAGCGCCGAGCGCCATCCCGCGCTTCTCGGGCGTGCTGTCGACCGCCGGCGGCGTCGTGTTCTCCGGCCAGTTGACCGGCGAGTTCGAAGCGTTCGACGCCAACGACGGCAAGAAGCTGTGGCAGTTCCAGACCGGCTCGGGCATCGAGGGGCAACCGGTCACGTGGCAGCAGGACGGTGTCCAGTATGTCGCCGTGACCAGCGGCTACGGCGGCGTCTACTCGCTGTTTTCCGGCGATGAGCGACTGGCCAATGTGCCGGCCGGCGGATCATTGTGGGTGTTCGCGGTAAAAGCCCAATAACGGTTCGCGAATGATCAAGGCATCTCTTGTCGCGGCGGCGTATCTCTCCGCCGCCGCGATGACCGCAAGCGCGCAGACGGTGGCGCCTGCCGCCATGCCGCGGGAAAACCTCAGCGTCGATCAGGCGCAGATCGACCAGGGCAAGGTAACCTTTGCGCAGAAATGCTCGCACTGCCACGGCTTCAACATGGTCAACGCCGGCACCATCGCGCCGGACCTGCGCAGGTTTCCCGACGACAGAGAGCGCTTCTTCACCACGGTGAAGCTGGGCAGGAACGGCAAGATGCCGCCCTGGGGCGACCTCTTGAGCGACGACCAGATCGCGTGTCTTTGGACCTACGTCTCGAGCCGGAGAAATCCATGAGACGCTTGCTGGCGGCAACCGGTGCGACTTTTCTGCTGATGGCGGTCTCGGCCGTGCCGGCAATCGCCGCTGGCGATGTTTTAAGCGTCTGTCTCGACGAGGATCTGCCGCCGCTGTCCGCGCATCATCGCGGCATGCCCGATAGCGGCTTCGACGTCGCGCTGGCCGGGGCCGTCGCAGGACGGCTCGGCCGGCCACTCAGGATCCAATGGTTCGAAAGCAAGCTCGATGAGGATTCGAGCCCGGCGCTGGAAGCCAATGCCCTGTTGTCGGACGGCCGCTGCTCGCTGGTCGGCAGCTATGCCTTGACCAGGGATTCCCTTGTCGTGCCGGGCGTCAAGACAGCGAAGCTGCCTGGTTTCGAGGGCGGCACCGGCGCCGACCGCAGGCGCCGTGTGCCGCTCGGCGTGCTCGCGCCAAGCCAGCCCTATATCCATTAGCCGCTGACCATCGCCCTTGGCTCCAAGGAGATCGAAAAGCGGATCGAAAAGGCGCGCGGCCAAAACATTGCCGGCGTCGGCGATCTCGCCGGGCTCCGCATCGGCATCGAGAGCGGCACCCTTGCCGACGCCATCCTGATGACGTTCGACCACGGGCGGCTGATCGACGACATCACCCATCTGGTCCCCGGCCGGGATGATCTTCTGGGCGCGCTCGATCGCGGCGACTTCGACGCCACGCTGCTCGACTTGCGCCGGTTCGACGCCTACCGCGCCGCCCATCCCGACACCAGGCTCGCGGCTTCCGGATATTATTATCCTGTTGGCGCCAATCGCGGCTATGTCGGCCTCGCCAGCGATCCGGACCTGCTCGTCGCCGTCAACAAGGCGCTATCGGACTTGCAGGCCGCGGGAACCATCGCCGAGTTCGGTCAGGCCGCGGGCCTCACCTATCTGCCGCCGCGCGAGCCGGCGATTCTCGGCGACGAGATGCAGCAAGTGCTTCGCAATCGATAAAACGTCGCGAAGCCGTCATTCCGGGGCGATACGAAGTATCGAACCCGGAATCCAAGGATTCCCCGATGTGCAATTGCACATCTGAGGTCTGGTGCTGACGCACCATCCCGGAATGACGGGGTCATTCCGGAATGACGGCGTCATTCCCTCAGAACGAGAGACTGTCCTTCATCAGCACCCAGCGGCCGCTCTTGATCTGCTGGACCTGCGTCACCGTATTGGCGAGGTGATCGGTCTTGGTGA
>Ga0209871_1000474_pt1 | contig 10591 bp, 10 predicted proteins | sample OrgsoiDNA2013045_FD_185795 | JGI IMG/M metagenome (GOLD analysis project Ga0209871, IMG submission 185795) | Permafrost soil microbial communities from the Arctic, to analyse light accelerated degradation of dissolved organic matter (DOM) -... | ecosystem: Environmental > Terrestrial > Soil >... | reverse complement strand
CGTCGCCGGTCATGCCGCTGACGGCGCCGCCGGCTTCGCGCACGATGATCTGTCCCGCGGCCATATCCCACGGCTGCAGATTGCGCTCCCAATAGCCGTCGAGGCGGCCCGCCGCCACGAAAGCCATGTCGAGCGAGGCGGCGCCGAACCGGCGCAGGCCCGCGACCTTGTTCTGGATTTCGGTCATCTCCAGGCGCGACAAATCGTGGTCGCCGCGTCCGATATGCGGCAGCCCGCAGGCGATCACGCAGTCGCCGAGGTTGCGCCGGCCGGCGACGCGCAAGCGCTGATCGTTGAGGAAGGCGCCCTTGCCGCGCTCGGCGATGTAGAGGTCGTCGTTGGCCGGATTATAGATCAGGCCGGCGATCATGGTGCCCTCGCGCTGCAGGCCGATCGAGATCGCGAATTGCGGAATGCCGTGCAGGAAATTCGTGGTGCCGTCGAGCGGATCGACGATCCAGGTGTGGCTCTTGTCGTCGCCTTCGCGGATGCCGCCTTCCTCGCCGATAAAGCCGTAGCCCGGCCGCGCCTTGGTGAGGTCGGAGTGCAGCATCTCCTCGGCGCGGCGATCGGCCATGGTGACGAAATTGGCCGGTCCCTTCAGCGACACCTGGAGATTCTCGACCTCGCCGAGGTCGCGCTTGAGACTGCGGCCGGCGCGGCGCGCGGCCTTGACCATGACGTTGATAAGGGCTGAATGCAGCATGATCTCGGCTCAAGACGACCTGAGCGTCAGGTCAGGACAGGGATTGGCGGGGTTCTACCCTGTGGGTGCCCTGCGGCTGCGGTGGCGTCAAGGCGGATCATTTGTTGCCAAGCCAAATGCGCGCGGCCTGTTGGGCCTTGGCGCGATCCTCCGGACTTAACGCCGCCAGCGCCTCGTCGAGCATGGGGTCACCCCTGCCGGCGGTTTTCGCGACAATGTGCCATTTGAAGCCCTCGACCTTGTCCATCGGCACGCCCGGTCCGGTCACCAGCACACGGGCAAGGCGGTTCTGTGCGATCGGACTGTTTTGTTTGGCGGCCTTGCGCAACAGCGCGATCGCGGCGGCCTCGTTCTTCGGCGTGCCGGTTCCGTTATAGAGCGCGATGGCGTATTCGACCTCGGCATCGACATTGTCGGCCAGCGATGCCGCCTGCAACAGCCGCACCGCCATATCGAGATCTTTCTTCACGCCGGTGCCCTCCTTGTAGAAGGTCGCGAGCGCATATTGCGCTTCCGGATTGCCGGCGTCGGCGGCGACGCGAAGCAATTCCGCGGCGCGTGTGAGGTCCTGCGGCAGCGTCTGTCCGTCGAGGTAGAGCAGCGCGAGATTGTACGCCGCCTTCGGATTGCCGAGCTTGGCTGAGGACGCCAGCAATTTCACGGCTTCCTCGCGATTGACGGCGCCGCCGCGCCCGCTGAGCCGAAGCATGGCGAGCGCGAACATGCCTTCGCGGTCGCCGCCATCGGCGGCGCGCCGGTACCAGTCGGCAGCCTTGGCATAGTCGCGCTTGATCCCCATCGCGTTGGCGTAAAGTTCGCCGAGCATCGTCATCGCCTTGGGATCGCGGCTGTCCTGCGCGCGCTTGGAGGCGAGATCGAACGCGGTCTTGTACTGCCCGCGCTGATAGGCGCCGAACACCAGGTCGACGCGGGGATCGTCAGGCGTAGGGGCCGGAGTGACCGTCGCGGTCGGCGCAGCCGGCTTTGCCGCCGGCTTCGCTGCTGCGGCGGGAGCCGCCGGATTTGGCGTCGCGGCGGGAGCTGCCGGCTTCTTGGCTGTCGCCGCCGGCTTCGCGTTCGCCTTGGCGGCGGGTTTGTCCGCCGGCGGCGTGTCGACCCCGGGAGGCGTCAGCGAGATTTGCGCCGCCGCGTTCGCCGCGAATGTCAGACAGCTTGCAAGGATCAATATCGGACGCAGGATCTTCATTTCCGGCGTTATCCCTGTTCGGCTCTGGCTGTTGCCGACATTGCGGCCTGCGCCTGACGGATAGTCTGCTCCGCCTCCATCAAGGCTTCCTTGGCACCGCGCTTGTCATTCCAGATGAAATCGCCGACCAGCACGAAATCAGCACCAGCCGCGGCAAATTCGTGGGCCTCTTCGCGCGACGCCGCAAAGCCGACGCACGGCGGCTCGAACAGCTCAGCCCACCATTGCAGTCGCTCGGCGATCGCCTCGACCGACGGCCGCTGTCCTTTCGCATCGGGCTCGCCGAACAGCACATAGTCCGCGCCGGCTTCGCCCGCGGCCATCGAATCGTGCCGCGTCGCCAGTCCACCGACGCCGGCGATGCGGTCGGGTTTCAACGTCGGCATGGCATCCTCCATGGCTTCGATCCCGGTCAGATGCGCGCCATCGGCGCCGGCGCGGGCCACCAGTTCGACATGGCCATCGAGCAGGAGCGCAGCACCGCCGTCCTGGATCACAGGCGCCAGGGTCTTGACGCGCGAGATCATGGTGCGCTGGTCGGTCGGCTTGAGCCGCAGCAGCACCGCCGCGACGTCGACCGCGGCGAGCAGGCCCGGCAGGTCCGCCATCAACAGGGCCGGATCGTCCACCACCGGCGTCGCCAGATAGAGCCGCGGCACGGGGCGCGGTGGAACAGGTTTATTGGCCAAATCTATGCCGCCTTCTGCTGTTCCAGATCGGCCTTCCATTCGCCTTTGCTGGCGAGCGAGTTCATCCGCGCGCGGTGGGTCAATGCGCGCTGGCCCGCGGCGACGTTCTCGGCCTTGCCCGCCCACGCCTTCTGCGGCGCCGCCTGCAGCGCGCGACCGTAGGAGAAGGTGAGACGCCACGGCAGGCCGCCGATCCGGTTCATGGCGTCAAGGTGCGCGGTGGCGTCCTGGTCGGACTGCCCGCCGGAGAGAAAGGCAATGCCGGGCACCGCCGCAGGCACGCAAGCTTTCAGCAGCCGAATGGTTTTCTCCGCGACCTCTTCGACGGAAGCCTGCTTTGCGCTTTTCTTGCCGGAGACGGCCATGTTGGGTTTCAGGATCATGCCTTCCAGCGCGACCCGCTGAACCCGCAATTCCTGAAACGTCTTGTTGAGAACGCGCTGGCTTACTTCATAGCAGCGGTCGATATCATGATCGCCATCCATCAGGACTTCAGGCTCGACGATCGGAACGATCTGCGCGGCCTGGCACAATGCGGCGTAACGCGCCAGCGCATGGGCATTGACGTGGATCGCGGTCATCGTTGGGACATTGCCGCCGATATCGATCACCGCGCGCCATTTTGCGAACCGCGCGCCGCGGTCGTAATATTTCTTCAGACGCTCGGCGAGCTTGTCCAGCCCGGCGGTGACCAATTCACCCGGGCAGCCCGGCAGGGCTTGCGTGCCCTCATCGACCTTGATGCCGGGGATAGCCCCTGATTGTTCGATGATCTTCACCAGCGGCGTGCCATCCTTGGCATCTTGCCAGATCGTCTCGTCATAGAGAATGACGCCCGAGACGTAGCGGGTCATCGCTTCGCTGGAGCGGAACAGCATCTCGCGATAGTCGCGGCGAGACTCCTCGGTCGACACCACGTTGATGTCGTCGAAGCGCTTCTTGATCGTGCCCGAGGACTCGTCGGCGGCGAGCAGGCCCTTGCCCGGTGCGACCATGGCCAGAGCGATTGTGTTGAGATCGGCGAGATTCATCGATGCATCCTCCGAAAGCACTGTGTCCTTGCAAGTCAAAGTGGACGGTTCTCAGGCAAACTCCTGCGAAAATGCCAACAAGAAAACGCCAATAAACGTGCGCGGGCGCCGGCGAGGCCGGCTCGCTCTGGAGTGGCCGCCTGTCACGCGACCTTCGGATCGAGTTCGCCCTTGACGTAACGCTTCGCCATCTCGGCGGTGGTCAGCACTTTCTTGATCTTGCTGGCCTGACCGGCGGTGTTGAATTCCTGCAGGCGCTGTTTGCAAAGTTTCGCCATCGCCTCCATCGCCGGCTTGAGATATTTGCGCGGATCGAATTCGCTCGGATCCTGGTTGAGTACCTTGCGGATCTGGCCGGTCATCGCCATCCGGTTGTCGGTGTCGATGTTGATCTTGCGGACGCCGTTCTTGATGCCGCGCTGGATCTCGGAAACCGGCACGCCCCAGGTCGGCTTCATCCTGCCGCCATTGGCGTTGATGATGTCCTGCAGGTCCTGCGGCACCGACGACGAACCATGCATCACCAGATGCATGTTCGGCAGCTTGCGGTGGATTTCCTCGATCACGTTCATGGCCAGAATGTCGCCGTCCGGCTTGCGGGTGAACTTGTAGGCGCCGTGCGAGGTGCCCATCGCGATCGCCAGCGCGTCGACCTTGGTCTCCTTGACGAACTTCACGGCTTCGTCGGGATTGGTGAGCAGCTGGTCGTGGGAGAGTTTGCCTTCCGCGCCATGGCCATCCTCCTTGTCGCCCATCCCGGTCTCGAGCGAACCCAGCACGCCGAGTTCGCCCTCCACCGAAATGCCGCCGAGATGGGCCATGTCGGTGACGGTTTTGGTGACGCCGACATTGTAATCCCAATCGGCCGGGCTCTTGCCGTCGGGCTTCAGCGAGCCGTCCATCATCACGGAAGTGAAGCCGGCCTGGATCGCGGTCATGCAGGTGTCGGGCCCGTTGCCGTGATCGAGATGCACGCACACCGGGATCTGCGGATAGATTTCGGTGACCGCATCCATCATGTGCTTCAGCATGATGTCGTTGGCGTAGGACCGCGCGCCGCGCGAGGCCTGAATGATGACCGGGGCATCGAGGCTCGAAGCGGCCTCCATGATGGCGAGCGCCTGCTCCATGTTGTTGATGTTGAAGGCCGGCACGCCGTAGTCGTGCTCTGCCGCGTGGTCGAGCAATTGACGCAACGTGATGCGAGCCATGTGTCCTGTTCTCCGCGTTCGGGTGACAGCAGGCTGTCACTGTTTCAAATTACAACGTAGCCGCTTCTCAAGCGAAACCCAAGAAAGCTGCGAGTGCTCGATCGACCCTTCCGAGATCGGCAGTGCCGAGACGCCCGAATACGCTGCCCACCCTGGCCAGCGGCAATGTACTGCACTTGTCTGCCATAATCTGGGACGGCGTCCGTAAGCCATTCTGCGCCGTCGGGACGACCGTGATGCGAAACACCTGTTTCGGAAGAATTTCGCTCGTCATTGGCAGGAACGTAATGGATTCCATCGCCTCATACCTGTCTGACTGAACGATCACTGCAGGCCGAGGTTTTCCGTAGGCGCCGGGAAGGATAACGGTGACCAGGTCACCGCGTTTCATTTCCAGCCTTCGATCTCAATATTTGAAAGTTCTTCGAGGATGATCTTTTCGTCCGCGCTGGCTTTGATAATCGCGATCGCTTCCGCAACCTGTTGCGCATATCCGGGCGCATTCACATCGGGAACCCAGATCGTCACCGGCTTGAGGCCGGCAGCCTTCATCTTGTCCCGGTGCTTTTGAACCCGCTTGGCTCCGTCGGCCATGGCATATATCCTGGAATTGAAGCGTTACATGTAACATAGGCCGGGAGCGGCCCAGCTTCAAGTTGCGTCACTTGGCTTTGAGAACTTCGGCTTTGAGAACCTCGACACCGGGCAAGGGTTTGCCTTCCATCCATTCAAGAAACGCGCCGCCCGCGGTTGAAACATAGCTGAAATCGCCGGCCACCCCGGCCTGGTTCAGGGCCGCCACCGTGTCGCCGCCGCCGGCAACCGAGATAAGCTTCCTGGCCTTGGTGCGTTCCGCCGCGTGCCTCGCCGCCATCATGGTGCCGCGGTCGAACGGCGTCATCTCGAACGCCCCGAGCGGGCCGTTCCAGACCAGCGTCGCGGCGTCGTCGATCGCGGCATGAATCCGCACAATCGACTGCGGGCCGACGTCGAGGATCATGCCGTCGGGGGGAATCGCATCGAGGCCGTAGGCATGGGACGGCGCATTGGCCGCGAAATGAAACGCGACGATCGCATCGACGGGCAAGATTATGGCGCAATTCGCCGCCTCAGCCTTCTCGATGATCCGCAGCGCGGTCGCCGCGAGATCCTTCTCCGCCAGCGACTTGCCGACACCGACGCCCTGGGCATGCAGGAAGGTGTTGGCCATGCCGCCGCCGATCACCAGCGCATCGACCTTTGTCACGAGATTTTCCAGAAGATCGATCTTGGTGGAAACTTTCGCGCCGCCGATGATTGCAATGACAGGTTTGGTCGGCGCGTCCAGCGCCTTGCCGAGCGCGTCGAGTTCGGCCTGCATGGTGCGTCCGGCATAGGCCGGCAGCTTGTGGCCGAGGCCCTCGGTGGACGCGTGCGCCCGGTGCGCCGCCGAGAACGCGTCGTTGACCCAGATGTCGCCGAGCTTTGCCAGTTCGGCGACGAACGCCGGATCGTTCTTCTCTTCCTCTTTGTGGAAGCGGGTATTTTCCAGGCACAGGATGTCGCCATCCTTCATGTCAGCAATCGCCTTTTCGGCGACCTCGCCGACGCAATCCTCGGCGAACGCCACCGGCTTGTTGACGACCTGCGCCAAGGCAGCAGCGACAGGTTTCAGCGAGTCCTTGGCGTCGCGGCCCTTGGGCCGGCCGAAATGCGCCAGCAATATTACCTTGCCGCCCTTGTCGGAAATCTCGGTGATGGTGGCCGCTATACGTTCGAGCCGGGTCGCGTCGCTGACGCTGCCATTCTCCATCGGCACATTGAGATCGACGCGCAGCAGCACGCGCTTGCCCTTCACGTCGACGTCATCGAGGGTGCGGAAAGTTTTGGACATCTCTGACTCTTGTCCCGGGCGCTGCGCAGCGCGAAGCGGTGCGCTGCAGAACCGGGACCCATGTTGGTGCGAGGTCCCGGCTCTGCGGAGCAGCGTGAAGAACGCTGCACCGCGTCCGGGACACGAGACTTACAGCAGCTTCCCCATCGCCACGGCGGTGTCGGCCATGCGGTTGGAAAAACCCCATTCATTGTCGTACCACGCCATTACCCGCACAAGCGTGCCGTTCTGCACCTTGGTCTGGTCCATGTGGAAGGTGGCGGAATGCGGATCGTGGTTGAAATCGATCGAGACGTTGGGCGCGGTGGTATAGCCCAAAATGCCCTTGAGCTGCTGCTCGGAAGCGCGCTTCATCGCCTCGTTGATTTCCTTCACGTCGGTCTTGCGTTGCGCGATGATCTTGAGATCGATCACCGAAACGTTCGGCGTCGGCACGCGGATCGATACGCCGTCAAGTTTGCCGGCAAGCTCCGGCATCACGAGGCCGATCGCCTTGGCGGCCCCGGTGGAGGTCGGGATCATCGACATCGCCGCCGCCCGGCCGCGATAGAGATCCTTGTGCAGGGTATCGAGCGTCGGCTGGTCGCCGGTATAGGCATGGATCGTGGTCATGAAGCCGGTTTCGATGCCGACGGTGTCGTGCAGCACTTTTGCGACTGGCGCGAGGCAGTTGGTCGTGCACGAACCATTGGAGACGACCAGGTGGTCCTTGCTCAGCTTGTCGTGGTTGACCCCGAACACGATGGTCGCATCGGCGCCATCCGCGGGCGCCGAGACCAGCACCCGCTTGGCGCCGGCAGTCAGATGCGCGGAGGCCTTGTCCTTGGCGGTGAAGATGCCGGTGCATTCCAGCGCGATGTCGATGCCGAGATCCTTCCACGGCAACGTGTTGGGATCGCGCACCGCGGTCACCTTGATCTTGCCGTTGCCGAGGCTGATAGTATCGCCGTCCACGGTCACGGTGCCGGGGAAGCGGCCATGCACGGAATCGAAGCGCAACAGATGGGCGTTGGTCTCGACCGGGCCGAGATCGTTGATGCCGACCACCTCGATATCCTTGCGGCCGGACTCGGCGATGGCTCGCACTATGTTGCGGCCGATGCGGCCGAACCCGTTGATCGCGACCCGGACTGCCATCTGTCTCTCCTTCAATTGTTTTTGCCACCCCCGCGGAAGGCGCTTCTGCCATCCACGAGGGTTTTTGCGGCGGACGCCCGGTTCGGCCGGGCGGGAGCGGATAATATGCCCGTTAGGTAGTCCTTTTTTCGGCCAATCTCAACCGTCAGCCCAATAGCTTCAGCGCTGCGTTAACCGCCGCTTCGGCGGTAATTCCGAAATGCTTGTAGAGGTCCTTGGCCGGCGCGCTGGCGCCGAAACCGTGCATGCCTACAAATGCGCCATCCGGCCCGATCACCGCATCCCAGCCGAACCGGACCGCGGCCTCGATCGCAACCTTGACGGGGGCGTTACCGATAATGGCCTTCCGTTTCTCCACAGGTTGCGCCAGCAGCAATTCCAGCGAGGGCACCGAGACCACCCGCGACGCGATGCCGCGCTCGGCAAGCTGCTTCTGCGCGGCAACCGCGATTTCGACTTCGGAGCCGGAGGCGAACAGCGATACCTTGGCCTCGCCCTGCGGTGCGACCAGTTGATAGGCCCCGTGGCTGCAGGGGTTATCGTTGGGCGCATCGGTACGCAATTGCGGCAGGTTCTGGCGGGTCAGCGCCAGCACCGTCGGACCGTCGATCCGGTTGAGCGCGAGTTCCCAGCATTCGGCTACCTCGACCGCGTCGCAGGGACGGAACACGCGCATGTTCGGAATGGCGCGAAGGGCCGCGAGATGTTCGACCGGCTGATGCGTCGGTCCGTCTTCGCCGAGACCGATCGAATCATGGGTCATCACATAGACGACGCCGGTGCCCATCAACGCCGCGAGCCGCATCGCCGGCCGGGCATAATCGGTGAAGACCAGGAAAGTCGCGCCATTCGGCGCGAATCCGCCATGCAAAAAGATTCCATTCATGGCCGCCGCCATGCCGTGCTCGCGGACGCCGTAATGGATGAAACGGCCTTTCGGGGTCTTGGCCGAAAAGTCGATCGCCGATTTCGCCTTGTTGTTGTTGGAGCCGGTGAGATCGGCCGAGCCCGCCACAAATTCCGGCATCGCCGCCACGATCGCCTCGATGACGGATTCGGACGATTTGCGGGTTGCGATATTCTGCGGCGTTTCAAGCAGCGCCTTCTTGTGGGCCTTGAAGGCTTTCGCAAGGGCTGCCGGCCGCTCGTGCCGCAAGCGACGTTCGAACTCGGTGCGCCGGCGGGCGGTCAGTTCGGCAAAGCGAGCTTCCCACTCCTTGCGCGCCGTGGCGCCGCGGCTGCCGGCTTCGCGCCAGCTTTTCAGCACGTCGTCGGGCACCGAGAACGGCTCCAGCGAAATGCCGAGTTTTTCCTTGGCGCCCTTGAGCTCTTCGGCGCCCAGCGCCTCGCCATGCGCCTTGGCGGTGCCGGCCTTGGTCGGCGCCCCGAAACCGATGGTGGTCTTGCAGGCGATCATCGAAGGCTTGTTGGATTTCTGCGCCCGCGCGATCGCGGCGGCGATGGCTTGCTGATCCTGGCCGTCGATGAGTTCGGCCTGCCAGCCGGCCGACTTGAACCGTTTTACCTGGTCGACCGAGTCGGAGAGCGAGGTTGGACCGTCGATCGAAATACCGTTGTCGTCATACAGCACGATCAGCTTGTTGAGCTTCCAGTGCCCGGCGAGCGCGATCGCTTCCTGCGACACGCCTTCCATCAGGTCGCCGTCGGACGCGAGCACATAGGTATGATGGTCGACAACCTTCTTGCCGAACTCGGCGGCGAGCATCTTCTCCGCGAGCGCGAAGCCGACCGACGTCGCGATGCCCTGGCCCAGCGGGCCGGTCGTGGTTTCGATGCCCTTGGTGTGGAAATTTTCCGGGTGGCCCGCCGTCAGCGATCCCAGCTGGCGGAAGTGCTTGAGCTGGTCGAGCGTCATGTCCGCATTGCCGGTCAGGTACAACAGCGCATACAGCAGCATCGAACCATGCCCGGCCGACAGAATGAATCGGTCGCGGTCCGGCCATTTCGGGTCGGCGGCGTCGAATTTCAGGAACTGCGTGAACAGCACGGTGGCGATGTCGGCGGCCCCCATCGGCAGGCCGGGATGACCGGATTTCGCCTTCTCGACGGCATCCATCGCCAGCCCGCGAATCGCATTGGCCATAGGGGAGGGATCGACCTGCGTCATGATGAAAATCCGCCTGAAATGAGCAGCCCTGGAGGTGATTCGCGGCTGGCGTCGAATGGCCAGGACTGTGGCAACTGGAAGTCGGGGCTGGATAGCATCTCGGTTCCCGGAGTCCAAGGCGGGCCAACGCGCCAGGGGGCCGAAAAGTTGCTTTGCGGTGCATAGCTGCGAAGCGCCGTTGCGCTGGCCTCGCTTGCCACGTAAATTTCCCGGTCTAAACGCTTGCCGAAACGCGGATTTTACCGTGCGGCGGGCTCACGGAAGGTTCGCGCTGTCAGCATGAACGATCATTCCACCAACGGTTCCGGAACCGCCGAGCCAACATCGGCCGATATCGACGCTGCCTCGCGGCGGCTGATGACAGCGCTGGATGCACTGGAAAGTGCGGTCGAGCGGCGTCGCGAAGCCGATCGTGACGAGAATGAGCTGGCGACCCGGATTCAGGCGCTGGGCGCCGATCGATCGCGGCTGGCCGACGAACTCGATGGATCGCTGGTGAAATCGCGCAAGCTGGAGCGCACCAATCGCGAGATCGCCGAACGGCTGGATGCCGCGATCGGCACCATCCGTTCGGTGCTCGATGCCGGAGAGACTTCATGAACCATATCA
>Ga0209871_1000473_pt1 | contig 10598 bp, 10 predicted proteins | sample OrgsoiDNA2013045_FD_185795 | JGI IMG/M metagenome (GOLD analysis project Ga0209871, IMG submission 185795) | Permafrost soil microbial communities from the Arctic, to analyse light accelerated degradation of dissolved organic matter (DOM) -... | ecosystem: Environmental > Terrestrial > Soil >... | reverse complement strand
TCAAGTTCATGGAATGAGTCAGCGTTCCTGGCCTTGGGCCGGAGTCCCGTGACTGGTCACACAAAGTGATGGTTTGAGGGTCATCTGGCAAGCCGGGCCGGTCGGCGTGGCCCCCTTTCATCCTCCGACCTGGCGAGCAGCGCTCGCAGGTCGGCCAGGTCCTGAGGGCGTGAGTGGTCATCCCTGGCGGGCAGCTTGAGTGCGATGAGGTGGCCAGTGATCCGCTTGGCAGGCTCAGCCCGGCGCGACCGCGGTCACTCCTGGCCTTGAGTCCCGGCCCTTATCCCGCCGGGACTGCGGCCTGGTGCTGTCTTACATCCTGGGCAATCCAGATCGCTGAATGTTGGTCCCACCGCCAATGGGTAATGCCTGATGGGTCGAGCCAGCCGAGTCGAGCCTGGTACCAGGTGGAGACTGCTCGATATAGCTCGGCGCGATGCTGGCGCTCAAGGTGGCGTGGGCGCTACGGAGAGCTGTGGTCAAGGGTGGTCGATTTCGAGGCGGTTGCTGATGGCGGCGGCGATGGCTGTCAGGTCGCCGGGGTCGGAGCTGATGATCAGGTCGTGGCGGCGCAGGGCGCCTTCGACCACGCACGCGTCGACGATGTCGGTGGTGGCGGCGCGGGCGGCGAGGGTGCCGGCGGCGCGGGCCCGTGTGTCGTCGAGAGCTTCGATGTGGCATCCGGTGAGGAGCCGGGATAGCAGGGCCTGGCGGTTTCCGCCGCGCCAGGCCTGGGCCAGGACCGGCGCCGGGACGCAGGGTACTTCGCGACGGGCAAGCAGGGCGCGGTGGCGGGCCCACTGGCGGCGTTCGCCGCGGTCGGCGGCGACGAGGGCGCCGGTGTCGTAGGTGACGCCCATCAGGCGCTGCGCCGCCGCTGGGTGTTACCGGTGCGGCTGGCCCGTTCGGTGGCCTGGGCGGCCCACTGGTCGGCGTCGGCGAGTTCGCCGGGGGTGAGGGCGCCGTGCTCGTCCTCGAACTGGGCTATGGCGGCCAGGCCGGCGCGGATGGTGAATTCCTTGCGGGCGGTGGCGGCGAGCCAGGAGCTGTAAGTCATCCCGGCCTGCTTGGCGGCGGCGGCGATTTCTGCGTCCAGGTCGGGTGGCAGGGAGATGGAGCGCTTCTTGCGGACAGCCATACGATTACGGTAGCACAGCAGTAGGACAGGATTCCTGAGGCAAGAATCGGGTGAGGCTGGCTGACGAGAGCCCGGCCGGGAGGCGGCAGAAGGGCGGATGAGTACAGCAGGAAAGGACCGCAACTGGGTCTCAGGGCAGTCATGGATTTAGCCCGACCAGGCAGAACGTACTTTCCTACTGCTCCTCGGCGCTAGTAGGTGTGAGCCGGTGTCCGGCCTGACCTGATGATGATCGCAGTCCGGCGGCTGTGGTCGGTGGTCTCAGCCGTTGCGGTATCTGTATGCGATCGCTGCGGCTACGCCGTAGATGCCGGGTGGTGCGCGGAAGATGAAACGGGTGGTGCGGGTGGCGGGGGCGTACCAGAACAGTGAGCTCGGGCCGCCCGGGCCGCCGATATTGGACTGCAGGAGCAGGCGGCCGGATGCGCCGTGTTATGGCTCCGCCGTTGCTGATCTGGGCTAGTCCTGTTCGGGTGCCGGCGACCACGAACGTGCCGCTGCCGCGGCATCCGGTAAATAGTGCCGTTGCCGGATATGACGCCGAATCAGCGCAAATACTTGTCTTGCCTTGGATAAATGTATCTGGCCAGAAAATAAATACACGCCGGGCCGGGAGCGCATGTATCTGGCCGGGTGCTGCCCGCCTCTTTCCTGTACAGCGGTCGATCGCGATACCGCATATCAATTCAACCGCAGTCAAGAGGAGACGGCACATGCTAAACCCAATCGAATCCCCAGCGGGCACCTTGGCCCGGGCGTCAGGAAAACTTCGTGTTCGTCGCACCGTGGCCGCCGCCGCGGTGGTGGCGGCCGCGGCCGTCACCGGAGGGATCGCAACCCCGGCATTCGCCCAGCCGGCCGGCCCGCCCGCGCCCGTCCCGGTGTCCAGTCACATCGTCGGCCCGTCCAGGTCGGCGAGCGCGGCCCGCGTCGTCGCCTACTGGACTCGCGCCAGGATGCTGTCGGCCCGCAACGCCGATGTCATCACCAGCAAGCCACGCGCAGGTGCGTCGGGGACACATCCGGCCCCGTCCGGCCCGGCAGGCAGGGTTGGGGGCGCTGCGCCCACCGTGGGCCTGAAGGGTGGCGTGCAGGGTGCGCGGGCGACCGCTCACGCCGGGGCGGTGCCCATGACCGGCCCGTTCGGCAGCCCGTGGACCGGCAACTCCCACCTCCCGCCCGCGACGACCAGCGGCAAGGTGTTCTTCACGACCACGGGTAACGGCGTCAGGGAGAACTGGGTGTGCTCGGGCAGCACGGTAAACAGCAACGGCAAGGATGTCGTCTTCACCGCCGGGCACTGCGTCTATGGCAGCCTCGGCGGCGAGGTTCAGGGCGAGAAGTGGCACTCGAACTGGGCGTTCGTCCCCGACTACAACAACGGAAGCGACCCGTACGGAGTGTGGACGGCCAGGCAGCTCTGGACCCTGACCAACTACTTCAACAACCAGGACGAGGGCGATGACATCGGCGCCGTGGTCATGAACAACAACAGCGCGGGACAGCACATCGTCAACGTGGTCGGCGGCCAGGGGCTGGCCTGGAACTGGCCCGCCAGCGAGTACGTCTACGACTTCGGCTACCCGGCCGCGGCGCCGTTCAATGGCGCGGTCCTGGACGAGTGCAACGGCGGTGAGTTCAACTATTCGGTGTACATCTCCAGCACCATGGAATTGACCTGCAACTTCACCGGCGGATCCAGCGGCGGCCCGTGGCTGATGTCTTTCGGCGGGGAATTCGGATACGTCAACGGAGTGAACGATTTCGGTTACAGCTCACTGCCTGACGATATCTTCTCCGCGTACTTCGGCAACAACGCGGACAGTCTCTACAACGCGGTTGCCGGGCTGTAGTAATCCGGCAGCGGCTCGGGCGCGGGGGGCGGAGGTTCCGCCCCCCGCACCGGCGCGATCGGGATCCCCGGTTAGAGGAAGCCCGCCAGCCAGGAGTGCACCTCGCTGAGGTGTTGTTCCAGCAGCGTCAGGTGCCCGTCGTGATCCAGCAGCCGCGCCTCGACGCCGGGGATGTGCGAGGCCAGCCATTCGCCGTGTCCGAAGGGCACGAACTTGTCCTCCCGCCCGTGCAGCAGCAGCACCGGAACCGAGATGTCCGCCAGGTCAAACCCCCACGGGCCGATGTGGGCCAGGCTCTCCTCCCACCATCCCTCGCTGCCGGGAGCCAGGCCATCGTGAGCGCAGCGCACGACGTACTCGGCGAACTCGTCGGTCAGGACCGCCGCGTCTGTCGGCGTCAGGACAGACTCAAGGGCCCCGGTCAGGTCGCCTGCCGACATCGCGAGATAGTCCGCACGGTCGGTCTCCACCTTGGCGCGGGCCGCCACCTTGTCTCGGAGGATCAGCCGGGCGTCATCGACGTTGGCTTGTCCCATTCCGGCGAACCAGTCGAGCCCCTCCGCGCCATACGGGGCGAGGGACGCGAGCGAGGCGGCGGCGGCGACAAGATCCGGAAGAAGCGCCGCGCACGCCAGGGCATGGGGACCGCCGCCCGAGATCCCCCAAACGCCGAGGCGGTCGATCTGCAGAGCTCCGCAGATCGCCCGCACGTCCTGCGCGCAGTCGGCGTAGGTCCGTCCCGGATTGGCCGTCGATCCCCCGTAGCCGGGCCGGTCATAGCAGATGAGGCGCAAGCCGTGCTCAGCGGCGTCTGCCGTGTCGCGCCCGTACAGGTGCCGCGAGTTGGGAGTTCCCTTGTGGACGAGCACTGGCCGGCCGGCCGGATCCCCGCCTTCCTCGATGGCCAGCTGCCTGCCATCGGGAGTCTCGACTACCCGGTCCATGAATCTTCCTTGCCGGATTGCGGGCGCGGTGTGCGCCGGCTCAGGTGATCTCATCGAGGTACTGCGGCAGCATCCGGTGCCAGGTAGGCCAGTCGTGCGCCCACTGCGGACCCCAGTTGTCCACGCGGTTGGGGATCCCTTTAGCGCCCAGCACTGATGCCATGTGCCAGGACTCGCCGACGTTTTCCCACGCGCCGTCGCCGGAAGCCAGCACCACATTCCGCTGCCGGAGCAGGTCCAGCTGCGGCCCTTCCAGCCCCGGCAGGAACTGCAGCGGCGTCGAGAAGTACAGGTCCTGGCTCGAGGTCTGATCGTAGAAGCGCTCGATCCGGTAGCTCCCGCTCATGCCGATGGCCGCCGAGAAGACGTCGGGATAGCGGCACAGGACGGCCACCGCGTTGAAGGCCCCGATCGAGGCGCCGGTGGCGACCACGTCCGCGGCCTGACCGCCGAGATCGGCGTGGATCGCGGGCACGACCTCGCGCCGGATGCACTCGTGGAACTGGTTGAGCAGCCAGGTGCGGTGCTCTGGCGAGCCTGCCTTGGCGACCATCGCCTGCCCGGCGACACTGTCCACCGAGTACAGCTTGACCCGGCCGTCGGCAATCAGCTGCCCGCACGCGTCGACCAGGCCGTTGCGCTCGATCTCCTCGGCGTCGCCTCCGGCGGACGGGAAGACCAGCACTGGCTTTCCGAACTTCCCCCAGCGGGCAACCGTGATCTCCTCGTGCAGCCGGTCGGAGAACCACCGCTCGAGCGTCTTCACGGCGTCACTCGTAGAAGAACTTCTGCGGACCAGGGAATATCCATGACAGCCCTTCTCGAAGCCGATCGCGCCAATTCTCCCAATTGTGCCCGTCCCTGGCCTCGACGTAACGGACGGTCATCCCGGCGGCTTCGAACGTCGGGACCATGGACCGGTTACGGATGATCAGCGGCTCGTAGACTCCGCAGCTGACGAACACCCGGTCAGCGACGCGGCGCGGAGCGGCACGATACCGGTTGACGAACCTGACCACCGGCTCGAACGCTGGGCCGCCGCCATGGTCGTTGCCGATGTCGGTGAAGACGAAGGAACCGGACTGCAGCAGCAGCGAACCGTAGTAGGCCGGGTAGCGGTAGGCGGTGGACAGCGACGCGACGGCGCCGAAGCTCGCGCCCATCAGGCAGCGGGCGGACGGCGTGCCGGCCAGCGGGAACTCCGCCTCCAGCCGTGGTATCAGCTCAGCCGTCAGGTAGCGGGCGTGTGCCGCCGAGTTGGCGTACTCGGCCAGCCGGTCGCCGGGGTTCACGAACGCCACCACGGTCTCGGCCATGTCGAGCCGGTGGATCAGGTTGTCGAGCACCGTCTTGGCCGCCGCGTACCGCAGGTAATCGCCGCCGTCGTGGACGACAAGTACCGGATAGCGGGCGGCGCGGCGGAAGCGGGCCGGCAGGTACAGCGTCAGCTGGCAGTCGCGGCGCAGGGCGCGGCTCGGCACGACGAGGTCGATCAGAGTCCCGGGGCGAGCCTCCGGATCCGGCCGGGTCCAGCTGGGTACCTCGTAGCCGCGGGCGTAGCACACCGAGGAACTGCCCACCGGGCTGTGCGCGAGACGAGGGTTCAGCGGGTCGTTGATGCGCTCGCGCCGCTCGCCGTTCGTCACTTCCAGCTGGTACTCGAATCGGGAGCGATCAGGCAGTTCCACCACGACATACCACAGGTCCGTGCCGCGCAGCCGGCGCAGGCCGATGCGCTCGGGCAGCCCGACGGTCCGGTGGATGAGATGGACCTCATCGGCCTCGCCGCGGTAGAGGAAGGTGCAGCGCCCGCCCTCGACGATGGGCGCCTGGTATCGCGCCAGGAAGCGGTCGATGACAGCCGGCTCGATCGGCCTGCGCTCCCGGAGCCTGTTGATGGCGAGCTTCCGGCTGACGGCCGGGCCGCTCACGGTGGTCAGGCTGCCTCCAGGGCGGTCATGTGGCCGTCCCCGGCCAGCACCCTGGTGCCCGGCGGGAAGGCGCCTTCGCTGTCGGTGTCGACCCGGCTGCCGTGCTCGAGCGGAACGCAGCGGGCTGGCGCGAATCTGCGCGCGAAGACGGCCATCCGGTGGGCGTCTTCGAGCAGCATCCGCGCTCGGGCGTGGGGCAGCAGGACCACATCGCGGAGCACGCTGAGCCCACCGCCATAGAGCTCGGGGTGACCGGGTCCCTGCGGCGCACGGTCGTAGAAGAGCACGATCCGGTCGGTCAGCGCCATCGCGCCGGCCGACCACGCGATCACCGGTGACCGCAGCGACGCGGCGACGTTGAACAGGTGCAGGGCTTCGGCCAGCACGCCCACGTGGCCGCCGGCGATGACGAGAGCGGCGGCGTCGCCGAGCAGGCCCGCGACGGCGGCTCGGTGCTCCGCGATCAGGGGCCGGTGGTGCGGCTGCCATCGCTGGTAGAACTCGCCGCGGATATCGCTGATGTGCTGCAGGTGCGCGGCATCGAGTTCGCGGACGGCCGCGACGGCCTCGGCAACGGCCTCGGCCTGGAGCTGGTCGCTGCCGCCGCCGCTGCGCCGCTGGATCGCGTAGACCGCCTGCAGCGCATGATCCAGGCGCAGCAGGTAGATGTCCTGGAGCTCGGCGAGCACGCCCTGCAGCCGGCGCTCGCCCGCGGTGTATTCCGGATCGCGCTCCTGCACGTCGAGCCATCGCCGGAACAGCGAGAGATTGACGTCCCTGGAGCCCAGGAGGTCACTCAGTTCGGCGTCGTCGGGCTCGCGCTCCTGCCACCCGGCGGTGATCGTGGCGATCGGCCCCTCGATGCGCCGCGACCGCACGACCGCCTCGATCGTCGGCCTGCGCTGCGGGCCCAGCAGAGTCACCCTCACGAGGCGTGGACGTGCAAGGTGCGCCCCACCGCGTCGAGCATCGCGTGCAGCTCGTCGTAGTCGGGGTGGCGCATCCGCACGTATGCGTTGGCCATGTAGCCGGCCTCCACGGCCTGGGTGGGCGTACCGGGCGACGGCAGGTGAGCGTCGATGACCCACTCGCCGTGCTGCTGGTGCAGTTCCTGCACTCCTGAGTAGCCGGTGATGTGGCCGTCGGAGTCGGGGCGCAGCGCGACCATCCCGCTGGCGTAACGTCGCGACGGCGCTGCGGCGGTCTCGCCGTGCACGATGGCCATTGCCCATTCGCGGTAGACGTCGATCTCGTTGCCGGCCGAGTAGATATCCCACGCGCCCACCCCTGGCGGGCGGCAGCCGATCTCGGAGAACTTCAGCCCCTTCGGGCCGAAGAACCACTCCATGTGCGTCGCTGAGGTCTCGATCCCGAGTGCGGTGATGACACGTCCGCCCATCTCGCGCAGCTCGGCGTACTCCGGCGCGGTATCGATCCGGTTGGTGGAGATGAACTCCGGCGAGATCCAGCGGGTCCGCATGGCCTCCAGCACGTTCGGGTAGTAGTGCGTGGCGAAATCCAGCGCGACCTGGCCGTTGACCGTGATGGTGTCGTAGAAGCCCTCGTGGCCCTCGATGAACTCCTCCACGGCGATCGACTCTGCACCCTGCCCGCCGAACACTCCCAACGCCCGATCGAGGTCAATGGCGTTCTCGACCCGCATCGCGTCCTGCGCGCCGGCGCCGCTGCGCGGCTTGACGATCAGCGGGAAGCCGACCTGGTCGGCGAAGGCGTGCGCCTGCGCGGCGCTGTCGGCCGCGGTCGAGGCGGCCGTGGGCACCCCCGCCTCGCGCAGTGCCTGCTTCATCGACGGCTTGTCCCGGCACAGCCAGGCCGTCCGGACCGACGTGCCCGGGATGGTGCAGGCTTCCCGGACCTGAGCGGTAGCCATGGTGTGCGCCTCGATCGTCGCCTCGATCCGGTCGACCCACAGCTTTTCCTGCACCCAGCGGACCGTGCGGGTCATCGCCTGCACGTCGGTGACCGACGACACCTGCTCGTAGTGGTGCAGCCAGCCCTTGAGCTCGCCATCCAGGGCATCTGCGGGAGACTCGCCGATGCCGATCACCGTGGCACCGACCTCGGCCAGCGCGCGGGCAAAGTGGCGCTGGCTGGAAGGGAAGAACGGCTCGACCAAGACCACGTTCATGCCTTGCATGCTAGCCCGGCGAGGGCGAGTCCCCGCCGCGGCGGCCGGTCGGCGGGTGACCTCAACGCTGGAGGAGTACCTTTCAGGCATGGTGGTCGCAGCTTTTGTCGCCCCTTATCTGCTCGACGCCACGACGCGGTTCGTCGATGCCGCGGCCCGGCTGCCGGACACGGAGCTGGCGATCATCACCTGCGATCCGGCAGATCGCATGCCGGCGGCGCTGCGGGACAGCGTGGCCGCGCACTGGCAGATCAGTGACCCGCTCGATGCCGGGCAGATCGCCGGTGCGGTGGCTGGCCTTGGCACGCAGATCGGCCCGGTGCGGCGGATCCTGGCGGTGCTGGAGCAGCTTCAGGTGCCGCTGGCGCAGGTCCGCGAGCACCTGAGCATCCCCGGGATCGACGTGGAGACGGCCGGCAACTTCCGCGACAAGGCGCAGATGAAGTCGGTGCTGCGGGCCGCGGGCGTGCCGTGCGCGCGGCACGCCCTGGTGGATTCCGCGGCCGGGGCGGCCGGCTTCGCCCGCGAGGTCGGCTTCCCGCTGGTGGTCAAGCCGCCCGCAGGAGCCGGAGCAAAGAGCACGTTCCGGCTCGACGACGCCGATGACCTGAGGACATGGCTGGACGCGGCCCCGCCCGCACCGGACCGGCTCGCGCTGATCGAGGAGTTCCTCACCGGCGATGAGGGCTCCTACGACAGCGTGATGGTCGACGGGCAGATCGTCTGGGATTCGGTCTCGAGCTACCGGCCCACGCCGCTGGAGGTGCTGCGCAACCCGTGGATCCAGTGGGTAGTGCTGATGCCGCATGACATCGGCGGCCCCGAGTATGCCGGCATCCGGGCGATCGCGCCGACGGCTCTGCGCGCTCTCGGGCTGCACACCGGGCTTACCCACCTGGAGTGGTTCCGGCGTCCCGACGGCACCGTCGCCGTCTCCGAGGTCGCGGTGCGGCCGCCCGGCGGCCAGATCACCTCGATGCTCTGCTATGCCCACGACTTCGACCTCTACAGCGCATGGGCGCAGCTCATGGTGCACGGCACCTTCGCGCCCCCGCGGCGCAGCTGGTCCGTCGGGACCGTGTTCCTGCGCGGCCAGGGAACCGGCCAGGTCACCGCGGTGCGCGGTCTGGACGAGCTGCCGTCCGAGGTGAGCTCGCTGGTGGTGGAATCGCGGCTGCCGAAGCCGGGCCAGCTGTCCTCCAGCAGTTATGAGGGCGACGGCTACATCATCGTCCGGCATCCCGATACGGCCGTCGTGACCGAGGCGCTGCGACGGCTGGTCACCGGCGTGCGCGTCGAGCTCGGCTGACCACGATGAATGTCCTGATGATCTCCCCCGGCTACCCGGCCGAGATGGCGTTCTTCACCCGCGGCCTCGCGGTCGCGGGCGCGTCCGTCATCGGCGTGGGCGACCAGTCAGTCTCCGCTCTCCCGGTCATCGCGCGGGAAGCGCTCGCGCACTACATCCCCGTCGGCTCCCTGGCTGCCGAGGACGCGGTCGCGGCCACCGTCCGCGACCTGGCCCGGCAGGTGCGCATCGACCGGGTGGAGTGCCTGTGGGAGCCCTACATGATCCTGGCCGCACGCCTGCGCGAGGAGCTTGACCTGCCCGGGCTGACGGTGGCGCAGACGATCCCGTTCCGCGACAAGGAGCGGATGAAGCAGCTGCTCGATGCGGCCGGCCTGCGAACGCCGCGGCACCACGCGACCGAGACCGTAGCGGGCATATGGGCCGCCGCGGAGCGCATCGGCTTCCCGGTCATCGTCAAGCCCATCGCCGGCGCTGGCTCGGCCGACACCTACCGGGCCGACTCAACCGCCGAGCTCGACGCCATCCTGCCGATGCTCCGGCATGTGTCGCAGGTCAGCGTCGAGGAATTCGTCGAGGCTGAGGAGTTCACCTACGACACCATCTGCGCCGACGGGCGGGTGCTGTTCGAGAACATCTGCTGGTACCGCCCGCGCCCGCTGCTCACCAGAATGCACGAGTGGATCAGCCCCACCACCATGGCACTGCGAGACCTGGACGTGCCCGACCTCCAGGGCGGCCGGGCGATGGGCGCCGCGGTGCTGGAGGTGCTCGGATTCCGCGACGGGTTCACCCACATGGAGTGGTACCGCAAGGCCGACGGCGAGGTCGTTTTCGGCGAGATCGGCGCCCGCCCGCCCGGCGCGCGCACGGTGGACGTCATGAACTATGCGACCGACGCCGACCTTTTCACCGCCTGGGCGGATGCTGTCACCCACGGGCGGATATCGCAGCCGATCGAGCGGCGCTATAACGCCGCGAGCATCTTCAAGCGGGCCAAGGGCAGCGGCCGCATCATCCGCTATGAGGGCCTGGATCACCTGATGTCGCAGTACGGGGACCACGTGGCCGCGCTCGAGCTGCTTCCGGTCGGTGCGCCCAGACGCGACTGGCGAGCCACGACCATCTCCGACGGCCTGGTGGTCATCCGGCACCGGGAGCTGTCCAAGGCCATCGAGATAGCGGAGCGCTTCGCCGCGGATCTCCACCTGTACGCCGGCTGACGCCACACAGGGCGCAGCCGCCCGGCCGCCCGGCCGTCCGGCCCTTCAGCC
>Ga0209871_1000466_pt1 | contig 10703 bp, 14 predicted proteins | sample OrgsoiDNA2013045_FD_185795 | JGI IMG/M metagenome (GOLD analysis project Ga0209871, IMG submission 185795) | Permafrost soil microbial communities from the Arctic, to analyse light accelerated degradation of dissolved organic matter (DOM) -... | ecosystem: Environmental > Terrestrial > Soil >... | reverse complement strand
GGCCGTCGACGGGCCGCGGGTGATCGACTTCGGGATCTCCCGGGCCGCGGAGGCGACTTCGTTGACGCGGGCAGGGTTCGTGATGGGGTCGCCGGGCTTCATGTCCCCCGAACAGGCCGAAGGCCGTGACGTCGGGCCGCCCAGTGACATGTTCAGCCTGGGCGCCGTCCTTGCCTTCGCCGCCACGGGTGATGGACCGTTCGGCGGCGGGTCCACCGCTGCGCTGGTATACCGCGTGGTCCACAGCCCGGCGAACCTGGATCACGTGCCGGACGAGGTTCGGCCGCTGGCCGAGCGCTGCCTGGCCAAAGATCCCAGCCGCCGGCCTACAGCCGTCGAGTAGCCGGGGGGAGTTTCACCCCCCGGCTCTCACAGAACCGTGCTTAACAGTCTCCCGTTACACGGCTCTTCTCATCTGATCCTTCAGAACGTGGATATCCAGGCCCAGTGTGAAAACATGCCGGGCTCTCGATCGACGAGTCCGGTCCACCACCGTTTGGCCTTCTTGAAACTACCCAGCCGCCGGTACTTGTTGCGCGCCCACCGCACTATGTAGGTGTTAATGCGTTGCAAGAGACGATACAATCGTGACCTGTTGAACCGGCCATAGTAATTCATCCAGCCGCGTACGACCGGATTGATCCACTCGGCAAGATCCGCCAGGTCAGACCCGACTCGCTTATGAATCCGCCATCCACGGACCTGCTGCTGTCCCCCTGTGCGGTTGCGGCGTTCCGCCCAGGTTCCGCACCGTGGACTGTCCGCCCGTGCGCCAGCGCTTACGGGCGATCGGCTTCAGCTGTGCCAGTTGCTGAAGTCGGAGGCCACCTCGGGACTTTTCAGCACTTCGCTGATCACTCCGCCTTGACGCTGGTAGTAGGCGGCCAGAAGGGCGAGCACATCGTCACCTTCCTGGCCGCCGAGGAGCCTGAGCAGGTTGCCGACGCGCTCGGGCGCGACCGCATAGACCCACTCGTATGAGCTGATCTCGCCGCCAAAGACCTCGCTGACTCCGCGGCCGTGATCGTTACCGGTGATCCGCAGCGTCCCGTCATCCTCTAGCTGGGCCGCCTCGAACTGGGTGCCATAGTCACTGCGGGTGTCCCGCAAGACCACCTGGCGCACCGCGCGACCCGGGCGCGGATAGACGTGCAACGTCCCGCCCGCCTCGCGGGCGATCTCGGCCATGGTCATCCCCAGCTGATCCTGGGCATCGTCGCTGTCTGTGGCCATCGGGGTCTCCTCGTGCAGACTCGCCGGACACCGGCTACGCGGCAGGGCCAGGGATCTGAGCACTGCCGACCCAGCCTGTCTACCAGACCGTCGGTTGTCCTGGCAGGACGCTTTTGCGTGGCTGGCACGAGCCTTCTGCTATGCCCGCGACATCTAGCAGGCGTTGAACCTGCCAAGGCACCCTGCTAAACGGCATAAAGAATCTGAGCACCGTCGGGACATCGGCTGCTCGGCGTGAGCGTTGACACCAGCCCAGGCCTGTCGAGCCTGGGCAGCTGCCCAGACCAAACGGCTGGTCCTCAGCCTCCGAGTATGCGCTTCACCCTCACGCTACGTAACGGACAACTCCGTCGTTCGCCCGAATGCCGACCCTGGGCAGATCGGCAGATCGCGATGGCTGCCACCCGACAGGCCATGTCCGATTCTGGGAGCGGATTGGGAGCGGCGACCTGCTGGCAGGTGCGGTCAGATGCAGTGACCGTGCGTGTGACCGTCCTGAGCTGCAGGAACGTCATAGAGCAGCGGCTTTGTCGCCGCGCGCGCTTGGTTCGCATCGAAGCGCTCGGGTGCTCCGACTTGCTGAAAGATCATCCGTGACTAGTCCGGCGTCCAGTGTCATGTCGACATCCGTTCCTGGACACTCGAATCCTGTTATCGAGCGGAGTGACCCGTGATCACAGTTGACGTGTACATCAGAAAATCGACGGCCCTGACTCGTTGGCCCTCCACAACGGCATGCTCAGCGCGGCCACCACAGCCCTGCATGCGCTGATTGACGCGTTCACGACCGACGCCATCAGCGGCCAGTGGCACAGCAGTTACATCGACACCACGGTGCCGGGCACGATCGTCCGGTCCATGCTCGCCGACATCGATGAACTCGACCCGACCTTCCATCGGAAAGGCGACTGGGCCAGGTTCGTCGCATTCCGGGACGCGATAGAAGACGACGCCGAATACGCGGTCAAGGCGATCGAGGTGCAGGCCGCCCGCCGAGCACCTACCTGGCGTGCAGGGCATGCCCCGGCTCGGCCTTGTCGACTCGCCGGACGAGGGCGCCTACCTCAGCATGCTCGCTGACCTCGCCGATGACCGCAAGCTCTCTGGTGCGCACGTCACCATCTACCGCCATCCGCGGCGAAAGGTCGGCGCCCGCCGCATCATCGGGCAGGCGCAGATAGAGGACTAACTGGCCGGCGGAGACGACGCGGCCTGAGGCGACTCGCGCCGCCGCGCCCGGCGCGGCCGAGCGGCCGGCTTCCCCGCCAGTACCTTGTCCATCGCTTCGGCCCCGGCGGTCATGACCGGCCTGAGCTGGTGCCTGTAGATGACCTCTGTCGTCCTGCTGGACGAGTGCCCGGCCAAGCGGGCGATCTCCTCCACCGGCACCCCGGAGTCGGACAGCAGCGACACGAACGAGTGCCGTAGCTCGCGGGGCGTCCAGTTCTCCCCGATGTCTGCGGCCTTGCATGCTGCGCGGAACTCGCGCCGGACGTTGGCCGCGTCCAGCGGTCCCCCGCTGCTGGTGCAGAACACCAGGCCCAGGCCGCCCGTCAGGGCCTGAAGCTCGGCCAGGACATCTGCCGCCATCTGAGGGAGCTTCAGGGTGCGACGTGATCGCTCAGTCTTGGTATCCCCGTGCCGACGTACCGACCGCCACACGGCCACACTCGCCGGGCGCGGCGGCTTAGCGTACGGAGCGCCGAAATCCACGTGATCCCACTGCAGCGCCCTGGCCTCCTCGGTCCTGATCCCGGTCGTCAGGCACAGCACAATGTAGGCGCCAATGCGGGTGCCGGCAGCCGCGGCAAGCAGCGCCACTGCCTGCGCCAGCGACAGGCTGCGGGACGGCCGGCCCGCCTGCCCCTGCGGCGTGCCGGCCAGCGCGGACACGTTGCGGGCCACCAGATCTCGTACCTCGGCGTGCCGGATCAGCCGGGTCAGCGCGTTATGCGCAACCCCCACCGTCGAAGATGCGCGGGTCTTGCTGATCTCCCGCAGTGCGTTGTCCACGTCCTGCACGGTCAGCTCTCGCAGCCTGATGCCGCCGATCACGGCGATCACCGGCTTCAGCACGTGCTCGTTCTTGCTGACCGTTTCCGGTGACCGGCCGGGCAGCCCGTCAGCCAGCCAGTCATCAGCGGCCTTCCGCACCGTATAGTTCGCAGGCGCAGGCTTAGTGATCCCCGCGTCGATGTCCTTGCGCAGCTCCTTCAGCTTGTCCTGGACGGCGGCCTTCGACGTGCCGGACACGCGGCGCCGCTTCCGCCTGCCCTCGGGGCTGTACCCGAGCGTGACCTCGCCGCGCCAGCGCCCGCCGCAACGGCGATGGCGGGTAACGACGTGGTGCGCAAATAGGCTCGGGACGTCCTTGCCTGGGGTGTCTGCGTGATTGACAGGTGGCGGCGGGTTACCGGGCGGCGGCGCGGTCGGATACTAGTGAGCCGATGGCCTGGATGGTCTCGGGCAGGTCGTCGCGCTTGCCGGTCCAGCGTTGCAGGGGCCGCCAGTTCTTGCTGTCGGCGATGGCGTGCTCCACGCAGATCCGGGTTGATGACTGGGCGTGGCGGGCCTGCTCCCAGGCTTGGGTCATCTCCGGGGCGGCGTTTCTGGCTGGTTTCCTCGGCGGGACGCTGACCTGGCCGGGGTGGTCGCGGTGCAGGCCGCGGTAGCCGGCGTCCATCTCGCAGGTGACATCGGGGAACTGATCGAGCAGGTCGTCGATGCCGTCGGTCTGCAGGGCGGTCTGGTCGTGCTGGCGGCCGGGCCGGAACGTCGCGTCCAGCAGGGTCCGGCCGCGGTGGTCGCAGATCTTGGTGAACTTGATGGTGTTCATCTTCTTCTTGCCGGACACGAACGCCCGCCGCCCGGGCCGGCCCGCCAGCGGGCGGCGGACCTGGATCTCGCTGCCGTCGATCCGCAGCGTGACACCATGCGCGGCGGCGTAGGCGAACACGTCGGCCAGCGTGGAAAGCCGCTGGCCCTGCGCGGTGGCATACCCCCGGCCGGCCAGCAGCGGCCGGATCTGCCGCACCGCGCGGGTCACCGTGCAGCGGTGCACGCCGTACATCTGCGCCAGCGCAGCGTGCGGGATCTGCAGCCGCAGCACCGCGAGGGTGACCAGCACCCGGTCGGTGAACACCAGCTCATGGCGCCGGCCGGCGCCTTCCGCGCGGCGGCGCTCCCGGCCGCGGCGCCGGCGCAGGTCAGACTCCCGGCGTGCCATCCACGGGCCGGCCAGTTCGGCCGCCACCTGGCCCAGGTGGTGACGGGAGATCCCGGTGAAGGCAGAATGACTCAGGGCCGCACGAGCCCATGATCGCTTAGACACCGATTCATGATCTTGTGCGGCCGTCTGCCGTCCCGTGACCGACACGCCCGGATGATCACATCTCGCACCGGATCAACCAACTGCGCACCACGTCGTAACCTCCCTGCATGGGCCGTCGTGCTCGAAATAGATTGCGTCGTCGCCCTTGCTTCGCCTCTCGGCCATACCCTCAGCATAGGACCCGGGGGACAATCCTGGGGGACAACTGCCAGCGATCCAGGGCGACACGCAGCGACGACGAGCGGGAGTAATCCCAGCTAGACGGCATAGGAGCCCCGCTGCCCGCCAGGTCAGGCGGGCAGCTCACTTCCCTGACACGGAAGGGGTCACTGGTTCAATCCCAGTACCGCCCACCAGTTCTCGCAGGTCAGTTCCCAGTTCCCAGTACCGGGACCTGGCCTCTAGATCATTTGTCATCAATTTGTCATCAAGACTCGCCGGGCTCAGGTGACAGAAATCAGGCGCTCGCGACACACTCCGGGCGGCGCTCGGCGGGGTTACTCAGGCGCTGCATCGCGGCCCTTTGACTACCGGTGTGACCTTGGGCGCCTGGGCGCTCTGGATGGACGCGGCGGTCCCGTTGCGGGGTTGCTCGTATCGATGGGCCGGATCCGGCTGGGCATGGGCCGGACCGCGACGTCCCTGCGAGCCACGTCTGAGGCGCGAGCCGGGCGCTGGCGAGTTTCGTGCACGGTCTTGGGGCTCATCGTGCGCTGGTGATCCTGGACCTGGGCGAGCAGGTGCTCGGCGGCCGTTCGGGCTGCTGCGGCCTGGGCGGCGTGCCGCTGCGCGGCGCGCAGATCGGCCACGGCTGCGGCTAGCGATGCCAGGCTGATCACCAGTTCCCCCGCCTGGCCTGCCTGGCCATCGGGGCCGGCCGCCGCGATCAGCCGGGCGGTCAGGCGCAGCCGGTCGCCTGCCTGCGAGCAGCGGGGAAGGCGGCCGTACGGTGCGCGAGCCGCCCGGTCGTAGGCATCGGCAGCGCAGCGGAGGGCCGGACTCCGCAGCATCCGCGCCGCGACGTGCAAGGCGTCGGCCGCTGCCCACGCCGCGTCGGCGCCGCGTGCCGGATCAGTCCTGGAGCAGTGCCGGATGTAGGCGGTCGCAGCTCGGGCCTCGCGCGCTGCGTGAGCATAGGCCGCGTTCCGCCCCGGCGCGGTGAACCGGTCTTGTACAGGCCGCTGCTTCGTCGTGCTCCGCGGCTGCCAGCGGTGGCGCAGTTTCGGCAAGGTCAGGTCTGCCGCGAGCTTGCCGCCCCCGTACCAGACCACTTCGCCGTCCTTGGTCGTGTGATGTGCCAGCCCGACCGCGTAGCCGGTGACCTCGCCCGGGTTTTTCGTGCTGAACCGCAGACGGACGAGCGCGCCGGATTCGCGGAGACGGGCGAAGAACTCCTGCTCGGTGCTCGCCGCGGCCGCCGCGGCGCAAACCTCGCGGCGCAATGCGACCCGCGGCGTTTCCTGCCAGCCGCGCCTGGCTGCCTGCTCCGTCTCGGCGCGGGTCGCGCGGCGCGCGGCGGTGCGATCCGCCGCGGCGGTCTCTTGCAGTCCGAAGCTCCGCTCCGCTGCCTGGCAGGCTTCTCGTACCCGGTAGAAGTCATTCCAGATCTTCGGCCGGACGCCGTCCTGCCGGGCCAGTGTCGCGACGATATGAATGTGATCTGGCGCATGCCGGACCGCCACCCATCGCACGCCGAGTTCATCATCCTTCGGGGCGAGCCCGCTGCGGTCCATGATTCCGGCTGCGACCTGCGCCCATTCCGCGTCCGACAGCAGCCGGTCAGCTGGCGCGGATCGGACCGAGCAGTGCCATACCGGCTTGCCGTAATTCGGCCCGAAGGTCGCTGCGAGCGGCTGCGCCAGGAGCCCGCTGAGCCGACGGAGGTCTCGCCAGCCGTTCGGGCGGTGCTCCGGCTCTAACTCGGCTGGGTCGCCGAACCCTGCGACGAGATGCGGATCGGTGTGCTCGTTCACCCGGCCAGGCCCGTACAAGTAGTAGAGCAGCCGCCCGGCGTCCGCCCCGCGGACAACCTTCCCGATCACGCCAGTCGTCCTCGGTGCCTGATACCCGCCCAGCACCCGCACCGGACCGTCGCTTGTCGCCGCTGAACCGCCCGCACGTTCAACATCGGTCCTGACTTCCTTCCTCACACGGACCGCGCCCGGTCCAGTCAGCGCCGCCTCTGGGATGGCTGACTCCATTGTTTATCTCTGGACCGCGCCCGGTCCAGAGATAAACAATGGATAGACAATATCTTGCTGAATTCGGTGCCGGTTACATGAGACGCGGAGCGGCATCAGGCAGCATACGGCAGAACAAATGCCAACCGGATGTAAGAGCTAAGCAGCCCTCGGCACGCTCCCCCGCTGGCCTGCTCTGGCCCAGCTCGGTCTGTACGAGCGGTCTCCGTGAGTGACCGCTGCGGACGGTCAGCGCTGCTCGTCCTGACACGGACCTGGCACGCGCTGTCGAGTATGGTTCAGGTCGATGATCCCGCCAGAAACGGTGCTTGACCCAGGCCCGATTCCGTACGCACAGATGGTCCTCCACGGCGATCCGGACTTGGAACATGGGCTCAGGGAGGACGGGTTTGAGCCGGAGGAGACTACTTACCGGCTGATCGAAATACCCCTCGTCGCCATCATCGACACCGCGAGCATGCCCTGGCCGCACGTCGGGACGGCGTACGTCGAGGCTGTCAGAGCAGGCCAGAAGTTCCCGCCCATTGTCGTCAGGCGCAACGCCCGCGGATGGGGACTCATTGATGGCTGCAACCGGACGCATGCGTACTGGACGCTCGAAAAGACCACCATCCGAGCTTACGAGCTGCTGACCGGCTGACTATCGCCGCTTGACCCGCTGCTAATCCGAAAATCGGTGAGTTACCGGGCGCGCGGCAGCACCCTGAGCAGGCGGTGTAGTGGCTGAATGAGTCACAAACAAGCTCAGCAACACCGGTTCGGCCGATAGGCTAAGAAATATCATTATGTGGTTTCCTCAAGATAACTAATGAACTCGGCAGCCCGGCTGGTGCAGGGCGCAGGAATGATCTTTGGGCGCATTGGACGTTGAACCTGGCAGCAGGTGGATTCTGGCGTTATCGGCCTTCAGCCCGTGCCCACTGGGCTAGCTTAGCTTCTGGCCAGATCACGACTCTCACGACGAGGTGACGGGGTCACCAAGCCGCACTATCGGCTTGGGAAGCCGAACGGTTTCGCCTGGTTGCAGCCCACACCTGCTAAGTCGTCTTCTCGTGCTGCTGGAACGCGGCCGACCTCGTGCTGACCCCGCCGCAAATGTACCGCCGCCGACCGCTGTTGACCGTTGCTAATGGCACGCTAATGGCACGCCGATCTTGGCCGTCTATGGGTCGTTGCCGTCAGCTGGCAGCGCGAAGACGTCCCCCTGGTCAAGGCAGTCCGGCCCCGGCGGGAGGCGGCGCGCCTCATTCAGAGTTATTTGAGCACGCCACCCGCTCAGCTGCAGCCCGTGCTCGCCTCGTGAGGCAAGACGAGCATCCACGGAAGGCCCAAAGAGTTCGTCACGCTCCAGGAGCGTCAAGACGGCGTCGGCTGCGCTGGTCACCGCTTCGGCAGCATCATGTTTCCGTGCGGAGCTTCGGCTGCACCGGCGGTTTCCGCCGGAGCAACGAGCGCCGCCGCGGGAGCAACCAGTGCAGCCGCCGCAAGACCAGCCAGAGCCGCCCGGAATCTCGATTTCACGATGTTGCCCCCGTCACCCGACAATGTTCCGAGCGGACGTTAGCAGGAAAGATCAGTAAAAACTATCCCTGCGGTCCCTCAGCGAAGGTCCGGCCAGACGCGGGCAGCCATCGGCTGGTGAAGGTCAGGCTGGCCGGCGGGCCGGCGGGAAGCGTGGCGCCGGCATAAGCCTCCGCCAGCGCCTGGCCGAGGGCCGCGCAGGCGCCGGCAGTGGCGGGCTGCACGTGCGCGAGAACCACGCCAACGACGCCTGGCGTTGCCGCCCGGCGCGCATCGCGGGCGGAGACATCCCGGGTGACGACAGCCACCTCGCCGCACCACAACGGCGCATCCGTGAGCGCCCTGAGCCGCGCCGGGGCGCCGTCCGGCTCGGGCGCCTGGCCGGACGCATACCAGAACACCAGTGCGCTGCCGCTGTCCGCGACTCCTGCGGCGCACTCCAGCGCCGACGCTCCGCCCGGAGCTGCGGCATCGGGCTCGAACGGGTCAATGTGCACCAGGCCATCGCCACCGCCCTCACCACGGGCCAGGTACGCCGCCACGGCCGCCATGCCATCAGCGCCGGCCACCTCACATTTACGCAAGCCGAGCTGGCGGGACCAGGAGCGGAGATCGGCGACGCTGCCCGGATCCAGGTCGCAGAGCAGGTACGAGCTGCTGTTACCGAGAATTGTCATGGCGAGCAGAGGTGACCCGGGATAGGTGGCCGGGCTGGCACTGGCGCAGGACCCGGCAATGGCGTAGTACCGGGACCGGGCCAGCTCAGCTGACCGCGGCGCGGCGGCCAGGAAACGCCAGATGCCGAACTCTCGCTGCGGATCGCGATTCAGCGGGTAGGCCGCCGAACCAGCGTGCGTCTCCGCATACCAGCGGGGAGGTTCCCGTTCCAGTACCGCCGCCAGCACCAGATGCTTCCAGACGTCGCCGAGGCCGCCGAAATGACTGTTCGCCATCGTCAGTTTGCGCCCCTGTCCGTAAGGTGCCAGGCCCCGCCGCCGGCCCGGACGTTTCGCCGCACAGCGGGCACGAGGCAGGCAGCACTCGTACGATTATATGGATAACCGGCTCCCATCGGTCCCTGAGAGCGCTCAGGATCGCGACATTCAGCTCCGCTACGGCGTTGCCCGGGTCTTGCTGGTATCTGTCGATTGCGTTCGGCCAGCTCTGGTCGATAGCCACGCCGCCATGATGCCGTACCTGAACGTGCCCATCCCCGATAGCTGCCTACAACCGGCGACTCTCGGCCGGGTTCTGTCGGGAGTGGCCGCCGGCCATCGCCGTAGGCGACGCGTAGCGCTCTCGACGGGTTCCGGTCGACGCCGGATAATCCGAAAGCGGGGATGAGCCACCTTGGTCAGTCGGCTTGGTGCATCGAGTTGGCGCGCCCGCGCGAGCGGGGCCTCAAGCCAGAGCGCGGCGCGGAGCGCGCCGCGGCGGAGCGCAGCGGAGCCGCCTTGATGCATATGCTGGTGAATTCGGCAATGTGGAGACTCTAGACAGGAGACTCTGGAAACAGGAGACTCTGGTTCAGCTTCATGGCGACTGCTTGTCTCTGCTACGCCGGACTGGGCGCTGGCGAGGAACGAAACGAGCCGCTGATGTCGTGAAGGAATCCTCACACCGCATGGGGCAAAGGGCTCGCGTGAAAGACTACGCTCGCGGTTGATGAGCGTGCACAGCCGGTCTCGGGGTGTGCTGTACGTGGTGGTGTGCGGCGCCCCGGCTGCAACGACGATTGGCGATCTCGTCGGTCTGGCGCAGCATTCTGGGTGGCTGGTGCGGGTTATCGCCACGCCGATGGGCGAGCGGTTCCTCGATGTCGGCGGGCTGGCCGCGCTCACCGGGGATCGAGTGCGGACCGGGTTCCGGATGCCAGATGAACCGGATGAACTACCCGCGGCCGACGCCGTGGTCGTAGCACCGGCCACATTCAACACCGTGAACAAGTGGGCGGCCGGGATCGCAGACACGTTCGCGACGGGCCTGCTATGTGAGCTGACCGGCCTGGGCGTGCCGATCGTCGCGGTCCCGCTGGTCAAGGATGCCCTGGCCAGGCACGCAGCGTTCGGGCGGAGCCTGGACCTGCTGCGCGGCATGGGGGTGCGGGTCGTGTTCGATCCGCACGCACCGCCGGGCGCACGCATGCCAAGCTGGCCTAGGGTGCTGGAAGAACTGCACACTGTTACCGGAGACGGGCCGGGCAGGAGGGGCTGAGGAGATGGACAATTCGGCGCGGGGGCGGCGGCTGGCGCGGGCCCGTCGACGCGGCGGGCTGTCTCAGGCGGCGCTCGCCGGGTTAGTCGGCAGGTCGGAAAGCTGGCTGTCCCAGGTCGAGCGTGGCCTGCGCCGGATCGACAGCCATAGCGTGCTCGTGTCCCTGGCGGAGATCCTCCGTGTTGACGTTGCTGAGCTAACCG
>Ga0209871_1000463_pt1 | contig 10752 bp, 8 predicted proteins | sample OrgsoiDNA2013045_FD_185795 | JGI IMG/M metagenome (GOLD analysis project Ga0209871, IMG submission 185795) | Permafrost soil microbial communities from the Arctic, to analyse light accelerated degradation of dissolved organic matter (DOM) -... | ecosystem: Environmental > Terrestrial > Soil >... | reverse complement strand
AGCGTGTTGGGCAGAACGTGGCGAAGCGCAATTCGCATTTCGCTCATGCCGATCGACTTGGCGGCTTCGACAAATGGAAGCTCGCGCAGCGCCAGCGTATTGGCGCGGATGACGCGGGCGACGGTTGGGATCAGGGGGATCGCGATGGCGATGATCACGTTCGGAAGAGAGGGCCCCAGGGCTGCCGTCACGACCAGCGCGAGGACCAACAGCGGCAAGGCCTGCAAAATATCGGTAATCCGCTGGAAAACCAGGTCGACCCAGCCGGACAGATAACCCGATGCAAGACCGACGGCCACGCCGATGGATGAGCCGAGCGCCGTCGACCCGATGCCGACGGCCAGCGAAATGCGCGCGCCGTGGATGATCCGGCTCCAGACATCCCGTCCGAACGAGTCCGTACCCATCCAGTGCTGCGAATTGGGAGCCGAAAGCGCGTGCGCGGAATCAACGGTCAACGGGCTGAAGCGACAGATGACATCCGCAAGCACCGCGGCCAGCACAAACATGATCATGATGATCAGGCCGGCTGTGCCAAGCATGTAGCGCTGCGCCAGGAACGTCAGCTTGCGCCAGCCGTGCGTGGAATGGGCGCCGGCGCGTTTCAGTTCGGCATCGTAGTTGATCGCGTCCAAAGGGCCCCCTAATCCGTATAGCGGATGCGCGGGTCGATCACCGCGTAGAGCATGTCGACCGTGAAGTTGGCGACCACGACGACCAGCGCGATCAGCATCACGAGATTCTGGACGATCGGATAATCGCGCCAGCGAATGGCTTCCACCAGAAAGCGGGCGACGCCGGGGATATTGAAGACGGTTTCAGTGACGATCAGGCCGCCGATCAGAAACGCCGCCTCGATGCCGATCACGGTGATGACAGGTAGAATGGCGTTTTTCAGCGCATGGTGATAGTTGACGGCCCGTTCGGACGCGCCCTTGGCACGCGCGGTGCGGATGTAGTCCTGCCGCAATATCTCGAGCATTGAGGAACGTGTGATCCGCATCGTCAGCGCCGCGCTGCGGAAGCCGACCGCCATCGCCGGGACACAATAGATCGCGAGTGCCTCCCCAAAACTTTGCGGGTTTGGGTTGAAGATCGGCATGGTTCCGAACAGGGCGACCGAGGCCATCAGGATCAGCAGGCCGAGCCAGAACGATGGCAGCGACAGGCCGCTCAGGCTCACGACGCGCAGGATGTAATCGAGCCGGGTGCCCTGATTGACCGCGCTGATGACGCCCAGCGGAATCCCGATCGACGCGGAGAACAGCAAGGCGAGACCGGCCAGCCGCGCCGTGATCGGTATTCGCGGCAGGATTTCGTCGAGCGCGGGCTTTTCGGATACATAGGAATAGCCGAGATCGCCGCGCAGCAGTCCGCCGATCCAGTGCAGATACTGCATGACGATCGATTGATCGAGCCCGAGTTCGCGTTCCAGATTGGCCTTGTCGGCCGGGTCGACATATCCGGCGGCGGCAAACAGGATGTCGACGATATTGCCGGGTACGATCCGCAGCAGCACAAAGATGATGACCGAGATCCCGAACAGGGTCACGAGCATCAATACGAGGCGCCGCACGATATAGGCAAACAACTGGCTGCTCCCGTTGGCGCGTATTCCGCAAAAGTGGATACCGGCTTTGCGATCAGAATACGCGCGAATTATCAAGCCGACTGGCGAGGCTTTACACTGGCAAGGTTTTACATTCGCTATTGGTCGACGTTATCTATCCAGCCACACGTCCTCGTAGCGATAGCCGTTGTAGGAGCTGTTCACCATGATGGTGATGCCCTTGACGTAGGGCTGCCAGCACGAGCCCAGGCGACCATGGAAGATGATCGGACGGGCGACGTCTTCCTGAAGCTTCTTGTCGATTTCCCAGACCAGCTTCTTGCGCTTGGCAACATCGGTCTCCTGGGATTGCTGGTCGAACAGCTTCTCGATGTCCTTGTTGCAGTAATTGGTGTAGTTGCGTTCCGAATTGCAGGAGTAGTTCTCGTAGAACGCCTGATCCGGATCGTCGACCGCATTTCCGGTGAGATTGAGGCCGAGCGCATAGTCCTTGCGCGCCACTTTCGAGAACCAATTGGCGGTTTCGACCTCGTCCAGTTCGCCGTCGATATAGATGCTCTTGAGCTGATCGATCAGGATGACGGCGGGTTGCGTGTAAACCGCGATGTTGCGCGTCGAGACCTTGACCTTGAGATGCTTGTCCGGACCGTAGCCCGACTTCTGCATCAGTTTGCGGGCTTCCTCCCGGTTGGCGTTCACGTCGGCGCCGTAGCCCGGTATGGTCTCCAGCATTTCCTTTGGCATGGCCCACAACCCGCCGGGTGCGGGAAGCATCGTGCCGCCGATATCCGCCTGACCTTCATTCAGGATCGAGATAAAGGCCGGCCGATCGAGCGCCATCGCCATCGCGCGGCGAATATCCAGGTTGTCGAACGGAGGCGCGGTCGAGTTGACGATGATGTTGGTGCTCACATTGATCGGCTCGACGACGCATATCGCGTTCGGCGCCTGGGATTTCACGTCCTTGAGCAGCGGGATCGATACCTCGGTCGGAAACGTCATGTCGAATTTTCCGGCGACAAATCCCAGAATGGCCGTCGAACGGTTTGGGATGATGGTGAACTCGATGCCGTCGAGATGCGGCAGGCCCTTCTTCCAGTAGTCGGTATTGCGCGTGAGCTTGATGGATTCGTTGGCCTTGAACTCAACGAATTTGAACGGGCCGGTGCCGACGGGCTTGGTTCGCATGTCGCCCGGCGAAACATGACACGGATAGATCGGCGTATAGCCGGAGGCGAGCAGGGCCAATAGCGCCGGTTGGGGGCGCTTCAGGTTGAAGGCGACCTCGAAGTCGCCGTTCGTCGTCACGTCGACGACCTGGTCGTACCAGGACTTGCGCGGGTTCTTGCGGAATTTCTGCTGGGACTTGCCCATCAGCATGTCGAACGTGCATTTGACGTCGCTGGACGTGAACGGTTTGCCGTCGTGCCACTTGACGCCCTGATGCAGCTTGAAGCTGAGGGTTTTGTTATCGCCGCTCCAGGCCCAGCTGTCGGCGAGCTCCGGGACGATCGATTCCAGACTGTTTTGCGCAACGTCCTGCTTGTAAAGAACGAGGTTGTTGAACACCGGCATGAAGGGAACGTTGACCGAGTAGGTCGCCTCCTCGTGGATCGAGGCGCTGGCCGGACTGTCCCGATGATAGACGCGCAGGATACCACCCTGCTTCTGCGCCAGCGCAACATCGGAAGCCGCCAGCAATGACAAGACAATGGCAGCAAGCGCCAGCACGCTCCGCATGCTTCCCTCCCTCGAGTTTTGGCCTCATGGCGGGCCAATTTATCGAACGATAGCATGGTGGAGGGTCCACGCAAACGGCAAGGACTGGTGTCAGTATTGGCAGTTCGGATGAATGCAACCCCTTGCTGCGCAGGTGCGGCAGATGAGCGCAGGCAGTCTTGCCCGAACCGTCAGACCTCGAGCTTGTCGCCGCCCTTCAGATCGAGAATTTCGCGCGCCTCGTCCGATGTCGCTACCTGCAGGCCAAGGCCTTCGATGATCTTGCGGGCGAGCGTTACCTGCTCGGCATTCGATGTCGCCATCCGGCCGGGCGCCGCCCACAGCGAATCTTCCAGGCCGACCCGGATATTGCCGCCCATCGCGGCCGCCATCGCCGCGATGGGGAGTTGATTGCGCCCGGCGCCGAGCACCGACCAGACCATTTTGTCGCCGAACAAGCGGTCGGCGGTGCGCTTCATGTGCAGCACGTCCTCCGGATGGGCGCCGGTGCCGCCCTGCAGGCCGAACACCGTCTGCACGAACAGCGGCGGCTTCACCATGCCCTGTTCGAGGAAGTAATTCAGATTGTAGAGGTGCGCGGTGTCGTAGCATTCGAATTCAAAACGCGTGCCGGTCTCCGACAGGGTCTTCAAGACGTACTCGATGTCCTGGAAGGTGTTGCGGAACACGATGTCCTTGTTCTGAAGATGCTTTAGCTCCCAATCATGGTCGAACTTCTTGAATCGATTCAGCATGCCGAAAAAGGCAAAATTCATCGAGCCCATGTTGAGGGAAGCGACCTCCGGCTTGTAGACCGCGGCGGGGCGGACCCGCTCGTCTACCGTCATGGTCGGCGCGCCGCCGGTGGTGAGATTGATCACGCAGTTGGAGCGCTGCTTGATGATTTTCAGGAACGGCGCAAAGGCTTCGGGACTCTGGTCGGGCTGACCGGTCTTCGGGTTGCGCGCATGCAGATGCACGATGGCAGCACCTGCCTCCGCGGCGTCGACCGCGGCGTCGGCGATTTCCTGCGGCGTCACCGGCAGCGCCTTCGACATCGAGGGGGTGTGGATCGCGCCGGTCACGGCGCAGGTGATGATGACTTTGCGACTCATGTTTTGCTCTCCTTGTTGTGCGGCGAACCTTCAGGATTTGTCGTTTTACTTGTCGTGAGGCCTGGCCTTGTGCGCGGCCAGCGCCGCGAGACGGTCGTTGCGCCGCTGCGTCAGCGCAGCCAAACGCTCGGGCGTAGGCCGATGCGGCCACGCCGCGATCACCCGATCCACATTCGGGCCTTGGTAGACCTCCGGACCGGCGGCAGCGGACGCAAGTTCCTTGTAAAAGCCGGTATAGCGCGCGCAATAGTCGGGAATGCCGCCGGGCGCATTGAGCTCGATGGTCTCGAACGGCCCGAGAAACGACCAGCGCAGTCCGAGGCCGTCCTTCACGGTGTGATCGAGATCCTCCGCCGAGATATACCCTTCACCGACGAGTCTAAAAGCTTCGGCCAGCAGCGCGCCCTGCAGCCGGTTCAGCACAAAACCGTTGATCTCGCGGTTGATGGTGACCGGCACCTGCCCAATCTCGCGATAGATTGTTCGCGCACGGTTGATTGCATCGGCCGACGTCCACGGCGCGCCGCAGAGTTCGACCAGCGGCACCAGATGCGGCGGATTGACGGGATGGCCGACCAGACAACGCGCGCGGCCGGGGAGCGTCTCCGTGAACCGCGAGGCGGTGATGGCCGAGGTCGAGGACACCAGCAGCGCGTTCGGCGACGCCAGCCTGTCGAGCTGGGCAAAGATCGCCTGCTTGTCTTCGACCTTCTCCGGTCCGTTTTCCTGGACGAATTCGACGTCCATCACGGCCTCCCTGAGGCTCCCGGCAACAGAGATCCGTGCCACCGCGCCATCGGGATCGTCGGCCAATCCGTGGCGCGCCAGCGCGTGCAATTCATCGCGGATCAGGCGGGGCGCCGCCTTCAGCGTCGGGATATGCGGATCGCTCAGCCGCACCTTCCATCCGGCACGGGCAAAGATCGCGGCCCAGGCCCGTCCGATCAGGCCAGTGCCGACGATGGCGACGTGTCGTTCAGGGCTTGCCATTTTCGCTTTTTCGCCTTTCTCACAGCCAGAGCACCTTGCGGCGCAGATCGAGATCGTCGCGCAATGCCCTGGACGGCCCCTGGTGGATCACCTGGCCGCGCTCCAGCGCCACCGTGGTGTCCGACAACGCCAGCGCCAGGTCGAGATTGTGATCGACGATGATGATGGCGATTTCCTTGCGCAGGCGATCGAAGGTTTCGAACAATTGCTCGACCACGGTCGGCGCCAGACCCTCGAAAGGCTCATCGAGCAGCAATACCCGCACGTCGCCCGACAGCGCGCGGGCGACCGCAACCATCTGCTGCTCGCCGCCGGAAAGATAATCCGCAGGACTATCCAGCCGTTCGCGAATCCGCGGGAAATATTCGTAGATGCGCTCGCGTGTCCAGTGCACGCCATTGCCGGTCTGGCGCTTCAGCGCGCCGAGCTCGAGATTCTGTTCGACGCTCATGCCGGCGAACAGGCCGCGGCCCTGCGGCACATAACCGATGCCGAGCCGCGCAGTCTGCGCCGACGAAAGTCCGATCAACTCGCTGTCTGCAAGCCTGATCGATCCGTTCGACGCCGGCGCGATCCCGATCAGGGTCTTTAATAACGTCGACTTGCCGGCGCCGTTGCGGCCGAGCAGCGCGATGATCTCGTTTTCATGCAGGCTGAAATTCACATCGTTGAGAATGTGGCTCTTGCCGTAGAAGGTATCGACATGGGTTGCCGTCAACAATGCGTTGACGCGGGCGGCGGTTTCGCGCGGACGTGCGGCAACCTCGGTCGCACCGGAGCCGATATAAACTTCCTGCACCTTCGGGCTGGCGCGCGCGTCCTCCACCGAACCGTCGAGCAGCACCCGGCCTTCATTCATCACCGTGACACGATCGGCGAGCGCGAACACCCGATCGATGTCGTGTTCGACCAGCAGCACCGGCAAATCGGACGAGATCCGCTTGATGATGGCGCCGATGCGCTCCCGCTCCGCGGCGGCAAGCCCGGCGAGCGGCTCGTCAAGCAGCAGAATCCGCGGCGCGGTGGCAAGCGCCACGCCCATGTCGAGCAGGCGCTGGCCGCCATACGACAACATGCCGGCTTCGGCCCTTTCGATGCCGGCAAGGCCGAGATAGCGGATGGTCGCATCGGTCTCGGCATTGATCGCATCGATCGACAGCGCATTGGTGAGCGGGTCGAAACGGCGGGGATGCCGCGCCTGCACGGCGAGGCGGATGTTTTCGCCCACGCTCAGCGATGGAAACAGGTTGGTGATCTGGAACGAGCGGCCGATGCCGGCACGCGCGATTGCCTCCGGCGTATGTCCGGCGATCGGCTGGCCCATTAGCGAAACGGCACCCTGGTCCGGCGGATACATGCCCGACAAAAGATTGAATGCGGTGGTCTTGCCGGCGCCGTTGGGCCCGATCAGCGCGTGCAGCGTGCGGTCGACGATGGAGATGTCGATGCCCTGTACCGCCCTGATGCCGCCGAAACTCTTGACGATGTGACGGGCGGAAAGAACCGGTCCGACGACGGTGGATTTCGGCCGCAGGAATTGCGGCAGCGGCAGCACCTCGATCCGGCGCGCCGACATCGCGGCATCTTCCGTTGTTTTCTTGCGGAAAGGTGCGATCAGCCGTTCGCCGACACCGATCAGGCCGGTCGGCGAAAACACGATGAAGCAAACAAACACAAGGCCGAACCAGAACAGCCAGTTCTCGGTATAGATGCCCAAAAATTCGCGGAACAGAATAAAGAACAGCGCCCCGAGCGCCGGGCCGAGAAAGCTGCGCATGCCGCCGATCACGACCATCGCCAGCAGATCGCCGGAGAACGAGACCGAAATCGGATCGGCCGAGGTCATGCGGTTCTGGTACAGCAGCAGGATGCCGGCAAGCCCGGTGATGGAAGCGGACAGCACGAAGGCTGCGAGCTTGTAGCGGTTGGTCGGATAGCCGAGAAAACGCGCGCGCTGCTCATTCTCGCGGATCGCCACCAGGACGGTACCGACCGTCGAGTTATGGAAACGCCACATCAGCATCAGCATCAGGAATGCGATGCCGGCGACAAACCAGTAATAGACGGTCGAGGATTCCAGGTTGAGGCCGAACAGCGTCGGCCGCGTGATGCCGCCGAGGCCGTTCTCGCCGCCGGTGACTTCGGTCCAGCGAAACGACACCGCATACAGCATCGCCGCCAGCGCCAGCGTCAATAATGAGAAATAGACCCCGCGCCGCCTTAAGATCAGGAAACCGAATGCCGTGGCAACCACCGCCACGATCACAACGCCGGCAACCGCCGGGCCGAAAAACGAATCATGCATCCAGTTGCGTTGCAGCAGTGCCGCAGCGTAGGCCGCAAGTCCGAACCATGCACCGTGGCCGAACGAGACCAGGCCGGTATGCCCGACCAGAATGTTCAGCGCCATGCAGGCCAGCGCGTAAATGACGACCTCGGTCGCCGAGGTCATGGTGAGGCCGAGCGCGAGCAGCACCGGCGGCAGCACCAGTAACCCGAAAGCGGCGATCAGCAGCGGAATTGGCGGGCGCTCCGACATGTCAGCGCCTCACTCGAACCGGGTGATGCGTTCGCCGAACAGGCCGCGCGGCCGGAACAGCAACACCAGAAGCATCAACAGATAGATCGCGGCGGTGGAGGCCGCGGAATAGCCGATGCCGACCATGACGCCCTTGACGAGGCCGACCAACAATGCCGCGGCGACCACGCCCCAGAACGATCCGAGCCCGCCGATCACCACGACCACGAAGGCCGGCGTGATGATCTCCTGGCCCATCGCCGGGTGGATCGAATAGATCGGCGCCAGCAGTACGCCGGCCAGCCCCGCAAGGCCGATGCCGAGCGCGGCCACGGCGGACATATAGGGCTGCAGCGAAATGCCGAGCGCGCCGACCATGTCCGGGTTCTGCACGCCGGCGCGCACCACGCGGCCGAAGGAAGTTTTCTGCAACAGCAGCCACAGGCCGGCGATGCAGGTCGCGGCGATGCCGAGCAGCACCACACGGTAAAACGAATAGATGAAGCTGCCGATCGCGACCTGCCCGCGCAGCCAGGGCGGTATCGAATAGGACAAGGGCGGCGCGCCAAAAATCATCCGCAAGACTTGCTCCGCCACCATCGCGAGGCCGAATGTCAGGAGCAGCGAGAGGATCGGATCGGAGCGATAGAAGCGGCGGAACAGCGTGCGTTCGATCAGCACGCCGAACAAGGCGACCGCGACCGGCGCCGCCACGAAGGCGCCGCCGAAGCCGAGATAGGGCGAAAGCACCAGCGTCAGATAGGCGCCGATCGCATAGAACGCGCCATGCGCGAGATTGACGATGCCGCCGAGCGAGAAGATCAGCGACAGGCCGAGCGCAATCAGGAGATAATAGACGCCGTCAAGCAGCCCATTGAGAACTTGCTGCGCTAACAACATGGCGGACATGGTTTTGGTCCCACAGAGACAATGGGTCCGCAAATCGTCGTTGCGAGAAGCATCCGAGGCGTCATTCCGGGATGGTGCGTTAGCACCAGACCCGGAATCTCGAGATTCCGGGTTCGATGCTCCGCATCGCCCCGGAATGACGGTTGCTGGATGCTCGCTCCCCGCAATGACGAGAAACGACCCAATCTATTGATGGCACTTCGAGTCGGTCGATCAGGTCGGGAACGTGCAGCTGTTCTCTTCCTTGGTGGCGGCGATCACTTCCAGGTCCTCGTTGGGGCCCGGCACCGCCGGGCTTGAGGTGAAGATGTCCCACTGGTTCTTGATCTGGTCGGCGGGAAGTGCCGTGACCGCATACATTTCGTGCATCAATTGATGGTCGGAGCCGCGGAAGTAGCCTTGCCGGGTCTTGAGAACATCGAACTTCGCGCCCTTCTCGAAGTGCTCGATGATCTTTGGCGATTCAGCCGATTTGATCTCGTTGATGGTCTGCGCCACGATCTTGGTGGCGGTGTAATCGCCCCAGGCCTGGTTTTCCGGCGGCTTGTTGTATTTCTTGGTGAAGGCCGCGACGAAGGTCTTGGAGCCGGGCGTGTCGATCAGGTGATGCCAGACCACCGGCCAGGTGCCGACGAAGTTGCCCTTGCCGGCCGCCCAGGCAAGTGCCGTGTCGAAACCGAACCCGCCGACCGGGAAGGTCAGGCCGAACTCGGCATATTGCTTGAGAAAGTTGGTGATCTGGTTGCCGGCGAGATTGATCACGACCAGATCGGGCTTGGCCTCGCGGATTTTCAACAGATAGGCGGAGAAATCGGTGGCGTCGGTCGGCACCAGATCGTCGCCGGCGAAATTGCCGCCATTGGCTTCCATGAAGCGTTTTGAAACCTTCAGGAGGTCATGGCCGAACGCGTAGTCGGCCGTCAGCGAATACCATTTCTTGCCCTTGACGAGGCCGTCGCGCAGGAAGGAGCGGCCGACGGTCTTGACATACATCGAGTTCTGCGACTCGACGTGGAACATGTAGCGCTGGCAATCCTTGCCGCGCAGCGCATCGGAGTTGCCGCCGGTATTGATGAACAGCGTCTTGTTGCGCGAGGCGACCTGCGCGATGGTCAGGCACGAGGCGGAGGAAATCTCCCCGATGATGCAGGCCACCTTGTCGCGCTCGATCATGCGCTCGGCCTTGGTCGAGGCGGTCTGCGGATTGACCGAGTCTTCCTTGAGCAGTTCGACCTTGCGGCCCATCATGCCGCCCGATGCGTTGATCTCTTCCACCGCAAGGTCGATCGCCATCACGGCGTATTCGCCGAGCGGCCCGAGGAAACCGGTGCGCGGCGTCAGGTGACCGATCCGGATGACATCAGCGGTCTGCGCACGCAAAATCGCCGGCGCGGAAATTCCCGATGCCAATGCAATGCCGCCGGCGGTCTTCAACAGGCCGCGGCGCGTGAATTGATTGTTGTGAAACATCAGCCTTGGTCTCCCTGATACGGCCGCGTGGACTGCGGCTGTCTGTTCTCCGGCAGGCGGCGGTGCCCGTGAAGCGCGCTTTGTCTTGCCGTGATCTGTGATCACAGTTAGAGTTGCAAAAGACCGGGCCGTTGTCGAGTCCTCTCTCTCGAACTGCGCCCGCACTGGGAGAAACGCGTTGAATTTGCCCGCCGCGCTCAATCTGGTGGAGCCGCTGGACCGTCAGACGCTGGGCGAGCGCGCCTATGCGAAACTGGCCGATCTCCTGATTTCCGGGCGGCTGGCGCCGGGCGAAAAGCTGTCGCTGCGGGCGGCGGCGTGATCTCTTCCACGATGCTCGCACCGCGCTCGGCGTGGATCGGCCCAGACGCGACTTCTTCGATCGGCGTCGGCGTGGGCTCGAGGATCACGAGAGGCATCGCTCTGCCGGTATCGCGCTTCGGCCGCTGTTCCGGATCGAG
>Ga0209871_1000462_pt1 | contig 10769 bp, 12 predicted proteins | sample OrgsoiDNA2013045_FD_185795 | JGI IMG/M metagenome (GOLD analysis project Ga0209871, IMG submission 185795) | Permafrost soil microbial communities from the Arctic, to analyse light accelerated degradation of dissolved organic matter (DOM) -... | ecosystem: Environmental > Terrestrial > Soil >... | reverse complement strand
GGGGAGTGGGTCCGGTTACGAGGGCGCGGCTGACCGAGATCGGCGTGCTGACTATCGGGCAGCTGGCAAAGACACCGGGATGGTCGCTCGAGCGGTTGCTCGGTCCCGCGGCAGGGGCGAAACTCGCAGCGCTGGCGTGGAATCGTGATCCACGAAAAATCAAGACTCACCGCCGGGCTCGATCAGCAGGAGCGCAGTCGGCGCTTGGTAGGAAGCCTGTAGAAGAGCGAGTTTTTCGACCAACCCTGCTTCATCTTGCAGACCGAATCGGCAGCCGTCTCCGGGCCAAATCTAGGCCTGGGCGAACCGTGACGGTCCGCGTTCGCTTCGCCAACCTGAATTCAGTCACTCGCTCGGTCACGCTCGACGCACCAATCTCCGCGACCGTGATTCTTGCCGAACTCGCCGAGGAGCTGGTGCGCAAAGCGCCAAATCGCCTTGCTCTTGAATTCGGATTTGGCCGATCCGGCGCCCGATGGTATGTTCCCTACAGCTTTAATGAGAGAGGGTACGATGGCTGAAGCGAAACTCGCTCCGAACCTGCCGGACTGGATGGTCGAGCACGCGAACCGCTATCTTGCGAGCGGCGGAACCGACGGGCACATGTACAAGGTAACGGTGCCCCAGCGAGGTGAGATTGCGGTGCCGGCGCTGCTGCTGACCACCACCGGCCGCAAGTCTGGCGATAAATTCATATTCCCGCTGTTTTACGGAACAGAGGGCGGCAGTTACTTCGTAATCGCCTCAAAGGGAGGCGCGCCCCAACACCCAGGGTGGTATCGCAATATTCTGGCGAACCCCGACGTCGAAGTTCAAGTCGCGACCAAGAAAATGAACGCGCGGGCCAGGACGACGGAGGGCGAGGAACGTCTCCGACTTTGGAAAAAGGCGCTCGAATTTTGGCCGCCCTACGCCGACTATCAGCTCAAGACCGAGCGCGAGATACCGGTGGTCGTGCTGGATCCAGTCCATTAGGGTACGTGGTGGCCGACCGCCGCAGCGACGGAATCTCGCTAATTCGCACGGCTTCGTCACTTTGGCCGCGCGATAGCGGCTCCCACGCACCTTCAACCGGAGGCAATCGACATGAAACTCGGACGCCTTGGTGTGTGGTACAGTACCGATAAACTTGACGGATCGCAGCTGCGCGATTTCGTGCGCACGGTCGAGAATAATGGCTACTCGAACCTGTGGTACCCCGAATCAAGGGGCTATGAGTCGATGTCGCTGGCCTCCTGGCTGCTGTCGAGCAGCGAGAAGCTGGTGATCGGCAGATCGCCAACATCTATGCCCGCGATTCCTTCACCGCGCAGCGCGCCATGGTCTCGCTGAACGCGCTCTACGACGACCGGTTCATTCTCGGTCTCGGCGTCAGCCACATTCCGATGGTCGAGGGCCTGCGCGGCCATCGCTACGATAAACCGTTGGCGGCGATGAGCGCCTATCTCGACGGCATCAACAAGTTCGTGCCCGCCGGCGAACTGCCGCCGGTCGTGGTCGCAGCACTCGGACCGAAGATGCTGGCGCTGAGCGGTGCCAAGTCGCGCGGCGCCGTCCCTTATAACGTGACACCGAAGCATACGGCTGAGGCCGCCGCGATCCTCGGGCCTTCGAAGTGGCTCGCGGTGGAGCAGAAGGTAACGCTGGAAACCGATCCCGCGAAGGCGCGGGCGCTCGGGCGCAAGGAACTGTCGCGCTACATGGCGCTGCCGAACTACCGCAACAGCTGGCTGCGCCAGGGCTTCACCGAGGCTGAGCTCGCCGACGGCGGTAGCGACCGGTTCATCGATGCGATGGTCCTGTGGGGCGATGCCGACACGATCAGGAGCGGCCTGCGGGCGCACTTCACCGCCGGCGCCACGCATGTCTGTCTGCAGCCCGTCCACGCGGATGGCGATTTCGCCGCCCGCGACCGCATGCTGACCGCGCTCGCCGATACCTGAGGCTATGCCGCTCTCCTTTAGAGCAGATCGGCGACGGCGTTGCGGTAGCGGCGCATCGCGCCGACATGGTCGGTCATGCTCCGGCCGGCCATGCGCTTGTGGTGGTATCCGCCGAAGGTGTTGTGCAGCGTGACGTGCGTGACGCCTGCCTTCTTCCAGAAGCTGATTTCCTCGCGCCAGTCCTTTTCGGTGCCTGTGCCGGTCGAGGTCCAGACTTCGAGGCCGACCGAGGCCGGATCGCGTCCCTCGGCTTCCACCAAGCGGCGCAGCTTGTCGAATTCCGCGATGGCTTTGGATCCCGGCGGTTCAGATAGCATCATCCAGCCGTCGCCCCATTTTGCGATCCGCTGCAGCGTCACGTCCATGTGACCGCCGAACCACAGCGGAATTTTGCGGCTCGGCGGCCGGGGATTGATGCCGGCGTCCGGAAGGCGGTGCCACTTGCCCTCGAACGTAACGTAGGGATCGGCCCACAGCGCTTTCATCACCTGGATCTGTTCCTCGGACCGCTTGCCCCTGTTGTGGAAATTCTCGTTGAGGCCGACGAACTCCATCTCGTTCCAGCCCACGCCGATGCCGAACCGGAAGCGGCCGCCGCTGAGCACGTCGAGACTGGCAGCCTGCTTGGCAACCAGCACCGTCTGACGCTGCGCGAGAATCAGCACCTGGGTGGAGAGTTCGACCTTTTTCGTGCAGGCCGCGATGAAACCGAACGCCACGAAGGGGTCGTGGAACAGGCCGAGCCCACCTGCACGGCCGCTGGCGGGGTTCGCCGGGTTGCCGCCGAGCACGTGGTCCGCCAGCGTCAGACCTTCGTAACCTTCGGCCTCGGCGAGCTCAGCGAATTCGCGCACGATCGGGCCATCGCCACCGATGTCGCCGAAAGGCAGGGCAATTCCGAGATGCATAGTCGTTTCCTCGCTTTGGCTGGTTGCTGGTTTCCCGCTAGTCTATAGATTTCCGCGACGGGTACCACGGCATCGGTATCGCGACCGAACTCGGGTTTTCCCGAGTTCGGCAAATATCAATATCCAAGTCGGCAACAGCCGACTTGGATCGCGCAAGCCAGGAGACGTGCGGTGATCAAGCTCGGATACAAGGCATCGGCGGAGCAGTTCGCGCCGGGCAAGTTGCTGGGCTTCGCTTGCCTTGCCGAGGAAGTCGGTTTCGATTCGGTCTTCATCAGCGACCACTTCCAGCCATGGAAGCACGTCGACGGCCATGCGCCCTTCTCGCTGACGTGGCTGGGTGCGCTGGGCGCCAGAACGTCGCGCGTCGTGATCGGCACGAGCGTGCTGACGCCGACTTTCCGCTACCATCCTTCCATCGTCGCCCAGGCGTTCGGCACGATGGGCGCGATGTTCCCGGGACGCGTCGTGCTCGGCATCGGAACCGGCGAAGGGCTCAACGAAGTGCCTTCGACCGGCCAGCCTTGGCCGGAATTCAAGGAGCGCTTCGCTCGCCTGCGTGAAGCCGTCACGCTGATTCGGGCACTCTGGACGCAAGAGCGGGTCAGCTTCGAAGGTCAGTACTACAAGACCGAGAAGGCGACAATCTACGACCGCCCAGAGGCGCCGGTGCCGATCTATGTCGCCGCCGCGGGTGCCCTCGTGGCGCGTTACGCCGGCCGCTCCGCCGAGGGATTCATCTGCACCAGTGGCAAGAAGCCGGAGCTCTACACCGAGACCCTGTTGCCGAAGGTCGCCGATGGCATCGCGGCGTCGGAGGATCCGTCGCGGTCCTATGATCGCATGATCGAGGTCAAGGTATCGTTCGACACCGACAAGGTCCGTGCCCTCGAGGACACGCGCCACTGGGCGGCGCTGGCGCTGACGCCTGAGGAAAAGATGACGGTAGAGGATCCCGTCGAGATGCAGCGCCTCGCCGACGCGCTGCCGCTGGAGCGCGCCGCCAGTCGATGGATCGTGTCCAGCGACGCCGACGAGCACGTCGAGCGGATCGGCTACTACGTCGGTCTCGGTTTCCGGAACCTGGTGTTCCACGCGCCGGGACCAGACCAGGCGCGCTTCCTGAAACTCTACGGTGAGCACGTGCTGCCGCGGCTGCGCAAGCGTTTCGGTTGAATGGGCGGGACTGGCCGATGAAGCGCAGCAACGCAGCCGAGATCATCGCCGTCCCCGGCATTCCGCTGGTGCGCAAGGACGACGATCTCGTCGCCTTGATCGGCGAGGGGCTGGTGCGCGGTGGTATCGTGCCGCGTGAAGGCGACGTCTTCGTGCTGACGCAGAAGATCGTGTCCAAGGCCGAAGGTCGCATGGTCGATCTCTCGACCGTCGAACCCTCGACTGAGGCGATCGAACTCGCCGGCAGCGTCCAGAAAGATCCGCGCCTCGTCGAACTGATCCTGTCGGAATCGGTGCGCGTCGTGCGGGCAAGACCGGGCATCCTGATCGTCGAGCACCGGCTGGGCTTCGTGATGGCCAATGCCGGCATCGACCAGTCCAACTTGGCCTCACCCGATGACCCCCAGCGAGCACTGCTGCTGCCGGTCGATCCCGACGGCAGCGCGGCGGCATTGAGGAGGCGCCTGTCGCTAAGGTTCGGCGTGCCAGTCGCGGTGATCATTAGCGACAGCTTCGGCCGTGCCTGGCGACGCGGTACCTGCGGCGTCGCGATTGGTGCCGCCGGCGTCCCGTCGCTGATGGATCTGCGTGGCTTGCCCGATCTGTTCGGCCGCAAGCTTCAGGTCAGCATCACCGGACATGCGGACGAGATCGCTGCAGCAGCGTCGCTCGTGATGGGGCAGGGGGCCGAAGCCCAGCCTGTCGTGGTCGTGCGCGGTCTGACATGGCACGGTCCCGACAATGCTGCGTCGGAGCTGGTGCGGCCGGCCGCCGAGGACATGTTCCGATGACCAAACGACTTGTCGTGGCGCTGTCCGGCGGGGTCGGCGGCGCCAAACTGGCGCTCGGTCTGAGCCTCGTTTTGCCGGCCGAGGAACTGCTCGTGGTCGCAAATACCGGCGACGATTTCGAACATCTTGGACTGAGCATCTCGCCCGATATCGACACGCTGACCTATGCTCTCGCGGGCATCGACAATCCCGTCACCGGCTGGGGCCGGCGCGACGAGACGTGGTCGTTCATGGACAGCATTGGCGCGCTCGGCGGCGAGGACTGGTTTCGGCTCGGCGATCGCGATCTCGCGCTGCATGTCGAGCGCACCCGTCGCCTGCGCTTGGGGCAGACGCTGTCCGAGGTGACCGCCGACATTTGCCGGCGCCTCGGCATCGGTGCCCGTGTGGTGCCCATGAGCGACAACCGCGTGCGTACCCGGGTGCGCTGCGACGTGGGCTGGATCGACTTCCAGGACTACTTCGTGCGCCAGCAGTGCCGGCCGGTTGTCCATGAGCTGGCTTTCGACGGCGTGACGCTCTCCCGGCCGCAGGCCGACATCACGGCGGCGCTGCGCTAGGGCGACGTGCGGGCCGTGATCGTCTGCCCATCCAATCCCTTCATCAGCATCGAGCCCATCCTGGCCATCCCCGGCATGCGCGATGCGATCAAGGCGAGTGGCGCACCGGTCGTCGCGGTGTCGCCAATCATCGGCGGGCAGGCCGTCAAGGGCCCGACCGCGAAGATGATGCGCGAACTTGGCCTCGAGGCCAGTGCCGCCGGCGTCGCCGCACGCTACGGCGACCTGCTGGATGGCTATATCGTCGACCACGCCGACGCCGATGGGATCAGCCGTGTCAGTGCGCGGGTCACGATCGCCAGAACCCTGATGAAGAGTCTGCATGACCGGGAGACGCTGGCGCGCGTGACGCTCGACGCCGCGGGCGCACTGGCCTCGCAACGATGAGCGACATCTGGGCGGTCATTCCGGTCAAGGAGTTCGATGGCGCCAAGCACCGGCTGTCGGGCCTGCTGTCGCCGCCAGAACGCCGTCTTCTCGCCGAGACCATGCTGACGGACATGCTCGACGCCGTTGCCGGCTCCCGGCTTCTGGCCGGCGTGATGATCGTCACCCTCGACCCGCATGCGACGGCTCTTGGTAAAAAGATCGGTGCGAGGATCGTGACCGAGGGCGCGCGGGACGGACATACCGGCAGCGTGAACGCCGGCCGCCGGGTTCTCGCGGGCGAAGGGCGTGGCGGCATGATCACGATGCCCGGAGACATTCCAGCCACCCGCGCCGGTGAGATAGACGCGGTGTTATCGGCGCATCTCGCGGCGCCCTCTTTCACGATCTCGCCGGCGCATGACGATCTCGGATCCAACGCCGTCGTCTGCTCGCCGCCGGAATCGGTGCCGCTTCGTTTCGGCGATAACAGCTACTTCCCGCACCTCGACGCCGCGCGCCTTCGGGGCATCGAGCCGACTGTGATCCGTCAGCCCGGAATCGCTGTTGATATCGACCATCCGGTCGATTTGGCGCTTTTCCTGCGCCTGCCGCAATCAGCCGGCACGCGTACCCGCACGCTGCTCGACGAACTTGCCGTGCCCGCGCTGCTGGCCGAGCGGGGTATCGGCTAGCTATTCACCCGAACCTGCCGGCCGGGTGGAGCTAGCTAGCTCAACGGGCCGGAATGGTGTATGTGCTGCACGCTTTCCAGAAGAAAGCGAAGAAGGGCATCGCCACTCCCCAGCAAAACATTGAACTTATCAAATCGCGCCTGCGTGATGCGGAGGAGCATTACCGTGCGCGCGCAGACAAAGGAGGGCGCAAGCCATGACCAAACGCAAAATCGAAGCCTACGAGGGCAGCGGCAATATATTCGCCGATCTTGGTTTGCCCAATCCAGAAGAACGGCTGCTGAAATCCAGTATCGTCACGGAGCTGCATCGCCTGATCAAGGCACGCGACCTGACTCAGGTCAAAGCGGCCAAGCTGATCGGGATTTCGCAGCCTGATCTGTCTCACCTGCTGCGTGGTGACTACGATGACTATTCAGCCGAACGCCTGATGAAAATGCTCACCATGTTCGAGCAGGATATCGAGATCGTGATGCGGCCTCACCGTAAGGCCGGTGAGCCGGGCCGTATCACCTTCAAACCTGTTGCAGCGTAATGAGAGGCGGCCACGGCCCGCTTTGCCCCGGACGCAGCGCAGCAAGAGTGCGGCAAGCCGGGGTCCAGTCTACTTTGCATGGGGTTGTTTTCGCGATTTTTTGTCCAGGCCCTGCCGTGCACCGCCGAAGGGACGCAATGCCGGGTCCGGGACACGAGATCGTTAGCGCCTCGCGCTCACGGGACGACTCGATCCAACTCCAACACATCATGCTCTAGCCGACCGCCGCCTTCTTGCGCGGCCGCGTTAGCACGATCGGCTCCAGGTCGGCCGCGATCATGGATGCCGATCGACGGTCTTCCGGCACCGGCCGATAGAGAGTGTCGCGTTGCATTGGTTCGCGGCCAATCGACCGGATGAGCGCCTCCATCTCGTGCGGCGGAAACTCCTGGCCGTGCTGGGTGCCGGCGGCGCGCGAGATGCTCTCGTTCATCAGTGTGCCACCAAGATCGTTGGCGCCGGACTTCAGGCAGACTGCGGCGCCCGCCGGCCCCATCTTCACCCAGGACGTCTGGATGTTGGGGATCAGCGGATGCAGGGCCAACCGCCCGACTGAATGCATGAGCACGGCTTCGCGGAACGTCGGGCCGGGGCGTGCCATGCCGAGGCGGTACATCGGCGCTTCCATGTGGACGAAGGGAAGCGGCACGAACTCGGTGAAGCCGCCGGTTTCGGCCTGCAAGTCGCGTAGCGCGAGGAGATGTTTCGCCCACGAACTCGAGGTCTCGACGTGCCCGTACATGATGGTCGAGGTGGTGCGCAGTCCCGCCTGGTGGGCGGCGCGCTGGACATCGAGCCACTGCCCGCTGTTGATCTTGTCGGGGCATATGATGGCGCGCACGTCATCGTCGAGGATTTCGGCCGCCGTTCCGGGCAGGGTGCCGAGACCGGCCGCCTTCAGCTTTGCAAGGAATTCGTGGATCGGCAGTCCGAGCGTGGCCGCACCTTGCGTCACTTCCAGAGCCGAGAAGGCGTGGATGTGCATCTCGGGGACGACCGCCTTGATCGCCCGGCAGATCGCCTCGTACGTGGCGCCGGTGTAGTCGGGATGGATGCCGCCTTGCAGGCACACTTCGCTCGCCCCGCGATCCCACGCCTCGATCGCGCGGCGCGCGATTTCCTCGATGGCGAGATCATAAGGTGAGCCGCGCAGATCCTCGTGCGTGCGGCCTTTCGAGAAGGCGCAGAACTTGCACCGGAAGTAGCAGATGTTTGTGTAATTGATGTTGCGGTTCACGACGTAGCACACGATGTCGCCACTGACCGCGCGTCGCAGCGCGTCGGCGGCCTGCGTGACGTGCCGGTAGTCGGCGTCGCGTGCCGCAAACAGGCGCACGATATCGTTCGAGGCGAGCCGTTCGCCCGATGTGGCACGCTCGACGATTTTCGCGATGCCGGCGTCGACGCGGCGGGCGAGCACCAGCGGCGCCGGTGGTGGCTTGGTGTTGCCCGGTGCCCAGTCGTCGTCGCGCGCGAAGCCTTCAGCGTCGCTCATGCGCCGCACCCGGGTGGCGATGTCGGGAGCCAGCCACGTATCGGCGAAGCGGACGTAGGCGGGGTAGACGGGCAGGCGGTTCACCAGCAGCTTGCCGGCGTCGGCGCTCTTGCGGGCGAGTTCGGCAATGGCAGGCCACGGCGCTTCGGGATTCACGTGATCGGGCGTAACCGGCGAGATGCCGCCCCAGTCGTTGAGCCCCGCGTCGATCAGCCCTTGATAGACTTGGGGCGACAGATTTGGCGGCGCCTGGATATTCATATCGGGTCCGAGAATCAGACGCGCCGTCGCGATGGTCCACAGCAAGTTGTCGAGATCGGGCTCCTCGGAATTGGCGAGCTTGGTGTCGGGCTTGGCCCGGAAGTTCTGGACGATGACTTCCTGGATATGACCATGGGCGGCGTGCAGATCCCGGATCGCCTCCAGCGCGTCGATCCGCTCGTCGCGTGTCTCGCCGATGCCGATCAGGATTCCGGTCGTGAACGGAACCTTCAGTTCGCCGGCCAGGCGCAGGGTCTCCAGCCTGACTGCAGGATATTTGTCGGGAGAACCGTAGTGAACGCCGCCCTGCCTGCAGAGCCGCTCGCTGGTGGACTCCAGCATGATGCCCTGGCTGGCCGTCACCTCGCGCAGGCCGGCGATTTCCTTGCGCGTCATCACGCCGGGATTGGCATGCGGCAGCAATCCGGTCTCGCGCAGCACAAGCGCGCACATCGCGGTCAGATAGGAGATCGTCGTTTCGTGGCCGAGCGCCTTCAATGCGTCGCGCGCGGCCTGGTATCGCAGCTCGGGCTTGTCGCCCAGCGTGAACAGCGCTTCGGTGCAACCTGCGGCCGCGCCGGCGCGCGCGATGGCGAGCACCTCGTCGGGTGAGAGGTAGACGGGCTTGCCCGCGCGCGGCACTTGCGCGAACGTGCAGTAGTGACAGACGTCGCGGCAGAGTTTGGTGAGCGGAATGAAGACCTTGCGAGAGTAAGAGATCCGCCGGCCGTGCGTGGAATCGCGCAAGGCCGCGGCTTCTGCTATCAGTTCGGCCAGCGGCGCGTCGAACCGCTGCCGCGTCGTCTGTCTACCGGCCGCCGCCATGATCCGTCATCTCCGCCCGCCGAGGGTCGCGGCACGCGCTTGCCGCCACCCGCTAGCGGCCGCATGGTGTCGCATCGACGCGAGCAATGCAATGCAAGGAAGGATGCAACAAATGCTGATCGGCTTCAACGCACCAACCGCCGGGCCCCTGTCGGCCGCGGATAACCTTACGAAGATCGTGGTTGGCGGCGAGGCGATGGGCTTCGACTACGCGACGTTCAGCGACCACGTCGTGATTCCGACCGCGATTGCGGCCGAATATCCCTACAGCGCCTCCGGGGAATTCCCCAGCGGCACCCGCGGCGAGCGGCACGAACAGCTGACGGAGATCGCCTGGATCGCCGCGAAAACGACGCGCCTGCGTCTCGTGACCTCCGTCATGGTGGTGCCGCACCGACCAGCCGTGCTGACCGCCAAGATTCTCTCGACCATCGACGTTCTCTCGGGTGGCCGGCTGACGCTGGGTATCGGCGCGGGCTGGATGCGTGAGGAGTTCGAGGCCATCGACGCGCCGGACTTCGATGCGCGGGGAACAGTGACCGACGAATATGTGCGCGCCTTCGTTGAACTCTGGACGAAGGATGCGCCGAAGTTTGACGGCAAGCATGTCCGATTCTCCAATATCGGTTTCGAGCCGAAGCCCGTGCAGAAGCCGCATCCGCCGATCTGGGTCGGAGGCGAGAGTGGTCCGGCGCTGCGACGAGCTGCCCGCAGCGGAGATGCGTGGTATCCGATCGGTACCAACCCGCAGAATCCGCTCGATAGCCTGACACGTTTCAACACCCAGGTGGCGCGCCTGCGCAAGATGACCGCCGAAGCGGGTCGCGACCCCAAGGCGGTCGGCCTGAGCTTGCGCGTCACGGTGTTCGGCGAGACCGCGCCACCGCAGGCCGGTGATGGCGAACACCGCCTGTTCGCCGGCCCGCCGCCGCTCGTCGCCGCCGACATCCGGGCGCTGCGCGACATGGGTGTCGGCTGCATCGATTTTGGATTCGGCGGTTCGACAGCCGACGAAGTCCTCACGGGAATGCAGAAATTCAAGGCCGAGGTCCTGCCGCTCGTCTAGATTCAGCTGCCGAGCTGGCGGATCAAGGTCGCCCAGCGGTCGAGTTCCGGCAGGATCTTATCGGCCGTTCCGGAATCGAGGCTGACGACTACGCGTGAGACGCCGTCGTCGCGGTCGCGCTCGAGCAGGTCGAGGTTCTCCCTGGCGC
>Ga0209871_1000461_pt1 | contig 10785 bp, 8 predicted proteins | sample OrgsoiDNA2013045_FD_185795 | JGI IMG/M metagenome (GOLD analysis project Ga0209871, IMG submission 185795) | Permafrost soil microbial communities from the Arctic, to analyse light accelerated degradation of dissolved organic matter (DOM) -... | ecosystem: Environmental > Terrestrial > Soil >... | reverse complement strand
TAACTAGGGCGCGGTCTCGGAGGTTAGCGGGAGGATCAGGGTGAATCGTGTCCCGTGGCCGGCCTCGCTGCTGACCTCGATGGTTCCCTGCTGGGCACGGGCCAGCTCGGCGGCCACGGCGAGCCCTATGCCGCTGCCGCCCGTCTGCCCGGCCCGGGCGCCCCGCCAGAACCGCTCGAACACGTGCGGCTGGTCCTCGCGCGGGATGCCGGGCCCAGTATCGCTGACCTCAAGGCGGGCGCGGCCATCAGCGCGAGTTAGGGTCATCTGCACCCGCCCGCCGGGCTGGGTGAATTTCAGCGCGTTGCTCAGCAGGTTGGCGATGACCTGATGCAGCCTGCCCGGGTCGGCCGCGACCGGCGCGGGCTCGAGCCGGCGCCGGAAGCTCACCCCCGCGGCGGCGAAGCTGGCTTCCCAGTCATCTGCGGCAGCCCTGGCGATCAGGGCGAGATCGCACGGCAGCAGGCTGAGCTGGAGGGCCGCGGCCTCAGCTGCCGCGAGGGTCTGCAGGTCATCGACCAGGCGGCCCAGCCGCAGGACCTCCTCGTGCAACGCGGCGGTCTGCTCGGGCGTGTGGGGCACGATCCCGTCCAGGAGGGCCTCGGTGTTCGCCTGTAGCACCGCGACCGGCGTCCGCAGCTCGTGGGCCACGTCGGCGACCAGGTTGCGCCGCAGTTGCTCCTGAGCGCCGAGTGTGTCAGCCATCTGGTCGAAGGTGACCGCGAGTTCGCGCAGCTCCGCGGGCGCGCCCGGGACCGGGCCGACCCGGGCCTGCCGGTTCCCGCGGCTCATGGCCCGGGCGGATTCGATCAGCCGGGTGACCGGCCGGGTGATCCGCCGGGACACCACCAGCGCGACGAGCAGCGCCAGGAGGGCGGCCAGGCCGGCTGCGCCGATGACGGCGCGGGCCAGCGAGGCACGCAGGTTGCCCGCAGAGGAGACCAGCCCCCGGCCGCCGAACTTGACCAGCAGGGTGCCGATCCGCTGACCGTTGAGGAAGAGCGGATGACGCAGGACTCCGGACGCCTGTTGCGGATGAGCGAGATTGGAGGCCACGACGTTGCCGTGCGTGTCCAGGACCGCGACGGCGGTGCCGCTGCTCGCCGCCAGCTCCAGCGCCGGCTTCAGGTCGACGTCAAACCAGCCGGGCTTGCCGGTGTTGTAGGTCGAGACGGCGTCGATGCCCAGCGTCTGCGTCAGGTCGTCGCGGCGCTGTTGCACCAGCTCCGAGATGTCCCTCTCGCTGAACACGACGGCCAGCCCGGCGACCAGCGCGACGGCCAGCACGGCGACGGCAACGAACGCCAGCGCCAGCCGCAACCCGATCGGCCCTTGGCCGCGGCTAGCCATCGGCCTGGATCCCTGCCCAGCACCCATGGTCGGCGGCCGCCGACCATGGGTGCTGGGCAGCCGCGTCGATGGCGCCAGGCCCGGGTCCGCAGCTCCGTTCCTGTTCCCGCGCTTTCGCGGTCACGTGCGTGACCGGCGCGGGCGCCATCGCCCGCAGCTCGCTCCGGGCCGGAAGGGGGAAGGCCGTGGCAGTTTGCCTTTGTTTCTCCAGGACCAGAACCGCCTCCTCGGGGCCGTGTCTGCAGCGCGGCCCTCCACGCTGGCAGCTCCTCAGCCTAGGAGCTGCGGCCAGCCCTGCCGCCCCGCCGCCAGCGCGACGCCGGCGAACGCCAAGCGCGAGCCGCGTCCCGATCGGCCCGGTGTCGCCGCCCCTAGTCATCCCGGGTTAGGCCGAGCCTGTACCCTCCGCCGAGCACTGTCTGGATCATCGCCGGGTTACTGGAGTCTTCCTCGATCTTGCGGCGCAGGTTCTTCACATGGGAGTCGACGGTCCGCTCGTAGCCTTCGAACTCATACCCGCGGACGCGGTTGATCAGCTCGAACCGCGAGTACACCCGGCCCGGGACGGTCGCAAGCGCCACCAGGATGCCCCACTCGGTCGGGGTCAGGTCCACCGCGGCGCCGCGGACCACCGCCAGCCGCCGCGGCTCGTCGATGACCAGCGCGCCGTCCCCGTACCGGCTCACCCCCCGGTCGGCGGTAGCCGGCCCGCCGCGCCGCAGGATCGCCTGCACCCGCAGCACCAGCTCGCGGGGGCTGAACGGCTTGGTCACGTAGTCGTCCGCGCCGAGCTCCAGCCCGGCGATCCGGTCCTCCTCACCGCTCCTCGCCGTCAGCATCAGGATCGGCGTTGTGCCGGATGCCCGGATCTCGCGGGCCACCGTCTGGCCGGGCACATCCGGCAGGCCGAGATCCAGCACAACCAGATCCGGGCCGGCCGAGCCGGCCATGCTGATCGCTTCCGCGCCCGAGCCGGTCGACAGCACCGCGAAGCCGGCCCGCTCCAGGTAAGAGCGCACCAGCTCCCGCAGCTTGCGCTCGTCTTCCACCAGCAGCACCGTCGCCGTCATCGCAGCTCGCTTCCATCCGCCCCGGCGACCGTCCAGGAACGTGGCCACCGACCCACGATGAATGATCCCACGCGCCTCAGGCATTCTTCGAGTCTCCGCGGAGGGCCGCGGCCAGCATGGCGCAGGGCCGCGGCCAGCATGGCGGAGGGCCGCGGCCAGCACGGCGGCTGGGACCGGCAGCTGCAAGGACGGTGGTCTGCGGCGCGCCGGCCGGATAGCCGGCTGCACCGCCGGGGCGTCTGAACCGCAAGCCAAGGAGGACCTGCGATGAACCTGGCCCGCCGGACCCTGGCGGCGGGGGATGGCCGCCGCTGGGAGCGGATCAGGCGAGGTCCGGCGGATTGGGCTAGGGCCTGATCAGCACCTTGCCGGGCGAGGGGGTCTCGACGAGCCCGCTGAGGCGTGCCGCGGCATCCTTGAGCGATATGGTCTCGCTGATCACCGGCCGCCACCGACCAGGATCGCTGGCCAGCAGGGCCACCGCCTCCGGCAGCTCCGCATCGAATCCGTTGGATCCGAGGATGGCAAGGCCGGACTCGACGATCCTGGCCGGAACGAGCTCGACGGGGTCGTGCCCGAGCGCGACGGCCAGCACGCTGCCGCCGTTTGCCGCCATCGCCACCGCATCAGCCAGGGAGCCCGCGTAGCCAGCGGCGTCAACCACCAGCGGCCAGCGCGCGCCTCCGGCCGTTGCAGCACTGCCGGAAACCTCGGCGGCTCCCATGGCTGCCGCCTTCCGGCGGCGGCCGGGGTCGGGCTCGCGGACCGTGACTGCGGCGGCCGGCCAGCGCCGGGCGATCTCGAGGTGCACCAGGGCGCCGATCGGGCCGTAGCCGAGCATCAGGACCCGCTGCGGCGGGTGTCGCAGTTTGCCGACTGCGTGCATCGCGACGGCCAGCGGCTCGCTGAGCACGCCGACGGCGGGATCAAGGCCGGGCGGGCAGATCACGAGGTTGCGGGCCGGCACGACGAGGTGACTTTCGAAGCCGCCGGGAAATGCCTCGCCCACCCAGGCCAGCCTTTCGCAGCGGTTGGGCGCCTCAGTGCAGCCCGCGCAGTCCGCGCACGGCACGCGCGAGTCGACCACCACGCGCTGCCCGGCCGCCAGCTCCCCGGCCGGGCAGTGCTCGACGATCCCGATGACCTCGTGGCCGAGTGTGGCCGGCCAGTGCGAGACCCAGGCCCCCGTCCGCAGAACGTGCAGGTCGGAGCCGCACACGCCCGCCCGCTCGACCCGCACGAGCACCTCGCCGGCGCCGGGCGCGGGCAGCTCGCGGAGCCCGAGGCGCACGGTCAGGTCGCGTTCGAGCAGGACGGCTTCGACCGTGCGGGCGGCGTGCTGGGCCATGCAGGACATTAGCGCGCGCGGCGGCGGCCGACGTCAAGCGGAGACTACCGTGTGTCACGCGCCTGATCAGGGGGGGCGGCCTGCGCGGTGCCGAAGCCCTGGGAGTGCCTGTTGAGCACCCGGCCGGCCTTGGCCATCAAGTCAGCCTCGGAGAATGGCTTCTCTACCAGGGCCACGCTGGGCTCGAGCCTGCCCTGGGACGCCAGGACAGGCCTGGCGTAGCCGGACATGAAGAGCACCTGGATCTCTGGCCTGATCTCCCGCATCTTCTCCGCGACTTCCTTGCCGAGCATGTGCGGCATGACGACGTCGGTAACCAGCAGGTGGATCTCGGCTGGGTAGCTGCGGGCGATGGCGAGAGCTTCCGGGCCATTCCCGGCGGTGATCACCTGGTAGCCGTTGCGGGTGAAGATCCGCCTGGTGACCTCGCGCAAGGCCGGCTCGTCGTCGACGACCAGGACCGTCTCGCCGGTCCGCGCACGCTGGAAAGGCACGACATGCGTCACCGGCACGGCGGCCTCCGCGGTGACCGGCAGCATGATGGTAAGGGTCGTGCCCGCGCCGGGTTCGGAGTAGATCTGGACATGGCCATCGGCCTGGGTGACGATTCCGTAGACAGTGGCCAGGCCCAGCCCGGTCCCGGTGCCGTCGAGCTTGGTGGTGTAGAAGGGCTCGAAGGCGTGCTCGGCGACCTCGCGGGTCATTCCGCTGCCGGTGTCGCTGACCCGCAGCCGCACGTTCTTTCCCTGCCGTGACCTGGATCCCCCGGCGACGGAGTCGTCATCTACGGTGATGTTTCCGGTATCGATGGTCAGCGTGCCGCCGCCGCCCATCGCGTCCCTGGCGTTGAACGCGAGATTCAGCAGCACCTGCTCTATCTGGCCCGGGTCGGCCAGGACCGGCCACAGATCACCGGCCAGCGAAATGACGAGCTCAACGTGCTCGCCGAGACTGCGGCGCAGCATTTCCTCCACCGCCGTGATGACGGTATCGAGGTCGAGGACCTGCGGCTGCACTACCTCCCGGCGGGCGAAGGCGAGCAGCCGCCGGGTCAGGCTGGCCGCCCGCTCGCCGGCCCGCCTGATCTGGCCGAGGTCGCTGCTGGCCGAGTCGCAGCTCTGCTTCCAGTCAGATTCGGTGGCGGCGGCAAGCTGCTCGGAGGCGAAGGACACGTAGTTGAGGATCACGGCGAGCAGGTTGTTGAAGTCGTGCGCGAGGCCGCCGGCGAGCTGGCCGAGATTCTCCAGCCGCTGGGCCCGCTGCAACTGCTCTTGTGACTTTTCCTCCTGGTCCCGGAGCAGTCCGCCGCCCGGCCGCAGCTCGCGCTGCTCATGCGCGTCCCGCCGGTCGCCAAGCTCGCGGGACAGCGTGGCCGCGCTCACGATGTCGCCGGCCGCGTCGGCGACCGGCAGCGCTGTCACCGACACGGCGATGACCGCGCCGTCCTTGCGGCGCCGCTGCGTGCGATGCTGCCTTACCTGCTCGCCGTTCGCGACGCGCCGAAGGATCCCGGCCTCCTGGTCACGCCGGTCCGGCGGGTAGAGCACGTCCGCCGGAAAGCCGATCATCTCCTCCGGCACGTAGCCGTAGAGCCGTGTCGCAGCGGGGTTCCAGCTGCTGACGATACCGTGCACCGTCAGGCCGATGATCGCGTCATGAGTCGACTCGACGATCGCCGTCAGCTCCGCGTTCGCGGTAGCGGCAAGGTCCTGCCCGGCCAGCTTGGCCATTCAAATTCCCCCACAAAACGGATCGCGCCTGCTGGTCTGAGCGCCTCGTCAACTCGACCGGGCAGATCATCAGGGCTCCGTCGAGACCGGCGCAGGCACACAGGCAACTACGTAAAGTAATATACTTCATACGTTGAGTAGTGGCGGCGGCCGGCCCGTCACCACTGGCGCACGGCGGCCTGGATCCAGTGCCTAGTAGGCCCCGGACCCGCGGATGACCGCTGACCCGGTCTTCCAGAGAATCTGGAGGTCCAGGGCGAACGACCAGTTCTCCACGTAGCGAAGGTCGAGCCTGACCGCCTCCTCCCACGGCAGGTCCGATCTGCCGCTGACCTGCCACAGGCCGGTGATGCCCGGTGTGACCGCGAGCCTGCGCCGCACGTGATCGCCGTAGCGAGCGGCCTCCTCCGGCAGCGCTGGCCGGGGACCCACCAGTGACATGTCCCCGAGCAGGACATTGAGCAGCTGAGGAAGCTCATCGAGCGACGATCGGCGCAGCCATCCGCCCAGGCGGGTGACCCGGGGATCGCGGCGCAGCTTGAACAGCACCCCGTCTGCCTCGTTACGCGCGGCGAGCAGTGGCTTGCGCTGCTCCGCATCCACCACCATGGTCCGGAACTTGTAGAAGGTGAACGCCCGGCCGTCCTTGCCCACCCTGGTCTGGCGGAAGAACACGGGCCCCTTGTCCGCGAGCCTGATCGTCAGCGCTATGGCGGCAAATAGGGGGGCGAGCAGGATCAGGGCCGACGCGGCCAGCGCCTTGTCGAACACGCTCTTGACGGCCTGCTTGCCGCCCGTCAGCTCCGGGTGGTCCACGTGCAGCAGCGGCAGTCCGGCGACCGGCCGGATGGTCGTACGGGGCCCGGCGACGTCCAGCAGCGCCGGCGCCACGCACAAGTCAGTGCCCGTCTTCTCGAGCTCCCAGGCCAGCTCTCGCAGCCGCCGGCCGTCCATTTCCGGGCAGGCGAGCACGGCGACCGTATCGGCGCCGAAGCGGCCCACGGCGTCGGTGACGCTGCCGAGCTCGCCCGCCACCGGCACCTCCGCCACCTTCTCCGCGTGGAACGCCCCGGCCAGGCAGGTGGCGACCACTGACAGGCCATGATAGCTGTCCCGGCGCAGCGTGGTTACCAGGTCGGCGACGGCCGCGGCATGACCGACTGCGATCACCCGCCGGGTGCAGCAGCCATGGCTGCGCAGCCTGTGCAGACGCTTGCGGAGGCGGTACCTGGCGGCCAGATCAAGGAGCGTCGCGGCGGGCAGGGCGATGGCCATGTAGCCACGGGCGAGGTCGAGATTCGCGAAATAGGAAAGGATCGCCACGCCCGCGATCAGGCTGACCGCCGCGGTGAGGACACGGCGGAATTCATCAGAGCCGAGCCCGATGAACCGGGAGTCATAGCCGCCGGCCAGCAGCATCGACGCCCACCACACGACGGGCAGCGCGCAGGTAAAGCCCAGGTAGGTGATCGGCGGGTAGCGCTCGCTGCCGAACCGTACCTGAGCCGCCAGCACCCCGGCCGCCAGGGCGCAGGCGCAGTCGACCGATGCAGCCAGGCGGAGGTAGGCGGTCGTCCATGCCCTCGTGTCTGGTGCTGCGCTGCGCTCGCCGGCGTCCGGCCGGTAGTCAGTAGGGAGAGTGTTGCCGACAACGCTCATACCGCCTCAAGCATCCCTTCCAGTTCCTTTCGCTTACTGTTCCGCCAGGGATACCCAGAAAAGCGTTTTTATCGAGCGGAATGGTACCGGTCCCGAGGCTGGACCATCGATGTACCACGCTATCCGGCCACTGCAAATACTAACAATGTTAGGGAACCGCGATGCCCTTTTGGAGTGATCCTTTGCGGCGCCCGCGAAACCATCATCTGGATGCTCGCCAATCTCAAAAGGGAGAATTCAATTTTACCGGCCTATAACCCGTTGTCTTCTAATCGGCCGTATGCGTCCCGAGCCGTGTGGTGCGATGACATGCGGTGATGACCCCGTGAATCTCGGCGGCCCGGCGGGCCCAGCTGTGCCGGGCCGCGAACGCCCGGCGACGCACCAGCACGGCCGTCGTCCTGGGCTGGTAGAGCAGGTGGTCCACCTGGTCCGCGAAAGAGGTCGGCCCGGTGGCTATGGAGATGAGGTCGGTAGCAAGCCAGCGGATGGCGGGCAGGTCGGTGGCGACGACGGCCCTGCCGGCAGCCAGGTACTCGAGGGTTTTGAGGGGGAAGCTGCTGCGATTGAACGGGCTGTCCCGGTAGGGCACCACCCCCACGTCTATCAGGCGGAGATAACTGGGCAATGCGTCGAAGGGCCTCGGGCCGATCCAGCGCACGTTGCGCCGCCGCACCAGGGCGTCGAACCGCTCCGGCTCGAACGCGGGATCCCTGGGCCCGACCAGCAGGAGCGACCGGCCCCGGTCTGCGATGGCCTCCAGAAGCCGCAGGTCCGTGCGGTTATTGATGCGGCCGACAAGGCCGGCGACCGGCCCGGGCAGGCCCACGTCGGTCGGCAGCGGAGCGTGCTCGACCCCGAGATAGGCGTCCACGTCAGTGCCGAAGGGGACGAGGATGGGGTTCAGGCCGCGGCCGCGCCAGGTGTCGGCCACCACGGGACTTGCCGCCACCAGAAGGTCGGCACTGGCAGCTATTCGGCGTTCGCGCCCCTCGAGCATCTTGGCGTTCAAGCCGAGCAGGGCGGCCCCCCCGACGAAGTCGTCCTTGGCCCAGTAGACGCGGACCTGCTCGCCGCAGGTGTCGAACACCGGATACTGCGGCCAGCCGGAAATGACCGCCCGCACCTGGCCGCCCAGCCGCGCGGTCGCCCCGCGGATGTGGCGGCGGGTCAGGGCGCTGGTGATCCCTGCTATGCCTCGCCGGGATGGGAACGGCTGCACCACTGGTGTCAGCCGGGCTATGCGCGGTTCCTGCAGTCGCAGCCAGGGGCCTCGAAGCGCGTCGGCGCACTCGGGATCCTTGACCGGGGCGAGCAGTGACATGGGCGGGTCAACATAAAGCACGGGGGCCAGCCGTGACAAGTGCTGAGCCAGGTGCCAATCACCCATCTTGATGCCGTCATAGTTGTTCGCCGCACACAGAACGATCAAGCCGTCCCACGGGCACGGCGCAGCCGGGGTCAGCTGCATGGGGGTTGGACGGTTGTCATGCGACAGCATTGCGGGTTGGGCGGCGGCGGCGCATTGTCGTCGTTCCGGCTATCCTCGCTCTAGTCGGCGGCATGCTGCCTGCGCAGGACGATCCTGGCCTCCCAATGCTGCTCGCAGAGCGTGGCCGTCGCGCTGGCCCCCAGTGCTGAGGCCAGTCTGTCCAGCGATGCACGGGCCGCGGCAGGCTCGCCGATCGACTGGCCGTCCCCCGCAGCGGCGGTGAGAGTCAGCTCGATCCGGATCAGGCGCTCCTGCGTGCGCACGCAGACGTGCGCCCTGGCTGGCCCCTCATCAGGTACCATCCCCATCAGCATCAACTCGACGACATCGACGATCATGGGTACCTCGAGCGCGCCGAGCCTTGCTGGCTGCTCGTCGGTTTCCACCGTGACGGGCGCGGCGAGCAGCCAGGCGGTCCGCTGCCGGAGGGCGGCGGCCAGCCGGATCTCGGCCGTCACGAACGGCCAGTTCCCGTCAACCAGCCAGCGCAATGACCGCCCTGCCGCATCCAGCTGGCGCAGTACCTCATCGAGGCGCCGATCGGCAGGATGCTGCGACCGCGACATCATCTGAAGTTCGAGGGTGACAGCGGTCAGTTCCTGGATCGGCCCGTCGTGCAGGAAGTCGACGAGCTCGCGGCGCTCACGCGCCCGGAGCTGACGGGCGATGCCCAGGAGCTGCCACGCTGGTGGCTCGCCGGCGGCTGGCTGGCTGCTGCCGGGCAGCACTGATGCCGCGCGGTGGACGCCGCCGGAATCGGGACTGGCGCCCGGCTGCGGGTCGGATGCCGCGCCGGGATCGCCGTGATGCAGCCTGCGTACGGCGTCGACCAGCTCGCCGAGCTGGAATGGCTTGGCCAGCCAGGGCAGGCCCTCGGGGAGCGCGCCAGCGCTGCCGCCGGTCATCACCAGGCATCGCCCGGCCGCGGCCGGATCCTGCGACCGTAGCTCGTCAACCAGGTCAATGCCTCGCTCGTGGCCGAGGTGAGCGTCCACGAGCACCGCGTCGTACCCGGCCGGGTCCATCGTGCGCGCCTGCGCGAGTGTGGCCGCGACATCGACCTCGTACCCGCAGTTGCTGAGCGCGCGATGGACGAGGACTCGAATCTCGTCGGTGTCATCGACAACGAGAACCCGCAGGCCGGCTGAGCTCCCTGCCACGTGCTATCCCTTTCGCCGCGGCCAGCCCGCACCGTCGGGCCGCGCGCCGGGCGCGGCCGACAGATCCGCCGCCGACCGATCGCAGGCACTGACTGCCGGACGTGCCGTGCTGTCTCCCCGAAACTGCCAGCTAGACTGTGAACGCGCTACACATTACAGGGAGTAACGTAGTCCTATCGGTCTGTTACTCAGAGTGCGACTGCTGAGGGTCCATCTGGGACCGGTCGGCCGCGGCGGCGCACGAGCGTCGGCCCACGCGTGACAAGGGGGCCCACGATGGATGAGACCAGCGAGGGGGAGACCAGCGGGGAGCAGCCGCGGATCAGCGTCTTCCTGCTCGACGATCACGAGATCGTCCGGCGCGGGCTGCGGGATCTCCTGGCGGCTGAACCGGACATAGAAGTGATCGGAGAGGCCGGGACGGCGGTTTCGGCTCTGCATCGGGTGGCGGCACTGCGGCCGGATGTGGCCGTGCTCGACGTGCGACTGCCGGATGGTGACGGCGTGTCGGTGTGCCGTGAGATCCGCTCCACGCTCCCAGAGACCGCCTGCCTGATGCTGACCTCGTATGGCGATGATCAGGCGCTCCTCGGCGCGATCATGGCGGGCGCCGCGGGCTACGTGCTGAAGCAGACATGCGGCGCTGACCTGGTCACCGCGGTACGCACGGTGGCCGCTGGCGGATCAACGCTCGATGCGCCCGCGACGCAGCTGGTCATGGAGCGGCTGCGCGAGCGAGCGGCTAGCGTCGATCCCTTGTCGGCTCTGACCGAGCAGGAAAAGCGCGTTCTGGAACTGATCGGCGAGGGGCTGACGAACCGGCAGATTGCCGTACGCATGATCCTTTCGGAAAAGACCGCCAAGAACTACGTGTCATCTGTCCTTACCAAGCTGGGCATGCAACGGCGCGCGCAGGCCGCCGCATATATCGCCCGCCTCGCGGAGAATCACCGCGACTGACCCGGCCTCGGGCCCA
>Ga0209871_1000460_pt1 | contig 10786 bp, 10 predicted proteins | sample OrgsoiDNA2013045_FD_185795 | JGI IMG/M metagenome (GOLD analysis project Ga0209871, IMG submission 185795) | Permafrost soil microbial communities from the Arctic, to analyse light accelerated degradation of dissolved organic matter (DOM) -... | ecosystem: Environmental > Terrestrial > Soil >... | reverse complement strand
CGCCGCCCGGGCGCCGCCGCCGCGCCGCCGCCCGGGCGCTGCCGCCGCGCCGCCGCCCGAGCGCTGCCGCCGCGCCGCCGCCCGAGCGCCGTCGGCAGAGGCTTCGGTGTGCTCTACGGTGGTCGTTATGCCTGAGCGGTTTCCAGCCATTGAGCCCTACGACGCGGGGATGCTCGATGTCGGGGATGATCAGCGGATTTACTGGGAGGTCAGCGGCAATCCCGATGGCAAGCCCGCAGTTGCGGTGCACGGCGGCCCTGGTAGCGGCGGCACACCGGGGCGGCGCCGGTCGTTCGACCCGGATGCCTACCGGTTCGTTCAGTTCGATCAGCGCGGCTGCGGGCGCAGCACGCCCTCGGTCGCGGACCTGAGCACCAGGCTCGATACCAATACCACCGAGCACCTGATCGGTGACATGGAGAAGCTGCGTGAGCACCTGGGCATCGGCCAGTGGCTGGTCTGGGGCGGATCGTGGGGCGTGACGCTGGGGCTCGCCTACGCCCAGCGTTACCCGGAGCGGGTGACCGAGATGGTGCTGGTGTCGTGCACCATGACCCGGCCCTCCGACGTGCACTGGCTCTATCACGAGGCGGGGCGGTTCTTCCCTGAGCAGTGGGAGCGGTACCGGGAAGGCGGCGGGAACTCCGGTGACCTGGTCGCCGCCTACGACAAGCTGCTCAACGCCGGTCCCGATCCCGTGGTCCGGGCCCGCGCGGCGCGGAACTGGTGCGACTGGGAGGATGCGGTCAACTCACTGGAAGAGGGCTGGACGCCGAGCCAGAAATACGCCGATCCCCGCTTCCGGATGACCTTCGCGCGGCTGTGCGCGCACTACTTCTCGCACGCGGCCTGGCTGGAAGATGGGCAGCTGCTGCGCGACGCCCACCGGCTGGCTGGCATTCCTGGCGTGATGATCCACGGCCGGTTCGACATTCAGGGACCGCCAGACGTGCCCTGGCTGCTGAACCGGGCCTGGCCGGGCTCTGAGCTGCACCTCGTCAGGACCGGCCACCAGGGCGGCGGCGAGATGACTGAGCACATGATGACAGCACTGAACCGCTTCGCCAGAACCTAGCCGCAGGCTGCCCCGGCGACCGGCAGTGGCAAACTCCTGCCATGGCTTACGTTGCTGCGCCTGATCGGTATGAGCTGAGCGCCCTGTAGGCGGAGGCGATCAGGTCGGCGCAGGCGTCCAGTGGCAGCACGGTGCTGTCGATCTGCAGGTGATAGAACGCCGGATCATCGATGCTGCAGCAGTAGAGCCGCCGCACGTACTGCGCGCGGGCGTTATCGACCTCGGGCAGGCGCTGCCGGGCGACTGGTACGTCGACGCTCTGGACGCGCGCCGCCTGCGCGATCCGGGCGTCTCGCGGCCCGAACAGGCGTACCCGCAGGACATCCGGCCGGTCGCGGAACGCGGCACCGCCGCCGCGGCCGAGGATGACCGCGCCGCTGCTGAGGGCCTCGGTCATGATGGCCTCGGCCTGCTCGCGGAAGAAGTCCGCGTCATCGGGCGGCGGGATGGCGTGCGGGGGAGCCGCGTCGGTGCCGGCCCCGAGCGCGCCGCCGGCCAGCGGCGCGAGGATGCTCAGGAACCGGTCGGCCAGCGAGCGCCGCATCTCCCCGCCCTCGGCTTCCTGGACGGACACCTGCAGCTGCGCGGCAACGCGCGAGCTGATCGCTCGGTCGAGAAGCGGCAGGCCGAGCTGCCGGGCGACCGCGGGGGCAATGAGGCTGCCGCCGGCGCCGTAGCCGGCTGAGATAGTCACGCCAGGCATCTAATGCGTCCCTTCGGGAGCTAGCGGAGCAGCCCCGGCGCCGGCGTCCGTCCGGCCGCGGGCGTCCGTCCCGGCCCGGGCGTCCGTCCCGCCGCCGGTCCCGGCCCCGGCGTCCGTCCCGCCACCGGCCCCGGCCCCGGTCCCGGCGTCCATCCCGGCCCCGGCGTCCGACCCGGCACCCGCACCGGCACCGGCACCCGCACCGGCACCGGCTCTTTCCGATGCCAGAACGGTATCCGGCCCGGCATCGGACTGCGCACCGGGGCGGCCGGCCGCAGGCGGCGCGGTGTTGCTGGTGCGCAGCCGGACCTGCCGGATGAACAGCGCGGCAATGATACTCAGGACCGACACCGGGATGGCGACCAGGAACAGCCGGTCGATGGCGTGCGAGTAGGCCTGGATGATGCCCTCGTGCAGCGCCGGGTGAGTGCGCTTGAGCGCGTCCAGCACGTCCGGGCTCTGCACGAGCTGCGCGACCTTGTCACCGCCTCCGGCCAGCGCGGCCGGCGGCAGGAACTTCGGGAACTCCGCGGCGATGCCAGCGGTCAGGACCGCCCCGAGGGCGGACGCCCCGATCGCCCCGCCCATCGAGCGGAAGAAGGTGACCGACGAGGTCGCGACGCCCATCTGCCGCATCGGCACCGCGTTCTGCACCACCAGCGTCAGCACCTGGATGAACAGGCCGAGCCCGGCACCGAACACCAGGATGTCCAGGCCCACCACGACCAGCGACGTATGGGCGCCGAGGTGGGTCAGCAGGATCAGCCCGATGGTGACCAGGATCGTGCCGGCCAGCGGGAACCACCGGTACCGGCCGGTCCGGGAGATGTACAGGCCCGAGCCGATGCTCATCACCAGCAGGCCGACCAGCAGGGGCAGCAGCAGCAGGCCCGACTCGGTGGCCGAGACCCCGTGCACGAGCTGAAGGTACTGCGGCAGGAAGGCGAGCGCGCCGAACATCGCCACGCCGCTGACGAAGGAGACGATGTTGGCAATGGTGAAAATCTGCATCCGGAACAGCTCGAGCGGCAGGATCGGCTCGGGAGCGATCTTCTCCCGGACCGCGAACGCGGCCAGCCCGACCGCACCCAGCACGAACAGCCCGATGACCTGCCACGATCCCCAGGGGTGGTCCGTGCCGCCGATCTGGGTGGCGAGCAGGATGCAGGACACCCCGGCCACCAGCAGGAGCGCGCCCCACCAGTCGATCAGGACATGCCGGGTGCGCTTGGGCAGCTGCAGCACCCGGTTGGTCACGATCAGCGCGACGATGCCCAGCGGCAGGTTGATGTAGAAGATGTAGCGCCAGCTCAGGCTGTCGACCGCGAACCCGCCGATCAGCGGCCCGACGACGCTCGAGACGCCGAACACGGCGCCGAAGTAGCCCTGGTAGCGGCCTCGCTCGCGGGGCGGGATCACGTCGCCGATGATCGCGAACACCAGCGAGATCAGGCCGCCGCCGCCGATCCCCTGCAGCCCGCGGAAGAGGATCAGCTCGTACATGTTCTGCGACGCGCCGCAGAGCGCGCTGGCCACCAGGAACACCACTATCGCGAGCTGGAAGACGCGCTTGCGGCCGTAGAGGTCGCCGGCCTTGCCCCACAACGGCGTCGACGCCGTGCTGGCCAGCAGGTACGAGGTGATCACCCACGACAGCAGGTCGCTGCGGTGGAAGTCCCCGACGATCGTCGGCAGCGCCGTCGACACGATGGTCTGGTCCAGCGCGGCCAGGAACATCCCCAGCATCAGTCCGGACATGATCACCAGGATCTGCCGGTGCGTGAAAGCAGGCTCCTGCGCCAGGTTCGCGGTCGTCGTGCCTGGGGCGCTCATGTGCGGCTCTCCTTGCTCGGTGCCGAGGTCGTGGCGGTGGTCAGTGGCGGCGAGGTCGTCGCGGGCAGCGCCGCGAGTCCGGCCAGCAGCCGGTCAAGCAGCCTCAGCAGGTGGAGTTTCTCGGCGTCCGGCCAGCCGCGGAACACCTCGTCGAGCATCGCGGCGCGGCTGGCGCGAACCAGCGCCAGGCTGTCGCGCCCCTGCGCGGTCAGGCTGAAACGGCAGGCACGGCCGTCGTCTCCGTCCGGCCTGCGCGTCACAAGACCCAGCCGCTCAAGCTGCCGGAGCTGCCGGCTGACGGTCGACAGGTGCAGCTCGACCGCCACGGCGGCGTCGGACGGGCGGACGTCGCCGTGCTCCTCGAGCGTAACCAGCAGCGGGATGCTTGCCTTGTCCAGGCCGGGGGTGACCGAGCGAAGCTGGCTGGCACTCGACAGGTAAATGCGTTTGCCCAGAAGACGAAACGCAAATTCGAGCCGTGCTGCCAGGTCCGAACCTGGCGGCCGGACCGCCGAACTGCTTGATCGCGTCACATGCCCCGTATCGAACATTTTGGTTGCTTGTACCAACCAACCAAACACTGTCATGGCTGCCAGCCGTCCCGCAACCTTGAGCCGGTGCCGCGCATCGGCCGCGAGTGCCGGGACGGGAGCTGGCGCTCGCGGGGTGCCCGGCCGCCCGCCGGGGTCGTGGCCGGCTTTCGGCGAGAGTCGCTGAAAGCCGGCCGTGACCGCGGAAGGTAACGTTAATGCCCCTGAGGTCAGTGGCCGAAGACCGGGATGATCGTCGCTCTGGCGAGCGTATGAAAGCCGAGGTTGAAGCCGACGACGGCGGGCGACACGTCCGAGTCGACGCCCAGCTTCTCGGTGTCCAGCGCGTGCACGGTGATCACGTATCTGTGCGGCTCGTCGCCCGCGGGCGGGGCCGCGCCGCCGAAGTCCTTGGTGCCGTAGTCGTTGCGCACCGAGAATGCCCCGGCGGGCAGGCCAGATCCGTCGCTGCTCCCGGCACCGGCGGCAAGCTCCGTCACCGAGGCCGGGATGTCGACCACCAGCCAGTGCCAGAAGCCTGACCCGGTGGGGGCGTCAGGATCGAACAAGGTCACGGCGAATCCCTTGGTCTCCGCGGGGAATCCGTGCCAGCGCAGGTGCGGCGAGATGTTCTGCCCCGACATGCCGAAGCTGTTATATACCTGCGCGTCGCCCATGGCGGCCTGGTGGGTGACGTCATCGCTTTCCACCGTGAAGGACGGCACCTTCGGCAGAAAGTCGTGGGGCAGCGGTGCCCGCTCGGTCATCTTTCCTCCTGATTGCGGTAAGCCAGCATGGCCAGGACCACGCTACCCAGGCGGCGGGCCGGCGGCGCCGCCATCGGCCAACCGCGGCGAGATCGGCGCAGTCCCTGCCGCGGGCGGCGTTGCGGGTGCAAACTGGGCTACGGAGTTTCGTCGGGGGGATCCGGCCACGGTGAGCCGGGCGATGTGGCGGCCCGCAGCGAGCGGCGAGCCGCCGAGAAGGGCCAATCGAGATCGTGAGGGTGACACCCGGGTCGTCGGCGTGGGCCCGGCGCGGGCTCCTCGCGGCAGTTCTTATCGGGGCCGCGGTCATACCCGGCCACGCTTCCGGCTCGGCGTCGCGTTCGTGCCGCCAGCCGCGCTGCGGGACCTCAGGGACAATCCAGTGGGTCCAGCCCCTGCCGGGCTCGTGGACGGCCCAGAACGGCCCCGACGGCACTGTCCTGAGCCACGGTCAGGCGTACGCGGCGGCCGGCGCGGACCTCGCGGCGGTCGGGCTGGGCCTGACCATCTCTGGCTACGGCATCCGTGCTGGTCACCCGTTCTGGGCGACGACGCTGACCGGCTTTCCCGCCGGATCGTCCATCGTGTCGGTCCGGGCGTGGCCGGACGTCGTAACGGCCGGAGTTGCGGTCCCGGCCGCCGGGACGCGGGCGGCCGCTCGCGCGGAGGTCGTCCTGGCCGCTCAGACGGGCCGCAGGATTCGCGCGTACCCGGCAGCCGCATATGGCGGGGCCGTCTTCGCGAATGCTGCTCGCTCGGTCATTGTCGGCGTCAGATCGGTGACCAGCTATGCCAATGCCACCGGGAAGGTGATCTGGAGCCGCCCGACCGGCCGCGTCGCGCAGGCCTGGCGGGTGGATCAAGGTGAGCTCTTCGTCACGGTGGCGGCCGGCGGCTACCTGGGAACGGCTCCCGTGACCGCGCTGCGGCGGATCAGCCTGCGGACGGGGGCGCAGCGGCTGATCCGGCCCGCGCAGGGACCCTTTACGGGAGCCCTCAGCGAGGCGGCCGACGGCGTGCTGCTGTTCACGGGATCTGGCGGCCTCAGCGCGTACAGCGGCGAGACCGGGCAGCTGCTCTGGCGGCGGCAGCGGGGCGTCGTGCCCGAGACCATGGACCCGATCAGGCAGACGCTGTACGTCACGGCGGGCAGCGCCCTGCTCGGGCTCGATCCCCAGACGGGAGCGCGGATCAGGGACACATCCGTGCCGGGCTCATCCGGGGTGTACGGCGTGCGGGACGGCGTCGCGTTCGGCCTCGATCAGGGAGCCGGGGGAGTTGGCTGGGGCTACGACCTCGCCAGGCGGCGGGTGATCTGGACCACTCCGGCGGTGCCGTGGCCGCACTATTTCGTCGATCTTTCTGGCATTGGCGGCAGCACTGATCCGGCGAGCAGCACCGTCCTGGTCACCTCATGTGCCAAGCTGGGCAGCGCTCCGGCCAGCGGAGCCGGGCTGGCGTGCCTGCGGCCCGAGCTCGTGGCCATCAGGCGCTGACGTCCAGCCCATCAGTCGCCTCCGGCAGAGTTGTAGCCGCGCCCGTAGCCGCGGAGCGTGGCTGTGGGCCGTAGCCGCGGGCCGTAGCCGCGGGGGGGGCCGGGCACGGCAGAAGGGGGGCCAACCGTGAGCCAGCGCCGCGCGCTCGTCACCGGCGGATCGCGGGGAATCGGCGCCGCGGTAGCCGCGGAGCTTGCCGGCTGCGGTCACGTTGTCGCCGTCCACTGCCGGACCGGCCGGGCCGCGGCCGAATCTGTCGTGTCCGCGCTGCCGGGCAGCGGGCACGCCGTCGTGACCGCCGACATCGCTGATCCGCAACAGGTCCAGGCGATGGTGTCGGCGGCAGTATCCGCTGTCGGGGGCATCGACGTGCTGGTCAACAATGCCGGCATCTACGTTCACCAGCCAGTCGCCGACACGCCTTACGAGCAATGGCAGGCCTCCTGGCGGCACATCATGGATGTCAATGTCCACGGCACCGCCAACGTGACCTGGTGCATGGTGGACCATCTGCTGAACCGGGCTGAGGGGCCGGGCGGCGCCCGGATCATCACTGTCGGATCCCGCGGCGCCTACCGCGGCGAGCCGACTGCCCCGGCCTACGGGGCCAGCAAGGCCGCAGTGCACTCGATGACGCAGTCACTGGCGATCGCTCTCGCTCCGCATGGGATAGCGGTCGCCGCGGTCGCGCCTGGGTTCACCCGTACCGAAATGGCCGAGTCCCTGCTGGCCAGCGAGGCCGGAGATGCCATCCGGGCCCAGAGCCCCTTTGACCGTGTCGCCGAGCCCGAGGAAATCGCGGCCGCCGTGGCATGGCTCGCGTCACCCGGCGCGCAGTGGGCCAGCGGCGCCGTCCTGGACCTCAACGGCGCGTCCCACCTGCGCTGATCCCGCCTGCGCTGATCCCGCCCGCGCCATGCTCCTCGCGCCCGCCGCTGCTGGCCGGACGGCCAACGTGAGCCAGGCGACGATAGGACTGGCGGGGCGAAACTCAGTCGTATTGACTGAAAATAGTCCCGTGCTCAGCCCGACGGCCACCGAGACGTGGCCGGCTGCCAGGTCAGGCAGCAGCACCCGGTCAACGGCACATTCAGGGCTCCGGGCTTCAGGGGCTCAGGAAGTCGATCAGCGCCGCGGCGAGTTCCTCGGGGGCTTCCTCGGCCATGTGGTGACCGGAGGCGATGGGCGCGCCCCGCACGTCATCCGCCCAGCGCCGCCAGATGGCGACCGGGTCGCCGTAGAGCCGTTCCATGTCATCACGGGTGGCCCAGAGCATGAGCACCGGGCAGGCGACCCGGCGCCCGGCGGCGAGGTCGGCGTCGTCGTGCTCCCGGTCGATGCCGAGGCCTGCCCGGTAGTCCTCGCACATGGCGCGGACGGTGGCGGGATCGTGGATAGCGCGGTGGTAGTCGGCCCAGGCGGCCTCGCCCATCTGCTGCCGCTGGCGGTCACTGTGATACCAGGCGTCGGGGTCGGCGTTGATGACCCGGTCGGCCTCGGCGGCCGGGTTGCCCAGGAAGAACCAGTGCCACCACTGCGTGGCGAAGGCGGCACCGCAGCGGGCCAGGGCCTCCCCGATGGGAATCCCGTCGAGCACCGCCAGATGGGAGACCGCCGCCGGGTGATCCATCGCCAGCCGGAATGCGACGTAGGCGCCGCGGTCGTGGCCGACCACGGCGAACCGTTCATGCCCTAGGTGACGCATCAGCGCCACGCAGTCAGCTGCCATGGCCCGCTTGGAGTACGGCGCGTGATCGGGGGTCGTCGGCGGTTTCGATGACTCTCCGTAACCCCGCAGATCGGGACAGACCACCGTATGGGTACCGGCCAGCAGCGGCGCGACCCGGTGCCACGCCGCGTGTGTGCGCGGATGCCCGTGCACGAGCAGGACCGGCGGTCCCGATCCGCCGTGCCGGACCCGCAAGGTGGCCGCCCCGACATCGATCCGGTCGAGGCAGAAGCCGTCGAACATGCCCGCTGTCATCGGGCCATTCTGGCAGGCGGCGCCGGGCCACGAGCGCTCCTAGCCTTGCGGCTGTCCCTGCGGCTGGTGCCGAGCGGCGACTGGCAGGGAGCCAGGAGAGGCTGACAGCGGCCGTACGCCGGGGGCTTGCCATACTGAGGTGAGGCTGATCTGTTCCTGGCCTCGCTGCTCAAGCAATTCCAGGTCTTCCGGCGAAACTATGCAGGCCACGGGCTTGGAGTGCCTGGTCAGGATAATGCGAAGGGTGATCGCGCCGTCAGCATGCAGCCAGGTACCGCCGCTGCAGTTCAAGGACGCTCAGCGGCGTCCCGTCGGCATCACGCCAGACGGCGCCGTTCTGGCCGTCCAGCAGCACCCACTTGCCCAGGTCGTCGATCCACGCCTCGGTGACGGCATGCGCTGTGCCCAGCGGGCACGCAGCACGGGCCAGTCCGGCTCAGTGCCGAACGAGCTGTCGAACATCTTTCCGAAGTTCGCCATCTGGTGGAATCCGCCGCTGATGCACTCCTCCAGCAGATCGCGGGCGTCCGGGCTTCCCTCGTGCCACCTGCCGATGGCGCACGCTGGCCCCCACAGGCTGGTCCAGTATTCGCCATCGGCTCGCAGGCCCGGTTCCAGCGCCAGCAGATCCGCCCAGCGCTGCGCACAAGCATGATCATTGGCTAGCGTGCGCAGATGATCGACTGACAGGGCGGCTGCGGCCTGATCCATGCAGCCGATTCAAGCAGCACTCCCGTCGGCGCGGCAACGACCGAGGCGCCATTCCCAGCGACCGAGAGAAAGCCCGAGACGAGACGCCGCAGCGAGGCCGGGGCCCGTACAGTCACTGAGTAAGGGTCGAATCAGGGTTTTCCCTGATGGGCATGGCGGGAGTTTCGTGGAAGGATGCTCGACATGCAGCTACGGGAGGACACCAGTGAGCGTCCCGGCCCCTGATGGGGCAGCGACAGGACTAGTGCCCCGGCAGGCTAGCCCGACCGGCAACGCGAGGCTGACCGCCATTACCGGTACGGTGCTGCTGATCCTTTTCAGCGCGGAGGTCATAACGACCCTGCTGATGGGAAGCCTGTTCGGCTTGCATTTCTTTCTCGGCATGCTCCTCATCGGCCCGGTCTGTCTGAAGATCGGCTCCACGACGTGGCGTTTCGTCCGGTACTACACCGCCTCGGAGCCTTACATTCGGCGCGGGCCGCCGGCGACGCTCCAGCGCGTGCTCGGCCCTGTCCTGGTCATCACTTCGGCGGGGGTTCTGGGCACGGGGGTCTTGCTGGCAGTCAGCGGTCCGACCGGCGCGTGGGAGAAGTTGCACCAGCGGTTCTTCTACCTGTGGCTGATCGTCGTGATCATCCATGTGGTCCACTACCTGCCCAAGCTGCCGCAGTTGCTGGCGAGTCACCCGGCCGAACGAGCCCTCCGGGCGGCAGCTGGCAGCAGGGCACGCTGGTTGTTGCTCGTTGGCTCCGTCATTGTCGGCCTGATTCTGGCGGTGCTCACTTATCACCTGCGGGCGAGATGGGGAAGCTGGGGAGGCAGCATCCTGTAACCGGGATCAGGGGCCTTGCCGTGCGGCTGCCGGACGGGCCGGCAAGTCCTCGGCTCGGTTCCTCGAACGTCGCCGTTACCGACTGCCGTCCACCGGGGCGAACCTGCGGGACCTCATGGACCGTGTCAGTTCTGGCCGTCGCCCGCCTGGCTGTATGCGCGTCGGCTGTCAGGATGGCCGAGTAGAAGAAACACGAGGAGGGAGGAAAGCCGCTATGGCCACGGCCACAGATGTTGACTTCATTGAGATGCGGATCGGCAAGGTCGTCGCTCTTAAGTCGGACGACCAACTCTTCCAATGCATCGTGCTGGACGAGGTGATCGGAGACCGGCACCTCTTGATCGAGATCGGATACGCGGAGGCGTTCAGCCTGGCTGCCAGCCTCCAGGGCGTGCAATGGGGCCGTCCGATGACCTATCAGTTTGTTGCGGCTCTGCTGGGAGGCCTTGGGGGGCGCGTCCGTCAGGTTCGGATCGACCGCCTGGTAGCGGGTGCTTACGCCGCGACGGTTGAGGTCGAAGGCCCACTCGGGGTGGAGTTCATCGACGCCCGGTCCAGCGACGCGCTGAACCTCGCCGCACTTGTGGACCCGCCGATCTTCGTCGCTCCGGAGGTGCTGGAGGACTGCCAGACCCGGTGCGAGGGTGACTCCGCTGAGGCGACTCTCTTGCGTCGAGCGCTAACCGTTCGGCCAATGACGATCAAGAGGGAGGAGGCGTAAGCGCCCAGCTTGGGGCCTGGCCGGCGCTTGAAGCCGGGCCGGAGCCCGGCGGCCTCCAGGGCAGCGACCGGAACCGTCCAGCTAGCGCCATCGTCACCGGAGACGGCGCTGGGAAAGCTGCCCGCGTCGATCCA
>Ga0209871_1000459_pt1 | contig 10799 bp, 9 predicted proteins | sample OrgsoiDNA2013045_FD_185795 | JGI IMG/M metagenome (GOLD analysis project Ga0209871, IMG submission 185795) | Permafrost soil microbial communities from the Arctic, to analyse light accelerated degradation of dissolved organic matter (DOM) -... | ecosystem: Environmental > Terrestrial > Soil >... | reverse complement strand
CGAGGCGCCCAGTTCCGCGACCGGGCGGAGCGCGTGATCAGTGACAGCGCAGGCTAGCGCCCTGGCGGGCGGCCGGGTCGATGCCGCCGGTCATGCGCGTCCGGTACCTAGGCCGGCGTGCCCGGCCAGGCGGCTAGCTAGGACCGAGACCGAGGCCCGGTGCCGGTGGGCACGCCTATCTATTCGTTCTGCGTGGCTCTCCTTCGATCATCGCTGCCAGCGCGCTGCGGTCCGCTGCCTGTCCTGCGGGCCCCGGGCCTTCCGCCGCACGGCCGCCAAGCCACTGGTCGGGCAGCGGCCGGCACGCTGACACCTCCTTGGCAAGATCAGCAGCTATTCCCGCATCGGCGAGGCATTGCCTGGCCTGGCTGAGCGGCAGGGAGTTGAACCACAGGTAGCCCGCCTGGCGGCGTGCGGCCGGGTCGATGCTGCCGATCACGCGGACTCGTGACAGGCCGCCGTCGGGAAAGGCATCGAGCCGGACCGATGCCACGCTCTGGCCGTGATCGATCCCGAACACATGCCGCGTGTCGGGCTGCAGGCGGGTCCGGGCAAGGATCGGCAGCCACGCTGAGGAGGCCGCCGGCGGGACGGGATCCTGGCCGCAGCCGTAGACAGCAACCTCAGCGGACGCGTTGTACTTGAAGTGCGCGGTGTCCACGATCAGCTGCCGGATCTGCCCGGCGAAGGCCAGCCGGAAGACCACGAAGTCGTTGCCCGCATCCCGCCGGCGCCGGGTCTCCCACCCTTCGCCCATCGTGCGGGCCGGATCCGGGCGGCTGAGCGCGGCGGCGGCGGTGTAGAAGTCGTCGCTGCTGGCCACGACGGCCCCGCCGTACTCCTGGCTGGCGAGGTCGATGGTCAGCCGCTCGAGCCCTCGCGGGTCGGGCACGACATGACCGAGCACACGGAGCCGGGCCACGCCGCCGTCGGGGAACGCGCAGAGCCGGACGTGAGTGAAGCGCCGGGGATCCGATGCGGCGAAGTCGTTGTGCGCATCGCCCCGCAGCCGGGAGCGGGGCACGATCTGCACCCAGTCGGCACCGGGGTCGGTCAGCTCGGCCGGGCTTGGGTAGCCTTCGCGGCCGCAGGCCTCCACGGTGCACTCGGGCGGGTAGTTCCCGGTGAAGAAGCTCGTGTCGACGTCCACGGACGCGATCGTCCCCGGCGTTCCGAGCCGGACTATCGCCCAGTCGTGCCCGGCTTCGCGGCGGCGCCTGGTCTCCCAGCCGTCGACGATCTCGCCCCGGTTGCCGTAGTGGCCCGGCTCGAACGCCGCCGGACCCGGCGTCAGCAGGTTCTCCTTATCGCCGAACGACTCGTCGCTGGCCGCCACCACGCTGCCGCCCAGCCAGCGTGAGGCCAGGTCCGGCCTAGTGCTCATCGGCCCTCCCCGTGTGGCTCGCGCAGGCCGGAGCGGCGGACAGCGGCAAGTGCAGCGGACGGCGGCAAGTCAGCGATCGTCATCTCATGATCCTGCCCTGGCGGGAACTCGCTTTCGCCGGCAGGGCCTTCCGTGGGGAGGCATAGCAGTCATACTCAATCAAAACAGTACAGGAGTATTGCCAGATCAAGATCAGTTTTATTGGCCCGCCGGCGTCCACTGTGCGTTCGGCAGTCCACCATGGCGCCGCTACGGGCGTAACGGCCGTCCAGCACCTTCCGCAATGGCCGATATTTGGAGAGATTGGAGATCCCGGCAATGTTCTTATGCGTTATAGTAGGCAATGCGCGGCGGGGTGGGAGAGCACGGTGGGCGGGGAATCTTGATCCGTTCGGCCCGGCCGTCTCAGCAGGGTCGGTTGACGTGGGTTGACGATTGCGCGACGCCCGGGGCACCTGGGCAGCCGTGGTGAGGGAGGGCTATGACGCCAGCCGGTGCGGCGTTCGCTCAGTGACGTAAGAGCGGATGCTACTGGACGTCGCCTGGGACTGGGCGTCGAGATCGGTAGTAAACCCGGGCGATGCAGTTCCCATTCGGGATGACAATCATGAGGGGGTCTCAGTGAGTCTTCAGCTTCTTCCGTTCTACCTGGTCTGTGATGAGTCCGGATCGATGTCCGGCGAGCCAATCGACGCTATCAATGCGTCCTTGCCGGACCTGCATGCCGAGATAGGCAGTAACCCGGTCGTGGCCGACAAGACCAGGTTCTGCCTGATCGGCTTCTCGGATCGCGCCGACATCCTGCTGCCGCTGTCGGACCTCAGTACGGTGACCACGATGCCGAAGCTGGACGCTAAGGGCGGAACCAGCTACGCGAAGGCGTTTGACATGCTGCGGCAGACCATTGACAGCGACGTCGCCGAACTGAAGAGGGACGGGCACGAGGTCTATCGCCCGGCGGTGTTCTTCCTCTCCGACGGACAGCCCAATGATGACTGGCATGCCGCATTCGCGGCGCTGACGGACGGGGGGTGGCGTCCCCACCCGAACATCCTGGCCTTCGGCTTCGGGCAGGCGGATGAGAGCATCATCCGCCAGGTCGCGACCACCAGAGCCTTCATCGCCGACGGCACCATGGGGCCGGCTCAGGCCCTGAGGGAGTTCGCCCAGTCGCTCATCAGGTCGATCGTCAACTCGGGGACTCAGTCGGGCGCGGACCCGAGCGGAGGCGCCACCTTGGTGATGCCGGACGAGGTGCCGGGCTTCACCGCGATATCCGCTGACCCCATCTGACAGCGCTTCTGAGGATCAGGAGGGCTTATGCCGAAAATGCCTTGGCGCAGTAAGCAGAGCGGCGGATCCTTGCACCTTGTCAGTGATGAGCAGCGCGGAGAAGACCTCGCGGATAGCCAGCCGGATCCGCCCGATCCTGGCCTGGCCGCTGGACGGGACGCCGATCACGCCGGACTTGGCGAGATCGCGGCCGATTCCGGTATTCCTGCCGCAGGCAGCCCCGACCCGGCTGACGACGGGCAGTCCACCGACCAGGGCACCGAGGAGGTTCCCGACCAGGAGCAGCAGGGCACAGTGGGCCGACCGGGCGCGGACGCGGCAACCGCGGATGCCGACGCCGCAGACGTGGGCGCGGTACCCGTGGAGGCCTCCGCCGCGCCGCTGGCCGACGGCGCGGCACCTGACCAGGGCGTCGAGCCAGACCCCGCTGGGGGGCCTGCTCATCGTGCCTCCATCACGGTCGGCCCGATCCGGGCCGGTGAAACCATCGCGGCTGATGAGGCCGCTGGGACGACTGACGGTGTTATTACGCAGATTGCCGCGCCCGTCGTCCTGGTGGGGAACCCGCGGCTGGGATCCGCACCAGGAGACCTGCCGAGGCAGGAGCCGGTTCCTGACTCGATCCTGGATGGCGCGAAACTCGGCAGCGTGGTCGTGCGCGCGGCGTCGGTACGGGGGGACGATCATCGCCAGTTCGGTGACACGCGGCAGGACTCCATCGGCCTGTGGGCTCTGGAGCCGCCGGATGGGCTGGACACCGATGATCCGGTAGTCCTCGCCTGCGTCGCCGACGGAGTCGGCAGCCAGCCACTATCTCAGCTCGGCTCCGCGCGGGCCTGCTGGCTGCTGCGCCAGCACGTCTCCGCTCACCTGCCCGAGCTGCTCGGCTCCAGCGAGGCAATCACGCGCGGCTGCCGCGAGGTGATCAGCGAGGTGGCAGCCGGCCTGCGCATCCTGGCGGCCGAGCGCCAGGTCAGCCCTAAGCAGCTGGCGACGACTCTCGCGGCCGGCCTGGTGATCCCCGCAGCGGCGGGAGCCCCGGCCCGGGCGGTGCTGTTCGCCGTCGGGGACAGCACCGCCTTCCTGCTGCGTGATGGCAGCTGGCAGAAGTGCCTCGACGAGGCTAACGGACAGGACCAGGTGCTGAGCACGGCCACCAACGCGCTGCCCATTCATCCAGGCCGGGTAACGATGGGGGGAGACACGCTCGCCGTCGGCGACATGCTGGTGCTGTGCACCGACGGCCTGGCCACGCCCATGGTCCGCAATCCGAGTGTTCGTGATCAGCTCGCGGCGTGGTGGGGTACCGGGCAGGCGCCGTCGCTGCCGGAGTTCTACTGGCAGATGAGCTTCCGTGCGCAGACCTACGGTGATGACCGCAGCGCCGTCTGCATGTGGCTTCATGCCGACGGCTGACGCGCAGCCTGATGCGCCGCTCGGCTCGCTGGACCGGGGCGTGCGGCTGGGCAGCGGCGGTCAGGGCGAGGTCTTCCGGGTCCGGAACCGGCCGGGCGAGGTACTCAAGCTCTACTTTCGCCAGGTGACGAACCCTGACTCGCTGAAGGCCCTGGTGGACTTTCCCGGTTCCCTCGATGCTGCTGACCGCCAGGCACTCCTGCGGCAGGCCGCGTGGCCGCTGGGCCGTGTCACCAAGCATGGGCAGGTCGTGGGCTTCCTGATGAAGGAGGTGCCCGCACAGTTCGTTGGGCACACAACCGCCGGGCCTAAGCTCCGTGAACTGCAGTACCTGCTGTATCCACGCAAGCCGCTGTGGGGTGACATCGCGCCGCTCGACACCAACGGCCGCATAGAGGTAGCGCAGGCCTTTGTCGCCCTCCTGCGCATCCTGCAGGAAAACTCGATGGTGATCGGCGACATCTCCATGCGCAACCTGCTCTGGAGCCCTGGCTTCCCGGCTCAGATCTGCATGATCGACTGTGACAGCCCGACCCGGGTCGGGCGGCGGCCGGTCATGCCGCATTCGCAGACGCCTGACTGGACCGATCCGCACATGCCGCGCACGGGCCCGGATCTGGACACCGACCGCTACAAGGTGGCGCTCGTCGTGGGCCGGATCCTGACCGGGACGGCCGACGTGCGCCCTGGCAGGCCGCTCAGCCTGCGGCCGGACCTGCCTGAGAGCATCGCACGGCCGCTTCGCGAGTGCTTTGACGCCGCGGCCGGGGCCCATGGCACTCGCCCGGACGCCACCCGCTGGGCACGAGCGCTCAGCGGGCGCGAAACGATCCTGCTCGCCCCGCCACCGCCCGTGCGCACACCGCTGCCTCCGCTGCCGATGATCGATGTGGACCGGCGCGGGCCGCGCGGGACCATCCCGCTCCGGCCTCACAGCGACAGCAGTGGCTAGGCGTAAGAAGTCATACTGGAAGGCAGGGAATTGATGACTGGCAGCGCCAGGGTGATTGCCGCGATCGACTTCGGGACACATGGAACAGGCTTCGCCTGGGCCTTTACGAGCGAGCGCAGCCGTGCTCCAGGTGAACGCCGGATCAATTTCTTCGATGACTGGATTGGCCAGCCAGCGAACTACGTGAAAAACCTGTCAGCATTGCTCCTGGACGGCTCGGGCGAAGTAGTCGAATGGGGCTATCAGGCACAGAAGCATTTCCAGGTCGAATCGAGGACCGATCCCAGGCTGAAGTACTTCCAGCGATTCAAGATGGGTCTCCTCCCGGCGAAAGACGCGCAGCACGGGACCGAGTCGCCGTCAGTACCGGGGAAGTCGCCCAGTGAGCTGATCACCATGTACCTGGCGAACTTCCGCCGCTTCGCCTTTGACAAGATCATCGCTGGGAGCAGCGTCGCGGAAGATGAGATCGTCTGGTGCCTTACCGTCCCCGCGATCTGGAAGGACCGCGAGCGCCAGATGATGCGGGACTGCGCCGTCGCGGCGGGCCTGCCCGATGACCGGCTGCTGATCGCGGTCGAGCCGGAAGTCGCCGCGCTGTACTGCCGGTTCGACACCGGGCACGCCAGCCTCGGCTCCGTCGGCGAGCGGTTCATGGTGATCGACGCCGGAGGCGGAACCGTCGATATAACCGCGTATCAGACGACAGACAACGGCTTGAGCGAGATCGGCTACACCTCCGGCGGCAGCCTCGGTTCCACGTACATCGATCAGCACCTCATCCAGACCGTGCTGCCTGACCGCCTGGGCAAGGACTTCGTGTCGCGCGCGAACGCGCTGGAGCCGGGCGCGCTCATAGCTCTGCTCGATGACTGGGAGCGCGCCAAGCGAAGCTTTGACGTTGACCAGAAGATGCCGATCATCCTGCAGATGAGCCACCGGCTTTTTCGGGTGCTCCGCGATGAAGACCGTATTCGTCTCGGATCCCGCCAAAATGGCGTGGACGACGCGATCGTCCTCTCCGTCGCCGAGGTCGCAAAGCTGTTCGATCACCTGGTCAAGCCAATCCTGGAACTCGTCGACGACCAGTTGCGCAAGATCGGCCAGCGCTCCGTCGACCGGGTCATGCTGGTGGGCGGCTTTGCGCAATCGCACTACCTGCAGGCAAGGCTCCGGGCGCACTTGTCACGCCGGGTCACTATGGTCGTCCCCGCCAAGCCGTCATGGGCGGTCTTGCTCGGCGCGGTTCACTACGGGCTGGAGCCGGGGCTTATTACCGGCCGGCGTAGCCGTTTCAGCTACGGGATAAAATTCGCGCCGCCGTTCGAGGAGGAGCGCGATCCTCCGGAGTTTAAGACCGTCAATCACTCGGGCGCGCATCTGTGTAACAACAGGTTCGACCAGTTTGTGGCACTGGACGAGGTCGTGGAGCCCGGCCACAAGGTAATCCGAGAATATATTCCGATTCTACAGACGCAGGTCGAGATGATTTTGCAGCTCTATATCTCGACCGAGCTAGATCCGCGGTACGTCACCCAGAATTCGTGTGAGTTCGTTGGCCAGCTGACCCTGGACATGTCGGACACAGCGACGTTGCCGCCGGACGAGCGGAAGGTGGAGGTGATCATGCTCTTCGGCGGTACCGAAATCAATGTCAGGGCCCGTGACGTCAAGTCCGGGAAAGATGTCAGGACCAACATTCACTTCTCGCAGAAGGCGTGACAAGCAATGCATCAGCAGGGTCCGTCGTGGCCGTCAGGGCCCGAGACGTTCGAAGCCATGCTGGCACGTGTCGGGAAGGCACTGGACGAGGCGATGGCGGGACGCCGTGCCACCGACGCTCGGCTGCACAGCGGGCTCAGCGCGTTGATGCAGATCCAGGGCCGGGTCGATGAGATCGACAGGCACGTCCAGGAGCTGGACCGGCGATTCACCGAGATGCTGGCAGAGCGGTACCAGCGCGAGCAGCCGGATACACTGGGGAAAGATGATCTTGAGCAATATGAGCTTACCGATAAAATCGAGACGCTCTTCCTGGATATCGATCTCGCGTATCGTAATGCATACCAAGCCCGCGGAGTGCAGCAGGATATAGCCGAGCGCGCTAAAGCGCTCTTCGAGATTGCAAATGAGCTCTTCGGTCCCGGGCGGCCCGACCTCAGCTGGCTGGCGCGGGAGTTCGCGGGTAAGCAAGGAATGAGAGTACTCGAAGACTTCCAGATGCGTGCTCTTGGCATTCGCCAGCGGGCGGATCAGCTTGATCGCAGCCATAGCTTCAAGTTCAACCCTCCCCCCGACCAGAAGGTTCTTGACAAGAATCTCCAGAAAGCATGGGCGAGGTGTGACCCGGACGGGGAGGTGGCGTTCGTCGTTACTCCGGCCTATGTAGTGGGCCAGCGAGTCTACGTACGTCAGCAGGTATTTACCCAGCCCGTGCCCGGCGCGCCGGATAGCCCGCCGACCGAGCACGGCTGACCGGGGCTGACCGAGCATGGCTGACCGGGGCTGACCGGGGCTGACCGGGGCATGGCTGACCGGGGCTGACCGAGCATGGCTGGCCGGGCATGGCTGAGCGAGCATGGCTGAGCGAGTGCGGGTCAACCGGCGGCTCGCGCCAGGAGTCGCCCTCGCGGGTGACCTGGGCCGGCCTGCTGGCCGCGCAGGATCGTGCTGCGGACCACGCCGGTCAGCGTGCGCCCGGCATAAGGCGTGACTGGATGCCGGTGCAAGATCATGGCCGGATCGATCACGAACGAGTCATCCGGGGCGAAGATGCAGAAGTCCGCGTCGTATCCGGCGGCGATCTGCCCTTTTCCGCGCAAGCCTGCCAGGCGCGCAGGGCGGCTCGACATCCAGGTGGTGACATTGTCCAAGGAAAAGCCTCTGTCCCGCGCTGCAGTCCAGACCAGCGGCAGCCCGAACTGGAGCGAGGAGATGCCGCCCCAGGCGGCGCCGAAGTCCCCGCTGTCAGTTGCCTTCATGGCTGCCGTGCACGGCGAGTGGTCGGAGACGACGAAATCCAGGACGCCGGACCGCAGGCCCTGCCAGAGCAGCTCGCGGTTCGCCGCCTCGCGGACCGGCGGGGAGCACTTGGCGGCCGTCGCGCCGTCGGCGATGTCCTCGGCGGCCAGGGTCAGGTAGTGCGGGCAGGTTTCGGCGCTCACGGCCACGCCGTCCCGGCGCGCCGACGCGATCATCGGCAGCGCATCGGAACTCGACAGGTGCACCACATGCGCGCGGCCGCCCGTCGCCCGGGCCGCCTCGATGACCTGCGCGATCGCGAGATTCTCTAGCCCGCGCGGACGCGATGCGAGATAGCCGGAGTAGCTCCGGCCGGCCGCCTCGGGGATGGCCGCCGCAGCCTGCGCGCTTTCGGCGTGCACCAGCAGGGGAGAACACAGGCCACGCAGAACGCCAAGCGCTTCTCCCATCTCCCGGCTATCCACCGCAGGAAAGTCCGCGGACCCGGAATCGCCGAGAAAGCACTTGAAGCCCAGAACGCCGGCCTGGTGCATCGGCCCGAGGTCGTCCAGGTTGCCGGGGATCACGCCGCCCCAAAAGCCCACGTCGACGTGGCACTGCCTCGCCGCAGCCTGCCGCTTGATCTCCAGCGCCGCCACGCTGACCGTGCTCGGGACGCTGTCCAGCGGCATGTCGACCAGCGTGGTGATCCCGCCGGCCGCGGCAGCCCTCGTCGCGGTCGCGAAGCCCTCCCACTCGGTGTTACCCGGCTCGCAGACGTGGACGTGCGAGTCGACCAGGCCGGGCAGCAGGACGACATCGGAGTCCAGGTCCAGGACGCTCGCCGCACTCGCCGTGGCTATGCCCGCGCGGTTCGCCTGGGTCGCCGGCCAGTCCAGCGGCTCGATCGCGGCTATGCGCCCGTCCCTGACTCCGATGGCGGCGGCGATCTCGCCATCGCCGAGAATGACGCGCGGCGCCCGGATGAGCAGGTCGAAGCCGTCACTCACTCGGCGGCCGCCGCTCCGGAACGCGCGCCGGCTCCGGTCCGTCTGGCCCGGCCGTCCCGCCGGTCCGGCGGCACGGACTGCCGGACCGCGCCGTGTATCTGCCGGTATGCTCGGTGGCGATCCAGGGGGCTTTCGGTGCCGAGCCGGAGGAGCCGGTCGAAGCGGGGACGCGAGAGAGAGGCGGCCCTGGTGACAGGCAACGTGCCCGGCGCATCTGCGTTCCGGTCTACCGGTGCAGGATCGCCCAGACGCATTTGCCGCCCCCGACGAGCAGCGTGGCGCCCCATTCCCGGCTCAGCGCCGCGACCAGGTGCAGCCCCCGGCCGATCTCGGAATTCTCATCCGCGTCCAGGCGCACCGGCATGACGTCGCTGGGGTCGATCACCTCGCACCGCAGCCGGGGACCCTGCCGCAGCATGGAAAACCGGATCGGCGCGGGCACCTCTGGCGAGGGCGGCGGCACGGGATCCGCCAGAACTCCGCGCAGGCCATGGCGGACCGCGTTCGTGACCAGTTCGGAGACCACCAGGGTCACGTCGGGCAGCAGTTCGGGCAGGCCCCACGTGCGCAGGACCGAGGTGGCAAAGTCGCGGGCAATCTTCGCTGACCCGGGCAGCGGGCACAGCGGTAGGGCGGCCACGCTGGTGGCCTCCATGGTGTACTCCGCAGGGGTTGCGCTCATCGGCAGCCGGACCCCGGCGGCTGGATACGCCACGGCATTCCTTTCTGGCGTGCTCGCGGATCTGACGGCTGGCTGCCAGTCACCCAGTGTTAACAGCAGTGCACGTGCATCATTCCAACGCAGATGCACGTGCAGCATACCGCGAGAACTGGCTCCGCCAATGGCGAGGTGGCAGAATCATGACGTAACCGGTGGCAGGGAGGGCAAGTGACGACGGTTCGGGAGGAGAACTGGCCGGTGGTTCCACCCGGAGGCGGTCCGACGGTCCGGCGGATCCTGCTGGGCTCGCAGCTGCGCAGGCTGCGCGAAGCACGCGGCATCGCCCGCGACGCGGCCGGCTATACCATCCGCGCGTCCGAGTCGAAAATCAGCCGGATGGAACTCGGCCGGGTGTCGTTCAAGGTCCGTGACGTCGAGGACCTGCTCACTCTCTACCAGGTCAAAGATGAAGCCGAGCGGGCAACGCTGCTGGCCCTGGCCAACGCGGCCAACCTCCCCGGCTGGTGGCATCGCTACGGCGATGTGCTGGCGGACTGGTTCCAGCCGTATCTCGGGCTGGAAGAGGCGGCAAGCGTCGTGCGCACCTACGAGGTGCAGTTCGTGCCTGGCCTGCTGCAGACTGCCGACTACGCCCGGGCAGTGGTGGCGCGCGGCCATGTCGGCGCGCCCGCGGCGGAGATCGACCGCCGGGTCAGCCTGCGGATGGCCCGGCAGCAACTGCTGACCCGCCCGGATCCCCCGCAGCTGTGGGCGGTGCTGGACGAGGCCGCGCTGCGCCGGCCGATCGGCGGCGCTGAGGTGATGCGCGCCCAGCTCCAGGCGCTGATCGACATCAGCAAGCTTGACAATGTGACCGTCCAGGTCATGCCGTTCCGGTCGGGCGGTCACGCGGCCGAAGGCGGCGCGTTCACGATCCTGCGCTTCCCCGAGCCTGATCTGCCGGACATTGTCTACCTCGAGCACGTCACCAGCGCGATCTACCTGGACCGGCGAAGCGACGCGGATGCCTACCTGGAAACCATGGACCGGCTGTGCATCGAGAGTGAGTCTCCTGCGGATACCGCCTACATCCTGGCCGGGATTCAGCAGGAGCTGTAGCCC
>Ga0209871_1000454_pt1 | contig 10863 bp, 7 predicted proteins | sample OrgsoiDNA2013045_FD_185795 | JGI IMG/M metagenome (GOLD analysis project Ga0209871, IMG submission 185795) | Permafrost soil microbial communities from the Arctic, to analyse light accelerated degradation of dissolved organic matter (DOM) -... | ecosystem: Environmental > Terrestrial > Soil >... | reverse complement strand
TCAAGCACGTCCTCCTGGTCGATGTCCTCATGCCGGCGCTGGCGCATCGCGGTCAGCGCCTTGAAGCGGGCGATCGACAACAGCCAGGTGGAAACCTGGGAACGGCCCTCGAACTGGCTGGCGGTGCGCCAGACATCGAGGAACACCTGACTGACGAGGTCTTCCGCCATGGTGGTGTCGCGCACGATGCGAAGCACGAAACGGTAAACCCGCACATTGTGACGCGCGTAAAGGGTATGCATCGCGGTCCGGCCACCTTCGGCAATACTCTCCAGCAGCATTTCGTCCGAGGTCGCCTGCGCGGCGATGATGCCTTCGCGGGCTGCGGAGTTGATGGCGACAACGTTCTGCATGACAGGCTCCCAATAATCGCCGCTTGGCGGCGCGTCGTTGGGCAAATTGATAGTCAGCGAACGTTTCGGGACGTCTGCACGCAAAGAGGAAAATGGTTTCATGTGCCGGAGAATTGTTTCGTCGCCGCGGCCGCGACGAAACATTCGGGCTCGAAATGTGAGCAACTTCAATGATCGCAAATTTGGAAGGTTGCAGGCGCAAAAAAGTTCCTTGTCCTTGCATGAAAAAATTGGGTTCATTGGCCCTTTTTGCCTCTCCCGGCCTGCGGAAAGAGGGGCAAATTCATGGTTCGCTCGGGATTCCGATCAGGCCTTGTCGCCGGCGGGCGAGAACAGATAGCCGCCGCCCCTGATGGTGCGGATCACCGCGGGCTTGGTCGGGTCCATCTCGATCTTGCGCCGGATCCGCATGATCCGCAGATCCACGGCGCGATCGAAGGCTTCGGCGTCGCGCGCGTTGGCCAACTCCAGCAGGCGCTCGCGCGACAGCACCCGCTTCGGATTTGCCGCGAAAACCTTGAGCAGGCCGAATTCGGAAGCGGTCAGCGGATGCTCATTGCCCTCGTCGTCGCGCAGCGCCTGCGCCTCGAGATCGAGCCATTTGGTTCCGAACCGCACCAATTGGTCTTTCGCCGCTTTCGCAGCCGCGGCTTCCGGCGTTGCCGTTGGCGCCTTGGCCGGCGAGCTGCGCCGCAAGACCGAGCGAATCCGCGCCATCAATTCACGCAATTCACAGGGCTTTGCGATGTAATCGTCGGCGCCGAGCTCCAGCCCGACGACGCGGTCGATCGGGCTTGCGGTGGCCGTCAGCATGATGACCGGGACATTGGTCCGGCTTTTCAGATCGCGGATGATGGAAAGCCCGTCCTCCTCCGGCATGTTCAGATCGAGTACCACCAGATCGGGCACGCTGGTTTCGATCGCGCCGCGCAGGCTCCTGCCACCATCGCAAAGCGTCACGGTAAAACCGTGCATCTTGAGATACTCGCCGACCATCTCGCGCGCCGGCGCCTCGTCGTCGACAATGATGATGTGGGGGCTTTGGGTCATGAAATCTCTGTTGCAGGCAAGATGACGGTGAAGGTCGAGCCCTGTCCGGGCCCCTGGCTGTTCGCAGTGACCTGGCCGCCATGCATGTCGATGATGCGCTTGACGATTGAAAGCCCGAGGCCGGTCGAACTTTCGCCGGCGGTGGGCTTTGCGGACAGCCGCTGGAAACGGCCGAACAATCGGCCGAGATCTTCGGGGGACAGCCCGGCGCCCTCGTCGGCGATGCGGATGATGGTGGTGTTCTGCTCGTGTGTTACCACCACCGCGATCTTGCCGCCGATCGGACTATATTTGATGGCGTTGCTGATGAGGTTGTCGATCGCCTCCCGCATCCGGTCGGCATCGCACATCGTGACGAAATTCGGCGGCGCCGACACCGTGATGGTCTGCTGCTTGTTCACGGCCAAGGGCTGGTTGGCATCGGCGACTTCGCTGACCAGGCCCGCGATATCGACCGGTTCGCGGCGAATGGTGATGTCGAAGGCGTCCGCCATCGCGTCCGAAATCAGATGATCGACCATCGAGGTCAGGCGCCTGGTGGCATCGCGGATGTGTTCGACCTGGGCGGTGACGCTTTCCTTGGAAGAGCCGGCGCTGATCAGCTCCGTCAGCATTTCGGTGCGGCCGAGGATGACGCCGAGCGGATTCTTCAAATCGTGAGCCACGGTGCCGAGAATTTCGTTCTTGAAACCGTTGGCGCGCTGCAGCCGCAGCCATTGCGCCGACAGCCTGCGGTTGGCCTGCATCAGCGCACGGGTGCGCTGGGCGACACGGTCCTCGAGCTGCGTGTTGGCCTCGTGCAGCTGCTGATAAAGAATGACATTGTCGAACGCGATCGAAAGCCGGCTGCCGAATATTTCGACCAGCGACCGGTCGGTTTCGGATAGCGGACGCTCCGCCTGCAGCAGCACCACCACTTCCCGGCCGCTGCCGGTGCGAACGTAGAGCACGGTCCGGTGATCGACGAATTCATGTTTGCGCCGCTTGAAGGCGGCTTCAACCATCGACCGCAGGTCGGGGTCGAGCGACCTGGATCCGGCGCTGCCGATGAAGCGGCTATAGCAGCCCGAACCGGCCAGCACGGAAAAGTCGTCGCCGACCACGCCGCCGTCGCGCAGCACCAGGATGCCGGCGCAATCGACATTCAGCAGCGACGCGATCTGCGTCAGCACGCCTTCGGCGAGGCGCTGCATCGATCTGAAATCGTACAGGGTCGAGGCGGCATCGATGATGATTTCCAAGCCGCGTCGGGTTTGAACCATGCGTTCGAGCTGCTGATAGCTGCGCAACGCCGCCGTCAGCGAGGTAAACAGCTTGTCGGCCGTCAGCTCGGTCTTCGCCTTGTAGTCGTTGATGTCGTACTGGACGATGACGCGGCGCTCGGGCGCTTGGCCGGGCTGCCCGGTGCGCAGGATGATGCGAACGGTCTCGTTCTTGATTTCATTGCGGATGTATTCGACGAGATCGAGGCCCGCCGCGTCGGTTTCCATGATGACGTCGAGCAGCACGGCGGCGATATCGGGATGCGCGCGCATCAATGTGCGGCCCTCGGCCGCCGAATACGCCGAGAGGATTTCGAGCTTCTGCCCATTGAGATTGTAGTCGCTGAGCGCAAAGCGGGTGCCTTCGTGCACGGCCTGATCGTCGTCGATCACCGCGACCTTCCATCTGCGCGCCGTGGATGCCTCGGGAGCTACCCCGGAATCGTCGATCAGGTGGAGGACATCGTCCTGTTCGGCCATTGCGGGGTCCCGTCGCTTGCTTCTGTGGAGCCGCCCTTCGCGGCCCTCGGCATGATAATGCGAAATGTGGTGCCTTGTCCCAGTCTTGAATCCAGCATCATCCGGCCGCCAAGCTGCTGGGTGACGAGATTATAGACGATGTGCAGGCCGAGCCCGGTGCCACCCTCGTTGCGGCGCGTGGTAAAGAACGGGTCGAAGGCCTGCCGCTGCACGTCTGGCGTCATTCCGGCCCCATTATCGGCAAAAATGATCTCGACGTCGTCAACGCCGCGGGCCCGCGCTGAAATCGAGATCTTCCCGGAACGCCCGTCGGCGAAAGCATGATTGGCCGCGTTGAGGAACAGATTCGTCAGAATCTGCCCATAGGAACCCGGATAACCGTCGATCAAGAGGCCCTCGGGCACGTCGACCGACAGGGCGATCGCCGCCTTTTTCAGAACCGGCCGCAGGCTCGCGATGATCTGATCGGTCGCCTCGCCCAGACTGAACTGCCGGCGTTCGGCATGCGAGCGGTCGACCGCGACCTGCTTGAAGGACTGGATCAATTCTCCGGCGCGATGCAGGTTCGCCACCAGCTGTTGCGCGGCGTCACGCGAGTTCCGGACGAATTCCTCCAGTTGAGACCGGCGCAACGGACCGTCGGATCTCAATTCGGCCTCGAACATTTCGGCGCGGCGCGCGAAACTCGACGCCACCGTCAGGCTGATGCCGATCGGGTTGTTTACTTCGTGGGCGACACCGGCGACCAGGCCGCCGAGCGCCGCCAGACGTTCGGCGTCGATCAGGTTTTGCTGGGCGGCGTTGAGTTCGAACAGGGCGCTCTCGGCCTTTTCCTTGGAGGCGCGCAACTCGTCTTCGGTCTTGCGCTTGGCGATGGCGTTTTCGCGGAATACTTCCACCGCGCGCGCCATCGCGCCGACTTCGTCCCTGGCATCGGTTCCCTGCACGCGCCGGTCGTAATCGCCCGACGTGATCGCGTGCATCGCCGTCATGATCTGCCCCAGCGGCAGTCGGATGCTCAGCGCGATCAGGACGCCGGCGGTGAGGATGATGCCGAGAAAGATCACGGCGATCGACAGCACCCGGCGGGATATGTCGGCCAGCGTCCGATCGAATGTCTCCTGCGCCTTTTGCTCGCGCTGCCGCATCTTGACCGACAATCGATCGATCGCGCCGATGGCGTCGGCCTGGCTGGCGTCGATGGTGTTGCGTAACAATTCGGTCCGGTTCGCGAGCTGCTCGGATAATTTCGCGAGGCCCTCGCGCAGCGCCACGGTCCGCGCATTCAGCCGCTGCAGGGCCATGCGCTGCAGGTCGTTGTCGGCGAGGTCGGACATCACCGGGATGGTCTTCTCGATCGTGTCGGTGTTGCGGCGGGCTTCCTCGGCCGACGCCGTCGCCAGCGAAAGATAATAGGCGTTGGCGGCGACCAGCATCGCGGTGAACGCCTCGCGCGACTTTCCAAGCGACGGCCAGATCAGGGCATCGCGGTGCCCCGTCGCGCCCTCGATGATCGAGTAAAGCCCGGCCATCTCGCGGGCCGGGGTCAAGACCTGCTCGTCATAGGTCTTCGAAATGGTGGCCTGGACGCCGCGCAATTCGCCGAAGCCATTGAGGAAGCGCTCGGTGACACGTTCCAGCTCCTCCACCGATCCCGACAGCATCGGGTCGGTCGACGCGCGCGTGGTGAGGGTGCCGAGAACGGCCTCGCGCAACAGCAATATCTCCGCGAACAGTTCGGGGCTCGGCTGGTTGATGTAGCGATGGATCAGGTTCTGCAGGCGGCCGGTTTCGCTCTCCAGCATCGCCAGGATCTTGTCCGATTCCCGCGCTTGCCGGACGTCGTCCCAGGCCGAACCGAGCACCTGGGCGCCGTTCCATATCATCGCGGAAAGCACCACGACGACCGCCGAGTTCAGCGCGGCAATCGACAGGATGCGCCAGCGGATCGGCACCGCGCGCAGTAGCCCGACGATGTGAAACCGGCCGCGCGCGGCGAAGTTCGCCGACCGTTCCGCAGTTTCGTCGCGCTGGCGTGTACCCAAGACCAACTCTCACTCCACCTTGCGAATTCGCTCGATCAGTTCCGCGACTGCGGGATCGCGTTGCGCTTTTTGGTAGATTCCGGCCACCGCGGCTTCGAATGGCTTGCGGTCGAAATCGGTGACGATCGTGACCCCCTCGGCCTCCGCCCGCCGCCGCGACTGCTGCTCGAGATCCTTCCACTTGTCATGCATGAAGTGACCGGACCGTATCGCGGCTTCGCGAAAAATCGTTCGGTCCTCCGCCGACAGGCTTTCCCAGGCTTTCTGCGACATCACCAGCACTTCCGGCGACATCGCGTGCTCGGTGAGGGTGTAATAGCCGGCATATTTGTAATGACCTGACGTGACAAAGGAGGGCCAGTTGTTCTCCGCGCCGTCGATCAGCGCGGTGGAAAGCGCGGTGAGAATTTGCCCATAGGGCAGCTTGATCGGCTCCGCGCCGAGTGCCCTGATCGTGTCGGACATCAATTCGGATTGTTGCACGCGCAGCCGCAAGCCCTTGATGTCGGCGATCGAGCGCACCGGCCTGACGCTGTTGTAGATCGATCGCGCCCCGGAATCGTAAAACGCCAGGCCGACAAAGCCATAGGGCTCGAAACTGTTCAGGATTTCGTTGCCGATCGGCCCGTCCAGCACTTTCTGCAAATGCTCGATGGAGCGAAACAGAAACGGCATCGCCAGTACGTTCATCGCCGGCACGAAATTCCCGATCAGCACGCCGTTGGTGCGATTGAGATCGATGGCGCCGGCGCGGGTCTGTTCGATGGTTTCCTTTTCCTCGCCGAGCTGGCGCGAATGGAACACCCGGATGTGGTGGCGGCCGCCGCTGCGTTCCGCGACCAGGCCGCCCATATAGCGCAGGGCCTGGACGGTCGGATAATTCTCGTTCTGGCTGTCGGCGGCGCGAAATTCCCGTGCGACCGCGCTCGTCCAGACCGCCGCCAACAGCAGCGCGACGACAGGTGCGATGGTCCGCGAAAGGTCGGCGCGGCTGTACACGGGCAACTGCATCCCCTTATGATGGTGTCGGCTAAGGCAAGAAAAGGTTCAACGCGATTTTATAGAAGCCGGCGAGGTATAGCCATACTGCCGATGCGGCTATCGTTAATGGTGCACCGCGACCGGCCTTAACGATTGAACCGCCGGCGCTAGGCTTGATGAGGGCGCGTGAGGCAGGAAAACCGCTTCGACCGCGGCAGATCGGAAGGTCCTAATCGTGAAATCGAACTTGAGGTTCCTGCAACTCGCGGCTGTCGTCGCGGCGGTCACTTTGGCCTCTCCGGCGCTCGCCGTCACCGACATCATGTGGTGGCATGCCATGTCGGGCGAGCTCGGAAGGCAGCTGGACAAGCTCGCCGCCAATTTCAACGCATCGCAATCCGAATACCGGATCGTGCCGAGTTACAAAGGCAATTACACCGAAACCGTAACGGCGGCGATCTTCGCGTTTCGTTCGCGGAGCCAGCCCGCCATCGTGCAGGTCAGCGAAATCGCGACCGCGACCATGATGGCTGCGCGCGGCGCGATCTATCCCGTGTTCGAATTGATGCGGGACGAACACGAGGCATTTTCCACGGCGGCGTACCTTCCGGCCATCACCGGCTATTACACCGACGTCGCCGGCAACATGCTGTCATTCCCGTTCAACTCCTCGACGCCGATCCTGTATTATAACAAGAACCTGTTTCGCGCCGCCGGCCTCGACCCCGAAGTGGCGCCGAAGACCTGGGACGAAGTCGGCGCGGCGGCCAAGCGGCTGCGTGCCTACGGTGCCGTTTGCGGCTTCACGACGTCCTGGCCCTCATGGATCAACGTCGAGAATTTTTCGGCGTTCCACAATCTGCAGATCTCGACCAAGGCCAACGGCTTTGACGGTCTCGATGCGGTGCTGACTTTCAACAATCCGCTGATGGAGCGCCACATCGCCCAGCTCGCGGAGTGGCAGACCAGCAAGATGTTCGACTACAGCGGCCGCGCCACCTCGGCGGAGCCGCGATTTCAAAATGGCGAATGCGGGATCTTCATCGGCTCATCGGCGACACGCGCGGATATCAGGGCCAATTCGAAATTCGAGGTCGGATACGGCATGTTGCCGTATTGGCCCGATGTTGAAGGCGCGCCGCAAAACACCACGATCGGCGGCGCGACGTTGTGGGTGCTGCGGGACCGGCCGCGCGAGGAATACAAGGGCGTCGCAAAATTCTTCGGATACCTGTCGAAGCCGGAGGTTCAGGCGGCATGGCACCAGAATACCGGCTATCTGCCGATCACCCGCGCGGCTTTCGAATTGACCCGCGCCCAGGGCTTCTACGATCGCAATCCCGGCACGGCGATCTCGATCGAGCAGATTACCCTGAAAGCACCGACCGAAAATTCGAGGGGAGTTCGGCTCGGATCCTTCGTCCTGATTCGCGATGTGATCGACGACGAACTGGAGCAGGCCTTCAACGGCAAAAAATCCGCGCAAGCAGCCCTTGATTCGGCCGTCGAACGCGGCAACCGGCTGCTGCGTCAATTCGAGCGGGCCAACCCGGATCGGTAGTTGCGCCCAGCTTCGTCGTGGAGCGCGCAAATGCGCGTCGGGCAATCCGAATTCCGATCACCGCAGCCACTTCGCCCTGGAAAAGGACGCGCCGGAGGTTTGCAACGATAATAAGCAAATATGTTTCTTTGTATGCAATGAAGCTTCCGGCGCGTGATATCGCGGTCACCTCCGAAAACTCAATATTTAAGCCTAATCATGCGCTTAAGGGGCGATTAAGCTTCCGTTAAGGTTTGGCACAAACCTTGCGATGCCTCTCCAAAGCCATTTCTCTCCGGCGTTTGGAGCATCCCATGAAGCGTCGCGATTTTCTGAAGTCGGTCACCGGCATTGCCGCCGGCGCGATGGTGCCGGCGCCGGCGATCTGGTCCTCCGCCAGGGCCGACGCCCGCTCCGAGACGCTTCTCGTCGTCACCGAAGGCGGCCCCAACAATCTCGACATTCACGGCGTCGGCACCAATCGGCCGGGCTACGAGGCGTCGTGGAATTGCTACGACCGCCTGATCAGCCATGAAACCAAGACACTGCCGGATGGCACGCTGTCTTACGATCGCGACAAGTTCAAACCCGAACTCGCCGAAGACATGAGCGTCGGCGACATGTCTGTCACCTTCAAGCTGAAGAAAAAAGCCAAATTCCACGACGGCACGCCGGTCACTGCCAACGATGTCAAATGGTCGCTTGACCGCTCGGTATCGGTCGGCGGCTTCCCCACGGTGCAGATGAAAGCGGGTTCGCTGGTCAACAAAGAGCAGTTTGTCGTCGTCGATGACAACACGGTCCGTATCGACTTCGCCAAAAAGGACCGTCTGACGATTCCCGATCTCGCGGTGATCGTGCCGGGCATCTACAATTCCGCGCTCTTGAAGAGCAAGGCCTCGGAAAAGGATCCCTGGGCGCTTGACTACACCAAGAGCAACACCGCCGGCAGCGGCGCCTACAAGGTGACGAGCTGGAAGCCTGGCGTCGAAGTGGTCTATGAGCGCCATGACGACTGGGTGGGCGGCAAGATGCCCCAGCTCAAGAAAGTGATCTGGCGGACGATTCCCTCGCAAGGCAACCGACGCGCCCTGATGGAGCGCGGCGATGCCGACATCTCCTTCGACCTGTCGAGCAAGGACACCTCGGAGATGAAGAAGGAGGGCAAGCTCGTCATCATCTCCAACCCGATCGGCAACGGCATGTATTCGGTCGAGCTGAACGTGAAGAGCCCGCCATTCGATAACGACAAGGTGCGTCGGGCGGTGGCCTATGCGCTGCCTTACCAGAAGATCATGGACGCGGCGATGTTCGGCCTCGCCAATCCACTGTTCGGCGGCGCGTCCAACACGGTCACCGACATCGCCTGGCCGGCCAAGACCGGCTACGTCAACGACATGGCCAAAGCCAAGGCGCTTATGGCGGAGAGCGGCGTCTCGGGCATCGATACCACCGTCTCCTTCGATCTCGGCGCCGGCGATATCTGCGAGCCGATCGCCGTGCTGGTGCAGGAAAGTCTCGGCCAGATCGGCATCAAGACCGCGATCAACAAGGTGCCCGGCGCCAACTGGCGCAGCGAGATGGCGAAGAAGTCGATGCCGCTGATGGTCAACTTCTTCTCGGGCTGGCTCGACTATCCCGAGTACTTCTTCTTCTGGTGCTATTCCGGCCAGAACGCGATCTTCAACACGCCGAGCTATGTCAATCCCGACATGGACGCGCTGATCGACGGCGCGCGCGCCGCCGCCGCTGTCGGCGACAAGGAAAAATATTCCAGGAATGTCGAAGGCTTTATTTCCAAGGCCTACGACGACGTGCCGCGCATTCCGCTGTTCCAGCCCTTTCTCAACGTCGGGACGCAGAAGAATATCTCGGGCTACGTCTACTGGTTCCACCGGCAACTCGATTACCGCTCGATCGTCAAGGCGTGAGGCGGGCGAAAAGGCGCGCCCGAATAGCTTGGAAATGGCTTGGAAATCTCGGGGGCTAGAAGTCCATGTTGACGATCGCGAAGCGCCTGGTGACCGTGATCCCGACCCTGATCGGTGTCGTGATCGTGACTTTTCTGCTCACCCGGGTCTTGCCGGGCGACCCGGCGGTGTATTTTGCCGGACCGGCCGCGACCCCGCAATCGATTGCCGAAATCCGCCAGACACTCGGGCTCGACCGGCCGCTGCCCGACCAGTTCGCGCATTATGTCAATGATCTGGCCCACGGCAATTTCGGCAACTCGCTTTCCACCGGCCGTCCGGTGGCAACCGAAATCAGCAGCCGGCTGCCGGCATCCGCTGAGCTCACGCTGTTGGGACTGTTCCTCGCCATCGTCATCGCGGTGCCGCTCGGCATTTTCGCCGCGGTCAAGCAGGGCTCCTTGATCGATCATTTATGCAGAATTGTCGCCACCGCCGGCGTTTCGCTGCCGGTTTTCTTCACCGGCCTGCTGCTGGTCTATATCTTCTATTTCAAGCTCGGCTGGTCGCCGGCGCCGATCGGCCGGCTCGACGCCTTCGCCACCACGCCGCCCGATATCACGGGCTTCTATCTGATCGACAGCCTGGTGACCGGAAATTTCGAGACCTTCCGCGCCTCGCTCAGCCAGTTGATTCTGCCGGCGGCGACATTGGCGATTTTCTCGCTGGCGCCGATCACGCGCATGACCCGCGCCTCGATGCTGGCGGTGCTGGCCTCCGATTTCGTGCGCACCGCGCGCGCCTCAGGACTCGATACCCGCACCGTCATCATCACCTACGCCTTCCGCAACGCCATGCTGCCGGTCATCACCACGCTCGGCATGGTGTTCTCCTTCCTGCTCGGCGCCAATGTGCTGGTGGAGAAGGTGTTCGCTTGGCCGGGCATCGGCTCGTTCGCGGTCGAGGCGCTCATCGCCTCCGACTTCGCGCCCGTCCAGGGCTTCGTGCTCACCATGGCGGTGATGTATGTGGTGCTCAACCTCACCATCGACATTCTCTACGGGATCATCGATCCCCGTCTGCGGCTCGAAGCATGAGCGATCTCGCGCTGCCCAAAGGCAGTGGGCAACGCGCGAGCGGCCTTCGCGCAGCGGCGCAGCATGTCCGTTACGTCCTGCGCGAGAATGCGGTAACGGGATTTGCGTTCGCGTTGTTCGTGCTGATCGTTCTCACGGCCGTGCT
>Ga0209871_1000449_pt1 | contig 10932 bp, 8 predicted proteins | sample OrgsoiDNA2013045_FD_185795 | JGI IMG/M metagenome (GOLD analysis project Ga0209871, IMG submission 185795) | Permafrost soil microbial communities from the Arctic, to analyse light accelerated degradation of dissolved organic matter (DOM) -... | ecosystem: Environmental > Terrestrial > Soil >... | reverse complement strand
GCACAGCCATCAGCCGCCGGCGCTTGCTGAAATCGGCGGCGGCGGGGCTTTTGCCCCTGGCGCTGCCTGGCCTCGCACGGGCGCAGCTCGCAACCCAGTCGCCGCCAAAGCCCGTCGCCCCGGATGGATTTTCCATCGCGGCCCCGGTCTCGATCGAGGTCAAGGCCCGGCCGCTGCCTTCGTTCGATACCCGCGATCATTCGCATCTGCGGTTCGGTTCGCTGGTATATCGCAGCGGGCTGATCCTGACCTCGCCGTTTCGCGGCTTTGGCGGGCTGTCGGCGCTTCGGCTCGACGCCAAGGGCGAGCGCTTCATTTCGATCAGCGACCACGGCAGCTGGTTCACCGGCCGTATCGCCTATCGGGGCCGCGAGATGACCGGGCTTGCCGATGTCGAGGCCGCTCCGCTGCTCGGCGCCGACGGCCGGCCGATCACCGCACGCGGCTGGTACGACTCGGAGTCGATCGCGCTCGATGGTCCGGATGTATATATCGGCCTCGAACGCGCCAACGAGATTCTGCGTTACGATTTCAGCAAGGGGTTCACCCGCGCGCGCGGCGAGGTGGTGCCGACGCCGCCGGCGATGCGCAAGCTGCCTCGCAACAAGGGGATCGAGGCGCTGGTGATGGTGCCCAAGGGTCTGCCGCTGGCCGGCACGCTGATCGCGCTTTCGGAGCGCGGCCTCGATGCGAAGGGCAACCTGATCGCATTCCTGATCGGCGGCAAGACGCCCGGCCAGTTCGCGGTCCGCCGCACCGACAATTTCGACATCAGCGACGCGGTGCTGCTGCCCTCGGGTGCACTCCTGATACTGGAACGGAAGTTTTCATGGCTCTCCGGTATAGGCATCCGGATCCGCCGCATCCCGCTCAACGCGGTGGCGCCGGGGGTGCTGGTCGATGGCCCCGCGATCTTCGATGCCGATCTCGGCCACGAGGTCGACAACATGGAAGGCATCGACGTCCACCTCACGCCCGAGGGCGACACCGTGCTGACGATGATCTCCGACGACAATTTCTCGCTGCTCCAGCGCACGCTGCTGCTGCAGTTCACGCTGGTGGAATAGTTTCTGCGTTCGCCAGGAGGGGAGGGTCGTAATACGTGCTGCGCAGCTCCGATCTCGATCGTCTTACCCCGCGCAAGCTGGGTATCCAGTATGCCGCAGCTCCTCGATTCCATCACAAGCGCTCTGGAAGACTGGATCACCCGCTTTCGCGGGTGATGACGGCTGTGGGGCGACGACGACAGGAACGGTTCTTGCAACGCTGCCACCGGCCCAACGTGATGGATACGCTCATCACGGCGGCGATGAAACCGGAGCGTCGATGCGCAAGTCCATTCCATTGATTTCAATTCTCGCAAGCTTCCTCGTTGCCTTTGCGGCGTGCGCGGAAAACTGGCCGTCGCGGCTGATCAAGGCGACCATCCCGTTCGGCGCCGGCAGCGCCACCGATGTGGTGCCGCGGCTGGTGTTCGATCGGCTCGCGGCGGAACTCGGTCAACCCATCGTGATCGAGAATCGCGCCGGCGCCGGCGGCACGCTCGGCACCGCGGTGGTGGCGAAGGCCGAACCCGACGGCTACGGCATTCTTGCCCATTCTTCCGCGCTGACGATCGCGCCCGCGATTTTTCCGAACCTCACATTCGATGCCACCAAGGACCTCGCGTCGGTCTTGATGATCGGCTCCAGCGCCAATGTGATGATCGTGCCCGCCTCGCGATCCGGGAAGACCGTGCAGGATTTCATCGCCGATGCCAAAGCAAAACCCGGGTCGATTTCGTTCGGCTCGGTCGGCATCGGCAGCGCGGTGCATATCAGCGCCGAGAAATTCCGCCTCGCCGCCGGCATCGAGGCCACCCACGTGCCCTATCGAGGCGGCTCCGAAGTCATCACCGATATCCTCGGGGCTCGCATCGATTTCTATTTCTGTCCGCTCGCGACCGCGCTGCCGCTGATCCGCGAAGGTCAGGTGCGCGCGCTTTTGGTGTCGACATCAAGGCGTGTCGCCGATCTGCCTGACGTGCCGACGCCGCAGCAGGCCGGGCTGAAAGATGCCGACAGCGCGATCTGGTTCGGCGTGTTCATGCCGTCGAAGACGCCGCGCGACATCATCGAGAAATTTCACGCTGCCGGGGTCAAGGTGCTGTCGGAACCCGCGATGCAGGAAAACCTGGAAAAACTCGGCGTCGAAGCGCTGCCGATGACGCCTGCGGAAATGGACGATCTCGTCAGGCGCGAGACGGCGGCCAACATGGGAGTCATCAAGGCCGCCGGGATCAAGCCATAGGGCGATCAAGCAAGGGTGCCATGCGGTTGAGGAAAGGACGGCGCCTCGCTAGATAGAGAGCAGCGATCTTCCCTCCCACCGGACATCCCCATGAGTGCCCTGTTCTCTCCGATCAAACTGCGCAGCCTTGCGCTTCCCAACCGCATCATGGTGGCACCGATGTGCCAGTACTCCGCCGAAAACGGCGAGGCCAACGACTGGCATTTCACCCATATCAACACGCTCGCGCTGTCGGGTGCTGCGATGTTCTGCATCGAGGCGACCCACGTGGAGGCGATCGGCCGCATCACGCCCGGATGTCTCGGCCTGTGGAATGATGCCACCGAGGCGGCGCTGAAGCCGATCCTTGCCTCCGTGCGCAAGCATTCCAGGATCGCGGTGGCGATGCAACTCGCCCATGCCGGCCGCAAGGGATCGAGCCATACGCCATGGGATGGCGGGCAGCAAATCCGGCTCGCTGAAGGCGGCTGGCAGACCGAAGGACCCTCCGCGGTGCCGCACAAGGAGGGCGAACTGGCGCCGCTAGCGCTCGATGCGGTGGGGCTCAAGCGCGTGCGCGATGCATTCGTGGCGGCCGCCAAGCGCGCCGAACGGCTGGGCCTCGATGCCCTCGAACTGCACAGCGCCCACGGCTATCTCTTGCATCAGTTCCTGTCGCCGATCTCCAACAAACGCACCGACCAGTATGGCGGCTCCTTGCAAAACCGCATGCGCTATCCGCTGGAAATGTTCGACGCAATTCGCGCGGCGTTCCCCGAGCAAAAGCCGGTCGGCGTCAAGGTTTCGGCGACCGACTGGGTCGAGGGCGGCTGGGATCTCGCGCAGACCATCGAATTTGCCAAAGAGCTGAAACAGCGCGGCGTCGACTGGATCGACGCCTCCTCCGGCGGCGTCTCGCCGCTGCAGAAAATACCGCTTTCGCCCGGCTATCAGGTGCCGTTCGCGCAAGGCATCAAGGCGGCCACCGGCGTGACCACCATGGCGGTCGGCCTGATCACCGAAGCCAAGCAGGCCGAGGATATCGTCGCGTCCGGGAAGGCCGACATGGTCGCGCTGGCGCGCGGCATGCTCTACGACCCGCGCTGGGGCTGGCACGCCGCGGCCGAACTCGGCGGCCGGGTCGAAGCGCCGCCGCAATACTGGCGCTCGCAGCCTTCGACGCAGAAGGCGCTGTTCGGCGCGACGACGTTCGGGACGAGGTGATCAGGTTTCGTCATGGCCGGGCTTGTCCCGGCCATCGACGTCTTAACGCGTATCAGCAAGAAAGACGTGGATGCCCGGCGAGCGGAAGCGACGCCGTCCTTCGGACGGCTATGCCCGGGCATGACGAGTCATTTTCGCTAAGCCCCTCAAGTCATATTTCGGCCGTAAGCACGGCAGGTGATGGGAGGCGTCCGGCGTGCTATGCTCTCGCTGACGCGCAAAAAGACGCGTCATAAGAATCAAAAACGACGAGAGGAACCCCCATGGAAATCGGATATTTCGCGATGCCCTCGCATCCGCCGGAGTGCGGATTGAAAGAGGGGCACGACTGGGACCTGCAGGTGCTTAGGTGGCTCGATGAACTCGGCTATCAGGAAGCCTGGATCGGCGAGCATCACACCGCGCCCTGGGAACCGCATCCGGCGCCCGACCTGCTGCTGGCGCAGGCCTTTCTGCAAACCGAAAACATCCGTCTCGGCCCCGGCGGCTTTCTCTTGCCCTACCATCATCCCGCCGAACTCGCCAACCGCGTCGCGATGCTCGATCATCTCTCCGGTGGCCGGCTGAATTTCGGCGTCGCGGCGTCCGGCCTGCCGAGCGACTGGGCGATGTTCAATGTCGACGGCATGTCCGGCCAGAACCGCGACATGACCCGCGAGGCGCTGGAGATCATCTTGCGGCTATGGACCGAAGACGCCCCGTTCACCCACAAGGGCAAATTCTGGACGGTGACCAAACCCGAGACGATGTTCGATTTCCTGAAACCTCATCTCAAGCCCAAGCAGGCGCCGCATCCGCCGATCGGCGTGGCCGGCTTGAGCAAGGGTTCGGACACCCTGAAACTCGCAGGCGAACGCGGCTTCATTCCGATGAGCCTCAACCTCAACCCGGCTTACGTTTCGAGTCATTGGGATTCGGTGGTGGCCGGCGCCGCACGGACCGGGCGCACGCCGAGCCGGCAGGACTGGCGGCTGGTGCGCGAGGTGTTTATCGCCGATACCGACGAGGAAGCCTGGAAGCTTTCGACCGGCGACATGATGGGCCGGATGATGGGCGAATATTTCCTGCCGCTGCTCGGTCATTTCGGCTTCAAGGACTACCTCAAGCACGCGCCCGATGTGCCGGACAGCGACGTGACCGTCGACTATTGCGCCCGTCACAACTGGATCGTCGGCTCGCCTTCAACCGTGGCCGAGAAGATCGAGACCATCTATCGCGAGGTCGGCGGTTTCGGCACGCTTTTGGTGTTCGGCTTCGACTACAAGCACAAGCCCGAAGCCTGGCACCATTCGCTGACACTGTTGCAGCAGGAAGTCATGCCGCGGCTGAAACATCTCAACGCGGACCTGGAGCGCGCGGCGTGAGCTAAGGGATGAATGACGCGGGACGGCGGCGGGCCGTCCTGCGTTTCATGACGCGTGGGCCGATGCCACCTTGTTCGCTGCGCGTCATGTCGGCCTTCGTCATTCGCATAAACCCGGTATTTGAGTAAACCCGGCGCTTCCGCGCTCTCATGGGGCGACATCGAAGTTCAAGTTATGCCTGCTACACAGTGCTTTTTGCCAACGGGCAGTTGATGGCAATCAATATCGACAGTTGGAGGTTGCCATCAGCGCGGTTCAGACGTTTCGATGAAGCGCTCGTCGCGTCGACGCGGTGTTGCGGAATCCATCGTCAGACTTTGGCGTCAGGCGCCTCATTCTCGACCAGTTTCGGCCACTGACCACGGGCGGGCGTCGGGCAAATCTGAAGTCCGCGCGGCGTCGCCGGCTTGTCATGCGCGCGAAATTGGCGCGCCGAGTAGCCGTTCGGCGCGAGAGCAAGCTTTCAGATGGCGTCCAGAGGCTGTCAGGGCCCAAAAAGAGCGCCGGCGCGGTGCAATCGAAGTTCAGTCCTTCGAATCAAAACGGTATTGTGGAAAATTAAAAGCAGACAGGAACATTGCCGCTGAATTGCCATGTAGGCTTTTGACATTCGCCTAACATTTATCGACATGTGCCGTGGCTCAAGGTGCAATCTAATCGATGGCCGCCGCGGCCCGATGCCGACCCACCGATTGATTGTGCAGGGGTGTGTGATGCGCAGGCGAAGACTCGAAATATATCGACGGGCTGTTTTTCTGGCGAATACCGGCAAATTTGACAGCTGGAAAGAGATCCAAAAGGAATTGGCGAAAGAAGGTTGCGAGCGAACTTTCGGGCTGCTCGCAAGCAATCGAATCCGCTCGGCGCTCGATGTCCAATGCTCAAAGAGCCGGCAGCCAAGCGAGTCGGCGGGTATCGGCGGATCGGCTTGATCGTCCCGGCTATGAGGTTCGATCGGGTTGATCGCGATTTCACGGGACGGCGGGGAAGAACGCCGTCTCGCGTTTCATCACGGCTGTAATCAGGACACCTGGTAAGTAGGGACCGGACGGCATCGAAACCACCTGGCAGCGCGTGGGCACCGGCGAATAATCCGGGACGGTGTGCATCCGCTTGACCACGGACTCGTGGACAAAAGCATCCAACGGAATGGGACGAGGCTCGGCATTCGGCATGTAGTGCCCAAGGAATGATTTGTGCGTTCAAGGCCGCTCGCGCTACCGCTGCCCCGCCCCCTCTCTCGTTCCCGCATTCAGCATCCTTACCGTCGTCAGCAGCAGCGAAAGGCCTGAATAGCTTCTGGGGTCGATGCCGGTCAGTTCGCGAATCCGGTTGAGGCGGAAGTAGACCGTGTTGGTGTGCAGATCGAGATGGCGCGCGGTGCGCTTGACGTTGAAATTGCAGTCGGCGAACTCGTTGATGGTGCGCGTCAGTTCACCCGATTTGCCGGAGTCCGCATCCACGAAGCGGACGGCCCAGTCCGGAATCAGGCGCAGCGCCGCGGCGTCGGGGCGGCGCACCAGAAATTCCATGAGGTCGATGTCGGCAAAATGCAGAATCGGCCGGCCGGCTTTGGCAAACTCGACCGCCCGTTCGGCTTCCTGATAGCCTTGCGGCAGCGCGGATATTTCGGCGGCATCAAGGCTGATGCCGATCCGCGCCAGATCGTTCAGTTCCGTCTTCAACTCGGCCGCGACCGCGGCGAACGCCGCCAGCACGCGCTTCGAGGTCTGGGCGCCGGCGGTCAGGATCGCCAGCACTTCGTCTTTCCGGATATCGATCAGCCGGCCGAACGCCAGCGGCGACAGCGCCCGATGGAAAAAATCCGACAGCCGTTCCAGTTTTGCCGCGCCATGAAACGCCCGGCCATTTTCGGCAACCCGCACCCGCCCGATCACGATCGCGATCGGCGAGCCCGAATGCATGCCGCAGCGCTCGCTCAAGCCTTGCGCCTCGAGATCGCCCGGCTGCCGCCCGTGCAGCAGGTCCTCGATCAGCGCGACATGCGCGCGCCTGCTGCGCGCGATCAGGAGCTTTTCCTCCGCGATATAGGCGTCGGTCATGATGCCGCTGACGCGGTCGAAAAACTCCAGCAGGAATTCGGATAGAATCATCAGGCAATCGGTCTTTTCGCTTTCCGGGACGGTCGCGTTTGCCACCGAGTTGCGCATCACCTCCCAATAGCCCTTGTGCGCCAGCCGGTAGGCGTTGAGCGAACCGGCCAGCGGAAATTGCTGGCGCGCGCGCCGCACCGCATGGATCTCGACGAAGCGAAACGGATCGGGGCCGAGCGCGGCCGCGCGCCCCGTCGCTATCGCGAGCATGGTCTGCAGGATCGTGTCGCAGTGGCCGACCGCTTCCTCGCGGAATTGTTTTGTTGTGGCGCGCTCGAATTGCGGATTTTCGCGCGCCAGTCCGTCGAGCGCGCAGCGCTGCACCTCGGATTTTCGCTCGTTCAGCGTGGCGAGAATCTGCGAGGCCAGCGCATTGGCGTGCAGCCGCGTTTCCCAGTCCCTGATCAGCGTTTCGGCGCGACCGGACATGGCTGGCTCCGCTTTTTTTGGATTGTGAAATTGTACAAGAAGCACGCCAGATTAATATGGCTGATTGGCAATAGTCAAAACGCCTGATGTGCCTAGGCTGTGGGGGCTCGCCTAATTCGGCAGCGTTCGCAAAATCTCGCAAATGTGAGGGAATAAAATGGCCGAGATCAGGCACCAGATAGCAATCGAGGCACCGCCGGAGAAGGTTTACGCCGCGCTCGCCACGCAAGCGGGTTTGCGTTCATGGTGGACCGCAGACACCATCACCGACCACAAGACCGGCGGCAAAGCCGAATTCGGCTTCGACAAACACAGCATGGTGTTCCGGATGACGATCGAAAGGCTCGATCCCAACCGGCAGGTGATCTGGGACTGTCATGGCGACAATCCGGAATGGATCGGCACCACCCTGACCTGGACGATCGCGCCAGCCGATGGCGGCAGCCTGCTGCGGTTCACGCAAAGCGGATGGAAGGACATGACCGACATGGTCGCGACCTGCAATTCGACCTGGGGCGAGCTGATGTACCGGCTCAAGGACTATGTCGAAGGCAAAAATCCGGGGCCGCATTGGCGGCAATAGCGATCTGTCTCCACGTCCGTCATTCACCATCATATTTTCTTTCAGAGAGGCGCCAATGCCCATCCACACCATTGCGCAATACCGCGTCAAACCGTCAGGCATCGACAAGGTCAAGCGCGCGATCGCGGAGTTCGTCCCCTATGTCCGCGCCAATGAGCCCGGCACCAAACTTTATCAAGCGTGGCAGCAGAAGGACGATCCCACCCGCTTCGTGCATTTTTTCATCTTTGAGGATGAGGCGGCGCATGCCGCTCATGCCGGCTCGGAGGCGGTGAAACGATTTGAAGCCGCCTACCGGCCGGAGCTTTCGGAAGGCGATGTTGTCTTTACGGATTATCAACTGGTGGCGGCCAACCGGAGGTGAGGGAGGCCTCTCTCGAAACGCGGGACGTCCCGCCGGATTTGTGACATAATGCACGTGCCCGCGTGCGTCTTGAGGCGCGTCGCGACAGAGAATGGAGCGGAAATGTCCAGACCAGTCATTTTCACAATTTCTGCCGCCTGGGATCAGGAGGCGTCGGTCTGGACCGGACATTGCGACGATATTCCGGCCGCCGCAGACGCTCCGACACTCGACGAATTGCTGGAAAAGATTTCGGCGATGGCGCTCGATTTGTTGCCCGACAGTCATCCGGATATCGCGCCTGAGTCGCTGTTCCTCCAGATCACCGCGTTACGCGAAGCCGAACCGGCTGCGGGCTGAATGGCGCCGCAGTTCGATCGCGCGCTGCGGGATTTGCTGCGCGCCGCAGGTTGTACTTTGGTTCGGCAAGGCCGAGGCAGCCACGAAATCTCGCACAGCCCGATCACGCAAGGAAACTTCGCGGCACCTATTGGCATTCCCAGCCGTCACACCGCGAACGCTATCTTGCGTCAGGCCGGACTTCCCAAGGCGTTCTGAGTTCGCGCTTGCGGGCTCGATCAGTCCGGACGCGTGGAACAAGCGAGGCCGCTCACGCCTTTTTCGCCATCTGCGCCAGCGCGTGCATCGCGGCGATGTAGCCGTAGGGCCCCAACCCGCAGATCACGCCTGAGGCGACCGACGAGATCTTCGAATGCCGGTGATGTTCGTCGCGGGCATGGATGTTGGAAATGTGCACTTCGATCACCGGCCCCTCGAACGCCTTGATCGCATCGAGAATGGCGATCGAGGTGAAGGAATAACCGGCCGGATTGATGATGATGGCGTCCGCATCCTGCCGTGCCGACTGGATCAGGTCGACGAGTTCGCCTTCGTGGTTCGACTGGCGAAAGGTGAGGGTAAGGCCGAGGTCCGCGGCGTGGCGGACGCAGTCTTGCTCGATCTGGGCCAGCGTGGTGGTCCCGTAGATATGGGGCTCGCGCACCCCCAACAGATTGAGATTGGGACCGTTCAGGATCATCAGTCGTTTCATGGCGTCCATCTCCTTGGGGGTTTGGCCGTCGAGCCGTTTCGGCGGATTCGGTGGTGAACATGCGGGAACCGGCCAATACCGTAGCGCGCATGGCGCGCGGCGCAATCCGGGGGCTAAACGGAGAGACCTCGGTTGTAAAATCCGGTTGTTACGACTTGTCAGTTCAACCAATCCGGGGCACCATCGCACCTGGGCCGGGCGATGCAGGATGCCGGTTCTCCCGATCCCGATGCATGCATTTTTCAAGGGTTGATTTTGCCGGACCTGACAGACAGCGTCGAATGTAGGCGGGGCGGATTCTGGCGGCGGGCGCTGGCGTTTTTTATCGATCTGATCGCGATCAGCGCGCTTTTGCAGGTGGTCGCGCTGCTGCTGTTTCCGTTGACCCACGGCCAGGTGCAGTTTTCCGGCGGCACGCTCCATGGCCTCAACTGCCAGAAACTGGCATCAGTGCCCGAGGGCGTGTCGATCCCGCCCGAATTCAACGCCAATTCGGTGACCGATTGTCAGCAGAGCCTGCTGGGGCTGCCGACAGCCCGCACCTTGAGGGTCAGCCGGATCACCAGGGACGGCGCCCTGACCAAGGTCGCGCAAATCCGCCAAAGGCTCGGCGCGGACGGCAAGCCGACGCCCGGTTTGCCGCTCGACATTTTCGTTCTGCCTTTGCTGATTGCGCTGCGCTTCGCGCTCGACCGTATCGGGGGAAGTATCGGCCGCAGGATTTGCCGCCTTGGTCTGTCGAACGTATCGGACGGACAATATCCGCCGCCAACGACATCGTTGAGCCGGCGCTACGCGGCGCAGGCGTTGCCGCTGGCGCCGGCCTGGATCTGGTCGGCCTATGCGGCACTGTTTCCCGGCCAGGAGCTGCTCGGCACCACGCCGTATTGGCTGTGCTGGGCCGGGACCGGCATCCCCTTGCTGATCGCAGCCCTTCTCGCCGCGGATTCGATCATCCGTCGCAGGGACGCCTTCTACGATCGCTTCGCGGGCACGCGCGTGCTGCGCCTCGACAGGAAAAACGCCGTCGTTGCGATGGTCGCCGCCGCGCCGCTGCCGACCTCCGCCGTAAGCGTCCGGTCCGATCCGGAACTAATGCCGCAAGCGCCCACCGCGCTGCAGCCGCAGGCGGCACGATCACGCAATTATCTCGTGCAGCACTGGCGCGGCGAGTTGCCGCTGCCGGTGTCGTACTGGCTGAACGGAACCGTGAGCGGCCTGGTCGTCGGTTTGGTGATCGGCGGCATGGCCTACCTGATCAATGGCGTGAATCCCGGCCGTTTCGGCAACTCGCCGAACGGCTCCCCGAGCGTCGGGGTCTATGAAGCGTCCGACGGGCCGTTCTATATCGCTTGCGCCAACGACCGGCTGTATCGGCGTCTCGTCACCGAGGTGCTTGACCGGCCCGACCTGATCACCGATCCGGAATTCGCCAACCGCCGGGCGCGAACCGCCAACAGGGAAAAGTTGCGCGCCATCATCGGCAAGGTTTTCGCGAGCGACCGGCTTGAGAACTGGATCGCGAAGATGAAGAAGGCCAATATCCCGGTCGGCTA
>Ga0209871_1000447_pt1 | contig 10965 bp, 9 predicted proteins | sample OrgsoiDNA2013045_FD_185795 | JGI IMG/M metagenome (GOLD analysis project Ga0209871, IMG submission 185795) | Permafrost soil microbial communities from the Arctic, to analyse light accelerated degradation of dissolved organic matter (DOM) -... | ecosystem: Environmental > Terrestrial > Soil >... | reverse complement strand
GAGCCGGCTGGGCCAGAGCTGAGCCGGCTGGGCCAGAGCTGAGCCGGCTGGGCCAGAGCTGAGCCGGCTGGGCCAGAGCTGAGCCGGCTGGGCCAGAGCGGATTAGGCGTTGGCTGCCTCCGACGCCGGTACTGACGGCGCAGTGCCGGGCGCCGCGTCGTGCTCGCGGATGCCGTACCGGGCATAGAGGCGGCGCAGCGGCCGCGGCGCCCACCAGTTCGCGCGGCCCAGCAGCCGCATCGTGGCCGGCACCAGCAGCACCCGCACGATGGTGGCATCCACGATCAGCGCCACGATCATCCCGACGCCCATCAGCTTGATGAACGTGATCCCCGAGGCGGAGAACGCGCCGATCACGATGACGAGCAGCAGCGCGGCGCTGGTGATCACTCCCCCGGTGCGCTGCAGGCCGCCGGCCACCGCGGCGGTGTTGTCGCCGGTCACGTCGTAGCGCTCGCGGATGCGCGACAGCAGGAACACCTCGTAGTCCATCGACAGCCCGAAGATGATCGCGAGCATCAGGATCGGCATGGTCGGGTCGATCGTGCCGGTCGGGGTGAAGCCCAGCAGCCCGGACAGGTGTCCCTGCTGGAAGATCCAGACCACCACGCCGAAGGTGGCCGACAGTGACGCCACGTTCATCACGATCGCCTTCACCGGGAGCACCACCGAGCCGAACGCGAGGAACAGCAGCACGAACGTCGCGATGGCCACGACCAGCGCCATCCACGGCAGCGTGCGGGACAGGCTGCCGAGCTCGTCCACCAGCTGAGCGGTCTGGCCGCCGACGTAGGCGCGCGCTCCGGGCGGGGCTGCCACGTCCCGGACCTGCGTCACGATGCCGCGAGCCGCCGCGGACATCGGATCCGGCCCATAACGCAGATCCACCCGCGCGATGTCTCCCCGGACACCGGTCACCTGCGCCCCGGCCACGCCCCTGACCTGATCCACCCGGCTGACGTAGGCGGCCAGCCGCGCACCGCGCGCCGCCGAGCCGGCCACCGGCCCGGCGAACTGGACCACCGACTCGATCGGGCTGGTGACGTTGCCGGGAAAATCCTTGTCCAGCGCTTGCGTCACCACCCGCTCAGGCGAACTGGCCGAGAGCACCCGCGCATCGGTGCCGCCCCAGCTGACGTGCAGGAACGGCGAGCCCAGCGTGAGCAGGACGACGACGATCACGGCCACATAGGCGACCGGGCGGCGCATCACGCTGCTGGCCAGCCGGTACCAGCCGCCGCTCGCCTCATCGGTCCTGCGCGCACGCGGCGAGCGGCGCACCCGCAGCGCGTTCACCTTCGGGCCGAGCACGGCGAGCAGGGCCGGCATCACGGTCAGGGCCGCCAGCATGTCCACCAGGACGGTCGCGACGCCCCCGTAGCCCATGGACCGCAGGAACGTCTCGGGAAAGAGCATCAGGCTGGCCAGCGCCACCGCCACGGTCACGCCGGAGACCGCGACCGTGCGGCCGGCCGTCGCCACCGTCCTGGCGAGCGCGTTCTCGACCGAGTCCTGGCGGCCTAGCTCTTCCCGGAACCTGGTCACCATGAACAGCCCGTAGTCGATGCCCAGGCCCAGGCCCAGGATAGTGGTGATGTTGACGGAGTAAATCGAGACTGGCGTGGCCAGGGTCAGCAGCCGCAGCGCGGTGAAGGAGCCGAGGATCGCGATGCCGCCGATCGCCAGCGGCAGGCTGGCCGCGGCCAGGCTGCCGAAGATCACCAGCAGCAGGATGAGCAGCACCGGCATGGACACGCCTTCGGCCCGGCCGATGTCGGAGGTCACCTGCTGGTTGATGGCTGCCTCAGTCGGGATCTGGCCGCCGACCAGGGAGGTCAGGCCCGGTGCCGCCAGGCTGCTCCTGATCGCGTCAAAGCTCTTGATCCTGACCGCGTCGCTGCCGCCGGCCAGCTCGAGCACGGCATAGGTCTGCCGGCCGCCCGCGCTGACGAACTGCGGCGAGCCCGTTGACCAGTACGTCGTGTAGGACGACACCGCCGAGTGCGGCAGTGCGGCCAGCGTCGTGGTCACCGCCGACCGGAACGCCGGGTTGCGCACGGTCCGGCTCGCGCCGGAGTACAGGACCACGACGTCGCCGGCATCGCGGCCGAAGGCCTTCGCCGCCAGGCTCGCGGCCCGCTGGCTCTGGGTGTTCGGCGCATCGAACCCGCCGGCGGACTGGAGCTTGCCGAATACGCCTGTCCCCCAGATCGCGGCAAACGCCACGCCGATCAGCGCGGTGGCCAGGATCAGCCGCCGGCGGCGGAAGACGATGCGTCCCCAGGTCTCGAACATGCGATCCTCCGCGATTAGACTGTTACCGACCGTCACCTCAGTAAACGCTGTATACTAAACAACGTTAACTTTGCATACGCCGTTCGCGAATGTCAAGCCTGTTCTGGCGGCCGCCAGATTTAGCAACGAAACGGGCAGCCCCGGGGTGGCCTGGGCAGGCAGGCTGAGGCCACAGGTGACAGGAGGCCGACGTGATCGGAGCGCCCAGCCGGCGTGATCGTGTCCGGGCAGCGACAACCGGGGAGATCAAGCAGACTGCCCGGCGGATCCTGGTACAGGACGGGCCTGGCGCCGTGTCGCTGCGCGCGATCGCGCGCGAGATGGGGATGACGGCACCAGCGCTGTACCGCTACTTCGGCAGTCACGAGGAACTGATCAAGCACGTCATTGCCGATATCTTCACCGAGCTCACCGACGACCTCAGCGCCGCGATCGAGTCGGCGGACGCGGCCAGCGGCGGCAATCTGACCGACATGGTCATCGCGGCATGCTGGGAGTTCCGCCGCTGGTCGCTGAGCCACAAGCGGGAGTTCGGCATGCTGTTCGGCACGCCGCTGCCGGGAGTGAATGTCGAGCACGACGAGATCACAGCGGAGCGCGGCGGCCAGTTCGGGAGACTCTTCTTCGGGCTGATCCTCGAGCTGTGGCGAAAGGACCCGTTCCCGGTGACCCCGCAGGAGGCTATCGACCCCGGACTGCGCGAGCAGCTGGAGCGCTACCGCGACGGTCTCGACGAGCTCGGCACCGGCCTGCCGCTCGGCTTCCTGCTCATCTTTCTGCGCTGCTGGACGCGCCTGTACGGGACTCTGAGCCTGGAGGTTTTCGGGCACCTTGGCTTCGCCCTCGACGACGCCGAGCCCATGTTTGAGCTCATGCTGGTCGACACTGCCCCGCTGATCGGCCTGCAGTACCCGCCGCAGCGCTAACGTCGTGGTGATCGGGGGGCTGGCAGAAGGCTTGCCCTGCTGGCGGAGCCGCCGGAGCTGGACCTGCCGACTTCCACATGGCGGACTACGAAATATGGGCTCGGATGGCCCTAGCGAGCCCGTCCGGACTTCTGGGCCTGGCGGGGGACAACCAGGGAAACCCGCATGTCCGCCGACGAACGGTCCTTCTTGACCTCGACCAGGCCGGACAGCCGGGACAGGAGCACGCGGAAACTCTTGCTGCCATAGTTTCTTTCGTCGAAGGCTGGGTCCAGGGCCAGCATCTTGCTCTTCAGCCACGATCCGGTGGCGGTGGCGTCGGGAGACTCCTCCATCGCCTCGGTCACCAGCCGCTCCACGTCGGCGATGTCGAACTTGGCGCCCACCTCTGCCCTGACCTCGGGGTTGACGGCCGCGACGATCGTGCCCCAGTACTTGTACTCCGAGCAGACCGCGACCAGCCGGGCGCTGGCGGAGGCCTTAGTGCCGACGCCGACCACGCGCTTGCCGAACTCGCGCAGCCGCTGGACCAGGGGGGAGTAGTCCCCGTCGCCGGCGACCAGCATGAACGTGCCGACGTCGGGGTGGGTGATCAGCACTTCCATGGCATCCACGGCCATCAGGATGTCCGCGGCGTTCTTCTGCTGCGCGCCGAACCTGGTCACCTGGATCAGGGTGATCCCGTTCTGGGCGAGGTTGTGCTGGTGCTTGGCGAACTCCGGCCGGGACCAGTCGGCGTAAGCCCGGCGGATCGAGGCGTTGCCGTAGTCGCGGCACAGCAGCTCCAGTGCCTTGTACGGGATGGGATCGGCCTGGCCGGGCAGGTTCTCCCCGGCGCCGAGCGCCAGGTTCTCCAGGTCGATGAAGACCGCTACCAGATCACCGACGGATGCCTCCACTGTTCCTCCCGGCGGCATCAGGCGATCCCGCCCGGCGCGTGCTCCTGCATGACAGCTCCCTTTCGTCTCTCATCCAGCCGACGCAGGGGCCGGACGTCGCAGGGCGAGAGGCCACCTGTGCGTTAGGTCTCCCGGCAACAACGCTAGCGTGGCAGCGGGGTCCGCGCTGCACGGCGTACCCCGGCCGAGCTTCTCGGCTGAACCTTACTTGCACAGGTAGTGGCGGCGAGAGCAGGACCTGCGGCTGCCAGCCCCGTGCGTCTCTGGTTGCCCCGCAAGAGACCGTGAATAGCTGGCCGAACGCGGACTGGCGACCCCAAGGCGGAAGCGCGCCCGCCCAGGGAGACGGCCCGCCCGCCCGCGCCGGGGCAGCCGCAACCAGCCGCGCCTGCACGATCACCCGATCGGAAGCCTCCCGGCTCGGGGGGGACCGCCAGCAAACTGGGTCTGGGCCGGCAACGCAGGCGGATAATGACATTGCGGACCGGCACGTCCAGCCACAACACGACCACAGAACACACGCCACCTGCCGATCTGCGCACCCGACAGCAGGAACCAGGGGAGAAACCGTGTCACAGCCCAGCTTGGGCGGTAGGGACAAACGGACGCGCCGGCGCCTCAGCATAAACGCCAGCACCGCGCAGGTGATCGCCGCGATGATCACCGCCCTCGGCGCCGTCGGGGCGGCGTTCGTCGGCGGGGCGTTCGCGGGCCCGCGGATCGGCATTGTGGTCGCCCAGCCCGCCGTAACCATCACAGCCACCGTCACGCGGCCAGCAACATCCCGAGCCAGCCCCGGCGGGGGCGGCGGAACACAAACCTCCCCAGGAACAGTGCTGTTCCAGAAGAAGAGCGTGCAGCTCACGCAGGGCTACCAGCTGTCCTTCATCGACCGCACTCTGCGCCCATTCGTGGTCGGCAACGGCACTGCTTGCGGGTCGGGAGACTTGTATGTCAGCACCTGTTTCGCGGGCGTCGACAGCTCGGCGCAGCTCGCCGTCGTCGGCGGCCGGGCCGGATTCGCCCAATGTCAGGCAGACACCACGTACGTGGCTGGTGACGCCAACTACAATGGGCATTCGCTACTCGACTCTACGCTGTGCGTCACCACAGGCCACAGTGTGGCCGCCTGCTACGTCACCTCCGACACGACGAAGTCGGCCGTGGCCGCTCCGGGGCTGATCATGGACGTCACCGTCTACGCCTTCAAATGACACATCCCTACTCGCGTGCCGCCTGCCACTCGGGAAGTCTCCGCTTACGTCCGGCCCGTGCCCCCGATCGCGTCCGTTTTCCTAATAACTCCCGGTAGAGGTTGAGGAAGGCGCACGCCTCTAGGCGCCCGCCGCCCAGCGTGCGACGATCACGGTGCGCATGCGCTGGGCGGCGAGTGCCGCGAGGCTGAGCGCGATGACGCCGAGACCGTAGACAACCGCGGTGACGTGCAGGCCGACGTATGTGCTGGCGAATCCGGCCACAACGGCGGGGAGGCTGAACGCCAGGTAGGCGATCACGTAGGCGACGGAGAAAAGCTCGCCGCGTTCCTCCGGCGCTGCCAGGCTGGCCAGTGCCCGGAAGCAGGCCAGGGCGGACGCGCCGAACCCGATGCCCGCGACGACCGTCCCAGCGCCGGCCAGGACCACGGTGTGGGCTTCCACGCCCGCCAGCGTCAGCGCTGTCCCGGCGGTGAGCAGGACGGCGCCGGTGCTCAGCAGCCTCCGGGCCGGCCACGCCCGCAGGACGAAGGCGGTCACGGCCCCGGTGCCGCACAGCAGCGTCACGACGAGGCCGCCGATCAGGTGATTGGTCAAGCCGAAGAGGCTGGCCGCGACCGATGGCCCGAGGGAGAGGTAGAGGCCGCCGAGCGCCCAGCTGGCCACCAGGATCGGGACGAGCGCGTAGACGTCGCCGCGAAGGCGGGCCGGGACGCCGAGCCGGGGCGCGAGCGAGGCCAGGCCGCCGGCTCGGCGCGCCGAGGTCTCGGGCATCCGTGCGATGACCACTACCGCGAGGCCCATTCCGGCCAGCAGGAGCGCGAAGATGAGGTGCGTCGGGGCGGGTGCGTACTGGACCAGGGCGCCGCAGCCAAGCGCTCCCACTGCCAGCCCGCCGACGGGCGCGACGCCATTGACGACGCCGGCACGGCCGGGGGCGTGCGGCGGATTCAGGTCGACCAGCGTGGCACCGAGCGTAGTCAGCGCCGCGCCAGTGGCGATGCCCTGCGCGACCCGGGCCACCAGGAGGACAGTCACGTCGCCCGCGACGATGAACAGCACGAGCGCAGCCGCTTCCAGCGCGATCGCCGCGGCCAGCACCGGGCGGCGCCCGACGTGATCGGACAGGGCCCCGACGACCACCAGCGAGCCGATGAGGGCCAGGACGTACACGGCGAAGACGACGGTGAGCGTCGTCGCGGAGAAACCCCACTCCTGCTGGTAGACGACGTACAGCGGCGACGGCGCGCTCGATGCTGCCGCGAAGAGCACGAAGATCGCGGTGATCGCCCCGAAGGCCACCGGGTGCGACAGGCGGCCCGAGCGAGCGGCCGGACTGCTGTCCCGGACCATGACGGCGGTGGCGGATGAATCAGACATCTTGCTCCTTGACGCAGCGACGGCACGGTCTTAGTCATAACGAACAGACTGGTCTGTCTACTAGCTCGACACTAGACAGACCGGTCTGTTATTGTCAAGTCATGTCCACGAAGACCACGGATCGCCAGCAGGCTCCGACGGATCGACGGCCGGCCACCACGGAACGCCAGGCAGCCACCACGGAACGCCAGGCGGCCACCACGGATCGACGGCCGGCCACCACGGAACGCCAGGCGGCCACCACGGATCGACGGCCGGCCCGCGAGCGCCTGCTGGCCGCCGCCGACGAGTTGTTCTATGAGGAGGGCGTACGCACCGTCGGCATTGACCGGGTGATCGAGCGCGCCGGGGTGGCTAAGGCAACCCTCTATACCGCCTTCGGCAGCAAGGACGAGCTCATCCGCGCCTACCTCCAGGCCCGGCACGCGGCCCGGCAGGAGCGCATTACGCGACGGCTGGCACGCTACGACACGCCGCGCGAGCGCCTCCTGGGGGTATTTGACGTCCTCGGCGAGACGATCGGGGAGCCGGGGTTCCACGGGTGCGCGTTCGTCAACGCCAGCGCCGAGGCCCGGCCCGGCAGCGCGATCGAGCAAGTCTCTGATGAATCGCGCGCCTGGGTGCGGTCGCTGTTCGCCGAGCTTGGCCGGGAGGCGGGCGCGGCGGATCCCGAACTGCTTGCTCGCCGGCTCGCGCTGGTTTACGACGGAGCGGTAGTGTCCGCTCGGATGGACCGGGACCCGAGCGCGGCCGCCGAGGCACGCGCCATTGCCTCGGCGCTGATCGGCGCGGCAACCAGTCCCTGAGCATCCCGCGCCGAGCCGCGCGGGCCGGGTCTGCGCGGCAGCATGCTTGCCGAGCTAGCTGCCCGGCGTGCCGGGCTCGGTGGCGCCGCCCGGGGTGCCGGGCGCGGTGGCGCCGCCCGGGGTGCCCGGCGCGATGGCGCCGCCCGGGGTGCCCGGCGCGGTAGCAGTATCCGTCGGCCCGGCCGCGGTGGCGGTGTCCGTTGGCCCGGACGCGCCGGCCGGGATCCGCACGGCGATCTCGCCGCCGAGCCCGAAGCCGGCAGACAGGCTGAGGTCATCCCCGCTCCAGAAGCGCCCTGCGTCATACCAGTTCGGCCGGTGCCTGCCGGGAAGCAGGCCCATGGCCTGGTAGGTGACGGCGAGCACCTCCGCGCAGTACGCGGTTTCGAGGTCAGCATCTCGTGCCGGGTGCCGGACCGCCGGCACGCGGCCCGTCAGCCACCGCGACGCGAGCCGGGCCACGGATGGGAACGGCGTGCCATCCGTCCGCGCGATCGTGCGCAGGACGGCGTCCTCCATCTCGCGAGTGACATCGTGATCCAGCTGGCGGACCCACGCCCGCTGGCCGTACCTGGTGGCCCATACCAGCACAGCCTCACGCAGGTCATGCAGCTGAGCCCCGCGCTGCCGGTCGCCCGACCACACGTCAGGCAGGGACCGGCCAAGCTCGGCGTGCCACATCAGCGGCGGCAGGTCACCGATGACCACGGACATGCCGACGTGGTTGACGGGACTGTTGGTCGCCATCTGGATTGCGCGGTCAGCCGCCGTCCGGCCGCGAAACAGCCACACGTCCCCGGTACGAGTCAGGTCCAGGGCCTCATCAAGGGTGATACTCGCGGCAGGCATTGTCGTAGCCTAGGCAGGTGCGGTGGTGGAAAGTGCTGGGACTGGCAGGCTTCGCGGGTGTCGCCGCCTCCGGGGTGGTGATCGCCAGGGCCGAGCGCCAGCGTCGCGCCTATACCCCGCAGGAAATCCGGGAACGTCTGCATGCACGGCTTGCCGAGGCAGCCGAGACCTCCGATTCCGGGACTCCCGATTCCGAGACCCCCGGCCTCGCGCCGCCCGACCTCGCGCCGCCCGGCTCCGCGCCGCCCGACCTCGCGCCGCCCGGCTCCGCGCCGCCCGACCTCGCGCGGTCACACTCGGCCACCACCCTCGGCACGCTGCGTCGGGCTATCGGCTGCGCCGTCAGGCGACGAAAGGCTCAGCGCCCGAATCTGTCGTCATCGGCCGCCCGGCAGCCGCCCAGTCCTGCATCCCGCCCGCCACGTTGATCGCGTCCCAGCCGGCGCCGGTGAGCGCCTGCGCGGCCCGCCCCGAGCGCACGCCGGACCGGCAGATCACGTAGACAGCCTCGTCCTGAGGGACCTCGGTCGTGCGAGCGCCAAGCTGGCCCAGCGGAATGTGCCGCGCCCCGGGAGCATGACCCGCCGCCCACTCGTCGTCCTCGCGCACATCGAGCAGCCAGGCGCCATCGGGCACGCTCACTGCCGGCACTTCAGGCAAGGCCTCCTGCACCACTGATCACTGCTCCCCTCGGGTATCACCGCGTAACCGGAATCCTGCTGCGCGTGCATAAGTGTAATTATCCTCATGCGCGGCTGTCACGGCCGATGACGATGAAACCACGAGCACGCCAGTGCTCAGGCGACCGGGTCCCACCTGGCCAGGGCCACGCGGGCCAGCGCCCGCGGCCTGATCGGGCACCGGGGCAGTGGCCGGCGTCGGAGCACGACTCCGCACAGGATGAGCCCGCGCTCGCGCTCGCGGCCGCCGGCGCTTTCACCGCCGCCCGGCCAGCTGGGCTATGGCGATTCTGCACTCTCCCCGCACCGAGGGTAAACGCCTGACACATAACAGTTGAGCCCTTTTAGATGAAAACATACCGATATGTGCCAACCGGTCGTGCGGGGAATTGTCAACGGCCAGGAATGTTCTCGCTGCTGCGCCAGTTGCCTAGGCCCGTGATGGTGCGTGACGCCCGGCCAGGCGAACTCGCCGCGGCCGGCCGGCTCCGGGTCGCCGCCTACCGGGCCGGCGGCCACCTGTCCGCATCGTCTGAGTACGCGGCCACGCTGGCGGCCCTCGGCACCGCCGGTGACGGCCAGGTGCTGGTCGCGGTCGAAGACGGCCAGGTGCTCGGGACGGTCATGCTTCAGCCCTGGCCGCATGCCGGGCGAGTGGTGACCGAGCCTGACGAGGCCGAGATCAGGGCACTGGCGGTAGTCCCGGACGGCCAGGGCAGGGGAATCGGCGGCGCCCTGCTGCAGGCCGTGATCGACCGGGCCGGCCGGCGTGGGATCCGGCACCTGGTCTTGTGCACGCAGCCCGACATGCGGGCCGCTCATCATCTGTACGAGCGGGCCGGTTTCGGCCGGCTGCCAGAGCGCGACTGGTCCCCCGTCCCCGGCACGACGCTGCTGGCCTACGGCCTCGTGCTCCCAGCGGGTCACTGAGCCCGCGCCGTAACCCGATGGATGTCCCACTCAGCGGGTTGGGTGCCGCTGAATGCGCCATCCACCGGGTTGGGGCCCTGGGGGAGCTGGGGGCACTGGGGAGCTGGGGGCACTGGGGAGCTGGGGGCACTGGGGAGCTGGGGGGAGATGAGGCGCTGGGGGCGGCGGCCTAGTGCGCATAGGGGCGGCATAGGGCTGATGCGGGAGCGCGCCTAGTCCCCGCTGGCGAGCTCGTCGCCGGCCGCGAGCCGCTGATAGGCAGGAGCGAGCACAGCCGCGAGATCCTTGCCGCGCACCACCACGGCGGGCGGCTCGAAGATCCGCAGCAGCAGGTCCGGAGCGGTCGCCGGGGAGGCGGGCAGCGCCCGCAGCCGCGCCGGGCTCAGGCCGGCGGACCAGAAGCCCTCCATGCACTCGGACAGCGGCGGGGACGGGACATCCAGCACCGGCCGGGGTTCGTCCGGCAGGCCGCGGCCGGGGCCGGCCTGCCGGAGCGAGGCCAGCAGCGCATCCCGGCCCCGGCCGCGCCACGCCAGCATGCCAAACGGGTCATCGTCGAACTGTTCCGCCAGCACGTAACAGACAGCGGCCAGGTGCTTGCACGGCACTTCCCAGTCCGGGCAGGAGCACCTCATGTCCAGGTCATGAGCCGACCGTGGAAACAGCGGCGTGCCGCACTGCGCGAAGACGTCCTCGATCTGCGCGGGCATCTCCCCCGCGAGCAGCTTGGCCCGGAACAGCGCCTGCCCGGCCAGTGCCAGCTCGACCCGCTGCCACTGCCCCGTGGTCAGCGGGAGCACCTGGATGCGCACCTTGTACGGGGTGGCCCGCGATCCCTGGACCCGGGCAGTCACGTATCCCGATGAGATCTCCAGGTCCAGCACCTGGCCGGCCCGGGCGTAGCGGCGGCCGCGCTGCAGCCGGCCGCTCATCCCGAGCGACTCGAGCACGTCGATGAACCGCCGGGACCACCACTGCTCGCCGAT
>Ga0209871_1000446_pt1 | contig 10974 bp, 8 predicted proteins | sample OrgsoiDNA2013045_FD_185795 | JGI IMG/M metagenome (GOLD analysis project Ga0209871, IMG submission 185795) | Permafrost soil microbial communities from the Arctic, to analyse light accelerated degradation of dissolved organic matter (DOM) -... | ecosystem: Environmental > Terrestrial > Soil >... | reverse complement strand
TTCTTCCGCGACGAGATGGCGCAAACCGTCGAGGCCCGGCGTATTCTGGAGCTGGACCTGCGCAAGGCGCTGGCCCATGAGGAATTCGAGCTGTTCTATCAACCGCTCGTCAATCTCAAATCCGGGCGGATCGCGACCTGCGAAGCGCTGCTGCGATGGAATCATCCGGTGCGGGGCACGGTTTCCCCGATCGACATCATTCCGGTCGCCGAAGACATGGGCCTCATCGTCGATCTTGGCCGCTGGATCCTGCGCAAGGCCTGCATGGAATGCATGAAATGGCCGGAGGGCGTCAGCGTCGCGGTCAATTTCTCGCCGCAGCAGTTCCATCAGCGCGACGTGCTGAGCGAGGTTCGTTACGCGCTCGAGGTTTCCGGGTTGCCGGCACACCGCCTCGAAATCGAGATCACCGAATCGTCGCTGTTGCGCAACACGCAATTGACCCACGACGTGCTGTCGCAATTGCACATGATCGGCGTGCGAATATCGCTGGACGATTTCGGCACCGGTTATTCAAGCCTGAGTTATCTGCATAATTTTCCGCTGCAGAAAGTGAAGATCGATCGTTCCTTCCTGGAAGGCATCGATAGCGATCGTCCGCTGACGCTGTTGCGCGGCGTGGCGCGGCTCAGTGCCGATCTTGGAATGTCGGTCGTGGTCGAAGGCATCGAGACCAACGAGCAACTCGAACTGATCAGCGTCGACGGCACGGTGTCCGAGGCGCAGGGCTATTTGTTCAGCCGGCCGGTGCCGGCGGTGCGGATACGCCAGTTGCTGAACGCTTCGCACGGCCGCCGCCAGCCGGGCCAGAACTTGCTCGAGTTGCCGTCGCGATCGATCGCCTAGAAAATCCGGAAAATAACGACAGTTCGTCGGTGTGATTTTTCCACACCGGCTTGGGCGCGCGTCGCGGAGTTCGAGCCGCCGGATTAACCCTATCGCCGCGATCCCTTTGCATTGCCGTTAGCAAGCTGTTAACATTCTTCTCTGCACGCATAAGTAGTTTAAACGTCGTCGCGCGCGGAAGTTGTTGGGAAGTTGTAAGGAGTAGCATATGAGGCCGGCGGCCGAAGCAATCGCCCTTGTGCCTGAACGAACCGCCGATCCCCTCGAACATGTAGACTACCGCCTCGCCGAAACGCCCGAGGACAAGGACAGGATCTACCGTCTGCGCTACCGCGCCTATCTTCGCGAGGGCGCGATCCTGCCATCGGAATCCGAGCGCGTCACCGATCGTTACGACGACCTGCCCAACAACTTCACATTCGGCGTGTATGTTCAGGGCGAGCTCTACAGTTCGATACGCATCAGCGTCCTGACCTCGGAGTACCGGGGATCTCCCTCGTCCGAAATGTTTACCGAGCTTCTGCATCCGGAGCTCGACCGGGGGAAGGTCATTATCGATCCGACCCGCTTCGTCGCGGATCCCGAGAAGGCGAAAACCTTTCCCGAGCTTCCCTATGTCACGGTGCGGCTGGGCTATATCGCGTGCGGCCATTTCGATGCCGATATCGGGCTTGCCAACGTCCGCCCCGAACATCGGGCCTTCTATCGCAAGGTCTTTCTGCAAGAGCCGTGGGGCGAACCGAAATTGTACCCGGGCCTGATCAAGCCGGTCGGATTGGTGGCTGCCCATTATCCGAGCATTCGGGAAAAGGTGTTCCAGCGCTTCCCCTATATGCGTTCCAGCGCGTTCGAGCGACGGATGTTGTTTCAGCGTCGCGGCGAGCGCGATTCATCGTCGCCGGGCGCGATGGCCCAGCCAACCGCGATTCTCCCGCGGTGGTCCTGACGAATCAGGGCCGTGCGCTTCCTGCCAGTTTTGCGCCAATAGGCGCTGGCGGCGGTTTCCACGGCAGGTTCCCGCTCGGCAGGCACGCATTGCGCGAGGCGGCCGCGCGTTGCACGAAATGGGCGGATTTCGTTGACCTGAAAACGGGTTATCCCCATTGCGCATTCGCCCGCCTTCACCGTCGCGCCACATTTACAACTCATTAACTATCGCGGTTGCTTTTCGGTATTTGCTTGCATTTGATCGGGTCTGGCAACACCTCATCAAGGTTGACGGAACGTTCGCTTAACCATCGCCCTGTAGACCGGGTAACAGTCGAAAAACGCGAGCGTGGAGGCTCCCGAATGAAACATCAGATGCGTATCCTCCAGGGATTGAAGCTGGCCGCGGTGCTCGCGGTGGCGCTTTCAATGGGCGCCTGCGCGAACAAGAACCTCGGTGCCGACGGCGCCATGGCAAATGCTGCGACCCCGGGTAGCCAGCAAGACTTCGTGGTCAATGTCGGCGACCGCGTGTTCTTCGAAAGCGACCAGACCGATCTGTCGCCGCAGGCGATCGCGACCCTGGAAAAGCAGGCGCAATGGCTGCAGAGCTACAACCGCTATTCCTTCACCATTGAAGGCCATGCGGATGAGCGTGGCACCCGCGAATACAATATCGCGCTGGGTGCGCGGCGAGCCCAATCGGTTCGTACCTACCTCGCATCGCGTGGCATCGATCCAAGCCGGATGCGGACGATTTCTTACGGCAAGGAACGCCCGGTTGCGGTGTGTAACGACATCTCGTGCTGGTCGCAGAACCGCCGTGCCGTCACGGTGCTGAACGCCAGCTCTTAACGCGTTCACTTCAAAAAAGCCTTTCGCCGGCGCCTTCGGGCGCCGGCTTTGTTTTGGCGGCTTTGCTCATTTGCGTTCGATGAAGTCCCGGATCACGGCCATGGCACGTTCCGGCGCATCGGGGACCACCGCATGCCGGCAATTGGCAAACCGTTCGAATTGCACAAGATGCGCCGGCAGCGCCGCTGCGATTTCGGCCTGGCTCTCGATCGGGTGTATCGGATCATCCTCGCCACCGAGCACGAGGGTTGGGCACTGGATGCGTCCAAGATCGGGAAACATATTGAACGTGTGGCTTTCGCCGCCCGGTTTTGTGAACCAACGCAGCACTTCTGACCGGATGACCGCGCGGCGCGCCATGTCCGGATCGCGCGGGATCCGCGTATAGAGCGGAATGGCGAGCCACGCCCAGGCGTCGAGCGAGGCCTGGTCCGGGTGGCCCTGAACCTCGAGGAATCGGCGACGCGCCAAGGCGCCGACTTCCGGGCCGCCGAAGCGTTCGAACAGGGCCACGCGCCGGTCCCGATGGGTGCCTCCGGCGGCTTCGGTGCTGATCAGCACCAGCTTGGAGGGGTGGGCCGGATGGCGCGTCGCGTAAGCCAGCGCCACCATGCCGCCAAATGACGCGCCGAGGACGATTGGGCTCTCGATGCCCAGGACGTCGCAGAACGCATGCACGTCATCGCCCCACTGCGCCAGGTTCCAGCCCGCTTGAGGACCATCCTCGCTTCGACCATTGCCGCGATGATCGAGATAGATGATCTGCGCGACATCCGCCAAGGCCGAGTAGGCCGGCCTGTAGATCGAGTGGTCGAAGCCGGGACCGCCATGCAGCAGCAGCAATGTCGGCCGTTCCCGCATGGCGGGACCGTTTGGAACCAGTTTTGTTCCTTCAACATCGAAGAACAGCCGCACCCCGTTGACCAGTACCCGCATGGCCGAATCTCCCTGCGAACCAGCCTCGCTGCGAATCGGCGGATCGATCCGGCTGGTCAGGCCGCTTGATTGTTTCGCAAGGGACATTAGACCATGCGGCATGAGACGAACGGCGGATGTGACCCAGTCACATTTTTGGCGTACTCCCTCTCTCAATGTGCTCCGCTTTCGATGTCAGGTCGAATACGTCGTCAGGCCCCAATGTCATCCAGATTTCATCAAATTACGTGCGCGGCGGCCATGTTCGCCATGCTGGCGCTGTCCTCACAGGCGTCAGCGCAATCCGATGACGTCGACCCGGAAATGCGAATTCAGCAGCTCGAGAATCAGCTGCGGCAGCTCACCGGCCAGAATGAGGAGCTGCAATACCGCAACCGGCAACTTGAAGATCGCCTGAGGTCGCTCCAGGCCGGGGCGCCGGGCGCCCCCGTCGGTCAGGCCGCCGTCGCCCAGCCCAACATGGCCGCAGCGGCGCCTCCGGTGCAGCCGTATCCGCCGCTCGGGCAGCCGCAGGCCCAGCCGGGTTATGGCCAGCAGATAGCCCCGCCGGCGCCGATCGCCGCGGAATCACCGGGCGTTCCGCCGGCACCGCAAGGCCGGCGCCGTGGCGACGCCTTCGACCCCAATCAGAATCCGAACGCTCCGGGGGCGCCGCGGGCCCTCGGCGGCGGTCAGCTTCCGGTTCCGGCCGAAGCGCCGATCGGGGCACCGGGCGGGCGCGGGGCGGGGGAGCCACTCGATCTGGCCAACACGGCTCCGCGCAATCCGGCGGGCGCCTTGCCGCCAGCGCCGCGCAGCGCCAACGCGGCGGGTACGCTGACGACTTTGCCGCCGTCGGCAACGCCGAAGGACGAGTTCGATCTCGGCATCGGCTATATGCAGCGCAAGGACTATGCGCTGGCTGAAGAGACCATGCGCAACTTCGCGCAAAAATACCCCAGCGATCCCTTGACCGCCGATTCACAATACTGGCTGGGCGAGAGTTTTTTCCAGCGCCAGCTTTATCGCGACGCCGCGGAATCCTTTCTCGCGGTGACCACCAAATTCGATAAATCGGCAAAGGCTCCCGATTCATTGCTGCGGCTCGGGCAATCGTTGGCGGCCCTGAAGGAGAGGGAGGCCGCCTGTGCGGCGTTTGGCGAGGTGACGCGGAAATATCCCCGCGCCTCGAGCGGCGTCAAAGCGGCCGTGGATCGTGAACAAAAGCGGGTTAAGTGCTAAAGCGTGGCCTCGGAACTGATCCGAGGCGGAAACCGGGTTTCCGAACGCCATGCCCGACGACGACAATTCCCCGATCTCGGCACAACATGCAAAGCGCCTGTTCGCGGACTGGAAGGCCGCGCCTGCGATCGTTCTCGCCGTTTCCGGCGGCCCGGATTCGGTCGCCTTGATGTGGCTCGCGGCCCGCTGGCGCCGCACTTTGGCGCGCGGTCCGCGCCTCGTCGCCGTCACCGTCGATCATGGCTTGCGCGCGGAGGCCAAGGCTGAGGCACGTGACGTCAAGCGCCTGGCGCGCGCCCTTGATCTGCCGCATCGCACGATGCGCTGGACCGGCGCCAAGCCGAAAACCGGGTTGCCGGCCGCGGCGCGCGCCGCGCGATATCGTCTGCTGGCGCAGGCGGCGCGGGCCAGCGGCGCCACGCATATCCTCACCGCGCATACCCGTGACGATCAGGCCGAGACGCTGTTGATGCGGTTGCTGCGCGGCAGCGGGATCGCCGGTCTTGCCGCGATGGCGCGGCAGTCCGAGCGCGATGGCGTGCTGTTGGCACGTCCGTTTCTGCATGTTTCGAAATCGCAGCTCATCGCGACCCTCAAGAAGGCAAAGCTCGGCTTCGCGGACGATCCGACCAACCGCGACCTGAATTTTGCCCGGCCCCGCATCCGCACGCTCATGCCGGTTCTTGCCGCGGAAGGCGGCGATACGCGCAATCTGGCGCGGCTGGCGTCGCGGCTTGCCCGGGCCAACCAGGCCGTGGAAGTTCTGGTCGATGGCGCCGAGCGCTATCTCGCGCTGAGGGATCGCGAGGTCTCGCGTCCGCAATCCCGCGCTGGCGCCAAGGCTTTCAAGGCCAAGATCTTCGATGCCAAGACCTTCGATGCCAGGATCTTCGATGCCGAGGCCTTTGTCGCCATGCCGGAGGAGATCCGCCTTCGGCTGTTAAAGCGGGCCATCGATCGGTTCGGACATGAGGGGCCGGCCGAACTCGGCAAGGTTGAAGCCTTGCTCGAGGCGGTGGACCGGGCCGTTGCGGAAAGCAGGAGCGCGCGCCTGCCAAGCCTTGGCCAATCAAGCCCTGGCCAATCAAGCCTTGGCCAATCAAGCCCTGGCCAATCAAGGCTGAAACAGACCCTTGCTGGTGCGCTGGTAAGCCTGATCGACGGCCGGATTCGCGTCGAGCCGGCGCCACCACGCCGAAGCCGGGTCGGTTGAGAGGCAATCGAACACTGGCATCGTCGTCCTATTCCATGTCGGATTCCGTGCTGGAGCCTTAACCACTTCGGAAATCACCCTTTTCAGCGTCATTATTTGACCGGGAATCCCGCCAATATGCGCTAAATAGTCCTATGAGGTTCCCTTGGCAGCGACCAGGGTGGCACCTAGATTGTATTGCAGTCGACCGGGGGATTCCCTCGTGCCTACCCAAGGACACTACCCAAGGAATAAGGCCGCGATCCGCGCGACCACGAAGGAAGATCGATGAACGCCAATCTGCGCAATTTCGCCCTCTGGGTCATTATTGTCTTGCTGTTGTTGGCATTGTTCACGCTTTTCCAGAATCCTGGTCAGCGGGCATCCTCGCAGGACATCTCGTTCTCGCAGCTTTTGACCGAAGTCGATCAGAATCACGTTCGCGACGTCGTCATCCAGGGACCGGAAATTCACGGTACCTTCACCAATGGCTCCAGTTTCCAGACCTATGCGCCGAACGACCCGACGCTGGTCTCGCGCCTGTATAACGGCAAGGTATCGATCACCGCGAAGCCGCCCGGCGACAACGTGCCGTGGTTCGTCTCGCTGCTGGTCTCCTGGCTGCCCTTCATCGCCCTGATCGGGGTGTGGATCTTTCTGTCGCGGCAGATGCAGGGCGGCGCCGGCAAGGCGATGGGCTTTGGCAAGTCGCGGGCCAAGATGCTGACCGAGGCGCATGGCCGCGTCACGTTCGAGGATGTCGCCGGCGTCGACGAAGCCAAGCAGGACCTGCAGGAGATCGTCGAGTTCCTGCGCGATCCCGGAAAGTATCAACGGCTGGGCGGACGGATTCCGCGCGGCGTGCTGCTGGTCGGCCCTCCCGGCACCGGCAAGACGCTGATCGCGCGCGCGGTCGCGGGCGAAGCCAACGTTCCCTTCTTCACGATCTCGGGTTCGGACTTCGTCGAGATGTTCGTCGGCGTCGGCGCCTCCCGTGTCAGGGATATGTTCGAACAGGCCAAGAAGAACGCGCCCTGCATCATCTTCATCGACGAAATCGACGCGGTCGGCCGCCATCGCGGCGCCGGCCTCGGCGGCGGCAATGACGAGCGCGAGCAGACGCTGAACCAGTTGCTGGTCGAGATGGACGGCTTTGAAGCCAATGAAGGCGTGATCCTGATCGCGGCGACCAACCGGCCGGACGTGCTCGATCCGGCGCTGCTGCGCCCGGGCCGGTTCGACCGCCAGGTGGTGGTGCCGAATCCCGATGTCGTCGGCCGCGAACAGATCCTCAAGGTTCACGTCCGCAAGGTGCCGCTGGCGCCGGATATCAACCTCAAGACCATTGCCCGCGGCACTCCCGGTTTCTCCGGCGCCGACCTGATGAACCTTGTCAATGAGGCGGCGCTGACGGCGGCGCGACGCAACAAGCGCATGGTTACCCAGGCCGAGTTCGAGGAGGCCAAGGACAAGGTAATGATGGGCGCCGAGCGCAAGTCGCTGGTCATGACCGAGGAAGAGAAGATGCTGACCGCCTACCACGAAGGCGGCCACGCCATTGTCGGCCTCAACGTGATCGCGACCGACCCGATCCACAAGGCGACGATCATTCCGCGCGGCCGTGCGCTCGGCATGGTGATGCAGCTGCCCGAGCGCGACAAGCTGTCGATGTCGCTCGAGCAGATGACCTCGCGTCTTGCGATCATGATGGGCGGCCGCGTCGCGGAAGAACTGGTGTTCGGCCGCGAGAAGGTGACGTCGGGAGCCTCGTCCGATATCGAGCAGGCGACGCGGCTGGCGCGGATGATGGTGACGCGCTGGGGCCTCTCCGAGGCGCTCGGCACCGTGTCCTACGGCGAAAACCAGGATGAGGTTTTCCTGGGTATGTCGGTGTCGCGCACCCAAAATGCTTCGGAGGCGACGGTGCAGAAGATCGACACCGAGATCCGGCGTTTTGTCGAAGAAGGCTACAACGAAGCGACGCGTATTCTCACGGAGAAGCGCGCCGACCTGGAAGCTCTGGCAAAAGGCCTGCTTGAATTCGAAACGCTCAGCGGCGACGAAATCCAGGATCTGCTCAAGGGCAAGAAGCCGAACCGCGAGTCGGTGCTGGAGCCGAGCACTCCGCGCACGTCGGCCGTGCCGCCGGCCGGCAAGCCGCGCCCGCGCCCCGATCCGGACGCAGGCCTGGAGCCGCAGCCGCAGGCCTGACGCCCGCCGCATGTCGGGCTACACCGGCAAACCTCTCGTGCAAAAGCTCGGCATCAAGCCGGGCTTTTGTATTTTTGCGGCGGGCGCGCCGGCCGGCTACCGCGACATGGTTGGCAAGCTGCCTGCGCAAGTGACGATCGTGACCCGGCTGACTGATGGCGTCGATTTGATCCATCTGTTCGCAACAAGGGCGGCAGAGCTTGGCGACAAGCTTCGCATCTCGCGTGACGCGATCAAGCCTGACGGCATGGTTTGGGTGTCATGGCCGAAGAAATCTTCCGGCGTCCCTACCGACTTGACGGATCGCGTGGTTCGCGAAACGGCACTTCCGCTCGGGCTGGTCGATATCAAGGTCTGCGCGATCGATGAGGTGTGGTCCGCCCTGAAATTCGTCATCCCGAGGGATCAGCGGGTCAAACGCTCGAAATAGCCTTTGCCGCTTTCCGGATTTATTCTGGCCGGGGTCCGGAAATTCGACGATTTCTCGATTTGCAGAAGTGGGAGTTCGGCATGCACGTCATTGAATGCGATGTCCCGTCCGGCAGCGCGCTAACCCGAGTTCGCGGATTCGCGCTCGAAAACTCGGATTTTGAGATTTTTTAGACGGCTAAGTATCTGATTTGCAAAGGGTGGGGTCTTCAGTTTCGGCCAAAAACGGCTGTAGTGAAGACCTACCCGATTCCCAAGCGGGGCGTGATGCGGATAGATTCGCTGCATCATGTTTCTGCGACGCACCGAGCGAAAGAAGAACGGCAAGACGCACCACTACTGGAACGTCGTCGAGAACAAACGTCTCGATGGCGGCCGGGTGGTGCAGCGGCATGTGCTGTATCTCGGCGAGATCAACTCCTCACAGGCGGCAGCGTGGCGCAAGGCGATCGAGGTGTTCGACGTGGATGCCGGCCGTGCCCGGACGCTGGCGTTGTTTCCGGAGGATCGATGCGAGGCGGTCGCAGGCGATGCATCCATCGTTCAACTTCGCCTGTCCGAGATGCAGCTTCGTCGTCCGCGGCAATGGGGCGCGTGCTGGCTGGCCGGGCAGTTGTGGCAGGAGCTTCAGCTCGATCGGTTCTGGGCCGATCATCTGCCGCCGAACAGGAAGCGAACGCGGTGGGATCAGATCCTGCAAGTGCTGGCGACCTATCGGCTGATCGCGCCGGGCAGCGAGTGGCGGCTGCATCGCGAGTGGTTCGGCAACAGCGCGATGGCCGATCTGCTGGGTGCGGACTTCGGCCTTGCGGAAGAGCACAAGCTTTACGCCTGCCACGATCTGCTGCTGGCGCATAAGGAAGCGCTGTTCTCGCATCTGGTCGGACGTTGGCGCGATCTGTTCAACGCCGACTTCGATGTGCTGTTGTATGATTTGACCAGCACCTACTTTGAGGTCAACGCTTCGGACTTGCCGGAAGGTACCAAGCGCCGCCACGGCTACAGCCGCGACAAGCGGCCGGACTGCCCACAGGTGGTGATCGCGCTGGTGGTGACGCCCGACGGCTTGCCGCTGGCTTACGAGGTGCTGCCTGGCAATACCGCCGACAGCAAGACGCTGCGGATGTTCCTCGGCAAGATCGAGCAACAATACGGCAAGGCGCGGCGGGTCTGGGTGATGGATCGCGGCGTGCCGACCGAGGCGGTATTGGCCGAGATGCGCAACAGCGATCCCCCGGTGCAGTATCTGGTCGGGACGCCAAAGGGACGCCTGAACCGGCTGGAGAAGCACCTGCTGGAAAAGCCCTGGCAGGACGCCCGCGAGGGCGTGAAGGTCAAGCTGTTGTCCGAGGACGGCGAGCTCTACGTCTTCGCCCAAAGTGATGATCGGGTCAGCAAAGAACGCGCGATGCGGCGGCGGCAGTTGAAATGGCTGTGGAAGCGGCTCCGGCAAATCGCCACAATGGAAATCTCGCGCGAAGAGTTGCTGATGAAACTCGGCGGCGCGCGCTCCAAAGCACCGGCCGCCTGGCGTCTGGTCAATGTCGAGATCGACAAGGAGCGCCCGAGCTTCAGCTTCGTACTCGATCGCAAAAAACTGCTGATAACGCGCCGTCGCGAAGGCCGCTATCTGCTGCGCACCAATCTCACCGAAAATGATCCCGCCCAGCTATGGCAATACTACACGCAGTTGGTTGCCGTCGAAGAGGCGTTCCGCAACCTCAAAGGCGATCTGGCGATTCGTCCGATCTTTCATCAGGACGAGAAGCGGATCGAGGCCCACATCTTCATCGCGTTCCTGGCCTACTGCATGCAGATCACCCTGACCCGCCGGCTTCATGCCCTGGCGCCAGGGCTGACCGCGCGCAGTGCTCTCGAAAAGTTCGCCGCCGTCCAGATGATCGACGTCCATCTGCCGACCACGGACGGGCGCGAGATATTGCTCACCCGCTACACCCATCCAGAACCCGAGCTGCAACTCGTGATCGACCGGCTGAAGCTCCGCCTGCCACCGCAGCCGCCGCCCAGGATCACCACTGTCGTCGCCAACCAAGCCAGCTGCCGTAGTGAAGACCTTTTGATTTAACCCATTGATTTACAACAAGCGGGCATCTCTAAAACCCGCCAATCCGCGAAGACGGGTTAGCGATGCTGGATCACGTAACGATAGGTGTCAGCGACGTTGAACGGTCAAAGGCGTTTTATGACCAGGCACTTCGTCCTCTCGGCATCGAACGCCTGTATGCCGAAGGTCCAAGCTTCGCCGGCTATGGCGCGGATCGGAAAGCATTCTTCTGGATCGGCTTGAGAAATGCTTCGCAAACCAGCACCCACGTCGCCTTCACGGCCAAGGACAG
>Ga0209871_1000444_pt1 | contig 10981 bp, 8 predicted proteins | sample OrgsoiDNA2013045_FD_185795 | JGI IMG/M metagenome (GOLD analysis project Ga0209871, IMG submission 185795) | Permafrost soil microbial communities from the Arctic, to analyse light accelerated degradation of dissolved organic matter (DOM) -... | ecosystem: Environmental > Terrestrial > Soil >... | reverse complement strand
AGTTTCATGATCGTGGTTGATTTTTCCTGTAATCCCGGCAAAATCAACCACGATCATGAAACTTGGCCCACTTCGCAGCTCATTTATCTCGACATCGAGCTATTTTCCTCAGGTTAATGTCAAACTATCTCGACGTCAAGCTATCTCCAGGGCCTGCCCCCCGGACCTCGGCCTATCTCCAGGGCGGACCTCGGCCTATCTCCAGGGCCTGCCCCGGACCACGGCCTATCTCCAGGGCCTGCCCCGGCCCGCACCGGACCTGGACCCGACCTGGAGGGATGGCCGCCGCCACCGCCCCGGGCTGGGTCGCAGTGGACGGCGCGGCCAGCATCGCTAATGGTGGCGGACGGCGGGGCCCGCGTTCGGGACGACGATATGCCCGGGTCACCCGCGGGGATCACGTCATCGGATGCCGTACAGATACTCCAGGGCGAGCTGGTCGAGGTGCTCGAAGCCCATGCCGCGCTGGCCCAGGGCGGTGGTGTCAGGGCTGAACTCGCGGATGTCGCGCCAGGTCTCGCCGTCCGCCAGCGTGGGCAGCGACAGGTCGGCCACCCGTGCCGCCCGGAGCGCGTCGGCCACCTCAGGGTCGGCCCGGAACGCGCGGACCTTGTCCCGCAGGATCAGGTAGTTGCGCATGCAGGCGGCCGCCGACGCCCAGACGCCGTCGTCGTCCTCGGTGCGCGGCGGCTTGTAGTCGAAGTGGACCGGCCCGTCGTACCCGCCGGCTTCCAGCGCGTCCACCACCCAGAACGCGCCGCGCGCGTTGCCTGCCCCGAACCGCAGGTCCTGGTCGTAGCGGGGGCCGTGCTGCCCGTTCAGGTCGATGTGGAACAGCTTGCGGTGCCATAGCGCCTGGGTGATCGCGTGCGCGTAGTTCAGCCCGGACATCTCCTCATGCCCGACCTCGGGATTGAGCCCGACAAGCTCGGGATGCTCGAGCTCGGTGATGAACGCCAGCGCGTGCCCGGCCGTCGGCAGCAGGATGTCGCCGCGAGGCTCGTTCGGCTTCGGCTCCAGCGCGAATCTCAGGGCGTAGCCCTGGTCCAGGACGTAGCCGCAGAGGATGTCGTAGGCCTCCTTGCAGCGGTCAAGCGCCGCGCGCACGTCCTTGGCCGCGCCGGACTCGGCGCCGTCGCGACCGCCCCAGCAGACGTAGACCTTGGCGCCAAGCTCGGCGGCCAGGTCGAGATTGCGCATGACCTTGGCCAGCGCGAACCGGCGCACGTCACGGTCGTTGGCCGTGAACCCGCCGTCCCTGAACATCGGGTGCGAGAACAGGTTGGTCGTCGCGGTGGTGACCACCAGGCCGGTCTCGTCGAGCGCCTTGCGGAAGGCCCCGACCCGCTCGCCGCGCTCGGCGTCGCTGGCGCCGAAGTCGAACACGTCGTTGTCGTGGAAGTTGACGCCATACGCGCCGATCTCGGCCAGCTTGCGCACCGCGCGCTCGGCCGGCATCGGCGGCCTGACCGCCGTCCCGAACACGTCCACGCCCTGCCAGCCGACGGTCCAGATGCCGAACGAGAAGTGGTCTTCGCGGGTAGGAACGTAAGAATCTGTGCTCACGGACCGGGTCCTTTATGTCGTGCCTGGCTCTACGGTCTCCGGCTCTGGACGGCTCTGGCTCTGGCTCTGGCTCTGGCCTGGCTCTGGCTCTGGCTCTGGCTCTGGCTCTGGCTCTGGCTCTGGAGAGTCTGCGGCCTAGCGGGGTGCCGGAAGGTCAACTATGACCAGCCGGCCGTGTCGTCGCGCAGCGCGACGTGCCGCTCCCGGAGCTGCGGCTGCGCCGGGCCCGAGTACTCGGCGCCCGGCCGGCGCGGCCAGTCCGGCGGATCGGCGGTGCCGGCCAGTGCCCAGGCGGCCTGCCGGGCGGCGCCGAGCGCCACGTACTCTTCCGGCTCGGGCACGAAAATGGGCGTCCCGAAGATCCCCGGTGCTAGCCGGCAGACCGCCTCCGAGCGCGCCCCGCCGCCGATCAGCAGCACCCGCCCGCAGTCCACGCCCTGCGCCGTCAGGTGATCCGCCGCCTCGGCGAGTGAGGCAAGCACGGCCTCGACGGCCGCCCTGGCCAGATTCTCCCTGGTGGCGTTCCGCGTCGTGAGCCCGCGCAGGACCCCGGTCGCGTCCGGGCGGTCCGGTGTGCGCTCGCCGTCGAGGTACGGGAGCAGGGTGATACCTCCCGCCCCGGGCTCGGCAGCCAGGGCCAGCGCGGACAGCCCGTCCAGGTCGGCGCCCACCAGGGAGGCGGTCGCGGACAGCACGAGAGCGGCGTTGATGGTGCAGACCAGGGGCAGGAAGCGCCCGGTGGCATCGGCGAACCCGGCGACGGCCCCGGATGGATCGGCGGCAGGCACCTGGCTGACCGCGAATGCGGTGCCCGAGGTTCCGATCGAGACCGCTACCTCGCCCGCCCGGAGCCCGAGGCCGAGAGCGGCGCCCATATTGTCCCCGGTACCCGCCGAGAGCACCGCTTCGGCGATCGTCTCCCCGACGACCCCGACGACCCCGGCGGCCCCGGCAATTCCTGCCGTCTGCCCCGTCACCCCGGCGGCTCCGCCGAGTCCTGCCGTCTGCCCCGTCACCCCGGCGGCTCCGCCGAGTCCTGCCGTCACCCCGGCGGCTCCGCCGAGTCCTGCCGTCACCCCGGCGGCTCCGCCGAGTCCTGCCGTCTGCCCCGTCACCCCGGCGGCTCCGGCCAACCTGGCCGTCCTCGCCACGACGTCGGCCGGGCCGGCGATCCGGGGCAGGCGCAGCGGATGGCCGATCGCGGCCGCCGCCACTTCGGGAAGCCAGTCCCCCGTCGCCGGCGAGAAATAGCCCGTCCCCGAGGCGTCGCCGCGGTCGGTGGCTGGCTCGGCCCCGCCGAGTCGCCAGGTCAGCCAGTCGTGCGGCAGCAGCACGGCCGCCGCGCGCTGCGCACTGGCGGGCTCATGGTCGGCGAGCCAGCGCAGCTTGGTGACGGTGAAGGAGGCCGTCGGTACGCTCCCGGTATGGCTCGCCCACCACCCAGGGCCGCCCATCTCCCGGATCAGAGCGGCCGCCGCCGGAGCTGAGCGCAGGTCATTCCAGAGCAGCGCGGGCCTGATCACCTGGCCGCCGTCGTCCAGAACGATCATGCCGTGCTGCTGGCCGGCGACCCCGACGGCAGCGGCGCGGCTCAGCAGGCCGCGGCCGGCCTCCTGCAATGCCGTCCACCAGGCCTCGGGGTCGGATTCGGTCCCGCCAGGATGCGGCGCGCTGCCGCGGCCGACGACCATTCCATCCGCTGCCTGGCACAGGACGACCTTGGTCGACTGCGTTGAAGAATCCACCCCAGCTACGAGCATGACATGCCCTTTCTGCGCTGCTGGCCTATCTGGCTGCCGACCCTTTCTGCGCTGCCGGCCTGCGCGCGGCCGGCCTGCGCGCTGCCGTCCTGCGCGCTGCCCGCCTGCGCTGGCGCGCCCGACGCCGGCCTGCGCCGGTCAGCTGCTAGCTCCGAGCCAGCTGATCAGATTGGGCCATAGCGCAGCGTAGCCGGGCCGGTCGAGAAACGCGGGCGGCGGTTGGGCGCGATGGCCGAGCGCTCGAAGGTGTCCGGCGAGAGCAGCAGGCTGTTGGCGCCGATGTCGCTCAGGACGGTGACGTCGTAGCGGGCCAGCCCCGCCGCGGAGCCGGGAAAACCGGGCGGGGACCAGGTGACCGGACAGGTAGTCGATCTCATGCCCGGCCGCGGTGAGGACAGCCTGCAGGTGGTCGGCGCCCTCCACGTAGGAACTCGTGGTGAACAAGCCGACTCCCTTGATGTGCAGGCTGTGCGTGACCCAGCTCTCGCCGCACAGCAAGACTCGCACGACGGTGACCTCCCTCTCGCGGCTACCTGGCCCCGGCCGGCCGGACGGCGGACTCTGCAAGCCGGTGCCGCTGCCCGGCGGGACGGCGGACTCGCGGATCATGAGCTGGACCGGAAGCACCTCGGTGCGGGCCTTGGCGTTCCGGTCCTGGATCTGTTCGAAGCAGCTCGACGCCGACCTGGGCGAGCTGGTCGAGCGGCGACCGGATCGTGGTCAGGCGCGGCCGCACGTACGGGCTGAACCTGGTGTCGTCGAACCCACGATGGACAGGTCCTGCGGGACCGCGATGCCGTGCGGCTCGGCCGCCGAGAGCACGCCGAGTGCGATGAAGCGCTGGCCGCGAACGCGGCCGTCGGCGGCTCCGGAGCGCGCCCAGCAGGTGCGGCAGCGCGCTCATCCCGAACTGCTCGGTGAAATGCCCGGATGCCCTGACCTGCCGCTCGGGGTCGATGCCGCCCTTGCGCAGGGCGTCGCAGCAGCCCCGGTACCGCTCCTGCACGGAGCCGAGCTCGGCCGGCCCGGACACGAACACGATCCGCTGGTGGCCGAGCGCCACCAGGTAGCTCGCGGCCCGCTACCCGGGGCTTTGGGAGCGGATCAGCAGGCGCCGCGGGTTCATGGCGGACGTACTCGGGATTTCGCTGAAGCCGGAGGTGCTGCCGTTCTCGAATCTGGCGGGCTACCTCCCCCCGTTCTGGCTATCGCCGCAGCTGGCGATGCGGCGAGCCTGACGCGAGGCGCGGTCACGGCAGAATCCATTGCTGGCTGGCGCCGCCGGTGCAGGTCCAGATGTCCAGCTGGGTGCCGTCAGTGACATTAAACGCCGGGTCGTCGAGGCACTTGCCCGATACCGGGTTCACCAGGGTGCCGTTGCCGGGCCGCCACTGCTGGTTGGCGCCGCCTTTGCAGGTATACAGCTCGACCAGCGCCCCGTTGGACTTGCTCTGGCCGGTGATGTCCATGCACTTGCCGTTGGCCTGGACCGTCCCGTTGGCCTCGATGACCCAGGTCTGTTCGGGCGTGCCGTTACAGTCCCCCAGCACGATCTTGGTGCGGTTCGCCGCCGAATCGCCGGCGTCGTCGATGCACTTGGCCTTGTTGCCGCCGGAGACGATCGGGCCGGTGGGCTTCTCGGCAGCGACGGCTGGCGCGCTGGCACCGGAGTCGCCGACGGTGGTGTGGGCGACGACGGTCACCTCGTAGATGGTCCCGCTGGCCAGGCCGGTGAGGCCGGTGATGGTGCAGGCTGCCGCGCCGGCGGTGCTGCATTTCTCGCTGCCGGGGGCCGCGGTGGCCGTGTAGCCGGTCACGGTGCCGCCGTCCAGGCTGGCCGGGGCATGCCAGGAAATGGCGGCGGCCGGGCCGGCGGCCGTGGCTGTCACGCCGGCTGGCGCGTGCGGCCCGGTCAGGACCGGCAGAGCGCTCTGGGCGACGGCGTTGTTGCCGAGGTCGCCGAATGAGTTCTGCCCCCAGCAGTAGAGGGCGCCGGCGGCGTCCCCCGCGCAGGTGTGATCCCCGCCGGCCGTGATCTGGATGAGGGTCCGGCCGGCCAGCACGCCCTTGGCATAGACAGCCGCCGGGACGGCGGAGTTAGTGGTATTCCCGTTGCCGAGCAGGCCGGCGGTATTGTCGCCCCAGCAGAACGCGGCGCCAGCGGCGTCCACCGCGCAGGTATACAGCGCGCCGGCCGAGATCTGGGTGAGGGCCTGGCCGGCCAGGACGCCAGTGGCCTGCACGGCCACCGGGGCCGGCGATCCGGCCGTGCCGCCGGCGCCGAGCCCGCCGTCGGTGTTGTCGCCCCAGCAGAACGCGGCGCCGGCGGCGTCCAGCGCGCAGGTGTGGACCTCGCCGGCCGAGATCTGGGTGAGGGTCTTTCCGGCCTTTCCGGCCAGGGCACCAGTGGTTTTCACGGCCACCGGGACGCTAGAGCCGGTGCTGGTTCCGTTGCCCAGCTGGCCGCTGTCGTTATTGCCCCAGCAGAAGGCGGCGCCGGCGGCGTCCACCGCGCAGGTGTGCCGCAGGCCGGAGGTGATCTGGGTGAGGGTCTGGCCGGCCAGCACGCCGCTGGCGTGCACGGCCACCGGCACGCTGGAGTCGGCCGTGCTCGCGTCGCCAAGCTCGCCGTCGTCGTTCCAGCCCCAGCAGAAGGCGGCACCGGCGCTGTCCACCGCGCAGGTGTCCAGGTTGCCCGCGGTGATCTGGGTGAGAGTCTGGCCGGCCAGCACGCCGCTGCTGTTCACGGCGACCGGAACGCTGGAGTCCACGGTGCTGCCGTCGCCGAGTTGCCCGACATCGTTGGAGCCCCAGCAGAAGACGGCGCCAGCGCTATCCAGCGCGCAGACGTGCCCGCCCGAGGCAGCGATCTGCGTGAGGGTCTTTCTGGCCAGCACGCCGCTGGTGCTGACGGCTACAGGCACGCTGGAACTGGCGGTGCTGCCGTTGCCAAGCTCGCCGTCGGTGTTATCGCCCCAGCAGTAGGCCTTGCCGTTCTCGATGGCGCACGAGTGGACGGTGCCCGCCGTGATCACACTGGCCGACCCCGGTGATGCGGCGAGCGCAGCCTGATTCGCGGGCATGAGCGAGCCCGTCCCGGCGGCCAGCGAGATCAGCGCAGCGACTGCGAGATGCCGCCCCGCGGTGTCCGTGAGCCGCAAGATATTGTCCTTTCAGTAACTGATCTGCTACTCAGAGTGAGTATAACAAGAATCGAGCCCTGCGGAGGCGCACTGCCTGCCGAAGCGGCCGGGGCCAGCTCGCGGGCGGTCCTGGTAAGTTCGTGTGTCGCCTCAGCCAGTAGTCCGGAGCGCACATGACCAGCCAGGCAAGCGCCATCTCGATCCTCGTGCGCGGCCTGTTCGACGATGCGTCCCTGTTCCCGCCTGCCGATCTTCCGATGCCGGCCGCTGTGACCGGCCATGCCAGGCATCACGCAGCCTGGTACCGGGAGATGACGGGACCGTTCGTCTGCCCCGACACCCGTATCGGGGCGCTCCGGCTGGCGCTGACCGCCGGGGCCATACCCGAAATCGATCTCTCGCTGATCGTCACCGGGGGCAGCGGCGGGCTTGAGGCCGCTGTCGATGAGGTGGCCGCTGACCCGCGGCTGCGGCTGCGCGCCGTGGAGGTACCGGTCGGTCGCGACGCCGGCGCCGATGCCGGCACCGGTACGGCGCAGGGTGCCGCCGAGCTCGCTGATGCGCTGGACGGGACGCTGCTGTCGGGCGCGGCGGCGTACCTGGAGATACCGCTGCCGGACTGCGCCGCGGACGCCCTGGACACCGTGGCCGGGCACGGTTACCGGGTCAAGCTGCGCACCGGAGGAGTCGAAGCCGGCGCGTTTCCCGGCGAGGACGTCCTGGCGCGCTGCCTGCTGGCCCTGGCTGAGCACAGGCTGGCGTTCAAGTGCACGGCCGGCCTGCATCACGCGGTGCGCCAGAGCGCCAGCGACACGGGCCTCGAGCACCACGGCTTCCTCAACCTGCTGCTCGCGGTCGCGGCCGCCATGGACGGAGCGGGCCACGGCGACATCGCCGCCGTGCTGGCCGACAGGGACTCCGGGCAGGTAGCCGCACGGGCCGCCACGCTCGACCTCGATCAGGCCCTGCTGACTCGCAGCATGTTCGCCTCGTTCGGCACCTGCAGCACCGACGAGCCAGTAGCCGACCTGGTGGCGCTCGGCCTGGTCAGCGGCGCCTGAAATCGTGACCGATAGGGCGAAACGGACCGGTGAGACATCAGTGAGCGCGCCCTCGGCGCGGTCCGGCCAGGCCGCGACATCCTGCGACGCCCTCGTTGCCGGCTCCTTTACTGACGTGCAGGTGGTAGATGTGAGGAATGACGCCTAGAGCTGCACGATGATCAAGACGCTCCGGTCGGTCCTGCGGTTCGGGCCGGTCGAGCTGGATCCGGTCGAGCGGCGGCTGAGCCGGGCCGCCAGCGTCCGGGATCTCCGCCTGATTGCCCGGCGGCGCCTGCCCCGCGGGGTGTTCGACTACATTGACGGCGCCGCCGAGGATGAGCTGACGCTGCGCCGCAACGCCGAGGCTTTCCGGCGGCTGGAGTTCCGGCCCCGGGTGATGTGCGATGTCGGGACGGTCGACACCTCGACGACGCTGCTCGGGGCCGCCCTGCCCGTCCCGCTGGTGCTCGCGCCGACGGGCTTCACCAGGATCGCGAGCCCGGGCGGGGAACTGGACGCCGCCAGGGCCGCGGCACGGGCCGAGCTGCCGTACACGCTGTCCACGATGGCCACCCGGTCCATCGAGGAAGTGGCGGCGGTGAGCAGCGGCCGCAAATGGTTCCAGGTGTATGTGTGGCGGGACCGCGGCCTGATGAAGGAGATGCTGGGGCGGGCCGCGGCGGCCGGATACGAGGCGATTGTCATCACGGTGGACACCGCGATGCTCGGCCGCCGCGAGCGCGACGTGCGGCACGGGTTCACCCTGCCGCCCAAGCTGGGCCTGGGCACGCTCGTCGACGGTGCGCTGCATCCGGGCTGGACCTGGGACTTCGTCCGCGCCGAGCCGATACTGTTCGCCAACATCAGCGGGACCGGCGTCCCGAGCGGCAATGAGGCCGTCAATCTGGCCGAGTACATCAACGGGCAGTTCGATCCGGCCCTGTCCTGGCGCGACCTGGACTGGTTCCGCTCCGTCTGGGACGGGCCGATCGTGCTGAAGGGCATCCAGTCGGTGGAGGACGCCAGGCTCGCCGCGGACGCCGGCGTGGAGGCGATCGCCCTGTCGAATCACGGTGGCCGTCAGCTGGACGGGTCCCCGCCGCCGGTCGAGCTGGTCGCGCCGGTGGCCGACGCGATCGGGGACCGGGCGGAGATCATCTGCGATGGCGGCGTCCGCCGCGGCAGCGACGTCGTCAAGGCAGTGGCCCTCGGCGCCCGCGCGTGCATGATCGGCCGGGCGTACCTGTACGGCCTCGGGGCAGCCGGCGAGCGGGGAGCCGATCACGTCCTGGCGCTGCTGGCGGCCGACATGCGGCGGACCATGGCGCTGACAGGGCGCCAGTCGATCTCCGAGCTGGCGCCGGACCTGGTCCGGCGCCGGGCGGAGTGGGCCTGAGCAGGATCGCCGCCCAGGTCGCCGCCGGCCAGGTGGCCAGGTACGGCCTGCGTCAGGGGATGATGGTGCGCAGCATGGTGCCTCGCTCGGCATGCTGCATGTTGCCTCGCTCGGCACCCTGACGTCAGGACGGAGACTCCTTTATGGCCCAGATCCAGGCCGCCACGTGGCTGGGAATCGCGCCCGGCGACCCGCTGGGGCTGCAGACGCTGCCCTACGGTTCCTACTCAGCGCCGCACCACCCGGCGCACCGGCGGGTCGGGGTCGCGATCGGCGACCGGGTGCTGGACCTGACCACCGCCAGTGAGCGGCTCGTGGCCGGCCGCGCTCACCTGTTCAGCTCGGGCAACCTGGACGTGTTCCTGGCCGCGGGGGACCTGGCCTGGGCGCAGATCCGCGCGGATCTGGTCGCCTGGCTTTCGCAGGATCACTTCCGGGAGGCCATCGAGGACCTGCTGCTGCCCGCCGCCGACGCCGAGATGCACCTGCCGTTCACGGTCGCCGACTACGTCGACTTCTATGCCTCGCAGAACCACGCGACGAACATCGGCCGGATCTTCCGGCCAGACGCCGAGCCGCTGACGCCCAACTGGCGGCACCTGCCGATCGGGTATCACGGCCGGTCGGGGACCGTGGCGGTGTCCCGGACCCCGATCCGGCGGCCGTGCGGCCAGTCCAGGACGGCGGGCGACGCCGCGCCCGCGTTCGCGCCGTCGGCACGGCTGGACTTCGAGGCCGAGCTCGGCTTCGTGGTGGGCGTCGAGACCCAGCTCGGCGAGCCGGTCCCGGTCGGCCGGTTCGCCCATCACGTCTTCGGCGTGTGCCTGGTCAACGACTGGTCAGCGCGTGACCTGCAGGCCTGGGAGAGCGTCCCGCTCGGCCCGTTCCTCGGCAAGTCCTTCGGCACGACGGTGTCGCCCTGGGTGGTGCCGCTGGCCGCGCTCGAGCACGCCCGGCTGCGGCCGCCGTCGGCCGATACCGAACTGCACCCCTACCTGACCGAGACCGCCGACTGGGGCCTGGACATCGACTTCGAGGTCCGCCTGAACGGCCACGTCATCTCCCGCCCGCCGTACTCCACCATGCACTGGAGCCCGGCGCAGATGCTGGCCCACCTGACGGTGAACGGGGCCTCGCTGCGGACCGGGGACCTGTACGCCTCGGGCACCGTGAGCGGCCCGGCCGCCGGTCAGCGCGGCTCGCTGATCGAGCTGGCCTGGAACGGCACCGCGCCGCTCACGCTGCCAGACGGTGCGTCCCGCGCCTGGCTGGAGGACAGCGACGAGGTGATCATCGCCGCCACGGCCCTGGGGCCGGACGGCAGCCGCGTCGGCCTCGGCGAGGCCCATGGCCAGATCATGCCCGCTGCGCCGCATGCCCTCTTCGGCTGACCGCCTTACCGGCGGTGAGACGACATTGTTGCCGGACGAATCCGCAAGCGACCAGGTCGGCGCCGGTGCCGTGGCGGCAGCGGCCGCGACCCACGGTTACACGGTGGCTTTCGCCGTGTCGGCCGCCTTGTGCGGGCTCGGCGCGGTGCTGACCATCCTCATTGCTGCCGTCGAGACTGCGGCTGGAGCAGCTCGCAGATGCCGCCAGCGCGCCCAGCGCCATGCCGTCTGGCGCGGCTGACACGGTCTCCAGCGGGACCTGAACCCGCCCGGACAGTCCAGTCATTCGCCGCGGCTGCCGCATGTCACGTCGTCGCATAGACGAGCTCGACGGTGCCATCGGGAAACCTCCGATCCGCTCTCAGCAGCCGAAGCGATACCGGCGCTGTCCCCGGGGGACAGCGGGATTCCGCAACCGAGCAGAAGAGGCAGAACGAGAATCTCGAGCCGGTCGAGCGCGCCGAGTTCCTGAAACGCCCGAATCGTCCGAGGTCCGCCCACCAGGTGAACGTCGCCGTCAGACCCGCGTGACCGCAACTGCTCGACAACAGCGCTTGCGGCCGGCCGGATACTGCCCGGCGGGCAGCAGGGATTTGTCTAGGATGGGCCAGGTGCCCGGTTCTCGTGTAGCGGTGGTCGGTCCCGGTGCGATCGGCATCGTCTTCGCCGCCGCCGCGCAGAA
>Ga0209871_1000443_pt1 | contig 10985 bp, 10 predicted proteins | sample OrgsoiDNA2013045_FD_185795 | JGI IMG/M metagenome (GOLD analysis project Ga0209871, IMG submission 185795) | Permafrost soil microbial communities from the Arctic, to analyse light accelerated degradation of dissolved organic matter (DOM) -... | ecosystem: Environmental > Terrestrial > Soil >... | reverse complement strand
GCCCGGCCCGGCTATCGCCCCGCCTGCTACGCCGGCTATCGCCGCGCCTGCTACGCCGGCTGGCGCCGCGCCTGCTGTGCCCGCGGATGCGGTGCCCGCGGATGCGGTGCCTGCGGATGCGGTGCCCGCGGATGCGGTGCTGCCGGATGCGACATGGCCGGATGCGGTGCGGCCGGAGCGAATGCGGCCGGAGCGGGTGCGGCCGGAGCGGGTGCGGCCGGAGCGGGTGCGGCCGGAGCGGGTGCGGCCGGAGCGATTGCAGCCGAACGCCGGGCGCCGGGGTGCGCCCTGGCCCGATGCGTCACCACCACGCGCGGCGCAGGCTGGCGCAGCAGGTCGCGAGCCGGAGCAGTCCAGGGGCGCCCGCCCCGCGCGGCGTGGCATCAGCACGCTCCGGCTGATCTGGGTCTATCCGGACCTGCTCAGCACCTACGGGGATCGCGGCAATCTGCTGGTGCTGGAGCGTCGCGCCCGGCTGCGCGGCATCGAGGTGGAGCCGATCGAGGTGAACTCCGACCAGCCGGTGCCCCGTCAGGGCGACATTTACCTGATGGGCGGTGGCGAGGACCTGCCGCAGATCCTGGCGGCACGACGGTTGCGCGCTGACGCCGGGCTCACCGCCGCCGCCGGCAAGGGCGCGGTGGTCTTCGCTGTCTGCGCCGGGTACCAGGTGATCGGCACCGAGTTCGGCGGCGTCGATGGCGAGCCCGTGGAGGGCCTGGGCATCCTCAACGTCCGCAGCGGCCGCGGAGAGCGTCGCGGCGTGGGCGAGATCGTCGCCGATGTCGACCCGGACCTGGGGGTGCCCCGGCTGACTGGGTTCGAGAACCATCAGGGGGTCACCACCCTCGGGCGCGGGGTCAAGCCGCTGGCACGCGTCACCCTGGGCGTGGGCAACGGCGACGGAACCGAGGGAGCCTACGCCAGGACGGTTCTCGGCACCTACCTGCACGGCCCGGCCCTCGTGCGCAACCCCGGCCTGGCTGACCTCCTGCTCAGCTGGGCCGCCGGGCCGCTGGAGCCGCTGGAGAGCACCGACGAGAACTGGGCCCGCCTGCTTCGCGAGGAACGCCTGGCAGCAGTGTCGGGCTGAGCGCTCAGCCTGGCCCGGGGCGGGCCGCTATGCCAGGCTGGTGCATGGCAGCCTGGTCGGCAAGCGCGATGGCGAGCTGGCCGAGCGCGGTCGGATGGAACGGAGCCGCCGCGTCCCCCGACGTTAACGGCCGGAGCCGGTGGCAATGTCCGCGGCGCCGGCGGCGCGGCCGGAGGACCCCGGCGCGACCAGGCCTGGCTCGCCACCAGGCTCAAGACCACGTTCCTGAATAATGACCTGGGATGCGTTGCTCGGCCTGCTCGCCAAGCTGCGCAGGCGCGGGCGGGAATGTCCGGGTGTCGCACCAGCCGGGACCGGCTGCTCCGCGGCGGCCCGGTTTGTGGCCCACAGCGGCCGGATGGGCAGGCGGATCACGTGGCACAGTTGAGAGATCTGTCCAGGAGGACAGCTGGCGACATCCGTCATGGCCGCCACCGAGAGGCGTACGCGCTCTTTCTGGTCGGCGTGGCCCTGGTGGCTCTGGGATTCGCCGATGTTCTCAGCGTCAAGGCTTTGCTGAGTGCCGTCCTGCTCGCGCTGAGCTTTCTGGTATTTCACACCTCGGCCGAGGCCCCGGATCCCAAGCCATCACTCGACCAGGTGCTGAGCGACCGCGACAGCTTTGGTTCGTTCAGTAAACTACTTCCGGGAGTTCGCGACCTGAGGGTCTACGGTCCCACGGCAGTCGCCGTAATAATGTACGCGGCGGATATCCGGCGATTCGTATTAGCTCCGGGGGGATCCGTCCGGGTTATCATCCAGGATGATGACCCGGAGGCGCTCCGGCTCACGGCGATACAGCTTGATGACAACCTCGATTTGGCGCGTACCCTGCAAAGCTCGATGGCGGCACTGGAAAAGATGCAGGCAGAGCCGGGATTTAACTACCGCAAGCTACCGGTCAATCCTGGGTTTAGCCTGGTAATTGTCAATGCCAATGACCGGAAAGGCTACGTTATCTTCGAATCGCATGGATTCAAGGACCAGTATCATACGGACCGGATGCATATCGTAATCAGCAGGGCTGACTCGCCACACTGGTTTTCCTACTGGGTCATGCGCTTCGAGGCGATGTGGGGCGCCGCGCAGCCATCGGCACCGGCGCTGGCACCCGATCGCTGACCCGCGTGCATGCTGGCCGCGGTCACCTTGCCCGCAGGAGAGCGACGGCGGCAGCTGCACGAGCCCCGACGTTGTAGCTGAACGTCTTCGGGATGAGAGTGCAGTCGCGGCCTGCCGTGGAGAAAGTGTATTTGTCACTTGATTTGCGGACGCAGGACATAAATAGCCTGGCCGTTTCGTAGTCGGGCTCGTTGACCAGAGCGGCGGGGCCATAGAGCACGAGCCGCTCAGGGTTGGCGATGTTCAGTACGGCAGATATGGCGCGGCCGAGGGCGCCGCCGGCCCGGTCAAGGGCAGAGTACGCGTCTTTATCGCCCTGCTCGAACTGCGCGACAACGTTGGGCAGGTCGGGTACATCGGACACCTCGTGACCGGCCAGCTCGCCGAAGATCTGGCTGATGGCCAGCGTGCTTGCGACGCTATCCAGGCATCCGAAGTTTCCGCATCGGCATTTGCGGCCATCCGGCTCGACGACGATATGGCCGATCTCGCCGGCCATCGCGTTAATGCCGTGGACGAGTCGCCCGTGCGAGATCAGGCCACAGCCGATCCCTTCGTCGAGAACGATGGCGGCGAAGGACTCGGACCCTCTGCCTGACCCGAACGTGTGCTCGTACTCGGCGATGGCATTCGCGTCGTTCTCGATGACGGTCGGCAGCGCCGTTGCCTCCTCAAGCGACTCCCGGAGAGGAAAGTCGTTCCATCCTCCTGCGGGTCCGTAATTCGGCGCGTACACGACCCTGCCGCTGTGGGTAGACACGTGCCCGCCGACCTCGACGCCGAGGCCGACGCTGTCAGGCTGGCATTCGTCAAATCCAGGAGTCTGCGCGATCAGTTCGCGAACGAGGTCCGCCAGCCGCGATATCTCGCTGGCTGGTTCCAGTGAAGACTCAAGCGCCAGTTCCCCGCAGGCGAGTTGCCGCGCGTCGCCATCGATCACGCTGGCTACCAGCCGGCGTGGCAGGATCTTGACGCCGACGGCCAGCTTCAGCGCACCTGGCCCAGCCGCGGCGTTCTCGCCGAGCAACCCGACACTTACGAGGTAGTCCCTGCCTCGCGGGGTGATATCCCACGAGTTGCGCCGCCAGTCCTTACGCCGCCAGACGACTCCTGCGGCGAGGAGCCGACGGCCGATGCGGCTGGCCTGAGTCTCGTCGATGCCGAGCTGCGCGGCGATTGCCTGATTCGACAGTCCCGGCTGCTTCGCGACGCCCAGCAGAAACCGGGCAGCGTGAGTGGATGGGTCGAGGCCGATCTGCAGAGCAGATGGCAGACGGCGCAGAGCCCAGTGCGTAACGTCGATCAGGCCGAGAAGGCGCCCGCGTTGCTCAATCTGAGCCGGGCTCGGCGTCTCGTCGGCCACGCGGGCCCGGTAGAGCCACTGCAGGCCATCCTGTGCCTCCTCCAGCGAGGCCTCGTCTCCCGCCAGGGACGCATCAGTCACCAGCATGCCCAGCGCGCTGAACTGGCCTTCGCCGATGGACTCGGCCGTCTCGGCGGCGTCAACCACGCGCCGCACCTCTTGCTGACGGTCCCGCCCGGCTTCCTGCTCCCGCTGCGCACGGCCATCGGTCACGACACACCTCACCAGGAAGGGGAGCTCATGCGGCCATCATGCCCCACTGTCAAGTGAAAGTCAAGTGAAGGACGGCGGGCAGGCGCCTGACGACGCGAGATTATCCCTGATGGCTGGGCACATGATTGGTGATGGTGTGACGTGCGCTGCTGTACTGGCAGTCAATGACCAGACGTGGCCCTTGTTGCTAGAGTGATCTAGTGTACCTGTCGCTGTCGACGGCGATGTCGATGGCGATCTCGATGTCAATGTCGAGGCCGTGGTCTGCCGAATTCGGCCGCGCGCCGCGCTTTTCCGGTCGATTACTGTTTGCTCCCAACCAGGCGAAACGACGTATAGTGATGATCGGCTTGTTCGATCACTGGGGGACGCATGAAGAAACCGGCTTCGGCGACTGGCGGTTTAACAGGCTCCTACTCCGCCGATCCTGCCGATCTCTTCACTCAACTTTATGACCTGCTCCCGGACGGGCCATTTCGCAACCGGGAGGTGACAAGGTGGGACCGCGATCCGGAGGTGGCGCGGCTCGCAGAGCAGGTCTACGAGTGTGTCCTGGATCAGGGAGCCATGAAGCCAGGGGACCTCGGCAGGATGCTGGAGGGAGCCGGGCATCGCGGGGTGTTCGCTGTGCTTCGGGGCCTGGATTGGGCGCTAGCGCACGTCAACCCGTTTAGCGCGGCTTTCGACTACGGAAGGCTCGCGTCGCTGGTGACGCGGTATGCGGAGACGGGGCAGTTGAATGATGCCGATGCGACGGATGGGGCGCTTCTTCCCCGATGCGCCTATCCTGGCAGGCCGCGTGGCGGGAATAGCAAGGCCTCGTTCTTCGGCGTGCATCGCGTGCCTGCCGAGATTTGGGGTCAGATCCAGTACGAGCGGATTAAGGCTCGGCATGAGCCGCATTTCCGCCGGGACCAGCCGGTGGTCATCGGCTGTGCGCCGATTCTTGAGTCATTCGCTGATGTCCAGCTCGAGTTCTCCGAGCAAGACGGAAATTCGGTGTTCCGCCTTGGTCCGGTGGACTCAGCTGGCCTTCGCGCTCGCATCGATGCCGTGGTCAAGAAGCTAGATGAGTCCAGCGCGCGGATCGGAGTCATGCCGGAAGGCGCGCTGTCGGATGACTTGCTCGCCTACTGGAAGACGGTCGGGTACGCGACTGCCGAACGCGGCAAGGCGCTCCGCTGGCTCCTGGTGGGTAGCGGGCCCCTGGGCGATGCTGACCCACCGCCCAATCGGGCCGTCTTGCTGGATCGCTGGACCGGTGACAGCCTGCTGGCCCAGGACAAGCTCTCGAGCTTCACGCTCACCGTCGAGCAGACGAGCGACTGGAAACTCGCCGAGCAGCCCATAAACGGCACGGCGGCCGAGTACATGACCCAGGGATCGGCTATCAGCGTCCGGGAGTCATCTCTGGGTCGGCTTGCCGTCCTGATCTGCGAGGATCTCACCCAGTCCGATGGCTGGGAGCGCGAAATCCTGGCCTACGGGGTATCTCACCTGCTGGTGCCGATCTTCTCTAAGCCGATCATGCACTACCGATGGGAGCAGACAGCGGCCGAGCGCCAGATCAACAACATGGGCAGCTGGATCGTCATCGCGAACAGCCTGGTGGTGGACCGGGCGCTCGGCAACTCATCGACGAACGGTGACCGTCACACCTGCCTCGTCGCGGGTCCCGGGGACTCAAACCGGGCCAACTACCGGTACAACCTGCAGTTCGGGACGGCCGAGGCAGGCGGCGAACTTGGCCAGGTCCTGCTCGACGGGGTTCTCGGGCTGCCGTCGGTCCGGACAGCAGCGGTCAATGACGCCTGGCTGGGGAACGGCGGGCGACCGCAAGGCACGTGATCAACCGGGTACTTCGCCGGTGCCCCACACCGCCTGGACCGGGTAAGAGACCCCCGGGCCCGGGGTGGCCTGCGGAACCTCTCGTCGCGGGCTGTGCCTCGCCGTCGCGTGCGCGCCATGATAGGCCCGTGGAGTTCGAGCCGTACCGGGGTGAGCTGGTGGCGTACTGCTACCGGATGCTGGGCTCGTTCCACGAGGCCGAGGACCTGGTGCAGGAGACGATGCTGCGGGCATGGAAGGCCCGCGACCGGTACGACCGCACGCGGGCGTCAGTACGGACCTGGTTGTACCGGATCGCGGCCAACGTCTGCCTTACCGCGCTGGAGGGGCGCGCGCGGCGGCCGTTGCCGTCCGGGCTGGGCGCGCCGAGCGGCGATCCCGGGGCGCCGCTGACGCCGGCGTTCGGCATCCCCTGGCTGCAGCCGTTTCCCGATGCGCGATACGACACGGAGATGCGGGCGGACATGCGGCTCGCGCTGGTGGCAGCGATGCAGCTGCTGCCGCCGCGGCAGCGGGCCGTGCTCGTGCTCCGCGAGGTATTGGAGTTCAGCGCCGCCGAGGTCGCCGTGCAGCTCGAGACCACGGTCACCGCCGTCAACAGCGCCCTGCAGCGGGCCCGCGCTGCCCTCGCGGATGCGGGCGATGTGGGCGAGGTCACCGAACCGGACGATCCCGAGGTGCGCGCGGTGATCGGACGGTACGTGCGGGCGTTCGAGGCAGCCGACGTACCCGCGCTCGTCCGGCTTCTCACCGATGAGGCGGTCCTGGAGATGCCGCCGGTGCCGCTGTGGTACCGGGGCAGCCGCGACTACGGCCTGTTCATGCGCCGCGTGTTCGAGACGCGCGGAACGGGCTGGGGCATAAGGCACCTCACCGCCAGCGGCCAGCCCGCGCTCGCCGCGTACGCGCCGGAGCCCGGCGGCGGGCATCGGCTGCACACCCTCCAGGTCTTCACGGTCACCGGCGGCCGGGTCGCGCGCAACGTCGTGTTCGCCGATCCGAGCGTGTTCGAGGCGTTTGACCTGCCCACGCAGATTTCCTTCGGAGAGTCTCGCCAGCCGCGATGAGCCGGGCCGGTGCCGCCGGTATGTACCGGTGAGCATCGACCCAAGGGAGACCCATCGTGAGCGTCATCGTCATTCAGTTCATCACCCTGGACGGGATCGTGTCCGACCCCGACGGGTCCGGCGGCACGCCGGCCGGCGGCTGGGCGTTCCGGCACGGCCCCGAGACAGTCGCCGGGGACAAGTTCCGGCTCGGCAGCGTCCTAGACAACGGGGTCATGCTGCTGGGGCGCACGACCTGGCAGTTGTTCTCACGGCTGTGGCCGGGACGCGACGACCCGTTCTCCGCGCGGATGAACGCCGTGCCGAAGCTGGTCGCCTCCCGCACGCTGGCCGACGTGTCGGCGTGGGTGAACTCCCGAGTCATCGACGGCGACATCGTCGACGCCGTCAAGCGCGAGCGGCGCGATGTGATCATCACCGGCAGCCTGAGCGTCGTGCACGCGCTGATGGCCGGGGACCTGATCGATGAGTACCGGCTGCTGACCTTCCCCACGATCCTCGGCACCGGTGAGCGGCTGTTTCCCGCCGGCGGCCCGCCCGCGTACCTGGAGTGCCTGTTGGCCGAGCGGGCCGGCGCCGCCGTGCTCGCGCGGTACCGGAGGGCAGCACGATGACAGCTCACTTCCTCGCCGATCCAGGCGCCCTGGGTACCGCGGGAAACGGCTGCGGTCAGCTACTGGTCAGCTCCGGCGGTGCCGGCGAGCCGCCTGGACCGATCTCGGACTTGAGCGCGGCGAGCTCCTTGTCCACCTCGGCGGCCGACCCGGCTTCGTCGAGCTCGCTCTGGATGTCGTCAGTGTCGCCTCCGACGTCTTCGAGCACTCCGGACTGGAGCAGCTCGTCCACGGCGCCGGCGCGGGCCTGCATCGTGGCGATCTTGTCCTGGGCCCGATGGAGCGCCGCTCCCGAGTCGCCGAAGGTCGTGGAGATCCCCGCGACGCTCTCGTCCACGGAGCTCTCGGCCTTCGCCGCGGTGTACTGCGCCTTCATCACTTCCTTCTGCGTCCGGAAGTTGTTGACCTTCCTCTGCAGGACGTCGAGGGTGTGCTCGAGCTTCTCCTCCTGCTCGGTTAGCTGCTGATGCTGGGGCTCCATGCCGTCGACCTGGGCCTGGGCGGCGGCCTTGCGGGAGAGGGCCTCCTTCGCCAGATCCTCTTTGCCCTGGGAAAGCGCCGCCTTGGCCTGGTCCTGAAGGTGATCCACCGAGTGCTGGAACTGCTGCTCCTGCAGCTCGATCTGCTTGCGCGCCGCGGCTATGTCCACAAGTCCCCGGCGGACCTGGGTGATCTGCTCGAGCATCTGCTCGTAGGACAGATCGAGCATCTCGTCGGGCTGCTCGGCGGCGTCGAGCGCCTTGTTGGCCTTGGCCGCGACTATGTCGTGGGCCCGCTGGAAGAGGGTCATCTCGATCTTCTCCTTGTCGATGGTGAACGGAGCTCGCCGACACCGGGGGGGCCGGAACGGCTCCGTGCGGCTCAGTAGACGAGAGCCTGCGCGCCGTCTGTCATGATCTCTGCGACCAGCGTGGCGGCTCCGGCGATCCGGATACCTTCGATGAGATCGTTCTCGGTGATCTGCCGCCGTGCTGCGCACTGCGTGCACAAGGTCACGGTGCCTTCCCCGAGGATCCGGCCGAGCAACTCCGAGAGCGGCACGGAATAGCGAAGCGCGACGTCGTCGGCACGGTCGGGCACAGCGAACCAGGAAGCCTCGCCGGTCAGCCAGAGTGACACCTGCACTCCGCTGGCAACAGCTGTAGCGGCCACCGTGAACGCCTGATTGCAGCGCTCGGGTTCGTCCTTGCCCGCAGTCAGCTTAATGACCAGGGAGCGGGAAGTCATGCTCTGCACTTTAACGCGGATTCCGCGGCCGAGCCGTGTCGCCGGCGGGGTTGCGCGGCGGGCCGGCCGGGCCGACCGCACGGTGATCAGAAATACTGGCTGGCATGCCCGGCCACGAGATCGACGCGGTCGTATTCGATCTCGGCGGGGTCCTGATCGACTGGGATCCGCGGTACCTGTACATGCAGCTGTTCGCTGATCGCGGTGAGATGGAGAATTTCCTCGCCCGGATCTGCACGATCGACTGGCACCGTGCGCATGACCTCGGGGAGGACATCACCGAGTCCTGTGAGCGCCTCGCCCGGCTGCATCCGGGCCACCGGGACATGATCATGGCGTGGGATGAGCGCGGCGACGAGATGGCCGTCGGTCAGCTCGACGAGAACGTCGAGGTGCTGCGGGAGCTGACGGCGGCGGGAACTAGCTGCTATGCGCTCAGCAACATGGAGCCGCGGATGTTCACCATCCGGCGGGCCCGGTTCCCGTTCATGGAGTGGTTCGACGGTCATGTGATCTCTGGCATCGAGGGCGTGGCGAAGCCGGACCGGCGGATCTTCGAGATCCTGCTCCGTCGTCACGAACTGCGACCGGAGTCGACCGTCTTCATTGACGACTCAGCAGGCAACGTTGCGGCGGCTCAGGAACTAGGCATCCTGGCGGTCCAGTACACATCGCCGCGCCGGCTCAGGCAGGATCTGCATATCCTCGGGCTTACCGGAATGAGCCCGCCGTAGCGGGAGATGCTCGTGAACTCGGTATTTATGACCACGCCGGCCAGTTCGTGCCGTGCCGTGCGGGGGATCGGCCTGACCGTACTGGTCACGCTGGTCACGCTGGTCACGCTGATCGCGTCGGCGTGCGGCGGTTCGGCTACGCCGGCCAGTGCTCCGGCCGCCACCGGCCAATCGGCCGCCGGCGGGTCGGCCGGACCAACGCCAGCGGCGGGCGGCGGCTCGGCGAGCGCTGCGGCGGGCGGCGACATCCTGAACGTCTGCTCGCTGGTCTCGCCATCCCAGGTATCAGCGATCACCGGCCTGTCGGTCGGCCAGGGCACCAACAAGGCACTGGCGTCCAACCCTGATCAGATCAGCTGCACCTACGCCAGCGGCAGCGGGCCGGGCGTCAGGGTCCTGGTGGTCACGAGCAATGGCAGCACCGCGTTTGCCGGCGAGCGCACCGCGCTCAGCGCGGGCGCATCCCACGCTGCTCCGCTCATCACCGTCCCCGGCGTGGGCGGCAAGGCTGTTGCATCAGCCGCCGGCCTGGCTGCTCTGGCCGGCCAAGAGGTCGTCGTGGTCCATGGCGTTCCCGGCGAGGTCTCGGGCCACTACGACAAGGACATCAAGCTGGCTAAGGCAGTGATCTCGGCCCTCGACTGAGACGGACGGCCGCGGTGCGTCGCTGCTAGCCGCGACGCACCGCGGCGAATGATGAGCGGGGCGGATGCGGGCCACTAGACTCCGGGAATGGAAGGCGTGGTCAGCGGAATCATCCTGATCGGGGCATTCGCACTGGCAGCAACCTTGTGCGCGATGCTGATGCGTCGGCTCTGGCGGGTCGGCTCCGCGGGATCCCGGTCATCACGCGATTGCTAGCACAGCGCCCGTCCCGGCAGCACAGGCGGCGCCGCGCGGATCCACCGGCAGCACAGGCGGCGCCGCGCGGATCCACCGGCAGCACGGGCGGCGCTGCACTGATCTGGCTGTCCCCCTAGTCTGACTGGATGAAGAGCGAGCAGAATCCGGCTGCCGAGCCGGGCGGAACAGCCGCCGACACCGCGCCGGACGCCGGCATCGGCCCTGACTCCGGCCCGGACCTGCATCCCAGCCTCCTCCCGCTGCGATTCCTGATCGGCCGCTGGGAGGGGGCCGGCGTTGTCGGCTACCCGACCATTCAGAGCGTCCAGTTCGGCCAGGAGATCACCTTCGGCCACAACGGAAAGCCGTACCTCATCTATTCGAGCCACACCTGGCTGCTGGACGAGGAAGGACGCATCGGGCGGCCGCTCGCGATGGAGACCGGATTCTGGCGCCCGCAGCCGGACAGCCAGCTCGAGGTGCTGCTGGCACACCCCACCGGGATAACCGAGATCTACATCGGGCAGGTGACCGGCACCAAGATCGAGATGGCAACCGACGCAGTGGTCCGGACGTCGACGGCCAAGGAGGTCACCGCAGGCCGACGGCTCTACGGGCTGATCGGGGCAGATCTGGCCTACGCCTTTGACATGGCTGCGGTCGGCCAGCCACTGCAGGCCCACGTGTCCGCGCAACTTAAGCGCGCTGCCTAAGGCGGGCCCAGCGTGGCCTGGACAGTGCCCGGCGTGGCCTGGACAGTGCCCCGGCGTGGCCTGGACAGTGCCCGGCGTGGCCTGGACAGTGCCCCGGCGTGGCCTGGACAGTGCCCGGCGTGGCCTGGACAGTGCCCCCGGCCGACCC
>Ga0209871_1000442_pt1 | contig 11006 bp, 11 predicted proteins | sample OrgsoiDNA2013045_FD_185795 | JGI IMG/M metagenome (GOLD analysis project Ga0209871, IMG submission 185795) | Permafrost soil microbial communities from the Arctic, to analyse light accelerated degradation of dissolved organic matter (DOM) -... | ecosystem: Environmental > Terrestrial > Soil >... | reverse complement strand
GATCGACGAGACCATCGAAGACGACGACGATGACGATTCCACCTTCATCGCCGACGAGGAAGAAGGCGACGAGGACGTCACCGACATCATCGGCGACGTTGGCGGCGACGAGGAGACTTGAGATCGACCCTGAACTGTGTTCAGGGTTTTCGCCCGCGCGTTGCTCAGGCGCGCGGAAGGCATAAGGGGCCATAGCTCAGCTGGGAGAGCGCTTGCATGGCATGCAAGAGGTCGGCGGTTCGATCCCGCCTGGCTCCACCACGCTTCGCCCTTCGGGCTACGCGTGGCGCAGCCACGCAAGACCGAAGGGCGAGGCGTGCCCGGCATAGCCCGAAGGGCGACGACGGGCTGGAGGACCGATGTGGTACGTCTACATCATCCGCAGCGTCAGTTCTCCGGAACAAGAATACATCGGCGCAACCGCAGATTTGAAGCGGCGGATGTCAGACCACAACTCTGGCAAATCTACGCACACGGCAAAATTCAAGCCTTGGGAATTGGTTTGGTATTGCGCTTTTCCGGATAAATACAGAGCGCTGGAATTCGAGAAATATCTCAAATCCCACTCAGGTCGGGCACTTGCGAAGAAACGCCTCTGATGCGTCATTCCTCCAACGACCTCCCCAACAGCTCGCAGACACTGGCTATGACGACTGAAACTGCCTCGCGGCGACTAATCATCAAGCGCGGCATTCAACCGGTCACGCAGCGCGATGAGCTCGTTTTTCATCACCGACAATTCGGTGAGCGAGCACGCCGAGGCGGCAAGGATGGCGTGAGGCACCGCCCTGGCTTTTTCCCGAAGGGCCTGCCCCCGGGACGTGAGTGCGATCAGCACTTGCCGCTCGTCTTCGGTGCCGCGGGTGCGGTTGATGAGTTCGGCTGCCTCCAGCCGCTTGAGCAGCGGGGTAAGCGTGCCGGAATCCAGAAATAGCCGCTCACCGATATCCTTGACCGGCAGGCCATCGCGCTCCCACAGCACCAGCATCACCAAATATTGCGGGTAGGTCAGCCCGAGCCTCTTAAGCAACGGCTTGTAGACGCGGTTGAATGCGTGCGCGGTGGAATAGATCGCGAAGCAGAGTTGATTGCCGAGCAGCAACTCAGTCGCGGGTTTCCTGGCCATTCGCTTGCCTCGTCAGATCACAGAGCTCACCGGTTCTTCCGGGCCCGGACCTGCCCACAATCAATTGCAACCCACACTATCGTGCGCCTGCGTTATTTGTATTGCACGCAATTCAATTGCGTGCAATACAAATGCACCGAAACCGCAAAGAGGAGGACCACCGTGTCAGTAAACGTGCTTTACAGAACCAGCGCCAAGGCTACCGGCGGCCGTGATGGCCAGGCTGCCACGCTCGATGGAACGCTGAACGTCAAACTCGCCACGCCGAAGGAACTGGGTGGCGGCGGCGGCACAGGCAACAATCCCGAGCAGCTTTTCGCCGCCGGATATGCCGCCTGCTTCATTGGCGCGATGAAGTTCGTTGCTTCGCAAGGCGGACCGAAAGTGCCCGCCGATGCGTCGGTGACCTCCACGGTCGGCATCGGACCGCGCTCGGCCGGTGGCTTTGGCCTGGATATCGAACTCGACATCTCCCTCCCCGGGGTTCCGCGCGCGGACGCAGAGGCTCTGGTGGAGAAGGCACATCAGGTATGCCCTTACTCCAACGCCACCCGCGGCAACGTGGATGTTCGCCTGAAGATTGTGTAATGACGGCCGGCCCGCTGCGACAAGCGGCGGGCCATTCGCCGTGCATAGGCGAAGCGCATCTCGTCGGCTGTCCCGACATGCGCCTACGCGCGAGAAGGCATTGCTGCCGCGCCTGAACACCGCTAGCTCTGGAAATCGAACGCTCCCCTAATCGATCCCCTTTGAGCGAAGGTTGCTTCCATGAGTTCCTCAGCGGCCCCCGGCGCGATGACCGGATTGCGCGTGATCGATCTCACGCGGGTTCTCGGCGGCCCCTATTGCACGCAAATCCTCGCCGATCATGGCGCCGACGTAATCAAGGTCGAGCCGCCCGCCGGCGACGAGGTGCGGGACTGGGGACCGCCGTTCCACGGCGAGGACGCCGCCTACTTCGTCGGCATCAACCGCAACAAGCGCTCAATCGGACTCGACCTCGCCTCCGAGGGCGGACGCGCCGTGCTGATGAAGCTGCTGGAGAGCGCCGACGTCCTGATCGAGAATTTCAAGCCGGGCACGCTCGACAAATGGGGCATCGGCAGCGACGTGCTGCGCGCGAAATTTCCAAAGCTGGTTCACTGCCGGATTTCCGGCTTCGGCGCCGACGGTCCGCGCGGCGGCAATCCGGGCTATGACGCCATCATTCAGGCGATGACCGGGATGATCGCCGCAACCGGCTCGCCGCAATCAGGCCCGATGCGGATCGGCGTTCCCTTGGTCGATATCACCACCGGGCTTTATGCGGCGATCGGCATCCTGATGGCGCTGTCGGAGCGGCAAAGGTCCGGCGTCGGACAGTTTCTCGAAACCACGCTGTACGAAACCGGCCTTGCCATCATGCATCCGCACGCCGCGAATTATTTCATGCACGGCAAGCCGCCGCAGCTCACCGGCAATGAGCATCCGAACCTTGTGCCTTACGCGATTTTTCCGACCCGCACCGACAACATCTTCATCGGCGTCGGCAATGACGGCACCTTCCGCAAACTGGCCAAGGAAATCGGCAAGCCCGAACTCGGCAGCGATGTCCGTTTTGCGCGCAACAAGGACCGCATCGCCAACCGCGATGCGCTGCGCGCCGAGCTTGCCGCGGTGTTCAGTCAGCACGACGCCGCGCCGCTGTGCGATCGCCTGCTCGCCGCCGGATTGCCCTCCGGACCGGTGCAGTCGATCGACCAGGCGCTCACCAGCGCCCACACCGTCCATCGCGGCGACGTCATCGAAAAGGACTGGTACAAGGGCGTGGCGTCCCCGATCCGCCTGGAACGCAGCAAGCCAAGCCTGCGCAACGTGCCGCCGAAATTCAGCCAGCACACAACCGACGTACTGACGGAATTTGGATATTCGACGAGCGAAATCGATGGCTTGATCGCCAAGGGTGTGGTCTGCGGCCCGGAGAAGAAGCGGTAAAAGTTCAGATCACCACCTCACCGCGCGTCGTCCCGGCGCACGCCGGGATCCATAACCCCAGGCGGTGATTTTTGAAGAAGGCAACTGCTCCAGTTCCAGCGCGATGGGACACGGCGTATGGGTCCCGGCGTTCGCCGGGACGACTCGATAAATTAGCGCCTCACGCCTCACACCTCCGCCTATTTTAGCGCTTCCCTTAGGCTCCGCTTCCCCCGTACCATCCGCCCGCTTATACGGTCATTTGCACGTCATCCGGTGCTGCTAACGCGCACAAAGTTTGATGACGATCCAACCGGGAGGATATTGATGAAATTTCGACACTACGGCATTGCGGCCACGCTGGCGTCCACGCTCGCGCTCGCCAATCCCGCTTATGCGGTGACGGAGCTGCAGTGGTGGCACGCCATGACCGGCGGCAACAACGACATCGTCAACAAGCTCGCCGAGGAATTCAACGCCAGCCAGCCGGATTACAAGGTCGTCCCGTCTTTCAAGGGCAACTATCCCGACACGATGAATGCCGGCATCGCCGCGTTCCGCGCCGGCAATGCGCCGCACATCATTCAGGTGTTCGAGGTCGGCACCGCAACGATGATGAGCGCTACCGGCGCCATCAAGCCGGTCTATCAATTGATGAAAGATGCGAACGAGCCGTTCGACCCCAAGGCATATCTTCCGGCCATTACCGGTTACTACTCGACTTCCAAAGGCGACATGCTGTCGTTTCCCTTCAACTCGTCGTCGATGGTGATGTGGATCAACAAGGACGAGTTGAAGAAGGCCGGCATCGCCGAGATACCGAAGACCTGGCCCGAGGTCTTCGATGCCGCCAAGAAACTGAAGGCGGCAGGTCACGCGACCTGCGGCTTCTCCAATGCCTGGGCGACATGGGCGAATATCGAACAGTTCTCCGCGTGGCATAACGTGCCGATCGGCAGCAAGGCGAACGGGCTTGACGGCTTCGATACCGTTCTGGATTTCAACGGACCGCTGCAGGTCAAGCACCTGCAGAACCTGATCGATCTGCAGAAAGACAAGACCTACGACTATTCGGGCCGCACCAACGCCAGCGAAAGCCGCTTCGCTTCAGGCGAGTGCGCGATCTTCCTGACCTCCTCGGGCTATTACGCGACCGCGAAAGGCACCGCCAAGTTCGATTTCACGTCGGCGCCGATGCCTTTTTATCCCGATGCCGTCGGCGCTCCGCAGAACTCGATCATCGGCGGCGCTTCGCTGTGGGTGATGGGTGGCAAGAAGCCGGAGGAATACAAGGGCGTTGCGAAATTCTTCGCGTTCCTGTCCGACACCAACCGCCAGGCCAAGCTGCATCAGGAATCCGGCTACCTGCCGATCACCAAGGCGGCCTATGAAAAGACCAGGGCGGACGGCTTCTACGAGAAGAACCCGATCCTGCAGACGCCTCTCAAGGAGCTCACCAACAAGGAGCCGACCGAAAACTCGCGCGGTCTGCGCTTCGGCAACATGGTGCAGATGCGCGACATCTGGGCCGAGGAAATGGAAGCCGCACTTGCCGGCCAGAAAACCGCCAAGGAAGCGCTCGACGCCGCCGTGACGCGCGGCAACGTCATGCTGCGGACGTTCGAAAAGACCGCAAAGTAATCCTCCATGACAACTCCCTCTCCTGTTCGGAGAGGGAGTTGCCGTTCGCGTCGCACGCACCTCCAAGATTTCTGAAATAAAGATTTCCGAACAAGACTTCTGAATGAGCAAGTCGCCCTGAATGGAAAAGTCCGCGTTCTTCAACAGCAAGCTGCTTCCATATCTGCTGCTCGTGCCGCAGCTCATCATTACATTCGTATTCTTCTACTGGCCGGCCAGCCAGGCGGTCTGGCAATCGTTCCTGCGCGAGGACGCTTTCGGGCTCAGTTCCGAATTCATCGGCCTGGAAAATTATCAGGCGCTGTTCGCGCAGCCCGAATATTACAAGGCCATGCTGACGACGGTGGTGTTCTCATCGCTGGTCGCGGTGCTGTCGCTCTCGATCGCGCTATTGTTCGCGACCCAGGCCGACAAGAACCTCAAAGCCGCCCCGGTTTACAAGACCTTGATGATCTGGCCTTACGCGGTAGCGCCTGCGGTGGCCGGCGTGCTGTGGATCTTCATGTTTCATCCCTCGCTCGGCACCTTGGCGCGGCCGCTGCGCTGGATGGGCTTCGACTGGAATCCGCTTCTGAACGGCAACCACGCCATGACCCTGGTGGTAATGGCCGCGGTGTGGAAGCAGATCTCCTACAATTTCCTGTTCTTTCTGGCGGGACTGCAGTCGATCCCCAAAAGTGTCATCGAAGCCGGTGCGATTGATGGCGCCGGGCCGATGCGGCGCTTCTGGACCATCGTGTTTCCGCTGCTGTCGCCGACCACCTTCTTTCTGCTGGTCGTCAACATCGTCTACGTCTTCTTCGATACCTTCGGCATCATCGATGCGGTGACGGGCGGCGGCCCGGCAGGCTCGACCACGACCATGGTCTACAAGGTCTATGCGGACGGGCGGCTCGGCGGCGACCTCGGCAGTTCCGCGGCTCAATCTGTGGTGCTGATGGTCATCGTGATCGCGCTGACCGCGATCCAGTTCCGCTATGTCGAGCGCAGGGTGCAATACTGATGGTCGAGCACCGCCCGTGGAACGACATCATCGCCTACGCCATCCTCACGCTCGGCGTGTTCATCGTCGCCTTTCCGGTCTATCTCGCGCTGATCGCCTCGACGCATGACGCGGCAACCGTGGTCGGCGGCAACATGCCGCTTTCGCCGGGAAGCCACACCCTGGACAATTATTATCGGGCCGTCTTTGTCGGCGGATCGCGCACCAGTCGGGAGCCGGTCGCCCACATGCTGCTCAATTCGTTTATTTCCGCCACCGGGATCGCGGTCGGCAAGATCTTCATTTCGATCATGTCCGCCTATGCCGTGGTGTATTTCCGCTTTCCATTCCGCAAGACCGCGTTCTGGATCATCTTCGTCACGCTGATGCTGCCGGTCGAGGTCCGCATTTATCCGACCTACAAGGTGGTATCCGACCTGCATATGCTCGACACCTACGCCGGGCTGATCCTGCCCTTGATCGCATCCGCGACCGGCACGCTGCTGTTTCGGCAATTCTTCATGACGGTGCCGGACGAGCTGTTGGAGGCGTCGCGGATCGACGGCGCCGGGCCCTTCCGGTTTTTCAAGGATACGTTGTTGCCGCTGTCGGTGACGACGATCGCCGCGCTGTTCGTGATCCAGTTCATCTATGGCTGGAATCAATATTTGTGGCCGCTGCTGATCACCACACAGGACTCGATGCAGACCATCGTCACCGGCATCAAGAAAATGCTGACGACAACCGACGAGTTGGCCGAATGGCAGCTGGCGATGGCAACGGCCGTGCTCGCGATGTTGCCGCCGGTCGCGGTGGTGGTGTTCATGCAGCGGCTGTTCGTGCGCGGACTGGTCGAGACGGAAAAATGAGAAAAACGATGGCGAATAGCGAATGGCGAAAAGCGAGTAGAACGTCGAGCATGTTGTTCGATCCTGGCTTTCCCTATTCGCTGCTCGCTACTCCCTATTCGCTCTTCGCCCCCGGTAATCCTCATGGCTAATGTCACCCTGCGCGACGTCCGCAAGACCTACGCCGGTGGCTTCGAGGCCATCAAGGGCATCAACTTCGAGGTCGGCGACGGCCAGTTCTGCGTGCTGGTCGGCCCGTCCGGCTGCGGCAAGTCCACGCTGCTGCGGATGGTCGCGGGCCTTGAGACCATCACCGGCGGCGACATCGACATCGGCGGGCGCATCGTCAACCTGATTGAGCCGGCCGAACGCGACATCGCCATGGTGTTCCAGAATTACGCGCTCTATCCGCATATGAGCGTCTACAACAACATGGCCTATGGCCTGCGCAACCGGCGCATGCCGGAGCCCGAGATCGACACCCGGGTCCAGGAAGCCGCCCGTATTCTCGAGCTTGGCGCCATGCTCGATCGCAAGCCGCGGCAATTGTCCGGCGGCCAGCGCCAGCGCGTCGCGATGGGCCGCGCCATTGTGCGGCACCCGAAAGTGTTTCTGTTCGACGAGCCTTTGTCCAATCTCGACGCCAAGTTGCGGATCGCGATGCGGGTCGAAATCCGCAAACTGCAGCGGCGGCTGAAAACGACGTCGATCTACGTCACCCATGATCAGCTCGAGGCGATGACGCTCGCCGATATTCTTGTGGTCATGAACGGCGGCCAGGTCGAGCAGATCGGCAACCCGCTTCTGATCTATCAGAAGCCCGCGACCACCTTCGTCGCCTCGTTCATCGGCGCGCCGCCGATGAATCTGATGGCGCTGCGGGCGGACGAAATCAAGGCGCAGTTCGAAGGCGACAGCCGCGCCGCGGCCGACACCGCCGGCATCCTGGGAATCCGCCCCGAGGATTTCGTGATTTCGAGCGACACCATCGCCGGCGGCATTGCCCTCGACCTCACGGTGGAGGCGATCGAGCGCGTTGGCGCGGAGACCTTCATTTACGGCACCCGCCAGCTCGTTGTGCAGGGAGTTGCCGCCAATCCCGGGGAATTGCCGCCGGGAGAGGTGATCGTGCGGATTCCCGGCGCGACCGCACCTGCGATCGGCGAACGAATCAGGGCGATCGCGCCCCGCGAAAAGCTGCATCTGTTCTCGGCCGACGGCCGCAAGCGGATCGAGCTTTGAACCCAAACTTTCGTCATTTCGGGCTTGTTCCCGGAGCCTGGTGGTCAGAGGCCTGAGCCGTTGGGTCGCCCCCGGAGCGATGCTGGACTGGATTCGGCAGGTCCGTGAGGTGCTTGCACACCCCCCGAACCATGCCCATATTGGCTGTTGACCGGACGGCAAATCCGCCGGCCGGCCAAAATGGGGCGCCGCAAGGGCCCTGAACTTCAAAGTCGCTTCGAGAGGACTTTGCAAAAATATGTCTCGTGTTCCTTCGTTATCCAGTCCGTTTCTGCTGGGATTCGACGAAATCGAGCGTGCGCTCGATCGCGTCGTCAAAGGCGCCGACGGTTATCCTCCGTACAACATCGAGCGGTGCGACCGCAGCTCCGGCCAGCCGGAACGGTTGCGAATCACGCTGGCGGTGGCGGGTTTTACCCGCGACCAACTCGATGTAACGATTGAGGAAAACCAGCTCGTGATCCGGGGCCGCCAGCACGACGACAAGGCCCGGCAATACATCCATCGCGGCATCGCCGCGCGCCACTTCCAGCGCACCTTCGTGCTGGCGGAGGGGATGCAGGTGCTGGGCGCGGACTTGAAAAACGGGCTGTTGTCGGTCGACCTTGCCCGGCCTGAGCCGGAGAAGACCGTTAAGACAATTGCTATCAATGAACATGAATAATGGAACGAGTAGCGGACTCGACCGCTTAGTCTGACAGAGGAGTCGAGACCATGACTGAAGGTAACGTAGTGTTCGAAAATGCAGGCGTCTCCACCGAGTCGCTGGCGACCCTTGGCGAAGGGCATATCGCCTATGTGAAACAGATCCGCTCGGAGGACGTGCCGGGGCTGTTTCCCCAGGCGCCGAAGATCGCGCCGGGACTGAAGCTCTTCGCACTCCATGCCGCCGACGGCACGCCGATCATGCTGACCGACAGCCGGGAAGCGGCGATCGCGAATGCATGGAGCAACGAACTGCAGGCCGTCAGCGTTCACTGACGGAGCTCTCGCTCCTTTCGCCGACGCAGGCCTGTCCGGTCTCGGTGACTCCATATCATGTGGATGATGATGATGTCGTACGCGGGCTTGACCCGCGTACCCATTGATCGTTGCAAGAACAATTTTCAAAAGAACAAAGGAAGATGGGTTGCCGGGTCAAGTGTTTAGCCGGAGACATGCGCAGCAATGACGGTTGTGGGACCTAACCCGACTTTCCCAACTGGACCTCAGAATTTGCGATTTTCGGATTATTTCGCGGTGAAAGCTGAATCATTACAAAGGGCGGAGATCGGAAAACCGTTGTAGTGAAGACCTACTGGCTTTTCCTTCGCACGGTTCCGGGTAGAATCGTCGCTCATGTATTTGCGATTCACTCGACGACGTAAGGACGGCAAAGAGCACCGTTACTGGAGCATTGTCGAAAGCAAGCGCTGCGCTGGTGGTCGGGTGGTACAGCGGCCGGTGCTTTATCTCGGGGAGATCAACGACAGCCAGCGCGAGGCCTGGTGCCGGGTGATCGATGCTTTCGACGAAGGCAGCCAGCAACATCGACAACTCGCGCTGTTTCCCGCCGGGCAAGGCGTTCCGGAGCACGCCCAGGCTTATGGGCTGCAGGTGCGGCTCGATGCGATGGAATTGCATCGCCCGCGGCAATGGGGAGCCTGCTGGCTGTCGTGTCATCTCTATGAGCAACTGGAACTCCATCAGTTCTGGGCAACGCGCCTGCCGGACTCGCGCGAGGGGACCAACTGGCGGCATATCCTGCAGACTTTGGTGTGCTACCGGCTGATCGATCCGGGTAGTGAGTGGCGGCTGCATCGGCAATGGTTCGAGCAGAGCGCGATGGGTGATCTTCTCGGCGAGGATTATTCGCTGGTATCGAAGAACGCGCTGTATCGCTGCCTGGACAAGCTGTTGCCACATAAGACCGCGTTGTTCAGCCACCTGCGGCAACGCTGGCAGGATCTGTTTGGCGCCAGCTTCGAGGTTCTGCTCTACGACTTGACCAGCACCTATTTCGAATCGGACCCGCCGGATGACGAGAACGACAAGCGCCGTTACGGCTACAGCCGCGACAAGCGCGGTGATTGCGTGCAGGTGGTGATCGCCCTGATCGTGACGCCCGAGGGCTTTCCATTGGCGTATGAAGTTTTGCCCGGCAATACCGCCGACAACACGACGTTGCGCGGCTTCCTGCAGAAAATCGAAACGCAGTACGGCAAGGCCCAGCGCATCTGGGTGATGGATCGCGGCATTCCGACCGACGAGGTGCTGGCACAGATGCGGCAATCCGATCCGCCGGTCTCATATCTGGTCGGCACCCCGAAAGGACGATTGACTAAACTGGAAAAAGCTCTGCTTGAGCGGCCGTGGCAAGCGGTGCGCGATGGGGTCGACGTCAAGCTCTTGCCGGACGAACAGGAGCTCTATGTGCTGGCTCGCAGCCGTGCCCGCATCGACAAGGAACGCGCGATGCGGCGGCGGAAGCTGAAATGGCTGTGGGGCCGGCTTAAGGATCTCTCCGCCATGCGGCTGAAGCGCGAAGAGCTGCTCATGAAACTCGGCGCCGCGCGGGACAAGGCAAGGGCGGCGTGGCGGCTGGTGGACATCGAAATCGATCCGCAGATCGCCAGCTTCAGCTACGCGCTCAACCGCGACAAGCTACGTAAAGTACGTCGCCGCGAGGGTCGCTATCTGCTGCGCACCAATCTGTACGAACACCAGCCGGAGAAGCTGTGGAAGTTTTACATCCAGCTGACTGAAATCGAGGCGGCGTTCAAGAACCTCAAGGGCGATCTGGAAGTGCGCCCGATCTACCATCAAACGATCGAGCGGGTCGAAGCCCACATCTTTGTTGCCTTCCTGGCCTACTGCCTCCACGTCACGTTGCGCGCAAGGCTCAGGCCGTTGGCGGGCGGCATCACGCCGAGGTCGGTGCTCGACAAGTTTGCCGCTATCCAGATGCTCGATGTCCACTTCCCAACCTCGGAGGGGCGAACTCTGATCCTCAGCCGCTACACCGAGCTGACCGCCGACCAGAAGCTCCTCGTCAGCCAGCTCAACCTTGACCTTCCACCCCAACCCCCTCCAAGGATCACCGCCGCCGGCCAAATCGCCAGGGCGTCAGTCCCGGCTCTGTAGTGAAGACCTTTTGACCGCCACCCTTGATTTGCAGGGACTATTTGGCCGCGTTATCCTCCAGTTGGGAAAGTCGGGCTAGGCCAATGCAGCG
>Ga0209871_1000439_pt1 | contig 11059 bp, 7 predicted proteins | sample OrgsoiDNA2013045_FD_185795 | JGI IMG/M metagenome (GOLD analysis project Ga0209871, IMG submission 185795) | Permafrost soil microbial communities from the Arctic, to analyse light accelerated degradation of dissolved organic matter (DOM) -... | ecosystem: Environmental > Terrestrial > Soil >... | reverse complement strand
GACGACGGCCAGGTCCTGCGCGGCGAACGCCTCGTTCACCTCGAACACGTCGATGTCATCGACCTTCAGGCCGGCCCGGTCCAGCACCAGCCTGACGGCCGGTACCGGGCCGATCCCCATGATCCTCGGCTCAAGGCCGGCGTGGCTGTAGGCAATAAGGCGGCCAAGCGGCGCTAGGCCGTGGCTCTCGGCGTAAGCGCTGCTGGCAAGCACCACGGCTGCTGCCGCGTCATTGACGCCTGCGGCGTTCCCCGCCGTCACCGTGCCGTCATCGGCGAACGCCGGGCGCAGCCTGGCCAGGTCGTCAGCTGTGACGTCCGGCCGCATGTGCTCGTCAGCCCCCACCTCGACGGTTCCCTTCCTGGCCGGCGCCTGGACCGGCGTGATCTGCTCGGCGAAGTAGCCGGCCTGCACCGCCGCCGCGGCCCGGCGGTGGCTCTCGGCCGCCAGCGCGTCCTGGTCCTCGCGCGAGATCCCGAACTCGGCCGCCACGTTCTCCACTGTGACGCCCATGTGGCAATCATCGAAGGGGTCGGTCAGCGCGCCGACCATGGCGTCAACGGCCACGCCGTCGCGCATCCGCTGGCCCCACCGTAGTCCCGGCAGCCAGTACTGGCCGCGGCTCATCGACTCGGCTCCGCCCGCCACCGCAGCGTCCGCGTCACCGAGCTTGATGGCCTGCGCCGCCGAGACGATCGCCTGCAGCCCGCTGCCGCAGAGCCGGTTCACGGTGAAAGCCGACGTGGTGACCGGCAGGCCGCCGTTGACGGCAGCGACCCGGCCAAGGTACATGTCCCTGGTCTCGGTGTGGATCACATTGCCGAAGACCGCGTGGCCGACATCGGCGGGCTCCACGCCCGCCCTGGACACCGCCTCGCGCACCACTGTCGCGGCAAGGTCGCACGGCGGGACGCCGGCGAGACCGCCGCCGTAACGGCCGATGGCGGTCCGCGTGGCGGACAGCACGACGACATCGGGTGATCATTCATGACTTTCCCCTCACATGTCCAGGCCGCCGTTGACGGCCCAGATCTGTCCGGTGATGTAGGCGGACTGGTCGGCGGCCAGGAAGCAGACGACGCGGGCGATCTCCTCAGGCCGGCCGAGCCGGCCAACGGGAATCTGGCCCCTGATGCGCTCGAGCACCTGATCGGGGATCGTCGCGAGCATGTCCGTGGCGATGAAGCCGGGGGTCACGGAGTTGACCGTCAGACCGATTCCGTCGCCGGCCGGCCGCTTTGCGCGGTTCAGCTGGAAAATGGCCTCCCTGGCCAGCGATTTCGTCAGGCCGAACAGCCCGGACTTGGACGCCGCGTAGTTGGCCTGGCCGATGTTTCCGGTCTCACCGATGACCGACGACACGCTGATGATCCTCCCGGTGCCGCGCTCGATCATGTGGTCAAGCGCTGCCTGGGCGATGAAGAAGGCGCCGGACAGATTGACGGCGATTACCTTCTCCCAGTCATCATCGGACATCTTGGCGACGGTGCGGTCGATCGCGATCCCGGCGTTGTTCACCAGGATGTCGAGGCGGCCGTGCTGGTCAATGACGTCGCGCACCACCCGGCGGCAGTCATCGGCCAGGCCAATGTTGCCCTCGTGCAGCGTGCAGCGCTGCTGCGGGTACTCGGCCGACATGGCCACCCGGAACTTCTCCGCCCCCTCGTCCCGGCGCCAGTAGCCCGCCGCGACTGATGCGCCCTCGCTGGCCAGCTGGCGGCCGATGGCGGCTCCGATGCCGCTGGTGCCACCGGTAACCAGGGCCACCCGGCCGCTGACCATGCCCGTGCTGTCCTGCTGCGGCGACTGCGTCACGGTCATCGTCAGCTCCTAATGGCGCCTGTCCTCGCGCCTTGCTCACCATGTGGTTGATCAGCTCTGCGCTGCCTAGGGCGGGTGACCCCGAGGTCGTGGGGATTCACGCTGCCGGCTACTCGCCGCCGAACTTCTTGATCTCCTCGAACTCGGCTTCGGTCAGCTGGCGCGGCACGTCGTCCTTGGCGACCTTCGCGCTCTGCACGTAGTGCCGTATGCTGTCGACGATCTCGGGGTTGGCCAGGGTGGTGACATCCCCGACGTCAGCGAAGTTGGAGATAGACGCAATCACGCGGCGCATGATCTTGCCCGACCTGGTCTTCGGCATGTCGGGCACGATCCAGACGTTCTTCGGCCGCGCGATCTTGCCGATCTCGGTCTCGATCGCTCTGGTGACCTTGCCCTCCATCTCCTTGCCCGGCTCGAAACCGGGCTTGAGCGAGACATAGATCTCCACGACGCGGCCCCGGATGTCATCCACCACCGGCACCGCCGCCGCCTCCGCCACCTCCGGCACGGTCAGGGCAGCGGACTCGATCTCCTTGGTGCCCAGCCGGTGCCCGGCCACGTTGATCACGTCGTCCACCCGGCCGAGGATCCTGAAGTAGCCGTCGGCGGCCTGCACCGCGCCGTCACCGGCGAAGTACGGCCAGTCGCGCCAGTCCTTGCTGCCGGGGTTCTTGTTGTACTTGCGGTAGTAGGTATCCACGAACCGCTCCGGCTGGCCCCAGATGGTCTGGAAGATCCCCGGCCACGGGTTGCGAATGCAGATATTGCCCGCCCGGCCGGCCGGGACCTCGTTGGAGTCCTCGTCATAGATGACCGGGTAGACGCCCAGGACGCCGGGCCCGCAGCTGCCCGGCTTCATCGGCTGCAGGGCCGGCAGCGTGCTGCCCAGGAAGCCGCCGTTCTCGGTCTGCCACCAGGTGTCGACGATGGCCGCCTCGCCCTTGCCGACCTCAGAGTGATACCAGCGCCACACCTCGGGCTCGATCGGCTCGCCCACCGTGGTCATGTGCTTAAAGTGATAGTCGTACTTCTTCGGCTCCTCCGGGCCGACCTTGCGCAGCATCCGGATAGCCGTGGGCGAGGTATGGAAGATATTCACCCCCAGCTTCTCGGCGATCCGCCACGGTCGGCTCGCGTCCGGGTAATTCGGCACCCCCTCGTAGATCACCGTAGTCGTCCCCAGCGCCAGCGGCCCGTAGACGATGTAGGAATGGCCGGTGATCCAGCCGATATCGGCCATGCACCAGTACACGTCATCGGGGTGAATGTCCTGGTAATACTTGGACGTCCCGGCCACGTAGGCGAGGTACCCGCCCGTGCTGTGCACGCAGCCCTTCGGGCGGCCGGTCGTGCCGCTGGTGTACATCAGGAACAGCGGCGCCTCGGCCGGCATCGACACGGGCTCGACGGTCTTCCCCGAATGCCCGCCGAGCAGCTCATCCACGAAGACATCTCTGCCCTCAGCCATCGGGGTCTGCGAGGCGTACTGCCCGGCGTGGCGCCGCCAGACAAGCACCTTGCCGACCTCCTGGCCCTCCTGGCGGGCCGCCGCAACCGCCTCGTCGGCCTTGAGCTTGTGGTCCGTCAGCCGGCCGCCGCGGTAGTAGCCGTCCATCGTGATCAGGATGTGGCTGCCGGAGTCGGCGATCCTGTGCCCGCACGCGGCTCCGCTGAACCCGCCGAACACCTGCGAGTGGATAACGCCGAGCCGGGCGCAGGCCAGCATGGTGACCGCCAGCTCGGGCACCATCGGCATGTGCAGTGTCACCCGGTCACCGGCCTTCAGGCCAAGGGAGTCGCGCAGCAGCGCCGCGAACTCGTTCACCTGACGATGCAGTTCCGAGTAGCTGATGTGCACGTGGTCGTCGGACTCCAGCTCCGGCACGAAGATGATCGCGGTCTTGCTCGGGCTGGTCTCAGCATGCCGGTCCACGCAGTTATACGAGGCGTTCAGCTTGCCGCCGACGAACCACTTCCAGAATGGCGGGTTGCTGGTGTCCAGGGTTGTGTGCCAGGGCTCATCCCAAGTGAGCAGGTCCGCGTACTCCTTGAAGCAGTCGGGGAAGTGCTCCTCGCTGAACCGGTCAAAGATCGCCGCGTCCTTCGCATTAGCCTGGTCGACGAACTTCGTGGGCGGGTAGTAGTACTCCTCCTCGCGCCAGTGCACCGCGATCTGCGCCTCGGAGACCTGCGCATCAGAACCCCGCGACTCCTGGCTTTCTGCCATTGTCTTGTCCTCTCGCCGGAAGATAACTATCGGAGAATGGAGGGCAGGCCTGCCTAAGCCTCTTCGAGCAGGCCGGCGCACACGCCGAACTCGTGCAGCTCGGCGCAGACCGCCGCCTGGCGGGTGAACGCCGCTGTGTCGCCTCGGTTCAGCGAATCCCAGCAAAGACCATCTGTCAGTGCCAGTGCGCGGACGGTCACCGAGCCCAGTGCCGGGATCGGTCCGTCTCGGCCGCGTGCCGCAGGGACCACGTGTCACGCCCGGCCGCCTCGGTAGTGGTCACCGCCTGCAAGTGCGCGAGCAGCACCGACAACTCACCCGCCACGTACTGCCCGCGTCATTCCCATCGCCAGCCCGCTGGCCCGTGCCGCCGTACCCCGCGGATGTGGCGCGCGCTGGTCCCTATCGCACCCTGCACCGCACTACTGCTGCCCATTTCAAGCCGCCTCCCAGGGGCTCCGAGAGTGAGTCATATCTGCAGCCGGCCCCAGCATGAGCCGGCCGTGTTACAGCAGGGTGGTTACGGCCTTGACCTCGGTGTAGGCGTTGAGCACCTCGTGGCCCATCTCGCGTCCCCAGCCGGACTGCTTGTATCCGCCGAAGGGGAGTGCGGCGTCGAAGACGTTGTAGCAGTTGATCCAGATTGTGCCGGCCCTGATCTTCTTGGCGAGGGCGTGGGCCTTGGAGATGTCACTGGTCCAGATGCCCGCCCCGAGGCCGTATTCGGAGTCGTTGGCGACCGCAGCGATCTCATCAAGGTCGGTGAACGGGGCAGCGACCAGGACCGGCCCGAAGATCTCCTCGCGCACGACCTGCATGTCCGGGCGGGTGTTGGTCAGCACGGTGGGTTCGACGAAGTAGCCGCGGTCGCCGTACCGGCCGCCCCCGGCCAGGGCGGTGGCGCCTTCTGCCTTGCCGGAGTCGAGGAAGCCGGTCACCCGGCGGAGCTGCTCATCGGAGACCAGCGGGCCCATCTGCGTCCCCGACTCCATCCCCGATCCCATCTTGATCGACTTGGCGATCTCGGCGACGCCGTCGACGACTTCGTCGAAGCGGCCGCGCTGGACGTAGAGGCGCGAGCCGGCCACGCAGCACTGCCCGTGGTTGAAGAAGATCGCGTTGGCGGCGCCCTCGACTGCGGCGGGCCCGGCGTCATCGAACACGACGTTGGGGCTCTTGCCGCCCAGTTCCAGGGTCAGCTTCTTCAGGTTCCCCGCCGCCGCCCGGAGGATCAGCTTGCCCACTTCGGTGGAACCGGTGAAGGCGACCTTGTCCACATCGTTGTGCGCGGCCAGGGCCGCGCCGGCGGTCTCGCCGAAGCCGGATACCACGTTCACCACGCCGTCGGGCATCCCTGCCTCGGCGATGAGCCCGGCTAGCCGCAGCGCGGTCAGCGGGGTCTGCTCGGCCGGCTTGAGCACCACGCAGTTACCTGTGGCCAGCGCCGGGCCGATCTTCCAGGCGGCCATCAGCAGCGGGAAGTTCCACGGGATGATCTGCCCCACCACCCCGAGCGGCTCACGCAAGGTGTAAGAGTGGAAATTCGCGCCCGGCATGTACGGCACCGAGATGTTGATCGTGTTGCCCTCGATCTTGGTGGCCCATCCGGCCATGTAGTGGAAGAGATCCGCGGCCAGCGCCACATCGGCGGCCTGCGCCACGGCGAAGGGCTTGCCGTTGTCCAGTGATTCCAGCTGGGCGAGCTCGTCGAGGTGCTCGAGGATGAGATCGCCGATACGCCAGATGATGCGGCCCCGCTCGGACGGGGTCATCCTGCTCCACGGGCCTTCCTCGAATGCTCTGCGCGCAGCTCGCACGGCCCGGTCGATGTCCTCTGCGTCCCCCTCGGCGACCCGGGCGAGGGTCTCGCCTGTCGCAGGGTTGGGGGTCTCGAACATCTTGCCCGACGCCGCATCGGCCCACTGCCCGTTGATGAACAGCTGGCGCGGGGCGCCGATGAACTCTTCGACGCTCCGGTCCAGGGTCACTGTCATGAATGCTCATCTCCCACTGCCGCCGGCGCCGGCAGCCACGCGAAAGCGGCTTGCCTGCAAGCGCCGTGCCGTGCCCCGGCATACGGTCGAGGCACATCTGATAGTGCCCATTGTCCGGCAGGTCGGGCGCCACGACAGCTACCCAACCGGACAGGCCAGTGCGCCCAGGAGGACGGCGTCGTGACTACCCAGTCGCCCTCGGCTGCCCTTGCCGGAATGCCGATGCAACAGACTCTTGACAGCGGCGTAACCTGAGTCTTAGCTGGGCTAACGGGGCAGGAGATCTCATGCCCATTCCACTGGAAAACCTCTCGATGGTCGAGAGCGACTGGCCTGGTGCCGACTGGGACTGCGAAAAGAGCGCCGACCAGCTGGCCGGCCCGCGACGGGGTGAGGCGCCCAGCGCGCCTGGCCCGGCCCGGCTGGTGAAGTTTCATGTTCCGGAGATCGTCTTCGGGCCGGGTGCGCTGGCGGAACTCGGTCACTGCGCGGCTCGGCTCGGTGCGCGTCGGCCGTTCCTCGTCACCGACCCTGGGCTGATCGAGGCGGGCTGGGCGGATGAGGCCGTCGCCTACTTGCGGCAGGTCGGGCTGTGCCCGGCAGTGTGGCATGACGTTACCCCCAATCCCAAGGACCACGAGATCGAAGCCGCCTTCCAGATGTACGCCGAGAGCGGCAGCGATGTGATCATCGGGCTGGGCGGCGGCTCGTGCATCGACGCGGCGAAGGGCGTAGCGATCCTGTCCGGCAACGGCGGCCAGATCCTCGGCTATGAGGGGGTGGACAAGGTCGTACGCCCGATCCCGCCGACCGTGATGGTGCCGTCCACCTCCGGCACGGGCTCGGATGTGTCGCAGTTCGCTGTCGTCACCGACACGGCGGCCCGCATCAAGATCACCATCATCAGCCGGACCCTGGTGCCGGAGATCTCCGTGATCGACCCGCGCCTCCTCACCACCATGCCGGACTGGCTCAACGCCACCACCGGGCTGGATGCGCTGACGCACGCGATCGAGGCGTACGTGTCCCGTGCGCACAACCTGCTGACCGACAGCCACGCGCTGCATGCCGTCGCGCTGATCATCCGCCACCTGCTGCGCGCCCAACTGCGGCCAAACGAGACCATCCCGCGCCTGGCCATGGCCCTGGGGTCGCTGGAGGCGGGCATGGCGTTCACCAATGCCATCCTGGGTGCCACGCACGCGATGAGCCACCAGGTCGGCGGCCTATTGGATGCCCCGCACGGCGTGGTGAACGCCGTGCTGCTGCCCCACGTCATCAGGTTCAACGCCCAGGTCCTGCCAGAGCGCTTCGTCCCGCTGGCCGCGGCCGGCGGCATCCGTACCGAGGGCGTGCCGGCACGCGAGGTTGCGCTGCTCCTCGCCGAACGGGTACGCGAACTGGCCGACGAGGTAGGCGTGCCGAAGGGACTGGCCGCGCTCGGTGTCACCGAGACCATGCTGCCCCAGATGGCCCGGACCACCTTGAAGGACGCCTGCCTGGCCACCAATCCCCGCGAAGCGGACGCGCGGGACATCGAGGCGCTGTTCCGGGCGGCCTTGTGACGGGGCCGCCGGTGACCGAATCAGGCCGCGATGCTCGTCCGGACCGCGATCTGGAGATCCTGACCGGCCTTCGCTCCGGCAAACGCTCGTACTACCCCGAGTACGTTCGCTCCGCCGAGCGATTCGAGCACGCCGTGCAGGAGCTGGACGGCATCTCCCGTGCCCTGGTGCGCACCGCAGCCGGTCCCCGCGCGCTGGTCGAGTGGGTGGTGCGGACGGCGACGGCGCACCTGCAGGCCGACTGGCTCCTGTTCGTCGTGGCCGACGGGGTCCTGCCCGCCGCGCGCCCCCGGTTTCTCGGAGTCACTGACGGGGAGCTAATCGACGACGAGAGCAGGCTGACAGCCGACGTACGCGAACACCTGGCCGTGCTGCGCGGCCGTCCGTGGGAGGTCGAGTCGCCAGCCAGCGGCCAGGGATGGGTGCGGGTGTCGATGACCCTGGATGACGAGCCGGTCGGCGGGATCGCAGCGCGGCCGGGCACCGGGCTGGAGGTGGCCGCCACCGATCGCGCCATCTTGCGGGTGCTGGCCAACCAGGCCGCCGTGGCGCTGCACAACTCATTCCTATTTCACGCAACTACCCAGTTGCGTGGCCGCAGCGAGCAGCTCTACGACGCGACCACACGGCACGCCAGGGACCTGGCCGTCCGCAGCGCCGAGCTGGCCGAGACGCAGCGGCAGCTCGTCGCGGCGACGCAGCGACAGGCGCTGGACGACGAGCGGCACCGCATCGCGCGCGAACTGCACGACAGCGTGACCCAGTCCGTGCTGTCCATCGGCATGACCATCGAGGTGTGCCGGGCCGAGCTGGAGAGCATAGGCGGCCCGGCCAGGAAGATAGCCGAGCGCCTGGTGCCGGCCAAGGACCTCTCGCAGCACGCGGCCGAGCAGTTGCGCGCCGCGATCTACGCGCTGCACCGGGCCGGTGAGGAGTCGGCAGGTCCGCTGCCCGTCATGCTGCAGCGGCTGTGCACGGTGCACCGGCCCGCCAACCTGCACGTGAAGGTGATGCTGGAAGGACACCCAGTCCCGCTGCCCCCCGAAATCGAGCAGTCGATGCTGCGGTGGACCGGGGAGGCATTGTTCAACGCGGCGGCGCACGGCGAAGCCACACGCGCACTGGTCCGGCTGCGTTACAAGGCCGACGCGGTGGCCCTCAGCGTCTCCGACAACGGGACCGGTGACCCGGCGCAGCTGCGTCGCGCCCTGCGGCTGTCGTGCGCAGGAGACCTGTCCGGACGACACCGCGGACTGGCGAACATGCTGGCCATGGCGGAGGAACTGGGCGGCACATTGTCCATCCGCCGCTCTCGGTCGGGCGGCGTCCTTCTCCGCATGGACACCCCCCTGCCCCTGCTCGGACTCAGCGAGGCCGATAGCCGGCCGCTGGCTGAGGGTTGCGGTGGCGATGCGTGAGGCACAGCCGGGGCGGGCAGAGCCGGCTGACGAGGTCCCGGTCAGGATCGTGCTCGTCGACGATCACGCGATCCTCAGGCAGGGCCTGCGCTCGCTGCTGGAACGCGAGCACGACCTGCAGGTCGTGGGCGAGGCCAGTTCTGCCGGCGAGGCGCTGGCCGTCGTCGAGCGGACCCGCCCGGCGATCGTGCTGCTCGACATGAAGCTGTCCCCCGCATCGGACAACGACGGGCTGGGCGTGTGCGCTCGGCTGACCAAGCGATATCCTGGGCTCAGCGTGCTGGTGTTCTCCACTTTCGTGGACGACGCGCTGGTGGTCGGCGCCATTCAGCACGGGGCGTGTGGCTTCGTGGTCAAGGACGTCGACACCATGGAGCTGGTGCGCTCAATCCGCCTGGTCGCCCGGAAGGGGAGCGCGTTCGACTCTCGCTCGGCCGCGGCCATGGCGCGGTCGATCCACGCCCCGGCACGCTCACCGCTGACCGACCGCGAGCTGAACGTGCTGCGGCTGGTCGCAAACGGCCTGAGCAACCGGGGCATCGGCGCGTACCTGCACCTGTCGGAGACCACGGTGAAATTCCACGTCCGCAACATCATGCGCAAGCTCGACGCGACCAGCCGCGCCGAGGCGGTCTACAAGGCCACCAAGAACGGCCTGGACCTGACGTCCAGCTGAGACCTAGCCGGCGGTCAGCACCAGCCAGCCGCCGTGGTGCTCGTGCACCGAGCAGCGGTGGCCGGTGCTGCCGCCCAGATCACCGAGCTGGCGCAGATCAAAGGTACGGATGTGGCCGTAGGCGGCGACGGGTTCCTCCTCGACCGGCACGGCGACCACTACCTGATGGCGGGCGACGCGGAGCGCCTCGCCGATCACGGCCCTGCCATGGTCGGGGCTGACGTGTTCCAGAAGGTGGACGACGCTGACCGTGTCGGCCCAGTCATCGGGCACCGGGATCCGCGCCGCATCGCACACCAGGGTGCTCACTTGCAGCCCGCGCGCGGCGGCCACGGCCTTCAGCAAGTACATGGTGCCGTCGGACAGGTCGGAGGCGGTCACCGTGTTGGCCGGCCGCTCGGCCAGCAGCAGCGGGAGGAAGCCCAGACAGGAGCCGACGTCGAGCACCTGGCCGGCCGGAATGAGCTGCAGCGCGTGCGCATACACGGGGGCGAACTCGCTGATCGTCGTGCGCCCGTGGCCGTTCGCCGCGGTCGGCGTACGCCAGCACTGGCGGATCCGGGCCAGGCTATTGCCATAGAACGTGCACCAGGCCAGCATCGGGTCATCAATGCAAGACCGCACGACGCCGGTGAATACCCGCTCGAAGATCTCCGCGCCCGCCAGCCAGCCCGGCGCGAACAGCTCGTCGGCCAGCAGCCCGGCCACGTCGTTGTCGAGCTCGTCGGGGCGCAGCCAGTGGCTCACCTTGATCCGGCGGCCGCGTTCGGTCAGGCAGAAATGGTCGGTGCGGACCACCGGACCAGCGTCCTCGGGGCCGCCGCCAGGCGGCTCGGCGCGGACCACGCTGACAAGATGGTCCTCGTAGCGGCCCGGCGGGCACGGCGCGAGCGGGTCAATGATCTGCGGGAGCGACCGGATCAGGTTCGGCTCGCTCATCGCCCGGTCGCCTCCGCCGATATCAGCTGGGCTGCGCGCTGCAGCCCGGTGAGATCGGCGACCACCTGGACGCGGTCGCAGAACTCCGCGTAGCGCGGCAGGTCGCACGCCCCGAGCCCCCAGGAGTACCGGGATTCCGGGGTCAGCCAGATCGTCTCGCGGACCCTGCGGGTGATCTCCCGGAAGGTGTCCAACTGGGCGTCGTTGCCGTTGCCGCGCCCGTCCCCGAGCACGATGAGCGTGGTGCGGCGATCCAGCGCGGCGGAGTGCTCCGACAGCAGCTGGGTGAAGGTCGCGCCGTAGTCGGAGCTGGCGTCCACGTCGAGCAGCCCGCCCGCGGGCAGCCCGTCGAACACCAGCCCGAGCGCCCGTTCCAGCGGGTGCTCGGCGAACAGCTCCGTGATCTCGACCGGCGC
>Ga0209871_1000438_pt1 | contig 11075 bp, 8 predicted proteins | sample OrgsoiDNA2013045_FD_185795 | JGI IMG/M metagenome (GOLD analysis project Ga0209871, IMG submission 185795) | Permafrost soil microbial communities from the Arctic, to analyse light accelerated degradation of dissolved organic matter (DOM) -... | ecosystem: Environmental > Terrestrial > Soil >... | reverse complement strand
AAAGAAAAAGTTGCGGAAAATTTCAAGCCGGGTGCAAAATGGGAATATTCTAATACTGCCTATGCCATCCTCGCTTCAATAATCGAAAAAGTCTCCGGACTAAGTTATAAGGATTACATGTACAAAAACATTTTTAAGCCATTAGAAATGAGTCACTCCCGTGTTTACAATACAAGGCGTTCAAAAAAAGATACGGTTGCTGATTATGCTTTTGGATTTGTTTATTCGGATACTTTGAAAAGGTATATAATACCTGATAGTTTACTTAGTTACGATTACGTCATTTATCTTGACGGAATAGTGGGTGATGGCTCCATTAACTCTACAACAGGCGATTTACTGAAATGGGACAGGGCATTAAAAAGTCATAGATTATTAAGTGAAACAACGCAAAACAAAATGTTTTCGCCTCAATCTTTAATGGACACAGTAAACAATATTTCTTATGGATATGGAGTAACTGTTGGAAGAAATCAATTTGGAGATTTTATTTCTCATTCTGGTGAGTGGCCTGGTTATCGTACTGTCATCACACGTAATTTATCAAATGATGCCACAATAATAATTTTATCAAATAATGAGTCAAATTCAGATGTAATTGCGCTAGGGATTACCAATATTTTATTTGGTGCGGAAGTTGTTCCACCATATGTCCATAAAGAAGTTACTGTTGACACTAGTATATTGAATAAATATACTGGCGAATATAAAGTTTCGGCAAACCAAATTATTGATATTTCTACAAAGGATGGCAAACTTTACCGGAGCAGAAAGGGAACACCTGACATTGAATTAAAACCCGAATCGAATACAAAGTTATTTTATGGAGATGGCAGCGACAGGCAGCTTGAATTTGAAACAGATGAATTTGGTAATGTTACTAAGTCATGGTTTATAAGCGTTTGGCTCAAAACGGAAATTTACAGATTTCAAGACAGATAGAACGAACGCACAGCAACGGCATTGCTAAAAGCGTGGCTCGACGGAGTAATATCATCAGCAGTAATTCTATTAAGCTATATATCCAGCGCGACCCAACGCTATTGAATGGGCACTCAATTCGGTCTTGTAAGGTATGATGGGAACAGGGTGATTTTATTCTTGTATATCCAGGATAACCCCTTGCAACTTACTAATCTTTCTATAAAAGAAAGTCCGTATATCTGGTAAAGAGGGGAAATGACAGTTTTGAATGTAAAGAGTTTATTTTTTTTTAGTTAGTAAATCTAAATTTGTTACGGCGGTTTAAACCCTCCAGGCTTCTTTAAGAAACTACGATCTTGGAAATAAGGTAAGAGTACAACGTTGATAACGATCATCGAAAATAAGCGGGAGGCAACAGATAACAACGCAATTCCATTATGAGCAAGTGTTATTTAACGATGAAAACTTACGAATATGCCTGGATCACAATTAACCTTCAAATACTTGTCACCAATCCGTCACTAATTCCCCGCAAACCCACTGGAATCGCGGAGCGGTACTTTTTGTATCGTAAAAGTAACCAAAATGACTATTTGCTCAAGGGATTGAAAGTCAATGAGGGAGGAGAGCGGTGAAATCACCGGGACCCGGTGAGCTCACCGGAAGTTTCGGGAGAAAACTTCCCAATAGATCATAACTGATTCTTTTATTTCGCTTTCGGTGTATATGGAGCCGGTGTTCCGGGTTTAAAAGGAGGTTCCTGTTGATGTGATGCCTATTGATACATTGCAATACAGTTTGATGCTCTATTTATAATCAAAACCAGACGAAAAATAATCTCTACATTTATTCTAAAAAAACAGTTCTTTCTCTCATTTTTTTCCCTCAGTTATCAGACGCTCAAAAAGGATTTATTTGAAATCTCCATTAAGGGGTCAATTGAATTGTGCGAACGGGGTTGATTTAGTCTGGCATTACAGGAAGTAAATTTGTTTTTTTAATGGCAAAAAATTCCTAAATGAACTAGTGTATGAAAATGCTACTTTGGTTCTTGCTGGTTGCTCTGTTTTCCGTTTCTTATGCTTTTTCCCAAAATTCGTCTTCAAAGGTTATTAATATAAGTAGCATTCCATCTGAAGGATTATTATTGAATAAGGGATGGAAATTCCAGGCGGGTGATAATCCAGCCTGGGCAAATACTAATTATGTTGACAGTTCCTGGAATGATATAGATCCGACAATAGATATACATGAATTACCGGAGAAAATAAAAACCGGTATTTTCTGGCTTCGCTTACATATTTACACTGGCAATTCCATTCGTCAATTATATTCGATGCTCATTCAGCAATCGGGTGCATCAGAAATTTATCTGGACGACAGTTTAATTTATCAATTTGGAGAGATTGGTGGAAATGCATCAAAAATAAAAGCCTATGACCCACTATGGAAACCGCTGCAGTTTCGGGTTAATAAGAATTCAAACCATGTGTTGGCCATCAGGTACCAGCTTCAACCACATATTTTATACACTACTATTTTTGAAACAGCCAACCCGGTATTTTGGGTCCGGGTCATGGATCCGGATATAGCCATTAATCATTATGTGGGAAAAACCACACTTATTGAAATATCTGATTTTATACCTATTGGCATTTTCTTAATGATGTTTATTCTGCATACGGCACTTTACCTCGTTTATACCCGGCAAAAAGGTAACCTGTACGTTGGTCTTTATGCTTTCGTTACCATCATTGGAAGCATACTGCAGCTCTTTCTGTTAAATTTCAATCACCAGGTTGAGTATAAATTTTACTTAGGAAATTCTGCCATGATTCTTTTCCATTTAAATGATTTGTTTATTCTCGCCGCCATTACTTATCTATTTGAACGGGAGTGGGATATGGTTTTCAGGATATTGGTCATTTTGTTTGTGATCGTAAGTATTCTCTCGATATCAGTTTACCCCTGGGGATGGAAGCCGGGTAACATTTTTACCCCTTTGATTATTGTGAATATCATTCGTATTGCATTCATATCAATGAGAAAAAAGAAGAGAGGCGCATGGATTATAGCGCTTGGGGGTATCAGTTCAATTTTTTGTTTTATTGCATTCATTGCTACCAGCCCCATAACCAGTGGATCGTTTTTGAACAGCCGGCCGGCTTTAAATACAGTATTTTTTATCATGTTCGTATTAAGTCTTCCGACCTCTGTTTCGCTGTTTCTGGCTCTTGATTTTGCATTTGCCAATAAAAGTCTGCAGGAAAAATTAATAGAGGTCAACCAGTTGTCGGAAAGAAATATCATGCAGGAAAGCGAAAAGCAACAACTATTGTCTTCTCAGAACGAAATGCTGGAAAAACAGGTTGGCGAACGTACTTCGGCACTGAAGCAATCTCTCGAGGAACTGCGGGCTACTCAGGCCCAGCTTATCCAGTCAGAGAAAATGGCTTCTCTGGGAGAGCTTACCGCAGGTATAGCGCATGAGATTCAGAATCCACTGAATTTTGTCAACAATTTTTCTGAAGTAAATAAGGAACTACTTGCAGAAATGGATGAAGAAATCTCGAAGGGAAATTATGACGAAGTAAAATCAATTGCCAGGGACCTTACGGGCAATGAGGAAAAGATTAACTATCACGGCAAGCGTGCAGATACAATAGTAAAGGGTATGTTGCAACATTCACGATTAGTCACTGGCAAAAAGGAGCCGACAGATTTGAATGCACTGGCAGATGAATATCTCAGGTTAGCTTATCATGGGATTCGAGCAAAGGCTGGTTCATTTAGTGCACCAATGAAGACGGACTTTGATCCGTACTTAGGGAAGATTAATATCATCCCGCAGGATATCGGAAGGGTTTTATTGAATCTGTACAACAATGCTTTTTATACTTTGATTGAGAAAAGGAAGCAACATGGCGAGAGTTTTGAGCCATTCATATCAGTTGGAACAAAGTTGGTTAATGGAAAAGCCGAAATTAGAGTGAGAGATAACGGCTGTGGCATTCCTCAAAATATACAAGATAAAATTTTCCAGCCCTTCTTCACCACCAAACCCGCAGGTCAGGGAACAGGATTGGGTTTGTCATTGAGCTATGATATTGTCAAAGCGCACGGGGGAGAATTGAAGATGAAATCACAGGAGGGAGAAGGAACTGAGTTTGTCGTTCAAATCCCTGTAGTTTCGTCATAATAGAAAATTTTCTCGTCACCAATCCGTCACCAATTCCTCTGAAACCCACTGGAATCACGGGACAGTACTTTTTGTATCGGTACGGAACAAAAAGTGACCATTCGCTCAAAGGATTGAAAATCAATGAGGGAGAAGACCGGCGACATCACCAAAAGCCGGTGAGCTCACCGGAAGTTCTTGGATAAAACTTCACAAAATGACTTTTATGGCCGAAAGAATTCTCTTTTAAATAACTACTTTGGTAGTACTCATTATACTGAAGAATTACGGGATATGCTTAAGACTATTATCAAATGGATCAGCTTATTATTGGCCATCGAGTTTATTTTGTTTGTCTCAATGATTGCTACTTCTATGACTGATGAAAGACCACCTGCAATTGGCCATATATTTTATTGGGTATTGAAATACATTTTCGGCTTTCCCCTGGTTTACTTAAATAAAGACTATCCCTATTTCCTGGATAGCCAGCATATGCCAGTCGGAGCTTTGTTTTTGATTATACTCAATAATTTAATTTTGGTACTAAGCTTTATCGGCATTACGAAAATTTATAAAAGACTTAGAAACACCGAAAGAATGAAACAACTCTGAATCACTTATTGATTTCCAAATTAACAGTTACCAATCTGTCACTAAATCCTCTGAAACCCATTAGAATCGCGGCACGGTACTTTATGTATCGTAAAAGTGCTCAAAGTGACTATTTATGCAAAGGACTGAAATCCAACCAGGGAGAAGACAGGTGAAATCACCCTTAGCCAGTGAGCTCACCGGAAGTTCTTGGATAAAACTTCCCAATATTAAGATATTAGGACTCTTACTTCCATGACTTAAGTAACTATTAAAACTTTAGGAAATGATTAGGTGAATAAGTCATTTTAGTCTCCTGATTTATTTTTGACTTCAAACAGGTGTTATGTTTTGAGTAATGAGTAATTTTAAGCAGTTGTTTGGCATACTTTTAAAAAGGTTAAATGCTAAAAGGAATTACAAAAATCCTCATTCTTGCTTTTTGCTCAGTTGAGCACAGTCATGCACAAGACTTCAAAGCCCCGGATACTGTATCCATTCATTCCGATAAATTAATATTGAAAGGGTTATTGTGGCTTCCTACCGGTAGCGGACCATTTCCAACAGTTATTTTTTGTCATGGAAGTTATGGAGGTACCGATACAATTCATGATCCAGTGCAGAATATATCTGTGTTGGGCCCGGTGTTAGCCCGGAAAGGGTATATTTTCCTTGGTCTCTTTCGCAGAGGTATTGGTCTTTCAAGTGGACAAGGCCTTAACAGCACAGATCTGATGGATAAGGCATTTAAAGAACATGGACTGGAGGGGCGGAACAATGTACAACTTCGACAACTCGAAACTGATCAATTGCAGGATATGATCTCGGGTCTTAAATTTCTGCGGGAAAGAAAAGAAGTAGATACCAATCGTATTGGAATAATGGGCCACTCTTTCGGTGGGGGACTTACCTTACTGGTCGCTGAGTTTGATTCCCATTTAAAAGCGATCGTTATTTTCGCACCGACAGGTTATAGTTGGGATCGATCACCACTACTTCGTCAACGTTTAATCAGTGCAATTAAAAATATAAACGCGCCCATCATGATTATTCATGCCCAAAATGATTATTCCACAATTCCGGGGTATGCGATAGATAGCGTTTTGAATCAACTTGACAAACCACATATATTAATAATCTATCCGAAGTTTGGAAATTCAGTAATTGAGGGACACGCTCTGCTTTTTCTAAGTATTAAATCCTGGGAAGCTGATGTTTTTAAGTTTCTTGATGAAAACCTGCATAGTTGATCCAGGCTAATACTTATTTTTAAACTATTACTAACATAGATCTTTGTAATAACTAATGTGACGGATCGGAATTGAGTCATTTTCTAAAATATGCGAACTTTATGTTGTTTCTAATTCGAAATACTTTTAAGCAAGTTTAAATGGTTAAAGGAATTTTATTGGCTCTAATAGTTACCTGTTGTTCCGCTGAGATCATTCATGCACAAAATTTCACGATCCCGGATACTATTTCCTTGCAGTCCGGTAATTTAACATTAAGAGCTTTATTGTGGCTTCATACTGGTCACGGACCATTTCCAACAGTTATTTTTTGTCATGGTAGCTATGCCACTGATGATACGACACATGAACCGATAATTGAGGCATCTACTCTGGGACCATTGTTTGCAGGGAGAGGATATATTTATCTTGCCCTTTTCCGTAGGGGGGTCGGGCTTTCAAAAAATCAGGGTTTGAATAGTGCAAATCTGATGGAAAATGCGTTTAAACAAAATGGGCAGGATGGGCGAAACGAGGTACAACTGCAACAACTTGAGACAGCACAAAGGCAGGATATGCTTGTAGGTATTAGTTACTTAATAAGTAGATCGGATATTGATAGGAACCGTATAGCACTCATAGGTCATTCCTTTGGATCATCTCTCGCCCTACTCGTTGCTGAACACGATTCTGTTTTAAAGGCGGTGATTATTTTCTCGGGGTCTGTACGAAACTGGAACCTTTCTCCACAGCTTCGAACCCGTTTAATCAATGCTGTTAAAAATATAACATGTCCCATCATGATTATTCATGCTCAAAATGATTATTCCACAACTCCGGGATATGTACTTGATAGCGCCCTGAATCTTCTCCACAAACCGCACTTACTAATAATCTATCCGAGATTTGGAAGTACAGCGAATCAGGCTCATAATCTGATTTTTCTTAGTCCCCGGACCTGGGATGCAGATGTTTTTAAGTTTCTTGATGAAAACCTCCGCCGATAAAATTTGAGGATATGCCTGGTCACAACAAATTGCATATAAATACTCGTTACAAATCCGCCACTAAATCCCAGCAAACCCACTAGTACCGGGCTACGGTACTTTTTGTATTGGGAAGTGACCGAGACCTGATATATGCGCGTTCCCTGCGGAGTACATTCATTCTAACAGTATTTCATTTGTTTCACCCGCCGAAGCTATAGCGAAGGCGGCCTTTTATCTGCTTTTCTTAGCCTTTAGTAGCCTTTTATTCGCTCCTAATCTGATACTAAATCCTGTTCTTGTGAAGTGCTTGATTTTGGCGGCCAGATTATGGGTCGCAATGATACGGTATGAGACCGAATGATACCGCGTTTCTGGAATTCAGCCACCTGCCTGAGAACCTGATAAAATGAAAATGGTTATTGATGCATTCATCAATAACCGCTTCCCAATAAAAAGCCATCTAATAAGACCTGTATTGAAAGGAATAAGGCTAATAAAAAAACAGGTTATTGCTGCAAGGTAATTTCTCCTACATCAGTAGCCTTCTTTTCGTTAACAACTACTCCTTCCTTTTGAAAATTTTTATAAGGAGCAATGGCTTCTATCACTAGTTTGTAAGTGCTAGGTTTTACTTCACCAATTTCAAAAGCACCGTTTTGAATATTTGTTCTCATCGTGTCCATTCCCGAAACAATGTAAACTGAAGTTGCGGAAGCCGACGGGCTGACAGTTCCTTTGATGGAACCATTCTTAAAAGCACTAAAAGCAAATAGAGCAAATACCATTGCTAAGCTTGCTGCAAGGACTGCTATTTTTTTCGTTTTCATAAAAAAATTTAAACGTGAGTGAATTACGCTGACCACTTAAACGTGTAGCCAGCTGCCTATCTCTGCGAAGTTCAACAACTATGCCAATGACAAGCGTAAATGTTTTTGCAAGAGTACTGACGAGCTGTGTGGGGGTTTTAATACCCATTTTGTGCAATAATTTCTTGGTTCTCGGATATTCCCGCGGGAATTCTTAAAGCAGAGAATTGTCCGCGAACTTGAAGATCATAACCCGCACACCTAACGGGAAAAACATCAATGGCGATGTTGCGGAATTAGTTATTGGTCATTACTCATGGTACTTTATAACGTTTTGTATTATTCCCAATAAAATCCATGGACGGCTTGCAGTAATCGGTTTCTTATTCAGCGTCAGACTGCTGCTATTGCGAGGGGCTATTAAATGAAGTTTCCAGCCGGGTTCAGATGAATATACCGTGCAGGAAACGATTCCGTTTTGTTTTTGATAGTGAACAGAGATTCTCGAATTCCCAATGAGCAGATTATTCAGCGTTGCGTATTTCCATTGATCCGGCAGGCGCAACTGAATCGTAATTTCTTTTTTATACGCGTTCGGATCGATGCCTAAAAAAAATTGAATCAGCGGAATATTGAAACAGGTAACATTCCATGCCTGCACAAACATGCCATAATCCGGTGAAACTTCATAGGTCGTTCCGGGCGTTGCATAACTAAAAGTATTCAACACTTTATGTATATAGGACAAAGCCAGGTCCGGCGAGCCGTAACGGGCCGTTGCAATGATCAGTCCGGCAGTGGCAGCCGGCATAACCGCCCGGTTATATGTAAACGTGCTGTCCTTTTTAAAAGGCCTTTCATCAATTGAAACATCATCGGGTCTTTCAATTCCGGCGATATACATTCCAAACCGGTTCGTAAAAAATGAAACCCGTTTAAGCATTTCCAAAGCCCGGGTCGTATCCGTCATGCCTTCCTCAACCGGTTCGATTGTACTGGCATTATAATAAACCGGATAACCGTTGTAAGGATAATTTCCGCTGAGCACGGATTGCCTGAGTGCATTCAATTTTATCTGCGCCCATTTATTTCTTTCCGGGTTTACCCGTTTTACCAGCGCATCGTCTATGATCTGCACCGCTTTTTCAGGACTGGAAAGAAAATCAGCATAGCAACTATCGCCCGCCACCCACCATTCCTTATTGATCTTTTCTTTTAGTGAGGCTGCTTTTGCTTCATATATTTTAGCAGCGTCTTCATCAGCGAAAAAGATTGCCATCTGACTCAGAATATCCAAAAAACGGTACGTGGCGATCTGAACGTCCAGCATTTCATCATTCAGTCCCTCAATTTCGACTCCTCCGTATCCTTCTATATAACCATTCTTATTGGTATCATGTTTTTGCAGCCAGGCCCATGTTCGTTTTGCATAGATGTAATTATCCATTAAAAACTTCCGGTTACCTGTCCACTTGAATATTTGCCAGGCAGCAATGATATGTAATTGCGATTCCTGCATATTTCCTTTGTTGTAAACAACCCCGTTCATGGAAACTTCATGAATAATTCTTCCGGAACTGTCATTCACCCCATCCGAAACACGCTTTAGAAGATGAAAGGCATCATAAAAAAGTTTCGGAGGCATCGTACCCGTCAAAGCCATGAATGTGTTTGCCTGATCGTTACTGAAAAACCAGGGATAGTCAGGCAGGCCGGCGCTCAAGCCCCTGCCGAAGCCAGGCACATCACGCTGCAGCCAGTCCGTGTTATATTTTCCCCAGCGATATGCTTTCTGCAGAAGTGAATCAGGAACTTTTATTTCTGCTGTTTTTTCCAGGACTTCATATCTATTTTTCTTTTGCGCGAACAAGTCAGCCAGGTTCGTCCTTACCAGAGAAATATTCTCTTTTATTTCCCGGACTCCTTTTATTGATCCCGAGATATAAATTCGAAAGCAGGTTGATTTGCCTGCCGGCAGATTGATCGGAATCTCAAACAGTCCCGACACGCCTTTGCCTTTATAATCGGTATGCTGTATTTTTTTTAATCGGAAGGTATTTAGTTCAAAACCGATACCGGCAAACCAACTGTTGGATCCATCTTTAAAAACGACCAATCTGTCGCCGCCATTGGAAGAATCGTATCGATCCGCGCCGTCGTCAATATGGATGCGTTCTCCCAGCCAGACAGGCATCAGATTCATATCTGCCCGCCATTCAAATTGCGAGTGAATGGGATTGGAGGAGTTATTTTGAATGGTATATTCTACTACCAAAACCGGCAGATTGTCCGGAACCATCTGGGACTGCGTTATTCTTAATTCCGTTCCCGGGACAGAGTAAATAAATTTTGTAAGAAAGGGATATGCAACAAACCGGTCGCAAACAGGTTCTGCGGAGAGATTCGAATTTGCATTTACTATTGAGAAACGAAAACCATCCATCAGTTTTACAGGCTGCTGCCAGATACCTCCCATTTCGCCGGGTACATGAAATCCGACTGCCGGGAATTTCCCTGCCTGATTACCGATGCAATAGAGACGGTTTCCCGCAGTCGTATAAAGGTATTCGGCATTTTCTTTTTTCCCTTCAATAGAATCCAGTTTACTACTGGCAGCAATCAATGAAAAACGATTCGATTGGGCATACGCAGTTAGCAAAGGAAAAACAGCAGCAATCAGTAAACTAAAATGTAAACGTATGCCAGGAAATAAACTTGCGCGCGGGATCATCTTGGAAATTCCGATTATTATTGAGTAGTGAAAATACACCCATTAATCATTAGTTATTTCTGATATTAGAAAAGAAATAAAATAATTCAAAGAAGCATAAAAAGGCGAACATAAGGAGAGAACTATAAATAAAGTTGCTAAAAAATTTACCGCACCAGTACAACACTTCCGTTCATAGTCTGCGACTTGCCGGTATTATCAATATATCGGATGATCCATAGATAGTTTCCCACGGGGATTTACCTCCTGATATGCATATAAACATAAATAAGAACCCCCTCCAAAGATAAATGCATCAGAATAAGCCTGGATCAGTATAAATAACATTTAAATACTTGTTACAAAACTGTCACTAATTCCGTTGAAACCCACTAGAATCGGGGGACAGTACTTTTTGTATCGGGAAGTGACCGCTCCACGATAGATGCACGTTTCCCGCGGTTGACGCATGTCTTATTTGTATTTCATTTGCTTTTTGTTGCTTTTCTTCGCCTTTAGTAGCCTTTTCTTCGCTCCTAATCTGTTACTAAATCCTGTTCTTCTGATTTTCGGATATTGGGTGGCCAGATTATGGGTCACAATGATACGGTATGATATCTGACGATATCCAATGATGCCGTATGA
>Ga0209871_1000437_pt1 | contig 11109 bp, 8 predicted proteins | sample OrgsoiDNA2013045_FD_185795 | JGI IMG/M metagenome (GOLD analysis project Ga0209871, IMG submission 185795) | Permafrost soil microbial communities from the Arctic, to analyse light accelerated degradation of dissolved organic matter (DOM) -... | ecosystem: Environmental > Terrestrial > Soil >... | reverse complement strand
TTTCCGCCGAGACGTTCTTCAGGTTGTTGACGCGGGCGTTGATCACCTTGATGGTGCGGCGATGGTTCGGCGGCCGGCGCTCGGGAATTTCCACCGACAATTCGCCGGTGAGATATTTTCCGGTCAGCGATTTCGGATTGTTCATGACATCGGCCGGCGTGCCCTGCGCGACGATGTTGCCGCCATGGACGCCGGCGCCGGGGCCGACATCGACGACATGATCGGCGAGCCGGATTGCGTCCTCGTCATGCTCGACCACGATCACGGTATTGCCGAGGTCGCGCAGCCGCTTCAGGGTTTCCAATAGCCGCGCATTGTCGCGCTGGTGCAGGCCGATCGAGGGCTCGTCGAGCACATAGAGCACGCCGGTCAGCCCGGAGCCGATCTGCGACGCCAGCCGGATGCGCTGGCTCTCGCCGCCGGAAAGCGTGCCGGAGGCGCGCGCCAAAGTGAGATAGTTCAGGCCGACGTCGAGCAGGAACGACAGCCGTTCGCGGATTTCCTTCAGCACCCTGGCTGCGATCTCGTTCTGCTGCGCGTTGAGCGCCTTCGGCACGGTTTCGAACCATTCGCCGGCGCGCCGCACCGACAGTTCGGAGATTTCGCCGATATGCTTGCCGCCGATCTTGACGCACAGCGCCTCCGGCTTGAGCCGATAGCCGTGGCAGGCTTCGCAGGGCACGTCGGAAAAATATTTGCCTAGTTCCTCGCGCGCCCATTCGCTTTCGGTCTCGCGGTAGCGGCGGTCGATATTGGTGATGACGCCCTCGAACGGCTTCTTGGTGTCGTAGGAGCGCACGCCGTCTTCATAGGAGAATTTGATCTCGTCTTCGCCCGAGCCATGCAGGATCGCGTTCTGCGTCTTTTTCGGCAGGTCCTTCCATTTGGTGTCGAGCGTGAACTTGTAGAATTTGCCGAGCGCGGTCAGGGTCTGGATGTAATAGGGCGAGGACGATTTCGCCCACGGCGCGATCGCGCCCTTGCGCAAGGTCAGCTCCTTGTCGGGAATGACCAGCTCTTCGTCGATGTGCTGCTCGACGCCAAGGCCGCCGCAGGCCGGACAGGCGCCGTAGGGGTTGTTGAAGGAGAACAGCCGCGGCTCGATTTCCGGAATCGTGAAGCCGGAAACCGGGCAGGCGAATTTTTCCGAAAACAGAATCCGTTCCGGCCCGCTCTTGTCGTGGATTTTTGCGGTCTTTTTCTTCTCGTCATGGCCGGGCTTGACCCGGCCATCCATCTCTTTTGAAGAAGATGGATCACCGGGTCGCGCGCTTTCAGCGCGGCCCGGCGATGACGAATTAGGCGCATCCGCGTACTCAATCACCGCCAGCCCCTCGGCGAGTTTCAGCGCGGTCTCAAAGCTTTCCGCCAGCCGCTGGCCGATGTCTGAACGCACCACGATGCGGTCGACCACGACGTCGATGTCATGCGGGAATTTCTTGTCGAGCACGGGCGCTTCGGCGAGCTCGTAAAACGTGCCGTCGATCTTGACCCGCTGAAATCCCTTCTTGAGATATTCGGCGAGCTCCTTGCGGTACTCGCCCTTGCGGCCGCGCACCACCGGCGCCAGCAGATAGAGCCGGGTGCCCTCGGGCAGCGCCAGCACGCGGTCGACCATCTGCGAGACGATCTGGCTCTCGATCGGCAATCCGGTCGCCGGCGAATAGGGCACGCCGACCCGCGCCCACAACAGCCGCATGTAGTCGTAGATCTCGGTCACGGTGCCGACCGTCGAGCGCGGATTTTTCGACGTGGTCTTCTGCTCGATGGAGATCGCCGGCGACAGGCCGTCGATCTGGTCGACGTCGGGCTTTTGCATCATCTCCAAAAACTGCCGCGCATAGGCCGACAGCGATTCGACGTAGCGCCGCTGGCCTTCGGCATAGATGGTGTCGAAGGCGAGCGATGATTTGCCGGAGCCGGACAGCCCGGTGAACACCACCAGCCGGTCGCGCGGAATTTCCAGATCGACGTTTTTGAGATTGTGCTCGCGCGCGCCGCGAATCGTAATCGCCCGCATGGCGGTGCCGGCGTTGTATTGGCGCTTCGCCTTGATCACTTCATCCATATCGGCAATTCCAGGCGCGTTGACCGCGACGCGTTAGGGCGCGCATCGCCGGAACAACCGGGATCGGACGCCAATGGGTGCGCTCGGAACGTAGGAAGAACGGGAAGCGATTTCCAGTCTTCCTTGCAAGCCATCAACGGTTTGTTGTGGGCGGGTTGCCGTGCAGGTGTCATGAGTTGTCAGGATTGGAAAAACCCCGAACGGCAAACGAAAAGGCCGGCTTGAAAGCCGGCCTTTTCCTATTTCGAGATGATCGGTTCGAGCCGCGTCAGTACTTCCCGACGACCGGGCCGCCCCAGCGATAGTTCACGCGGGCCGTGACCGTGTCGGCATCCTGGCGGATGCTGTCGATCCGCGTGTTCACGCCAGGGGTCGGAAACACGCCTGTGAAGGCGTTGCTCTGGGTGCCAATGAACATATGGTCGTATTCGACGGCGGCCGACCAATTCGAAGCGAAGCCATATTCGACGCCGGCACCAACGGTCGCGCCCCAGCGCGTCGAGGTCGTACGGTCAAGGACAGTTCCGGTTCCCGTGAGAAGACCCTCGTATTTGTTGTCGGTAACCGCAGCGCCGCCCTTTGCGTACAGAAGGGCATTGTTCCAGGCATAGCCGATCTGGCCGGTGAACAGGCCGAAGGCGTCGAGGCGTGTGCGGTTGGTGGTTCCGGCCGCCGCCAAGCTCGGGTTTGACCCGCGCAGGTCGGCCCAGTTGCCTTGCGCTTCCAACCCGTAGACGAAAGCGCCGGTCTGCCAGCGATATCCGACCTGACCGCCCGCCGTGCCGCCGGTCGCATCGTGGCAACCTTCGGACGCGGCAGGAACGGCGGTATTGGTATAGCAATTGTGGCTGGTTCCCCAGCCGCCGTTGGCGCCGACGTAGAAGCCGCTCCAGTCATAGACCGCAGCGATCATCGCGGGTGCCTTGGTGTACGGACGGGCTGCAAGATCGGCAGCCGAGGCGGGCGCGGCGAAACCCAGCGCCACCAACCCTACCGCACCCAGCAAAAACTTCTTCATCCAAATCTCTCCAGTTCTTATCCGCTTCGCTTGGTCCCCGAAGCGTTTTCAATTTCAACCGCCGAGACGGTCCAACTGATGGCCGCAATATATCGGTTTCGACAGGTAAAGCCGTCTCCGAAATACAACACTCGGGAAGGAAGTGGACCGGACGGAAGTGACGGAAGTTATGGAAGTTAATGATTTGTTTGAAACTTCGGGAACCCGATGGAACTTGTCGCGGGCCAGGACCCTTCCTGGGCCTCGTAGTGCTAGAGTACCTGATGCCGGTTTCTCAGCGGTTGTTTTATGGAACAAAACTGGAACGGCGGCAGAAGCAGTGCTATATGTGGATAACCGGGGATCGCCGGGCTCGCGGCAGCGGCAAGCGTATAGGGTTAATTCAAGGTGGTCCCGGGAAGTCCCAAGGAAGTCTCAAGACAATACCTTGCGTTCAAGCCAACGGGCTGAGCGCAGGTGTCTTGGGACTTCCCGAGACCGGTGATTTACCAGTGAATTTCGAGAGTGGAGAGCGGCGATGGCGGGAAGCGTGAACAAGGTCATTCTGATTGGCAATCTCGGGGCCGATCCGGAAATCAAGCGGACGCAGGATGGGCGGCCGATCGCCAATCTGCGCATCGCGACGTCAGACACCTGGCGGGACAAGGCCACCGGCGAGCGCAAGGAAAAAACCGAATGGCATCGCGTGGTGATCTTCAGCGAAGGCCTGTGCAAGATCGCCGAGCAGTATCTGAAGAAGGGCGCCAAGGTTTACATCGAAGGCCAGTTGCAGACGCGCAAATGGACCGACCAGAGCGGCGTCGAGAAATACTCGACCGAAGTCGTGCTGCAGAATTTCAACTCCACGCTGACCATGCTCGATGGTCGCAGCGGCGGCGGTGGCGGCAATTTCGGCTCCGATGATTCCGGTGGCGATTTTGGCTCCTCCGGTCCGTCAACCGCCGCACCGCGTCGCGCGGTCGCGGCCGGCGCCCGCAACAGCGACATGGACGACGATATCCCGTTCTGAGCCCGCGATATTCCTGCATTCATGCTTGCGCATCGGCCGGCCGATACCGCCGCCGGCCGGGCGGTCGGCTGGGTGCGTGACGCGCCCGGCGACCGGCGAAGCGATTAAACTTGACAGTGGAAAGATAAATGTAAATGCTCGTTACATCGACCTCTTCGGGGCCGTGCTCCCGGTGTTTTGGATGTGGTGTTTCAGATGTCGCTCGCCCCGCTGTTGGACGCCGCTCCGGCGATCCCCCTTCATGCCTTCGCGGCGATGACCGCCTTCGTGCTTGGCGTGGTCCAGTTCGCGGCACCGAAGGGAACGCTGCCTCATCGCACCATCGGCTGGATCTGGGTTTGCCTGATGGCGGCCGTAGCGGTCAGTTCGTTCTGGATCCACCAGATCCGGCTGGTCGGTCCGTGGAGCCCGATCCATCTGCTGTCGATCTTTACGCTGGTGATGCTTCCGCTCGCCGTGTGGAGGGCACACCGTCACCGGGTTGCCGATCATCGCCGCATCATGATTTTCATTTTTTCCGGGGCGCTTGTGATCGCTGGGCTGTTCACGCTGCTGCCGGGGCGGATCATGCACAGCGTCGTGTTTGGTCCGTCATAGCCTTGAAAAAACGCGGTCCGGCGCGAGGCGTTTTCGTTGCCAAACCGGCCCCGCCGGAGCGCCTCCAACGACTGCTTCCATGGCCCGCGCGAAGGAGGATCGCCGGGCTCGTAAGTCTCTGGAAAAACGAGGGGAAAATCCGCTTGCGCGGCGCCGTTTAGGGGTGGTTTGGGCACCGTCGATACGCTATATGATTCGGATCAAGAACTGACCGGATTTCCCCCTTTGTCTGATACTGAAGATACGAAGCCCGGAGAGCCGCCGGCGCCCTCGGATATCCGTCCCGTATCCATCCTCGACGAAATGAAACGCTCCTACCTCGATTACGCGATGAGCGTGATCGTGGCGCGCGCGCTGCCGGATGCGCGCGACGGTCTCAAGCCGGTGCATCGGCGCATTCTCTACGCGATGTATGAGAACGGGTTCGAATGGAACAAGCCGTATCGCAAATCGGCGCGCACCGTCGGCGACGTGATCGGTAAATACCATCCCCACGGCGACCAGTCGGTCTACGACGCGATGGTCCGGATGGCGCAGGAATTCTCCATGCGCGTGCCGCTGATCGACGGGCAGGGCAATTTCGGCTCGGTGGACGGCGATATGGCCGCCGCGATGCGGTACACCGAATCCCGACTGACCAAGATCGCGCAATTGCTGCTCGACGATATCGATAAAGACACCGTCGATTACCAGGATAACTACGACGGTTCGTTCCGGGAACCGCGGGTTTTGCCGGCGAAGTTTCCAAATCTGCTGGTCAATGGCGCCGGCGGCATCGCCGTCGGCATGGCCACCAACATTCCGCCGCACAATCTCGGCGAAGTGATCGACGCCTGCGTGGCGCTGATCGATAATCCCGCGCTGAGCATCGACGAGCTCATCAACATCATCCCGGGCCCGGATTTTCCGACCGGCGGCATCATCCTCGGCCGCCAGGGCATCCGCTCGGCCTATCATCTCGGCCGCGGCTCGATCGTGATGCGCGGCAAGGTGAGGATCGACACCGTCCGCAAGGATCGTGAAGCCATCATCATCTCGGAAATTCCCTACCAGGTGAACAAGGCCAGTATGGTCGAGCGCATCGCCGATCTGATACGCGACAAGAAGATCGAGGGCTGTTCCGATCTGCGCGACGAATCCGACCGCGACGGTTTGCGCGTCGTCATCGAACTGAAGCGCGATGCGGTGCCGGATGTGGTGTTGAATCAGCTCTATCGGTTTACGCCGCTGCAGACCAATTTCGGCGCCAACATGGTGGCGCTCGACGCCGGCCGCCCGCAGCTGATGAATCTGAAGGACTTGCTGACGCTGTTCGTCGCGTTCCGCGAACAGGTCGTGACCAGGCGCACCAAGTTCCTGCTCAACAAGGCCCGCGACCGCGCCCACATCCTGGTCGGTCTCGCCATTGCGGTGGCCAATATCGACGAGATCATCCGGGTGATCCGGACCTCGCCCGACCCCAACACCGCGCGCGAGACCCTGATGTCGCGCGACTGGGCGGCCAAGGATGTCGCCGCGATGATCACGCTGATCGACGATCCCCGGCATCGGCTCGCGGAAGACGGCACCGCACGGCTGTCGTTCGAGCAGGCGAAAGCCATTCTCGATCTGCGCCTGGCGCGCCTGACGGCACTCGGCCGCGAGGAAATCGGCGAAGAGCTCGACAAGCTCGCGGTGGAAATCGCCGATTACCTCGAGATCCTGCGCTCGCGCGCCCGCGTTCAGACCATCATCAAGGACGAACTTGCCGCGGTGAAGTCGGAATTCGCGACGCCGCGCAAGACCGTCATCATCGAGCATGAAGACGAGGTCGAGGACGAGGACCTGATCCAGCGCGAAGACATGGTGGTCACGGTCTCGCATGCCGGCTACGTCAAGCGCGTGCCGCTGTCGGCCTATCGCGCGCAGCGCCGAGGCGGCAAGGGCCGTTCGGGCATGCAGACCCGCGACGAGGATTTCGTCAGCCGTCTGTTCGTGGCCTCGACCCACACCCCGGTGCTGTTCTTCTCGTCGCGCGGACAGGTCTACAAGGAAAAGGTCTGGCGCCTGCCGGTGGCGGCGCCGAACGGACGCGGCAAGGCGCTGATCAACATCCTGCCGCTGGAGCAGGGTGAGCGCATCACCACCATCATGCCGCTGCCCGAAGATGAATCCTCCTGGGCCAATCTCGACGTGATGTTCGCCACCACCGGCGGCAATGTCCGCCGCAACAAGCTGTCGGACTTTGTCGACGTCAGGCGTTCCGGTATCATCGCCATGAAGCTCGACGCCGACGAGGCGATCGTCGATGTGCAGATCTGCACCGAGCATGACGACGTGCTGTTGACGGCGGCCGGCGGCCAGTGCATCCGCTTCCCCGTCACCGACGTGCGGGTGTTTTCGGGCCGAACTTCGATGGGTGTTCGCGGCATCGCCCTGGCCAAGGACGACAAGCTGATCTCGCTTTCGATCCTGCGGCATGTTGCGGCGACGTCAGATGAGAGGTCGGCCTATCTGAAGATGCGCCGCGCCGTGGCCGGCGAAGTCGCGGCCGAGGAAGCTCCGGAAGCTGACGCCGAGGAGGCGGCTGGCGCCATAGTCGACACCGAGGAGGCGTCCGGCGCCATTCAGCTCAGTTCGGACCGCTACGTCGAGATGTCGGCGCAGGAACAGGTCGTCCTTACGGTGTCGGTGAACGGATACGGCAAACGCACGTCGTCCTATGAATACCGAACCACCGGTCGCGGCGGCAAAGGCATCGTGGCGATGTCGGTCAACAACCGCAACGGCAAGCTGGTGGCGTCATTCCCGGTCGAGGACTCCGACCAGATCATGCTGGTGACCGACAAGGGTCAATTGATCCGTTGCCCGGTCGAGGGTATCCGGGTTGCCGGCCGCTCCACCCAGGGCGTCATCGTGTTCGATACCGCCGAAGACGAGCATGTGGTGTCCGTCGAGCACATCGGCGAGGACGCCGAGAACGGCAACGGGAATTGAGAGGTGAATAGCGAGTAGCGAATAGAAAGTTCGCCTTACTATTCGCTATTCGCCACTCGCCTGCTCTAAATCTCGATCTCGGTGCCGAACTCGACGACCTGGCGGGTTGGCACGCCGAAGAACGCAGCGGAGCGTTCGGCATTGCGTTGCAGGAACGCGAACACGGATTCCCGCCACACCCACATGCCCGGGATATCTTCGCTGGGGATGATGGTTTCGCGGCCGATGTAATAGGTGATATCGGTGAGATCGATGCCGGGCAGCTTGCCCTGCTCGCAGGCGAGCTTCAATCCTTCGAAAATCGTTGGCTGTTGCATGAAGCCATAGTGCAGGATCACGCGGGTAATACCCTCGATCACCTCGATAATCTCCGCCCGATCTTCGTCGGCAATGCGCGGGGCTTCCTCGATCAGCACGGTAACGAGCACCACGCGCTGGTGCAGAACGTGGTTGTGCTTGACGAATTCCGTCAGTGCGAGCGGGACGCCCTTCGGGGCAGACGCCAGAAACACCGCGGTACCCGACAGCCTGGCGTGGCATCTGTTGACGGCGGTCTCGATCAGATCTTCTTCCGGCTGGCGCAGCTTGCCGCGCGCCCGTTCGACCAGCTTGACGCCGCTTCGCCAGGTCAACATCAGGAAAGCGATCACGGCCGCGAGCAGCAGCGGAAACCACCCGCCCTCGAACAGTTTGGTCGAATTCGCCGCAAAGAAGATGATGTCGATGACGAAGAAGAAGCCGTTGACCGCGATCACGATGACGGGCGGATAGCCCCACTGGATCGCCACCAGAGCGGCCAGCAATGTCGTGATCGCCATCAACAGCGACACGGCAATTCCGTAAGCGCCCGCAAGCGCGTCCGACGTGCCGAAGCCGATGACGGCGCCGAGTGTCGCCGCCGCCAGCAACCAGTTGACCAGCGGCACATAGATCTGACCCATCGCGTGGCTGGTGGTGTGTATGATGTGCATGCGCGGCAGGAAGCCGAGCTGGATCGACTGCTGCGTCAGTGAAAACACCCCGGAGATGATGGCCTGTGAGGCAATCACGGTGGCCACGGTGGCGAAGGCAACGAGCGGATAGTGCAGCCAGTCAGGTGCGAGCTGATAGAAGGGATGGTCGAGCGCGCTGGCGTCGGTGATCAGCAGTGCTGCCTGCCCGAAGTAATTGAGGACGAGGGCAGGGAGTGCCACGATGAACCATGCGAGCCGGATCGGTACCCGGCCGAAATGGCCCATATCGGCATACATTGCTTCGCCTCCGGTCACCGCGAGAAAGGCGGCGCCAAGGATTGCGAAGCTGATGTGGAAGTCCTCGTGTATCAATAAATCGAAAGCATAAAGCGGGCTTAGCGCGGCAAGCACGCCGGGCGCCTGCACAATGCCGTGGACGCCGAGCAGTGCAATCACCACGAACCAGGCGAGCATCACCGGCCCGAAGATATTGCCGATAAAACCTGCGCCCTTTTTCTGAACGATGAAAAGACCGATCAGGATGGCGATGGTCAGCGGCACCACCGCGGGCGCCAGCGAAGGCGCATCGACCTTCAGGCCCTCGATCGCGCTCAGCACCGAGATCGCCGGCGTGATGGCGCCGTCGCCGTAGAGCAGCGCGGCGCCGACAAGGCCGACGACCAGGAGCTGCGCACGCCACGTCCCCGGCCGGGCATTGCGGGCGGAAAGCAGCGCCAGCAGCGCGACGATGCCGCCTTCACCGCGGTTGTCGGCGCGCAGGATCAGCAGCGCATATTTCAGCGAAATGATCAGGATCAGCGCCCACAGGATCAGCGATACCACGCCGAGGATCGCTTCAGGGGCAAGCGGCCCGCCATGGGCGGCCGCTTTCGCGGCTTCCTTCAGCGCGTAGAGGGGACTGGTACCGATATCGCCATAGACGACGCCAAGCGCGCCGATTGTTGCCGCCCATGGAAGCGCGCCAGGACCGGGTCGAATGGCGGCGGAAACGGCAGTCACTGGCGGAGCCCCCAAGCGGTTTCAAGGGTATCCAAGGGTTTCGCGCCCGTCGTCGGCTAGAGGGGCACGATCACACGCCAGTCTGCGACGCGGCGCCGCAAATTACCATGAGATTTGTCGGGTTCCGCAAGCAGTCGCGTTATGGCGTGCGGTCGGCGGTTACCAGCCGGGCTTCCTTGATGGTCACGGTCTTCTTGCCGGCGACGCGCAGGCAGGATGCCTCGAAGTTCGGCCAGGCCTTCTGCGAACAGTTCGGGCCCACGGCGTGGATATCCAGCCGGTCGGCTTTGGCCAACGGCACGGGCACGCTGGCTTCAACCTGCGGGGCAAACCCGGGAAGAACAGTAAGTGCGGCAGCGACAAACGCAGCGATGGCGATTGCTGAAAGAGCCTTGATCATGACGGTCCCCTGTCACCAGGCCTTCACGGCCCGTCGTTTCGTTAACCATCTGATAGCCAGCACCGGTTTCCGGATGTCTTCGCCGATTGCCAGAATGGTTTCGTCCCACCGGAGTTTTGTTTCGTCGCCCGTTCCGGACGAAACAAAACAGGCTCGCAGAGAAGACGCGCCGACCCCGCAAGTCGTTCAGACATCAGTGAAATATAAAAACCCGGGTATTAGGCTCGGGGCAGGGAACCGGTCCGGCTTGCCGGGCCGCTCCGGGCGCGGTAGAGGGGGCCCATGCCCCGTATCGCGCTTTATCCCGGTTCCTTCGATCCCGTCACCAATGGCCACCTCGATGTGGTCCGGCACGCTGTCGGCCTGTGTGACCGGCTGGTCGTCGCCATCGGCGTCAACTCCGGCAAAAAGCCGATGTTTTCGACCGACGAGAGGCTGGAAATGGTCGAGGAGGTATTTGCCCCCATAGCCGCCGCCGCCGGCTGCGCCTTCGACTGCACCACCTACGACAACCTCACGGTTGCCGCCGCGCAAAAGCTTGGCGCGACCATCATGATCCGTGGCCTGCGCGACGGCACCGACCTCGATTTCGAGATGCAGATCGCCGGCATGAACGAAGCCATGGCGCCGGACGTGCATACCGTGTTCGTTCCGGCCTCGGCGGCCGTCCGCCCGATCACCGCCACACTGGTGCGCCAAATCGCAACCATGGGCGGCGACGTCTCGGCGTTCGTGCCGCCATCGGTCGCTGCCCGCCTCAAGGCCAAATTCAAGGGCTAGAGCATGATCCGGAAAAGTGGGTACCGGTTTTCCGAAAAGAACATGCTCAAACAAAAGCTAGAGCGGGATGACGATTCGAAGAAAAGTCATCCCGCTCTAGCTGACACGCTCGCCGGCATTCTCTGACCTCATGCTCTGACTTGGAGTTTTCATGATCCGAATTCTAGCTATTGTTGGTGCGCTGATGTGCGCGGCCCCCGCGATCGCGCAGCCGCTGCCTACCAATCTCGACAAGCCGAATGCGATCGTCATCGACACCACCAAGGGCCGCGTCGTCTTCAAGCTGCG
>Ga0209871_1000433_pt1 | contig 11215 bp, 11 predicted proteins | sample OrgsoiDNA2013045_FD_185795 | JGI IMG/M metagenome (GOLD analysis project Ga0209871, IMG submission 185795) | Permafrost soil microbial communities from the Arctic, to analyse light accelerated degradation of dissolved organic matter (DOM) -... | ecosystem: Environmental > Terrestrial > Soil >... | reverse complement strand
GCTGCTGCGTCGGGGCGACCTCAGCGTCACCGAGGCCTGTTTCGCGGTTGGCTGCTCGTCGCTGGGCACCTTCAGCACTCGCTTCACCGAACTGGTCGGTGTGCCGCCCAGCGCCTACCGGCGCCAGGCGACGGTCGCTGCGGCCGGGATTCCGTCGTGTGTGGCGAAACAGGTGACCAGACCGATCAGGAATCGAGAAGCGCGAGTCGCCGAGCCGCAACTAGCCTGATCGCTATGGACATCACCATTCACGCGAGCTTCCTCCCGCACGACGACCCGGACGCCTCCGTGGCCTTCTATCGCGACACCCTCGGCTTCGAGGTCCGCAGCGACGTCGGAAACGGCAAGATGCGCTGGATCACGGTCGGCCCCGCCGACCAGCCCGGCACGTCCATCCTCCTGGCGCCGCCGGCCGCCGACCCCGGGGTCACCGACGACGAGCGCCGCACCATCGCCGAGATGATGGCCAAGGGCACCTACGGCTGGATCCTGCTGGCCACCGCCGACCTCAACGGCACCTTCGAGAAGGTGCAGGCCGGCGGAGCCGAGGTCGTCCAGGAGCCGACCGAGCAGCCGTACGGGATTCGCGATTGCGCATTCCGCGATCCCGCGGGCAACCTGGTCCGCATCCAGGAACTGCGCTGAGCCGTCCGGCAATCGCAGACCCGACTGACAGCTGAGACGAGATCTCTCAGGTGCATCTTCACGAGGGGCCCCTGGCACTCCGACGCCTCATCCCTCCGCTTACCCGCCGACGATCTACGCCGGGATCGCGCGATCGGCCGGGCGTGCGGGCGGTGACCTCTTGACGGACCTTTTCAGCGGAGTTAAATTACGCTATTAAATAAGACTTATAAAAAGTCGGTCGCCTGGCGAAGCAGCCACTTCGGAGGGGACACGTGCGCCGCTAGGGGTCAAAAGTGGGTTCGCATCTAACGGGTAGGCGCCGGCTGCTTGCGGGCCGCCGGATCTCGATCGTGGCAGTGGTGGCGACGTTGGCCGCCGCCTTGGCACTAGCGGCAGGCCCGGCTGGCCGGGCAAGCGCCGCGGCGACATTGCTGTCGCAGGGCCAGCCGGCGACCGCGTCGTCGACGGAGAACGCCTCGTTCCCCGCGGCGAACGCCGTCGACGGGAACACCAGCACGCGCTGGTCCAGCGCGTTCTCCGATCCGCAATGGATTCAGGTCGACCTCGGGGCCAGTGCCTCGATCACCCAGGTTGTCCTGCAATGGGAGGCCGCTTACGGTAAGTCGTTCCAGATCCAGACGTCGCCCGACGGCACGAACTGGACATCGATCTTCTCCACGACTACTGGCACCGGCGGCACGCAGACCCTCAACGTGACCGGCACCGGCCGGTATGTCCGCATGTTCGGCACGGCACGCGGCACGCAGTTCGGCTACTCGCTGTTCGAGTTCCAGGTGTTCGGCACCCTCGGCAGCGGCGGTGGCGGCGGCGGTACCTGCAGCACGACGAACGCCGCACTCAACCAGCCCGCCACCGCGTCGTCGACGGAGAACGCCTCGTTCCCTGCGGCGAACGCCGTCGACGGGAACACGAGCACGCGCTGGTCCAGCGCGTTCTCCGATCCGCAATGGATTCAGGTCGACCTCGGTTCCAGCCAGACGATCTGCCAGGTCACACTCAACTGGGAGGCCGCTTACGGGAAGGCATTCCAGATCCAGACCTCGCCCGACGGCACGAACTGGACATCGATCTTCTCCACGACTACCGGCACCGGCGGCGTCCAGGCCCTCGCTGTCTCGGGCAGCGGCCGGTACGTGCGCATGTTCGGCACGGCACGCGGCACCCAGTTCGGCTACTCGCTGTGGGAATTCAGCGTCTTCACCACAACCGGCGGCGGCGGCGGTGGCGGCGCCTGCCCGGCGCAGTCGAACACCCCGGACTTCGGTCCGAACGTCCACATCTTCGACCCCAGCATGTCCAGCACGACCATCCAATCCACGCTGGACTCGGTGTTCAACGCGCAGAAGCTCAACCAGTTCGGCGAGCGCCGCGACGCGCTGCTGTTCAAGCCGGGCACCTACAGCGCCGAGGCCAACATCGGGTATTACACCTCCATCGCCGGCCTGGGCCAGAACCCGGACGATGTCACCATCAACGGCGACGTCACCGTCGACGCGTTCGACGGAACCGGCAACGCCACGCAGAACTTCTGGCGGTCGGCCGAGAACCTGGCGATCAACCCGTCCGCCGGGTCGGACCGCTGGGCCGTGGCGCAGGCGGGACCCTTCCGCCGGATCGACGTCCACGGCGGCCTGAACCTCTTCCCGGCCAGCTTCGGCTTCGCCAGCGGCGGCTACATCGCCGACACCAAGGTCTCTGGCCAGGTCTCCTCGGTGTCGCAGCAGCAGTGGTACTCGCGGGACAGCAACTTCGGCAGCTGGAGCGGGTCGGTATGGAACATGGTGTTCTCCGGAGTGACCGGCGCCCCGGCGCAGAGCTTCCCGAGCCCGCCGATGACCACGCTCGCCACCACGCCGGTGTCCCGGGACGTGCCGTACCTCTACATCGATTCGAGCGGCAACTACCACGTCTTCGAGCCCTCGCTGCGGACCAGCGCATCGGGCGCCAGCTGGGCCAACGGCCCGACTCCGGGCACCTCGGTGCCGATGAGCCAGTTCTTCGTCGCCAGCCCGTCCGACAGCGCGGCGACCATCAACAACGCCCTGTCGCAGGGCTGCAACCTCTTCTTCACCCCCGGCGTCTACCACCTGAGCCAGACGCTCAGCGTCACGCACGCGAACACTACGGTTCTTGGCATCGGGTTCCCGACGCTGGTCCCGGACAACGGCGTGAACGCCATGCAGGTTGCAGACGTGGACGGTGTCCGGATTGATGGCCTGCTGTTCGACGCCGGCACAGTCAGCTCGGCGGCTCTGCTGACGGTCGGCACCGCCGGCTCGACAGCGAGCCACGCGAGCAACCCGATCTCGGTCCAGGACGTGTTCTTCCGGATCGGCGGCGAGAACGTGGGGAAGGCCACGGCCAGCCTGATCGTGAACGCCAACGACACCATCGTCGACGACGTCTGGGCCTGGCGCGCGGACCACGGCAACGCGGGCACGGTCGGCTGGACGGTCAACACCGCCGACAACGGCCTGATCGTGAACGGCAGCAACGTCGAGGCGACTGGCCTGTTCGTCGAGCATTACCAGAAGTACGAGGTCACCTGGAATGGCCAGAACGGGAAAATAATTTTCTTCCAGAACGAGATGCCGTATGACCCGCCGAACCAGGCGGCCTGGATGAACGGCGCGACCAACGGCTACGCCGCGATCAAGGTGGCCAGCAACGTGACAAGTTTCCAGGGATGGGGCCTCGGCAGCTACTGCTTCTTCAACGTCAATCCCGCGGTCAACTCGGCCAGGGCGTTCGAGGCGCCGAATACCGCCGGCGTGAAGTTCAACGATCTGCTCACGGTCTCCCTGGGCGGGGTGGGCACGATCACCAACGTCATCAACACCACAGGAGCGGTCACGCCGTCCAACACCACGCCGAGCGACGTGGTCAGTTACCCGTAACGAGCAGCCGCTAGGTCCATGGCGATGGGGTGAGCGCGAACTGCGGCGAGCGCGGAGCTGACCGCTCCGGTGCCCGCGCCGGCGTCGAGCACCCTGCGTCCGGCGAGCGGGTGCGGGCTCATCGCAACGAGCCCGGCGGCGATCGGGCCGTAGACCAGCGAGGCACCGAGCGCCCACCGTCGGCCGGCGCCGGCGTAGCGGTCGGCTTTCACCCGGCTGTCCGGGGGATCGGGATGCCCTGGCGTGCGGCGGCGTCAGCGGCCCGCCTCTCCCACCAGGACAGCTCGGCGGCGTCGCCGAGTGCCTTCTCCCAGCCGAATGTGGCCATGATAGCGATCATGCAGAGGTCAAGCTGATCGTCCCACCAGCTGCCGGTGGCGACTCCCCTTGCCTCGAGCGCGGCCCGGAACCGGCCGATGACCGCCTCTTTGGGCTCGGGCAGCCGGGCCCGGTTGAGGGCCAGGTACCAGCACATGTCCCAGCAGGCAGGGCCAGAGCCGGGGTATGCCCAGTCCAGCAGTATGGTGCGCCCGCCGGGGTGCGTGCCGAGGTTGCCCATCTTCCAGTCGCCGTGCAGGAAGGTGCGCGGCGTGACGGCCAGCGGTCCTGTGACAAGGTCCGGCCTGTCATGAATGAGCCGGGCGATGCCGGACAGCACCGGCGACCGCGCGGGCAGGGACTGCCATCCCGCATCAGCGGCCGCGATCGGCGGAGGAACATCTGCGGCCAGCAGCTCCGCGGCGATGTTGTCTGGCGCGAAGAACCGGATCCGCTGGGCCATCGTGGTCAGGCCGATGTCGTCTTCCCAGCCCCAGAACGCGCAGCTGAGATCGGCCATGTGCTCGATGAAGCCGCGGTGCTGGCTTTCCGGTACGAGGGTGTCGCCCTCGGGGACAAGGCAGGCGCTGACGTCACGCATGACCATCGTCAGCACGGCGTCGTCGCCCGAGCCGCTGACCTGCATGGCCACCACCGTATGGTCGATGCTGCCGGGTGACCGGGCCATCAGCCCGGACTGCCATGCCAGGTAGGGGCGGTGGACGTGATCGCCGGTGACGCGCATGATCCAGTCCGACGCGGGGCTGAGGTGCTTGACGAAATAAGGTTCCCCGTCGGCCAGGACCTGCTCATACCGCGCCCCGGCCTTGCCGTCACCTGGCCGCACCTCTGTGCGCGAGGACGCCCGCGCCAGCAGGTCGTCTACTGATTCGAAGGCTGCCATGTCGTTCCTTTGCTCGTTTATGAATGGTTGCCGGATGAAACGCTCAGCCTCGTCGCCCGAGCATGGCAAGCAGCCGTGCCTGGGCGCTGGCGTCCGCCGCAACCGGCATGCCTTCGCCGAACGCGCCGCTAGCCCGGAGCATGTCGATCTGCGGTTCTGTGACCTTGCGGCAGGCCTCAGCGAGAGCATCATCGAGGCTGGGGTCCTGTCCGGTGGAAGTGGCCAGATCCCAGCCGTGGATCAGCACGTCGATGAATCGATGACCGGCGTACACCGACCCGGGGACCGGCCCGTATGACACTGCGCACGGCGCGCCGAGTGCCCCCGGCCGGTGAAAAACATCCGAGGCGGCCATGGCCGATGCGGCATAGGCGCCGGCCGGGTCGGCGCCTAGCAGATCGCCGTCGAGCCGGTCGCCAGCCTCTTCGATCGTCCCGCCGGCAGCCAGCTTGACTGCCCACAAGTTGCCGGACACCAGGTGGCTGACCAGCGCGTGCACATCCCAGCCTGCACACGGGGTGGCCGCGTGCCAGCGATCCGCCGCAATAGCCGCGACCAAGCGGCCGGTAGCCTCCAGCGCCAGCGTGTGCCAGTCGGCGACGGTTGTCATGACGAGCCATTCCGCGGCGAGCGCCTTCGCGTCGGACAGCTTGCGACCGCGCGTTTCGACGAAGGCGTTGAGTGCGGTCTCGTCGATGGCCATGACAGACTCCGTTTCTGTGGCCGTCCCCGGTGCCGGGGATCGGTCCCACTCTCCGCACGCTCCGTTACGCCACCGTTGAGCTATCGTTCTGGTGTGTTGCGGGCACGCCTGTTCGGCGCCCTGTCCGCCGAGGTGGACGGGCGCTCAGTGTCGGCCGTCCCCGGGTTCAAGGCCCGCTCCCTCTTCGCTTTTCTTCTGGTTCACCCGGGTCCGCATCCACGGGTGCGGCTGGCCGGCCTGTTCTGGCCGGACCTGACGGACACCCGCGCCCGGGCGTCGCTGCGGGTCGCGCTGTTCGCTGTGCGGCGCACGCTGGAGTGCGTCCAGGGCGCCGGATATCTGGTCACCGACCGGATCACCGCCGGGCTCGCCCTCGACCTTCCGCGCGACATCGACGTCGAGCGGTTCGATGAGCTTCTCGCCAGCGACGATCCGGCTGCGCTGGCCGAGGCGGCGGCCCTCTACCGGGGGCCGCTGCTGTCGGATCTGCCCGACGAGTGGGTGCTGGAGGCCCAGGACGACTACCGGCTGCGGGTGGCATCAGTCTGCGAGCGGCTCGGGGACCACGCCGAGGAGGCCGGCGACATCAGGGCCGCGGCCGACTGGGCACGGCGGGCCGTCAGGTTCGAGCCGCTGCGCGAGTCCGGCCATAGGGCGCTGATCAGCCGACTCAGCCAGGCGGGCCGGCCCGCGGAGGCACTTGCCGCCTACCGCAAGTGCGCCGCGGTGATTTCCGCCGAGCTCGCGGTGGAGCCGTCGGAGGAGATCCAGGAGCTGGGGCGGCGGCTCGGCGCGGCGCGAGAGCAGCGGCAGGCTCCCGTCCGCATGGCACGGCCGCGCCCGTCAAGCCCGCTGCTGGGCCGGGCGCGGGAGCTGGCCACCGTCCAGGGCTGGTGGCGCGACGCTGCAGATGGCGCCCCGCACCGGTTCGGGCTGGTGGCCGGGGAGGCGGGCATCGGCAAGACCCGGCTGGTCGCGGAACTGGCAGCCTCGGTCGAGGCTGCGGGCGGCCGGCAGGCGATGGGCACCGGGCTTGAACTGTCTGGCGGGCCGCCGTTCGCGCCATGGTGCGAGGTCCTGCGGGACCTGATCCGGCAGTGCCCGGCACCCCGCCAGGATGCCGAGTGGCCGGCGGTGCTGGCCAGGCTGGTTCCGGTCGTGTCCGCCCGCTGGGGCCGGCCCGCGTGCCCGCCGTCGCCCGCCCCCGAGCTGGAACGGGCCCGGCTGTTCGAGGCTGTGGCCGAGTCGCTGGCGTGGAGCAGCCGCGACCGGCCGCTGCTCATTGTCCTGGACGACCTGCACCTGGCCGATACTGCCAGCATGGCCCTGCTGGCCTATGTCGGCCGTCGGCTGCCGGAGCTGCGGGCGCTCATCGTCGGCACCCGGCGACCCGTTCCGGCCAGTCCGCGGCTGGACGCCACGGTCGAGCGCCTCGACCGTGGCGGCGTCATGGCCGCTGAGCTGCTGCTAAACCCGCTGCCGGCCAAGGCTGTGCGGGCGATCGCGGTCGGCGCCGTACCCGCCCTGCGCGCCGCCGACCTGGAGCGGGTGGTGTCTGGCTCTGACGGCAACCCGCTGCTGGCCCGGCAGACGGCCCGTGCAATGTCGCAAGGCGAGGAGCCGTTCGAGGGCCTGCGCCACATGGTCCGCGCTCCACTGGGCAGGCTGAGCCCTGCCGCCCGGCTGCTGGTTGACATGGCCACGGCCGCGGCGCGCCCGCTGAGGCTCGCCGAGGCGGCGGACCTGGTGGGCGCCGACGCGCTGTCCGACGCGCTGGAGGCCGCATTCCTCGGCGAGCTGCTCGACCTGTCGGGCGACGACCGGATCCGGTTCGCGCACTCGCTGCTGCGCGACGCCTGCTATCAGGAACTGCCCGGGATCCGCCGCGCCCGGCTGCACACCACGATCGCCGAGACCTTCGCCCACCGGCCCGACCGGAGCGCCGCCGAGGTGGCCCGGCATTACCGGCTGGCCGGGGACCGCGCGGCGGCGGGGGCTTACCTCATGGTCGCCGCGGGCGACGCACGGTCGCTGGGCGCGCTGGGCGAGGCTGCCGCGCTGTTGCGGGAGGCGGCGGAGCTGGCCGCCGGGGACCCCGCCAAGGAGGCCGAGGCCTGGCTGACGCTCGCCGACATCGAGGCCTGGCGCGGCAACCGGGCCGAATGGGAAGCCGCCTCCGACCGCGGCTGCGAGCTGATCGCCGAGCTCGGTGACACTCTCGCTCTGGCCGAGGCGTACGCTTCCCGGGGCCGCTGGCTGCGAACCGCGCTGTGCCATCCGCGGGAGTCGCTGGCGGCCTACCGGCAGGCATTGCGGCTGCTCGAGGAGTCCGGGCTGGAAGCTCCCGAGGTCCGGGCACTGGCGCTGGCCGGGGCAGCGTGGGCGGAGGCGATGGCCGGGGATCCGGCGGCCGTCGAGGACCTGGCCGCGGCGGCTGAGTCGTTCCAGGAGACCGCGGGTGACCGGTCTCTTACGGCCGAGCTGGCCAGCGCGCGGGCCACGACTCTCTTCCGGCTCGGTCAGGTCGCGGAGGGCGAGGCCATTTTCGAGGCGGCCGCCCGGCTCGCCAGCCGAGATGGCCGCTCGGATCTGGCGGTCGTGCTCTGGGCCAACAGCGCCGCGGCGGCGGCGTGCCGGGGCGAGTTCCGCAAGGCGCTGGAGTATGCCCGGCTGGGCGAGGAATGCACGTCGGGCGGACCGTACTTCGACCTCATCACGGTGTCCGGGCAGGCCTATGCGCTGTCCCGGCTGGGTGAGCACGACGAAGCGATGGCCGCCGCGCAGCGACTGACCACGATCGCCATGCGCTCGGGGGTCACCGAGTTCGAGGTGATGACCGACTTCGATGCCGGTGCGGTGGCCTTCGCGGCCGGCCAGGAGGAGAAGGCGATCCAGCGGCTCAGCGCCGCGCTGTCGGTGTCGGCGACCCGCCACTTCTCCCGGCCGGTCGCCCGGTTGCTGCTGGCCGAGGCTCGGCTGCGCAATGGCGACCCGGCCGGGGCTGAACGGGAACTGGACCTGATCCCGGCCGAGCCGGTGACCGCGGCCGACCTGCCCGACACCCTCGTCGCGCGCCTGGTACGGATCGAAGGATTGCTCGCCGCCGAGCGCGGCGACCTCCAACGGGCGCTAACCCGGTTCGCCGAGGCCGAGGCGGCCTGGCGACGGCGGCTGGGCCCCGGCGGCCTTCCAGGGGATGCGGTCACGATGAACCTGGTCGACCTGGGCCGCCCCGCGGTCGCCGGCCTGATCGAGCCGGCTGTCGAGCTGGGCCGGGTTCTCGCCGACCGCGCCCTGGTCCTGCGTGCGGCGGGCCGCCATGCGGAAGCGTCAGCGGCGGCCGCGGAGGCCGCCGAACTCGCCGAGGCCATGGCGTTCACCGGATACCGGAGCCAGTTGGACATCGCCGCGTCGGGAGCATGAGATGGCTGAACCCCAGACAAAATTCCGCGCCGAGGCAGCCTGCGCGGCTCCGGCTCGGGAAGTGTGGAAGCTCCTCTACGATCCGGTGCGGTTCGCCCGGTGGTGGCCGGGCTGGGAGCGAATCGAGCCGGGTGAAGGCTCGGCGCTGACCCGTTACGACGCCCGCTGGCCTGACTTTGCCTACCCGGCCACCGTCTCCTGCGACCCGTCCAGCGGCCGGGTGGTGGTGTCCTGCCTGCTGTCCGACATCGTGCACACGTGGGCCATAGATCCCGGCGGGAGCGGCTGCCTGATCAGCGTTGTGGTAACAATTCCCGCGGCCGAGGCGGATCGCGCCGGCGACACTGCCGCGGTGGTAAGACGGGCACTATCCGCCCTGGTCGGCGAGGCCGAGTCTGAACTCCCGACAGGGCCTCGCGGGCGGCCCCAACCGCCGATCCTGTGACGCTGTGGCTGGCCGGCACACTCAGAGGGACAAGGCGTTACATCAGCCGTCGACGTGCTCGACTACACCGAAGCCACAGCAGCCTGCCACGCCAGGCTGATCGCGCATGCCCGCCGCGCCAGGACGCCCCGCGGCCGTGTGTGTCAGCGGTTCTTGATGATCTTTCTGCGGTAGGCGAGGCTCCCGGCGCCAACCAGGATCGCCGTTCCGCCGAGGCCGAAAAGCAAGATGTCCTGGAATCCGGCCGTGCCACCGCCGCCAGTGGCCGGGGCGGCGGTAAGGAACGGGCTGGCCGACGGGCTCGGCGTTGCCGACGATGATGCCGATGGGCTCGGCGTTGCCGACCGTGATGGCGATGGGCTCGGCGTTGCCGACCGTGATGCCGATGGGCTGGGCGTTGCCGACGGTCTGGCTGAGGGGCTAACGCTCGTGCTCGGCGTGGTGGCACCAGCCGTTCCGCCAGGCGGGATAGGTGTTGTTGCCGAGCCGGTTACTGCGGGTGAGAATGGAGTTGGTGTCGGCGAGGGCGAGGATGTGGTGCAGGCTGAGACTGAAGCGGAAGCGAGTATGGTCAGGGTGGCGCAGCCGACGACGGTCAACCGCGCGCTGAGCTCCCTCCCCATGATGGTTGTGCGCATCTTTATGGGGTCTCCTCATGCGTCCGGTAGGTGGCGGACCCGTTTCGCGGTCCCGGCATCGGAAGAGAAATCGCGGTCGGCCAGGTCGCTCCCCGCGCCTGCCGAAGGCAGGTCCCTGGAAGCGCCGACGGCCATAAGGGTAAACCCATGGAGAGCACAAGCATGCAATGGCCTGTTCATCGCTGGAATTTTAGGCTACGCGATTAGAGCACCCTGGGGAAGACGGAGGGAGGGACGACGCCATTGGGGAATGCAGATTGGCGGCGCATAGCCGGGTTACGCGTGGTCATGTCCTGGCCGCAGAGCGGGTACGCTCCCACGCCCAGCACGTCAAGAAGCCTCCGCGCCCGCGTTGCCGGGGTGGCCGGGGTCCTTCTCGTCGTGGGCGGGGCCGCCGCTGTCGGCGTCGCGGTTAGTGCCCAGGAGCATGCGCCGCAGCCCTCCCCGGTTGCAGCGGGCGCTACCGGTCCCTCCGCAGGCAAGGCCCGGGGGCCATCACTGCGCCGCTCACTGCCGGTGTCCGTCGATATCCCGGCCATTGGCGTGACCTCGAAACTGCTGCATCTGGGACTCAACTCCGACGGCACGATCAAGGTCCCGTCGCTGTACACGAGTGCCGATCAGGCCGCATGGTTCAAGTACTCGGCAACGCCCGGCCAGATCGGGGCGTCGGTCATCGAAGGTCACCTCGACAGCTACCGTGGGCCTGCTGTCTTCTTCCGCCTAGGAGCCCTCCGCCCGGGGGATAGCATCGACGTGACGCTCGCCGACGGGATCACCGCTGTTTTCCGCATCACCGGCGTGCGCCAGTACCTTAAATCCAGTTTCCCGGCGAAAACCATTTACGGCGCGGCCGGCTACGCGGCCCTGCACCTGATCACGTGCGGCGGCGCGTTCGACTACTCAACCGGCCACTACCTCAGCTCCACCGTTGTTTTCGCGTCCCTCACCTCATCGCGGCGGGCACATCGGCCGGCCGGGTAGATCCCGGGTGGCCCTGAGGTGAGCGGTGTGGACGATGTCCGGGTACGGCTGCCCGCGGTCCCCGATGACCAGCGCGACCAGGACGCCGCCGCCGTCGGCCAGGTCCTGGCCGGCTCCTACGGAGGCCAGGCTCACCCGGTCCCCTGACCAGCGTCAGCTGATCAGGGGATAAACGCTGCGGCGCCGGGCAACCAGGTGTGACGCGGGTGCCCGCGCTCATTCGCCAGTCGGGCCGTGCGCAGTTCGCTGCTGGGC
>Ga0209871_1000432_pt1 | contig 11243 bp, 8 predicted proteins | sample OrgsoiDNA2013045_FD_185795 | JGI IMG/M metagenome (GOLD analysis project Ga0209871, IMG submission 185795) | Permafrost soil microbial communities from the Arctic, to analyse light accelerated degradation of dissolved organic matter (DOM) -... | ecosystem: Environmental > Terrestrial > Soil >... | reverse complement strand
CGGGCGCAAGACCGCGATGGAGCGCGTCGCCACATTCCTTTTGGAAATGGATCGCCGGCTTGCGGTCGCCGGGATGATGGCGCTGCCGATGTGCCGCCGCGATATCGGCGATTATCTCGGCCTCACGCTGGAAACCGTCTCGCGAGCGCTTTCGCAGCTGCACGCGCAAGGGGTCCTCGGATTTTCCGGCGCGCGGCAGATCGTGCTCCGCAATCGTCAGCGCCTGCGCAACATGGATGCGTAAGGACGACAGCTATGTAGTGCGCCGCGTTTCCGGCATCACAAGCCAAATCAATACCAGACCCGTCGCCGCAACGGCGGCAAGCCCGGTGAAAGCGATACTGCTCCCGAACCTGTCACTGACGTAGCCGGCGAGCACGGTGCTAAGGGAAGCGCCGATGCCGGTTGCGGTGCCGACGATGCCCTGGGCGAGATTGAAGTGGCCGCTTCCGAACGCGACGTCGGCGACGATCAAGGGAATCATGACACTGAATACTGCGGCCGTGACGCCGTCGAAAACCTGCACCGCGACCAGCAGATAGGGATCGCTCACGGTGGCGAACAGCATGCCGCGGATTGCAAGCGCGGCGAAACCCACCAACAGCAGCGGCCGTCTCCCCCATCGCTGCGCCGTGCGTCCGACCCACGGCGACGTCAGCGCGACGATGGCTTGCGGCACGATGATGCAGGCAGCGATCAGCACCGGCGCCCACTGGCTTGACCGGGTGGTTACGACACCCGCCATGATCGGAAGCATCGCCGCGTTGGCCAGTTGCAGCAGCAGTACGCTGCCGGCGAAGATCAAGAGCGGCGGCTGGCGCATCAGATTTAGAACGCTCGTTGCGTTGGCGTCGGGCTCCTTGCGCGGCACCGCGCCATGCGCCTGCGCAGGATCGATTTCAAACTCGCGGATTCTGGCCAGCGCCAGCAAGGTCGGAATTGCCAGAAGGAAGGTGACGAGAAACACCGAGCGGCTCGACAGCAGATAGCCGCACGTGCCCATGACGGCCGCGGCAACCCCGTTGCCGAGCGACGCGTAACGGGCGTTGCGTCCGAACCGCTCGCCAATCGCGAGCGGCCCGACCAGACCGAGGCTGATCGCGGCAATCGCCGGACCGAGTACGCAACTCGCGGCGGCGTGCAGGGTCGCAGCGGCCACCACCACCGGAAAGATCGGCCATGCGGCGTATCCCAGCGCGCACAGGCCAATCGTCGCCACCGCAAGGCCGGCCACCAGCCGTTCGGAGCGCGCCGCGTCGACGATGGCGCCGCCCGGCATTTGTCCAATCAGCGCGACGAGGCCGCCGATCGACAACACAAGACCGATCTCGACCTGGGTCCACTTCTGCGTTGTCAGGTACACCGCGATGAATGGACCGAACCCGGTCTGCACATCCGCGAGAAAAAAGATGAACCAATCAAGTCCGCGCAAGCTCTGGCGCGAAGGAACTGGCGCCGCCGCAGCCGCCTTCGGCTCCAGCGGCGCAACGCTTTCAGCACCGACCGGCCGCTCACGGCGGTCATGATCAATTCGGTCGCGCGAATGTCGGGATGAACGTGCGAACAGGATATCTCTCCGCCCTTAAGGACCAAACTGCAGCGGCTGCAGGCTCCCCGACGCGCCCAGCACGACGATCGGTGTATCCTCCTTGTATTCTGGCGCCGCTGTCACCTGATCCTTGGTCAGTTCGAGCGTGATGCTGTCGCTCTTGTTGGCGATTTTCCCAAAATGCAATGCGTTCCAGTCGACCACGATTTTCCGGCTGCCTACGCCGAGAAAACCGCCGAAGTCGATCACGGCCGCGCGCACCGAACCGCCGCGGTCGACGATGACATCGACGATCCGCCCCATATCCTCGTCCGCCGCGCTGCGGACCTCGCGGCCGAGCACGCCATGGGCATCCGCCGCCCGAATGATGGTGACCGAGGGTGGCGGCACGGCCTCCTTTGACGGGACCGCGGGGGCGGCGATCGGCGGCGGTGCGTCGCGACCCGCTTGCGGCGAAGCTGTGTCATCGGCGGCCCGGGATATTGCGGCGGTGGACGCGACAACAGCGACCGCGATCAACATTGACAGGCGTTTTGCGCGCATAAGGACTCCTGAAGCACTTGATCGAAGGGCATTGATTGACTTGCGGATGCCTGACCCAAGCAGCGCTAAATCGCTAGACTTCCAGGTGGAACACAATGGCGCCCGGGACCAAGCCGGATCGACGCCGAAAGTTCGAATCTTTTGCTCGTCAGAATCCTCACGGACGCCGATAGTACGCGCGATCAATGCGCGAGAACGATGGACACCTGGATCTGGCCGCGCGTACGCAAAACTTCAAGCGACACGTCATCGCCGTGGCGACGGACCCGGAGATCGACGCTCGAGGGACCAAGTTGCAGGTCGCGCAGGAACACCTCGTTAAGGAATGCCGGCAGGCGTGGATTGCGCATGCGAATTTCGCCGCGCTTGACGTCGAATTCGAGACCGAGGGCTGCTTCCAGCAGGGTGAACGGCGTCGCGCTTGCCCAGGCTTGCGGCGCGCAAGCGACGGGGTACAGCGTCGGGCCGCGGCGCCTTTCACGCTGAAATCCGCAGAACAATTCGGGCAGCCGCCGCAAATCCATATAGCTCGCAGCGTCGAACAGGCCCTTGAACACCTGCTCGACCGAATGCTTCAACCCGTAGCGCGCGAGGCCGAGTGCGATCAGCGCATTGTCGTGCGGCCAGATCGACCCGTCGTGATAGGACATCGGATTGTAGCGCGCCTGGCCCCGCGCGACGGTGCGGATGCCCCAACCCGTGAAAAAATGCGGCCGCATCAAATCGGCGGCGACCATGCGCGCACGGTCATGGCGCGCGATGCCGGTAAACAAAAGCTGCCCGGCATTCGACGTCCGCACCCTGCATGGCTGCTTGGCGCCGTCGAGTGCCAGCGCATAGGTGCCGAGTTCCTCGCACCAGTACGCATCTTCAAATCGCTCGGCGAGACGCTGCGCCTCGGCTTCCAGTTTGCGCGCTTTATCCACCAGGCCCAGGCGGAGCGCGCAGCGTGCCGCCAAGTGCTTGCCGGCAAACACGTAGCCCTGGACTTCAGCGAGCGCGATGTAGCCTTCGGCAAGTCGTCCGTCGGCATGAAAAATCGCGTCGTAGGAATCCTTCCAGCCCTGGTTGGCCAATCCCTGTTCGGAGGCGCGCTGATATTCGACAAATCCGTCCTGATCAGGATCGCCCGCGCCGTCGATCCAGCGCAATGCGGCTTCGATCGCCGGCCATAATTCGACCAGCGTCGCATCGTCGCCGGTGCGTTCGACATAGAGCCCGGCCAGCAGCACGAACAGCGGCGTCGCATCGACGCTGCCGTAATATTGCGCGAACGGCACCTCGCGCAGCGCCGCCATTTCGCCGCCCCGCATTTCATGCAGGATTTTACCGGGCTCGGCATCGGCGAGCGGATCGACAGTTTTGGCCTGATAGAATGCGAGCCGCTTCAGCACGCCCTGCGCGACGCGCGGATCAATCCACAGCATTTGCAATGCCGTGATCAGGCCGTCGCGGCCGAAGGTCGTCGAATACCAGGGAATGCCTGCATAGGGATACCGGCCTTGCGGCGTCTCCGTCGTCAGCATGTTGAGATCGGCCATCGACTGGCACAGCACCTCGTTGAAAATATTGTTGGAGGTATCGATGCTGGTTGCGCCTGCCGTCGATCGGCGCATCTCGCGGCGGTGCGCCAGCAGCCCGCGAAAGAACGGCGCCGGCTTGAGCGCGGCCGGCTTGTTGCAGGCAACCGACACGAACAGCGCGGTAACCTGCTGCGGCGCCAGATCGAGATGATAGGTGGCGGCGTTGGTCGCCAGCCGCGTCGGGCGCGGATCGAACTGAACGGCCGTGCTGCGTGATGAGCCGTCCAACCCGATGTATTCCAGCGCGACGTCGGCGGGGCCAAGCAGCTTGCTTGAGCCGATGCCCCGCCGCGGACGGCGCTCGCCGCGCACTTCAAACAAATCGGCGAAGTCATTGTCGAACAGCAGCGTCAGATCGAAGCTTGCGGTGGTCTCGCCGTGGTTCTGAACGCCGATCCGTTGATAGGCGATCCCGCGCCACAGAAAGACCGTGCGTACGATGTGCAGCATATCCTTCTGCAGCACGATTCGGTCGTTGCTATAGACATCGGGATTGGTGAGATCGACCGTCAACGCCGAGTTATCATCGCGCAGGTTCGATCCGAGCAGCAGCGGCTGGACGCCGTCCAGCACCAGTTCAAGCCGGGCGAGATAGCGGGTGTCGGCATTGAAAAGGCCATCGGGGCCGCCGGCGGATGCGCCAATGTCGCCATGGCTATCGAGCACAACGAAGGTGTCGTCATGCTTGAGAGCGCGACGCGGCCTTGCCGCGGGTCCGGTCATCGGAATGTAGAATGGCGATTCCGAGACGACTTCGGCCTCACGGATCGTTTGAATCATAGCTTCGATTGCCATCGGGTGACCTTAGCCGGTTTGCCTGCAGCGCGCTCCGCGCGACGGTACGCAAGTTGCAACAATCCCAGGCGCTTTAGGCCGCGTGGGTTGCAAGACGGTCCATTTCCCGCGCTACCAGTTCCCGGTACGGGCCCCTGCCCTGCATGAGAAGATCTGGCGGGCCGTCTTCGATGATTCGGCCAGCTTGTAGCATGACTACGCGGTCGAAGTTACGCAGTGTCGCAAGACGGTGAGCGATTGCAATGACGGTGCGCCCACGCATCAGGCGGCCGAGCGCCTCGCGTATCGCTTCCTCGGATTCGCTGTCGAGCGCTGCGGTCGCTTCGTCCAGCAGCAGGATCGGCGCATCCTTCAGGAATGCGCGGGCAATCGCGATGCGCTGGCGCTGTCCGCCGGACAGCTTGACACCGCGATCTCCGACCATCGTGGCAAGTCCCTCCGGCAATGTCTCGACAAAGTCGCATCGCGCCGCAATGGCTGCACGGAGCACCTCATCGTCGGTCGCGGTTGGCCGTCCGTAGCGGACATTCTCCATGATCGAACGATGGAACAAGGAGATGTCCTGCGGAACCACCGAAATCGCTTCGCGAAGACTCTCCTGGGTGACCCGGGAGATGTTCTGGCCATCGATCGAGATGTGGCCCTGGCTCACGTCATAAAATCTCTGTAGCAGCGTGAACACAGTGGATTTTCCGCCGCCGGATGCGCCAACCAGCCCAACCCTTTGGCCGGCGTTCAGGCGGAGGCTGAACTTGTCGAATACCTGCAGGCCTCCGGGATAGCGGAACGACACCTTGTTGAAGACGATCGCTGCCCCCGCCTTGACCAGCGGTTCGGCCTCCGGATGGTCGCGCAGTTCGTGCGGAAGCAACAGCGTGGCAATCGCCTCGGTCAGTCGGGCGACGTGCTGGGTAACGTCGACCAGCGCCACCGCAAGATCGCGCGTGGCATTCAGAATCGATAGCCCGAGGGTGCAGACCAGCACGACGTCGCCCGTGGAGGCCAGGCCGCGCTGCCAAAGCACGACAGCCCACGCCAGCAACGCGATCGTCAACGCCACGGTAATCGCAGCATGGGTGAGCCGCAGCTTTTCCAGATAGCGCAGGCTGCGTCCGCGCGCCGTCAATTCCCGGTTGACGGTCGCATCGAACCGGTCGTGCTCGAAGCGGAGGCCGCAAAACGCCCGCACCAGCGGCATGTTGTTGATGACATCGACCATCTCGCCATCGACGGCGGCGGCCTTGTCCGCGAATTCGTCATGCAGCGGCTTGCCGCGCGCGGCGAGGTGAAACATCGCAATCACCATGGCGCCGGCGATGACGATCAGACCCGCCGACATCGGCAGGCTGACGGTTCCGATCAGCGCAATCGCCGCGACGGTCGCGATGCACGGCGGCAGCACGTTCCAGACGAACATGTTTTCGACGGTGAAGACGGCATTCGATGTCGCGGTAATGCGACTTGTCAGCATTCCCGGCAGCCGGTCGGAAAAATAGCTCGGCGCGTGGCCGGTGAGGTGACGGAAGATGTCGCGGCGCAAATCACCGGTCACTCCCACAAATGTGAAGCTGGCGGTCCAGCTCGCGATCCGCCACAGAAAATTATCAGCGGCGATCATCGACATGAGAAAAACGAATGCCAGCCATACGCTGCCTGCGTGGGCCGGCCCGGCCGACAGGCCATCGACCAGATGCTTCACGCCATATTGCGTGCCTACCGAACAAGCAACCGCTGCAACAACAGCGGTCAGAATGACGACATGCGCAGCAGGACGGCGGCGGAGGTAGCGCAGCACGAACGGGAGCGGACGATTAGCGTATCCTGAAAGAACGTCCATGTAGCTGGAAAACCCTTGTTAAAGAACGAAATCTCACGCGGACGAGGGTCCGAGCGATCGAATGAGGCAGCCGGCTCCAGCGCTCCCTTTGTCCTGCCAGTACTGCGCAACATTCTCACAGCATCGACAGCAGCCGATATCTGATCAGATGTCATGGCATCAGCAAGACCGTGATGTGGAAGAAGTAGCTTGCTCAAAAGGAACCTCGCAGATGCGAGAACGTTCCAGTTTGGGGGTATAGGACCAGCATTTGGTCATCCAGGATCACACAGGATCACACAAGGAGAGTTGTAGATGCGCATCGCGCAAGTTGCTCCGCTGACGGAGGCTGTTCCCCCCAAGCTCTATGGCGGCACCGAACGGGTCGTACACTGGCTGACGGAGGAACTGGTGGCACTGGGAAACGAGGTCACGCTGTTCGCCAGCGGCGACTCCCAGACCTCAGCGAAACTTGACGCGACTTGGCCGAAGGCGCTGCGCCTCGACGGATCTGTCCGCGATCCCAACGCGCTGCACATGGTGATGCTGGAACGCGTCCGCCGGAAATGCGACGACGAGGAATTCGACTTCCTGCATTTCCATCTCGACTACTACCCGTTCTCGCTTTTCTACCGGCAGCCAACTCCGTTCCTGACCACCCTGCACGGCAGGCTGGACTTGCCCGAGCACCAGCCGGTGTTCACCACTTTCGCCTCGGTTCCAGTGATCTCGATCTCGAACGCCCAGCGGCGTCCGGTACCGCAGGCCAACTGGGTTCGCACCATCCATCACGGTATGCCGGAAAAGTTACTGATGCCGCGGCCGATGACCCCAGGTTATTTGGCCGTGCTCGGCCGGATCGCGCCTGAGAAGGGCGTAGACCGGGCGATCAAGATTGCGATCCGGTGCGGTATTCCGCTCAAGATCGCCGCCAAGGTCGATCGAGCCGACCAGGAATACTACGATGAAGTCATTCGCCCGCTGATGGATCACCCTCTCGTCGAATATATCGGAGAGATCGGCGATCACGAAAAATCCGACTTCCTCAGCGCCGCGATTGGGTTGCTGCTGCCGATCGATTGGCCCGAGCCGTTCGGCCTCGTCATGATCGAAGCGATGGCATGCGGGACGCCTGTCATTGCCTATAACCATGGCTCGGTCCCCGAGATCATCGATGAGGGCTTGACCGGCTTTATCGTCGAGGATGAAGCCAGTGCGGTCCGCGCCGTCGATCGGCTGTCGCGCTTGAGCAGACATGCCGTCCGAAAGCAGTTTGAGGCCCGCTTCACCGCGCGCCGCATGGCGCTCGACTATCTCGCCGCCTATCGCAGCCTGAAGGAGGCCGCGGAACCACGCATCAAGCTGGTGAGCAGCGCCGAATAGTTCGGTCGATATCGTCATCGTCCGCGCCGGGCAGCATAGCCTTGGCGCGGACGCCGCTAATGCGCGGGCGTTAAATCGGCTTTGCCAAAGCGCCGTTCATACGCCTTGATATAGGCTTGCGGGGAAGGCTCGAGATGGCGCCGCGCGAGCACGATAAGATCGTCTCGATGCGAACCACGAAGCGCCTTGATCATATCCAGATGGTCCTGGCGGGCACGATCAAGTGATTCAGGAAATGCATTCGCATAGGAGCGAATTCCGTAAACCTTCTGGGCGAGCAGATCGATGGTTTCGATCAGACAGGCATTGCCGCAGAGGCCGAACAAGACCTGGTGAAAACTGAGGTTGCTGTAAAACACGGTTAGCAAATCACCTGCCGCAACGGCTGCGCTGTGCTGTCGCTGCAATTCCTCCAGCCTCTCGATCTCGCTTGAGCTGACCGGAAACGGGATGATCCGGACCGCCATCACTTCGAGCTCTTCACGAACCGCGTAGATCTCCGTCACCTCCAGCGGGGTTAATCCGCGAACCAGCGCCCCGCGATTTGGGATACGCTCCACCAGGCCCTTTTTTTCGAGCTCGAACAGAGCCAGTCTCACGTCACCGCGATGGGTTTGGAACAGGTCGCAAAGGTCCTGCTCGACCAGGCGCTCCCTCGGCTGACGTCGCCCAAGCACGATGTCCTCCTCGATGCTCTTGGCGATGATGGCTGCGGCCGGTTCCCGCGCAGGCGATATCGTCATCTGACGGGATTTGGGCGTCCGCGCGATCACGTGTTTGACTGGTTTTCCGACCATCATGGCCCCGATTTGGAAGATGCGCCCCACCCGTTCGGCGCGGCCGGCGCAGCACCCACCGGCAAGAGTTTTCAATTATGATGATAATATTGGAAACTGTATTGTAAACAATATTCAGGAACGCTACCATGCCCGAAAGCGAGCGGACAGCAGCCTGTACCGGGATCGCGCAGGGGGAAACCGCATGAAAACAAATCGTCCGCATTCCGTCAGCAATCAGGCCGCCCTGGATCGAGCCTTATCGAAACGGCAAGGCCGCCGCGAATTTCTCCTGAAGACAGGCGGCATACTCGCCGCGGGCGCGTTCGGCGCGGTGCCGATGCGCGGCTGGGCGGCCGATCCGGTCAATATCGGCGCGCTTTACCCGACTACCGGAAGCATGGCGCAAATCGGCGTGGGCTGCGTCGCCGCCGCCAAGCTCGCGGTCGAGATGGTCAACGACGCCGGCGGCATCAAATCGCTCGGCGGCGCGAAGCTCAATCTCATCCTCTCCGACGTGCAGAGCGACACCACGGTGACGCGCACGGAGACCGACCGCCTCATCACCGGCAACAAATTGTCCGCGATCCACGGCTGTTTCGCCAGCGCCCTGACGCTGATCGCAAGCGAGGTGGCGGAACGCGCGAAAGTGCCGCTGCTGACCGGATCCAGCTCCGACCAGCTCAACAAGGGCCGTACCTATACCTTCACGCCATTCGCCCGCGCCTCGCAATTCGCCCTGGCGCAGTTGCGGATGTCGCGGCTGGTCAGCGACAAGCCGAAGGTCGCGGTGGTGTTCGAGAACACCGCGTTCGGCACCTCGACCTCCAACGGTCTGCGCGAACAGGCGGCCGCCGAAGGCGTCGAGATCGTGTTGTTCGAACCGTATTCGGCCGGGTTCACCGATGCCAGCCCGCTGATCAACAAGGTCAAGTCTTCCGGCGCCAATGCGCTGTTCTCGGTGTCCTACCTGAACGACCTCATTCTGATCGTGCGGACCGTCAAGCAGGTCGGCCTCAACATCGCGATCAACGGCGGTTCCGGCGGCTTCGTCATCCCGGACTTCTACAAGAACGTCGGAAAACTCGCGGAAGGTTTGCAAGGCGTGGCGCACTGGAACCACGACATGGACGCCAACGCCGAGAAGGTGAATGCCGAATACAAGAAGCGCACCGGCGAATTCCTGTTCGAATATGCCGGCGGCCTCGTCGCGCAGACCTTCATGATCGCCGACGCGCTCGAGCGGGCGGCCTCCACCGAGCCGCAAAAGGTGCGCGATGCCATTGCATCGCTCGACGTATCCACAGGCTATGCCGCGATGTGTCCGGGCGGCAAGGTGAAGTTCGGACCCGACGGCAAGAACATCCACGCCCATCCGGTCGGGGTGCAGTGGCAGAACGGCGATCTGGCGAGCGTCTTCCCGGACGAAGACAAGCGCGCACCGCTGATGAAAACTTAAAACCCGGTCAAAACAATGTGGGAGACAGTGGCCCAGGCCGTCATCAACGGCCTGCTCATCGGCGGCATCTATGCGCTCGTCAGCATCGGCGTCACGCTGATCTTCGGCGTGGTCAAGATCGTCAATTTCGCCCAGGGCGAATTCGTGATGATCGGGATGTATATCAGCTTCTTTCTCGCCAACCAGTTCGGCATCGATCCCCTGGTGTCGCTGCTGGTCTCGATGCCGACGCTGTTCGTGATCGGCGTCCTGATCCAGCATTTTCTGATCCGCCGGGTGTTGGGACCGAACGACATGCCGCAGATTTTTCTGACCTTCGCCCTGTCGCTGTTGCTGTTGAACCTTGCGTTGATGTTGTTCAGCGCGAATTACCGCACCGTTCACACCTCGTATTCCGATGAAGCCTTCCATTTCGGCGAGCTCTACATTCCCGTCGCAAAACTCATCGCCTTTGTCGTCGCGATGCTTTTGAGCGGCGCGCTCTGGGTATTTTTGCACACCACCGATCTCGGCAAGGCGATGCGGGCCGCCGCACAGAACCGCGACGTGGCGATGCTGATGGGCATCAACCCCAACCGGGTGTTTTGCGTCGCGCTTGGCATCGCGCTGGCGCTCGCGGGCGCCGCCGGCTCGCTCTTGATGCCGTTCTATTCGGCCTATCCGTTTGTCGGCCAGGTGTTCGTGCTGATGGCCTTTGTCGCGGTGGTGCTGGGCTCGCTCGGCAATGTGATCGGCGCGCTGGTCGCGAGCCTGATGATGGGGGTTGCGGAATCGCTGGGCATTCAGTTCGTCGGCGCGGATTCCGGATTGATCGTGGCGTTCGAGTACGGTGCGTACCGGCTGCGCGGAAACTTTGGGTTCGTCCGCAGCGGCGTTCAGACTCAATGCAACGATGGCGAGCAGTGAAATATGTACCAGCTTCATGGGGTTGACCTCGATGGGTTGAAGGCCATAGCGCACGGCTCTCGGACAATCATGCTACTGCGGGACCGCCCGATCAAGTGGACGCCGGCTGTAGCGGCGTGCCAACGCCGGGAGCACCAACAAGTTGAGAATGGTCGATGACACCAAACCGCCCAGCACGGTCACGGCCATCGGCCCCTCGATCTTGTCCCAGTTGGTCCAGTAGCAATTCTGGATCGCGTCGCCGTAGATCGTGCAGTATGGGTTGTACCAACCCACTGTGGCGGTGCGCCAGCCGTTCTTCTCCGCGTCGGCGAAAACCGTGTCGCTGCCGTGCAGAGGCACGTATCCATGCGTGCCCTCGTAATGCACGCTGAACCGGCGCTTGAAGCTGAAGTGAAAGGCATCGATGGGCCGCCCAGTTAGCAGCGATGGC